>Ga0272442_10000166_pt1:0-90000 | contig 110316 bp, 92 predicted proteins | sample SSMForm2O_FD_200262 | JGI IMG/M metagenome (GOLD analysis project Ga0272442, IMG submission 200262) | Marine sediment archaeal communities from Little Sippewissett salt marsh, Falmouth, MA, United States - SSM-Form-2O | ecosystem: Environmental > Aquatic > Marine > Wetlands > Sediment ...
CCCGGGCAGCCCGGCCCGCAAGGCCCTGGCCCAGGAGGTGCTTTCCTACAACCGCACCTATCCGGGCGATCTGCCCGGGGTGCAGATGGTTTACCTGCTGGCCCAACTGGGGGCGGAGGGCCAGGCGACGCCGGACGCCTGGGAGGTGATCGGCCGCTACAGAAAGTCCATGGGCGAAAAACAGATTCCCACGTACTTCCTGCCGGTATACGCCGGCGCGGCGGTGAAGCAAGCCATCCGGGAAAAAGACATCCAACCGGTGAAGGAGGTTCTGGCCTGGCTGGAAAAGCGCTTCGACCGGAAGCCGACCCAGTCGTCGAGGATCTGGAAGGCCCACCTGCTGACGGTGTCCGGCCTGCTCTCCGACGACAAGTCGGGCGGGAAGATATTGCAGCAGGCGGTGACCGCCTACGGCCGGGTGATCAACACCTTCGGCGAGGACGAAACCGCCCAGCAGACCCTGGAGGCCCTGTGCGACGCGGTGGCCAGCGTGTCCACCCTGCTGATGCAGGGCCAATCCGCCGATCAGGCCGCCGGTCTGCTGGACCAGGCCTCCCAGGTGTGCGGATCTTTCCCCGCCACGGCGTCGGTGGCGGCGGTGGTCAACCTGATGGCCGGAAAGCAAGGCGCCGATCCCAAGAAGGACCTGACCGGGTTGGCGGAAAACCTGGCCAGCCACCAGGCGCGGATCCAGGCGCAGCTTTGGCTGGGAGTCCTGGCCGAAGTGTCCGGCGACGACAAGTCCGCCGAGAAGCATTTTGAAAAGGCCGCCGGGATGATAGCCGAAGAACGCAAGCGCGGCGCGGTGGTGCCCCTGGCCCCCGACCACCGCTCGATGGTGGCCTTCTCCGGCAACTTCAACATGGGCGCCGGCTACTCGTCCAAAAGCCCCTTCGGCCTGGCCATCGAGGTGACGGTTTCGACCCGCATGTTCCTGTTCCCCCCGGCGGCGGTCGACGAGAAAAAAATTCAACCTTATTTGAAGAAGGTCGAGAAAAAATAAGTAGATCCTCCCGGTTAGTGGTGCGTACTAATGAGTACGGAGGTACCTCATGTCCTGGACCTGCCCCCACTGCCACGAAACCATTGAAGAACCCCAGACCGGCACCATCCAGTTCTGCCTGCACTGCGGCGAGCCCACCCAAACCGGAGAAAAAACCGTCACGGCGGACCGCCTGGACTCGATCCTGCGGGTGGTGATGATGGCCGCCGGGGTGGTCTGGCTGGTGCTGTTCTTCATCCCCTTCGGCCAGGCTACCTACGGCGCGGTGATGTCCTGGGACCTGCTGGCCGATCAAGAGGGGATGTCCTACCTGGTCTCCTGGCCCCTGATGCTGGGCATCCTGTTTCTGGTGCTGGGGGCGGTGGGGCCGTTTCCGCCCTGGGTGCGCTCGGGGACCGCGGTGCTTCTGGGCGGGGCGTTCTTGATCCTGATGGGATCGGAGGATCCCGGCGGACCTTTGGGCGCCGACATCCAGTTCGTCTTCACCGGCGACGCGGTCTGGATCCTGATCTTTCCCCTGGTGGGCGCGGGCCTGATGCACCGGACCAGGTCGCCGCGATCGGTGGTCGCGAGGGTGTTCATCGGGTTGGCGCTCTTGTTCGGGTTGGTGGCCTACCTGACCGGGGCGGAGGGAGAGTCCACCCTGGTCGGGTCGCTGCTGCGCTACCTGGGCGACGACGAGACCGTCCGCGCCATCGGGCGGGTCTTTCTGCTCCTGCCTCTGTTTCTGCTGATTGCCTCCTCGGTGGGCTTCAAACTGCCCCAAGGCGGAAACGACCCGGCCCGTTCCTGGTCGCGGGCGCTTGCCTGGGTGTGGCTTGGCTACCTGCCCGCCTTCCTGTTGCTTTTCGGCCTTATGCGCACCGCCACCTCGGAGAGCGGCTACTATTTCCTGATTTTCTTGAAACTGGCCTGCTACACCGCCGGGCTTCTGGCCATGCTGACGCTTTCCATCGCCTGGCTTTCCGGTTTTCTCCCGACCCAGATCCGGGCCCTAATTGACCGGAAATCCTAGATAACGCAAGTCACCTTGACGATTTTCCGGGAGGGGGGGTACACTTTTTAAAACGGGTAAAGGAGGCGGCCATGCGAAGGATCATGATGCCGTGTGCGTTGTTGTTTATTCTCTTGCTGGCGATGTTCGGGATACCGGCCTGCGGGGGAGAAAACGCCAACGGGGACGGGGGCAACGGTCACCAGGACGGGGACAACCTGGACGGAAGCGGTCAGGACGGAAACGGCGGCCAGGACGGCAGCGGAGGCGACAACAACCTTCCGACCGACGGGCCCATCTGCGACGAGGTCGAGATCGTCGCCGGATCCATTCCGCCCAACCTCATGCTGGTTGTGGACAAATCCGGCAGCATGCGCGACGACACCTGCGCGGTGGGCTGCAACCGAAAGATCGACGATGCCAAGACCGCCCTGACGTTTTTGCTCAACGAGGGCGAGGGTAAAATCCGCTTCGGCTGGATGCCCTATCCCACCGACAGCAGCTGCGGACCGGGTGTCGTGGTGACGCCTTGCGGCGACGACACCGCCCCGGGAATCCGCATGCTGGTGGCCGCCTTGAGCCAGGGCGGCGGTACGCCGACCGGCGAGACCCTGGAGAACGCCAACTCCTATCAGGGTCTGCACGACGAGTCCCGGGCCAACTTCGTGCTGTTGATCACCGACGGCCTGCCCACTTGTCCGGCCGGGGACGGACATACCGTCACCCAACAGGACAAGACCCGGGCGCTCAACGCCGTCACCGCCTTGCACCAGGCGGGGATCGACACCTTCGTCATCGGCCTGGGCGAGGCGGTTAACGACTCGGGCGATCCAACCCTGCTCAACGACATGGCCGAGGCCGGCGGACGGGCGCGGGTCGGGGCGGCGGAAAAGTATTACAAGGCCAACAGCCTCAACGAGCTCCAGACGGCCTTGCAGGACATCGGGGGCATGGTAATCGGCTGCAATCTGGCCCTTTCGGTGGTCCCCGAGGAGCCGAACTACCTGTGGGTATATTTCGACGGCGTACCGGTAAGTCGCGACCGCAACCACATCGACGGCTTCGACTACGACGCCACCCGCAACCAGATCAACTTCTACGGTCCCACCTGCGACCGGCTACGCTCCGGCGAGGTGGAAAAGGTGGACATCAAGATGGGGTGCGCGCCTCCGGATTGATACGGGAGGCACCATGCTGAAGAAGATATTTCTGCTTCTGGCGGTATCTCTCTGGGTTATTTCCTGTTCCGACAACGGGAACGGCAACGGCGACGGCGGGGGTCAGGACGGCGCCGGTCAGGACGGCGCCGAACAGGACGGGTCCAACGGGACCGACGGCAAGCAGGACGGCAGCGGCGGGGAGTATCCCATCTGCGATGAGCAGGAGATCAACGCCAGCCCGCTTACCAACATGCTGCTGGTGATCGACAAGTCCGACAGCATGAACGATCCGGCCTCGGTGAACGATCCGCGGAAGAAGGCCGAAGTCCTGGTGGAGGCGATGCAGTTCGTCCTGGACACCTACGCGGGCAAGATTCGCTTCGGCTGGATGGCCTTCCCCAACCAGAGCGATTGCGACCCCGGAGTGGTTTCGGTGCCGGTGAGCGACGACTCGGCCGACTCCATCCGCGGCCTGCTGAGCAGCTTCTACCCCTGGGGCAAGACCCCCACCGGGGAGACGCTTCAGAACGCCGACGCCTACTATACCGAACTGGCCGACACCGAGCGGGCCAACTTCGTGGTCCTGGTGACCGACGGCCTGCCCACCTGCCCCAACGGCAACGGCCTGCCCAACGCGCAAGACGACGCCCTGGCGCTTCTGGCGGTGCAGACCCTTTTCTCCCACGACGTGGGCACCTTCGTGATCGGGCTGGGGGAGAACCTGAACAACTCCAACCCCGGCCTGCTCAACGACATGGCCGAAGCCGGGGGGCACCCGCGGGCCGGGGCGGACAAGTACTACCCGGCCAACAACCAGGCCGACCTGGAAGCCGCCTTCCGTGACATTGCCAAGGTGGTGATGTCCTGCCACCTGGACCTGGCGGTAGTGCCCGAGGAGCCCGACTTCCTGTGGGTTTACTTTGACGGCCAGCCCATTCCCCGCGACCGCGCCCACATCAGCGGCTTCGACTACGACGAAACCAACAACCGCATCGACTTCTACGGGGAATACTGCGACCAGCTCAAGAACGGTGAAGTGATCAGCGTGGAAGTCAAGATGGGCTGCGCGCCCCCGGATTGATCCCTGCCATATCCGTCCGCGCACGAAGAAAACCAGTCGCCGGCTCTCATCTAGATTTCACCGTGAAGGAACAGGATGATCTTCCGGCCCAGCAGCTCCGCGCTGTAGTCCGGTTGGTTGGGCAAGGGCAGGCCCCCCAGTTCGGAAAAGCGGGTTCCCAGGATGTCGAACCCCTCCAGGCCCGCGGAGAGCTTGAAGGGCTGCTTGACCAGTTCGACCGACACCTTGGCATTGACCAGCCAGTGCCCGGGAACCGGCACGGGGATATCCGGCTCCAGTATTCCTTCGGGATTGAAGATGATCCGCCGGGTTTCGCCGGTGTAAAACGCCCGCAGCGAGAGCATCCATCCACTCCGGGTCTTGAGATCCGCCCCGGCGGCGAAGCGCCACACCGGCTCGCCCACCACGAACTCCTTGCTTTGATTGTCCATCACCTGCCGGTAACCGGCCCAGGCGAAGATTCGCGAGAGCTCCGAGGGCCTGACGATCACCTGCAGTTCTATATCGTGTCCGTCGCTGCCCTCGGGGTTGTTGAAGAAGCCGAATCCCGGGCCGGGATTTCTTATGTCCGGTACCCGGATGGCCCCGATGGTGGTGTAGTTCATCTTGTCCGGGTCGGTTTCGTAGTAGATGCTGTCGCGGTACCAGTTGTAAGCCAGGTCCAGCTTGAGGATCAGCCGGTTCTGCAAGAAGCTGGCGCTGTAGCCGAACTCCAGGCTGTCGATGCTGCGGTTGCGCAGGTCGGGATCGCCCACGTTGAGCTCGTCTAGTCCCAGCTCGCTGTCCACGTACACGTGGGTGTGGGTCTGCAGGAAGCTGGGTTTCAAGAAGGCGTGGGCATAGCCCAGGCGCAGGCTGTGGGCCTCGGCCGGGGCGAACACCAGCGATGCCCGCGGGCTGATTTCCCATTCGGTGATGTTGTTAAGATCGTAGCGCACCCCGGCGGTCAGCAGCAGGGTGGGGATCTTGGCGTCCCAGATGTCGGCCACCATTTCGCTGAGGTTGATCTCGTCCTGGAGATAGACGCCCAGCCGGTGCTCGTACTTGTCCGGTGTGACCAGGACGTCGGCGTAGTAGTGGTTGAACACGTACTCGGCGCCGTAGGTCAGCCGGTTGTGGAAGAACTCCAGGTTGTGCATAACGGTGGTGCCGTACTTGTCCACCTGGCCGATCACCGGCGGGATGGTTGCTATGGTGACGTCGATGTCCTTCATGTACAGGTTCATCTCGAACAAGGCGTCGATTTCCGAGCGGTCGTAGAAGACCTGCACGTCCAGCTTGTCCCAGCTGTAGCGCAGGCGGCCGTAGTAATTGAACATGTCTCTGAGGTGCAGGGGGCCCAGGGGCGAATGCATGAAGCCGGAGGAATCCAGCACGCCCGCCTCGATGAACAGGTCGCCGTTCAGGCCCAGATCGACCCGGCCGTCCAGCCGCGCGCGCAGGACGTCTCGGGCCGGGAAGTTGCGGGAAGTCCACAGGTTCTCCTCGGCGTAGCCGGCCATCAGCCCCAGGGAGACCGGGCCGATTTTCTCGCCGCCGCGGACGCCGACGTCGATCAGGCCCTGCTCGGCCCCGTGGAAGGAGACGCTGGCCCGGGGTCCGCTGCCGGGTTTCTTGGTGATCACGTTGACCGTCCCGGCGTAGGCGTTGGCCCCGTAGAGGGCCGAGCCCGGACCGCGGATCACCTCGATGCGCTCGATGTCCTCCATGGAGAAGTACTGGATGGTCCACAAGGGCGCGCCGATGAACTCGACGTTGACGTCCCGCCCGTCCACCATCAGCAGCAGGGTTTCGGACAGCTCGGTGGTCCACCCGCGCACTCCCACCGAGTACCACACCGGCCGGAGCATGTAGACGTCCATGTTGGGCACTTCCCGCAGGACTTCCGGAAGGTTGCGGGCCCCGGAGGCTTCGATGTCCTCGCTGGTCAACACGGTGATGGCCGAGGGGCTCTCCGCCACCGGCTGGACGTGCTTGGTGGCGCTCTCCACCGTGTCGGCAGGAGCGAAAAACATTTCCATCTCCAACTCGTCGAACCCGCTCTCCTCCTGGGCCCGGACCGGGAGACAGAGAATCAGTACGCACAAAAACCCGGCTCCCGCTATACTTCCACGTACTGGCATGGGGTTTCCTTACTATATCTGGATTCCCTTTGCAATTATCGAAATCGGCCTGTATTTATCAATCAGGACAACTTCAGCCATGAGCAGTAACGTGCGGGCATATTGGTTTGCTTTCTTGCTGATCTTTGCCGGGGCCTGTTCCAGCCAGGAGGACGGCGGGCGGCCCGACGGGAACCTCTTCTTATCCGACTGGTTTCTGAACATCGCCCACCGGGGAGGCCGGCGGGCGGCTCCCGAGGAGACCCTGCCGGCCTATCAGGACGCCGCGGGCATCGGGGTGGACGTTCTGGAGATGGACCTGCACGCCACTTCCGACGGCATGGTCATCTGCATGCATGACGCTACCGTGGACCGGACCACCGACGGAACTGGCGCAATCAAGGACATGACCTTCGACCAGTTGAGGGATCTGGACGCGGGCTATTGGTTCAGCGCCGACGGCGGGCAGAGTTACCCCTACCGGGGCCAGGGGATTTCAGTTCCCGCCCTCGAAGAGGTGCTGGATGCTTTCAGTGACTTCTATTTCATCACCGAGATCAAGCAGTCCAGCCCGTCCATCGTTGACGCGGTGCTGGATGTCTTCGAGCGGACCGGCACGGCCGACCGGGTGGTAATAGCGGCCGCGGACGACAACGTCATCGAGGAGGTCCGGGAGAAGAATCCCGGAATCTTCACCAGCTACGCTTCCGGGGAAATGCTGACCTTCGTGACCCTGGAGCCCCGGGACGAGAGGACCTACGATCCCCCGGCCGGGTTTATGCACCCGCCCTGGGAAGTGGCCGACGCCGAATTAATGGACCGGGCCCGCCGCTTCGATCTCAAGGTCCACGTCTGGACCGTGAACGACCGTCCGACCATGGAGAAGCTGATCGACCTGGGCATCGACGGCATCATGACCGACGATCCCGGCCTGCTGGAAAAAGTCATCGACGACCGGGGACTGCACTAGAAGAAGAAACGGGAACGCCGTACAAGGATGTATAAAAACACCGCGGCCAGGAGCCAAGAGGGGAGGCCGGTGGAGTGACCACCACACCCGCAGCCGCCATCCGGTTCTACTTCATCAGCCCCATCGGCAATTCCCGCGTCCGCGTCCGCGCCCGCGTCCGGGTTCAGGCCCGCATCGGCTTCCCCCTGCAGCGGCTCCTCTTCTTCAACGCCGAATGACCGGATGGCGCAGTAGGGCTGGTAGTGGCCGAGGATCTGGCGGTAGCCGTCGCCGTTCATGGAGCGCTCGACTGAGCCCCACTGGCAGGTGCCCCACACCAGGCACTTGTCGTCGCCGGGCAGCGTGGGGTTGTCGGCGTGGCCGGCGCAGTTGTCGTGGCCGCACCAGGAGCCCACGCAGGCCCGCTGGGGGGTGGGGTCGGGGATGATGCTTCCCGGGTCGTAGGCCGGCTCGGTGCCGTGCTCGGCGCAGGAGGCGGCGTAGAAGTAGCGGTCCAGGACGTCCCTTTCGGTGGCCTTGACCAGGATCTGCCCGCGGGTGGCCTCCGCCGCCCGGCTGACGTCGGCGTTGCGCTCGTCCTTGTAGACCTGGTTGCAGGCGGTGTCGTTGATGTCGTAGCCGCTGTATGGTTGGGTGAGCACGAAGTGCAGAGCATATGAACGGGCCGCCACCGCGAAGGCCTTCCAGCACTCCGCGGCCGCGTCCGGGCCGCCCTCGACGCCGGCGAACACGCCCACCTCGGCGTTGACCACTCCCTTGACGTAGTCCTCGAAGTCGATGGTGTCGATGCTGTCGTAGGTGCCCGAACAGCCCACCGTGCGGTAGCGCGCCACCCGGATGGTCTCGGGCAGCTCGGCAGGGACCGCCACCAGAAACGGCGACCCCGGCAGCCGGGCCGGGCCGTAGCCCGGCCCCAGCCCGGTGCCCCGGCCGACGCCGAAAGTATGCTCCGTCGGCACGAATTCTTGGGGAAACTCGTTCGGCCACAAGTGAACCACCGCCGCGCGCGGGGTGGGAGAGGCGTGCTGTAAGGTCATCTCGCCCGGCCGGTACGCCGGGTGCTCCACCGACAGCCGGTAGATCCCGTCGGGCAGGAAAATGCGGTAGGCCCCGGTCTCGTCGGTGAGGGCAAAAATGCCCGCAGCCGACACCGACGCTCCCCGAAGCGGGCTGCCGTCCAGGGCGTCCACCACCCGGCCTTGCAGGAAGCTTTCGGCCAGGGCCAGGGGCGAAGCCAGCAAAGCGGTAATGATTATTAAAGCGCGCATGCGCCGATTATATTGAGCTTGACGCATGATCTCAATGGTTTGAAGTAGTGGGTTGTACGGTGTAGTATTGCTATCCTGAATGAAACACTGCGGGGTTTTATTAGTCGTTCTCTTGCTGGAAGCGTCGTTTGCATTCGCTGAAAAACCGGACGCGGACGCGGACGCGTACCTGCGGTTTGCGGAGTCGTTGTTTGCCGAGCGGGATTATTACCGGGCCATTACCGAGTACAAGCGTTTTCTTTGCCTGAATCCGGAATCACCGAAGGCCGGGTGGGTGCGGTTTCGCATCGGGGAGAGCTATCTGGAGGGCGGGAAGCTGGACGCGGCTCGGTTCGCTTTCGAGGATCTGCTGAAGACGGCTTCCGCCGGCCCGCGGCTGCGTCGCTGGGCGTTTCTGGCCATGGCCCGGGCATTCTACAAGCGCGGAATGCTGAAACAGTCCGCCGGCGTGCTGGATCACCTGATTCCCGAGCTGAAAGATCCCGATTTGAAGAGCCATGCCCTGTATCTTTCCGGATGCGCCCGGCTCAAGATCGGGGAGGCTCAGAAGGCCAAAACGGCTTTCGAGGGTGTAGGGGCCGATCATCAGCTGGCCGGGCGGGCCGGCTGGCTTTCGGCGCAGATGGGGCGCATGGAGGATCTGCCCGAGAAAAGCCCGGTGCTGGCCGGGGTGCTCTCGCTGGTTCCCGGCCTGGGCCACATCTACCTGGGAGAATACGCGGTGGCCTTGACCGCCTTCTCCTGGAACGGCCTGTTCGGTTTCGCCACCTACGACGCCTTCCGCCGGGGCCACTGGGGCGTGGGCGCGCTGCTGGCGGGTCTGGAGCTTCTGTGGTACTCGGGCACGATTTACGGGGCGGTCTCGGGGGCACACCGTTACAACCGCGACGCACGTCTGAACTTCTATGACGAGCTGGAAGATAGGGCCGGCCTGGACATCCCCTTCCCCAAAGCGGAGGCGGTGGGTACAATCCTGATCACAGGCGAATTCTGAACTGGAGGTATAAGATGAAGTCTTGGTTCCGTTCTTCTGTTCTGCTGCTGGTCGCGGTTTTCTTCTGCTCCTGCGCATCTCCGGGAGTCAAGCCGACTACCCGCGACTCTACCGAGGAAACTGAGTCCGCCGGCGACGGCGCCCCGGTGAAAATGACGGCCGCCCGGACATCGGATGCGAGCGAGAAGCCCAAAATGGAAGAGGAGAAGTCCTTCGCCGAGCCGCCTCCGCCGCACGAGAAGAGTGAAGGAAAGAAGGACTATCATTTCGAAGACGACAAAGCGTCGGGCGAGCTGGACAGGCCCGGCGGCGAGATGAAGGAGCCTCCCCTGAAGAGCAAGCCCCGCGGCCGGCGCATCCGGCCGTCTTCGGCGGGGGTCAAGGCGGGATCGGCCGACGACAACATGCAGTTCAACGCCTTCTTGGAGTTTCTGGACGAAAATGTCCGGCTGGGTCTTCGGTGCGACGTCTTCGAGCGCATCATCGTTTCGGTCAAGGACCAGGCCGGGCTGCCGCTGGCGGATGCGCTGGTCACCGTCTGGGACGGGAAGAAGAAACTGCTGGAAAGGCGGACGTACGCCGACGGGCGGGCGATGATCTTCCCTTCGGAGTCGAAGGATCTGCAGGGGCAGTCGGTCAAGGTGGTGGTGCGCTATGGCGCCAAGGAGAAGGAAGCTTTCCTCAACGCCTCGCGCAAGCACCGGCTCAACTTCAAGTTCGGCTTCAAGCGCGACGAGTTCCAGCAGGTGCCGCTGGACATCGCCTTCGTGCTGGACACCACCGGCAGCATGGGCGACGAGTTGCAGCGGCTGAAGAAGACTTTGGAGTACATCCATTTCCAGATCAATCACCTGGCCCCCAAGCCCGACGTGCGCTTCGGCATGGTCCTCTTCCGCGACACCACCGACGAATACCGCACCCGGGTGATCGCCTTCAATTCGGACGTGGAGCAGTTCGCCCGGGATCTGGACAAGGTGCGCGCCGGCGGGGGCGGGGACAATCCCGAGGACGTCCAGGAGGGTCTGAAGGACGCCATGACCAAGCTGAAATGGCGCAAGAAGGGCGCCAAGCTGGCGTTTCTGATCGGGGACGCACCGCCGCATCTGGATTACGGGCAGGATTTCACTTACGTAAGCGCCATGCGCGAGGCGGCCAGGAAAGGCATCAAGATCGCCAGCATCGGGGCCTCGGGGCTGGATACCCAGGGCGAGCTGGTCTGGCGGCAGATCGCCCAGTACACCATGGCCCCCTTCGTCTTCCTCACCTACGGCGAAAGCGGCGACAGCGAGGGCACCCCCTCGACGGTTTCGCACCACGTAGGCTCCAACTGGGTGGCGGAGAATCTGGACGCCATCATCATCCGCATGGTCAAGGTCGAGCTGGCCCATTACTCCCCCAAGGGCGCCCAGCCCAAAGAAGACTTCTTCGTCGCCGCCCACAACCCCAAGGTGGCGGCCGACGACGTGCTCGAGGATCTCTTCCGCCAGTCGGTCAAGCAGCTGGTCGACTACTGCGTACTGCGCATCGAGCCCCGCACTCCCACGGTGGTCCTGCCCATCAAGTACCAGGGCAAGAAGCTGAAAACGCCCTCCCAAAAGCTGGAGAACCGCCTGGCGCTGAGCCTGGTGCAATCCGGGAAATTCCAGCTGGTGGAAAAGAAGGACCTCCCCGACCTGATCAAGACCCTCTCGGATCAGTACTCGCTCAAGTACGACGGCGACAAGGTGGCCGAGATGGGCAAACTGATTCCCGCCAAGCTGGCGGTCTTCACCCACGTCGGCGGCGGCAAGGACCAGGTCGAGGTGCTGATCAAGCTGGTCCGCCTGGAAACCGGCGAGATCCTCTCGCTGTCGCTTCTGAAAATCGAGAAAGAACTCCTGGCGGCGCGTTAGAGCAACGGGGGTCAGACACTAGCACTTTGCACTTATCCCGATCGTAATCTATTGATATCAGGACTAAACCCGGTTTCGTAAGTGCAAAGTGCTAGTGTCTGACCCCCGGATCTCTGCTAGACCAGCAGGCTGGCGATCAGGTTGCGGAACTCGTGCATCTTCAAGAAGGTGAACTCCGCCCGGCCGAAGTGCACCCGGTCGCCCGACTCCAGCGTGGCGGGATCGCCGCGGCCCTGGGGGGCGACCGGCAGGCCGTTTACCCGGGTGCCGTTCTGGGAGCTCATGTCCTGGAGGTGGAATTTCCCCCCGGCGCTGCGTACCAGGTAGGCGTGCACCGCCGAGACCGACTCGTCGGGGATGACGATCTCGTTGCTGCGCACCCGGCCGACCCAGAAGACGTTCTTGTCGGGGTTCTCCGCTACGGTCTTGTGGATGGGGAAGACCAGGTAGTCCGCCTGGGGGTTGAACGTGCGCCGGGTTTCGGACAGCGGAGCCTCCAGACTGATGGTCCGCTTCTGGTCGATCGCCAGCTTCAGCTCCCCCAGAGGGCCGTGATGGAGAAAGAAGGCTTCGCCGAAGCGCTCGGCGAACGTGGTGGGATCCAGACCCCGGCTCCCCTCCGAGTAGTCGCCAAGCTGTATGAAGCGTTGCGTCGGCACAACCATGCGTTTTACTACATCATTTCTCGCCGGTTTGCAACAATCCGGCTGCGGTGGCCCCGGCCATCTTGAGCTGAAACCCGTCCAGGTGCTTGCCCAGCGACTTTTCGGCCTTTGAGAGCTGCTCCCGGGGGTCGGTTTGCAGGGCGGAGAAATCCAGCGGGTACATGACCATTCGCCGGCCGTCGCCCAGGGCCAGGGTCTTTCCGTCCGGGGTGAAGCGTATGGCCATGACCTCGTTGTGGGTGCGGATTATCAGGATGGGCTGGCCGGACTCGACCGACCAGATGCGCACGGTCCGGTCGTCGCTGGCGGTGGCCAGCAGGCGGGAGTCGGGCGAGAAGCGCACCGAGTTGACCCAGAGGTGATGGCCACGGAGGCGGCGGATCTCCTTTCCGCCGTCGGCGTCCCACAGGATGGCCTGGTTGTCGGAGCCCGAGGAGGCGATCCAGCGCCCGTCGGGCGACCAGTCTACTCCCGAGACCAGATCGGTGTGACCTTGCATTGTCTTGATCACCTTTCCGGTCGCCGGGTCCCAGATCTTGACGGTCTTGTCGTGGCTGGCGGTGGCCAGGCGCTTGCCGTCCGGGGAGAAGTCCAGCGCGTAAACCCGGCCGGCGTGCCCTTCCAGCTTGCGTATCAGGCTGCCGGTCTGCGCCTCCCAGACGCCGATGTCCCGGTCCCCGTGGCCGCAGACCAGCAAGTTTCCGTCGGGCGAGAAGGCCGCCGGGTTGATCAATCCCCCGTGGCCCTGGAACTCGTAGCGCTGCTTTCCGGTCTTCAACTCCCAGACCCGCACGGTCCCGTCCCAGCTGGTCGAGGCCAGCAGTTCGGAATCGGGGCTTACCACCACCGCGTTGACGTAGCCCCGGTGCTTGCGCAACACCCGCAGTCGCTTTCCGTCGGCCGCGTTCCAGATGCGCACCGTGTTGTCCCAGCTGCCGGTGGCCAGCAGATTGCCGTCGGGAGAAAAGCTCATGGCGTAGATCTTGTCCCGGTGCCCGCGGAACCCGGGGAACTGGTCTCCGCGGACGATGTCCCAGATCTTGATGTCCCGGTCGTAGCCACAGGTGGCCAGGCTCCTGGAGTCGGGAGAAAAGGCCAGTCCGGAGACGGCGGCCTGGTGACCGTGGATGCGCAGGTGCAGCTTGGTGGTGGCGTGGCCTCCGGCCACGTCCCAGATGCGCAGGGAGGTGTCGAAGCTCCCCGACGCCAGCCAGTTGCCGTCGGGCGAGAAGGCCAGGCTGTATACGTGGCCGGTGTGGCCCTCCAGTGTCGCTTTCCGCTTGCCGGTGGCCACGTCCCACAACAGGATCTTGCCGTCGTAGCCGCCGGATGCCAGCCAGCGCCCGCCGGGGGCGTAGCGCAGGCGGGCGACCGAGTTGGTGTGTCCGGTCAGCTTCAGCAGTTGCTCCCCGGATTCCACCTTCCAGATGCGCACGGTCTTGTCGACCCCCGAAGAGGCCAATTGATCGCCGTCGGGGGAAAAGGCCACGTCGCGCACCCGGCCCTTGTGTCCCTTCAGGACCCTGATGGCCTCTCCGGATTGCACCTCCCAAACCCGTACGGTGCCGTCGAAGCTGGCCGAGGCTAAAAACTTGCCGTTCGGTGAGAACACCGCCCGGGTTACCCGGTCGGTGTGACCGGTGAATGTCCGGATTTCTTCTCCGCTGTCCGCGTCCCAGAGCTTGCAAGTCTTGTCGTAGCTGGCCGAGGCCAGCAGCCGGCCGTCGGGAGAGTAGGCCACGCCGCCAACCCGCCCGGCGTGCGCGGACAGCTCCTGTTCCAGCTTGCCGCTCTCCGCTTCCCAGATGCGCACCGATTTGTCATGGCAGGCCGCGACCAGATGACTTCCGTCGGGCGAGTAGGCGATCTGGAAGGGCAGGTCGGCGGAGCGCAGAACCTTCTGCAGTCGCAGGGTATCTTCGCGCTGCACCCGGTAGATGGTGGAGGCGGCCTGGGCCATCAGCTCCAGGCTCTGGGGCATATCCCCGGCAAAGTCCTCGGTGTAAAACGGGCTCTGCGGGTGGGCGGGGTTGTACAAGAGCGAGGCGGATGCGAACACCCGCGCGCTGGGCAGGCGCAGGTCGTCCAGCAGCCGGTCGGCCTTCTCGGCGTAGGCCTGGGCCAGGTGGTAGTTGGCCAGGCGGCGGCCCTCCTGCTCGCTCTGGTAGGCCGAGATCACCGCCACCAGCGCGCCGATGATCACCAGAAACGCGAGCGTCACGGCGCCGAAGGCCATCTTGTGCCGGGAGGCGAAGCGCTTGAAAAGTTCCCAGGCGGTGTACTCGTAGGCTTGCACCCGGCCGCCGGTCATGTAGGCGCTGATCTCCTCGGCCAGCTCCCAGGCGCTCTGGTAGCGCTGGGTGGGGTCGCGCTGCAGGGCCTTCTCGGTGACCGCCACCAGGTCGGCGGGGGCGTCGGGGGACAGCTCCCTCACCGGCTTGGGGGGCGTGCGGATGACCTTCTCGATCACGTTCGATGGGGTGGGGCCCATATAGGGCGGGATTCCGGTCAGGATCTCGTAGAGCATGGCCCCCAGGCTCCAGACGTCCGAGCGCTGGTCCACCGCGCTTATTTGTCCCCGGGCCTGCTCGGGGCTCATGTAGGCGGGAGTGCCGATGGTCATCCCGGTCAGGGTGGTTCGCGGCAGGTTTTTCGACAGCAGCTCGACCTGTTTCTCGATATCGCCGGAGAGCACGTCCTGCTTGCCGGTGACCTTGGCGATGCCCCAGTCGAGCACCACCGTCTCGCCGAACTCCCCCACCATGACGTTCTCGGGTTTGATGTCCCGGTGCACCACCCCGCGGCTGTGGGCGAAGGCGATGGCCTTGCAGGCGTCCCAGAATACGCCCAGCAGCTTCAGGCGATCGGCCAGCGATTGGCAATCCTCCAGCTTGTCTTCCAGGGTCTGCCCGTGGACCAGCCGCATGGTGTAGTAGAGCGAACCGTCCTCGCGCCGGCCCAGCTCGTGAACCGGGATGATGTTGGGATGCTCCAGCTGCCCGGTCACCCGCGCCTCGCGCAGGAAGCGCACCACCGCGGGCAGCGATCCGTCGGGGGCCTTCCGGGATTCGTACTTGTCGGCTAAAAACTCCTTGACCGCCACCTCGCGGCCGATGTGCTCGTCGAAGGCCAGCAGGATGCGGGCCTGCCCGCCGGCGGCGAACGGCTCGCGCATATCGTAGCGGCCCGGCTCGGCGTTGGTGACCTTTTCCCCGTAGTCGTCGTACAGCCTTACCGCCGGCGGACCCGGGGGCGGGAGTCCGGACAGGACTTCGGCCTCGATCGTGGAGCGGCTCTCCTCCTCTTCCTCCAGCCCCCCGGCCGAGAGCATCTCCACCGTCTCGCGCCCGTCGAGAATCTGGTGATTGACCCACTGTTCGATACGCCCGCGCTGCTCGGCGTTGATCACCCCGTCGGACTCCAACAGGTCCGCAATCGGTTTCTCCGGCTGATGAGCCTTTTTGGCGGCCGCCTTGGCCACCTCGTTGGGATTGGCCAGCCCGATGTGCACCGCGCACACCGCGAAGAGCACCTCGTGCTGTGAAAGCTCACCGGCCAACCGGATACCTCATCCGGAACCGCAGCGGCAAGATGGCGAACAGCAGCAGCAATGGCAAGGACTGACGGGCGCCGGTGCCGCACCCGCAGCCGCCATCCCCGTCACCCGATGACTCGTCGGTGCCAGTGCCGCCATCATCCGCGCTCATGTCCGCGCCCGCGTCCGCGTCCGGCGTTTCACAGCCGTCCTCGCAGTCTGAGGGCGCGTCCGTCACATCTCCCCCGTTCGAAGCATCCTCGACGCCTCCGTCCTCCCCGTCCGAAACCGTCTCCGCGGTAAGCGTATAGCTGACCGATCCCCCGATCGAAGCCACCATCACCAGGTAAGCCGAATCGATTCCCGGATTCTCCGCGAACGGCACCGTGGCCTCGCCCTGCGAAAACTCCGTAATGACGGCGTTGCCCGACCCGTCCACCATCAGCACCCGGGCCTGCAAATCACCCTCGGGCTGCGCCTGCAGACCGAGCAGCACGTCCGGGTTCCCGGCCGGCGCCGCCAGCCGGACGTAGGCGGCCCCGCTCCCTGCCAGGGTGCGCTGCAGCGGGGGATCCAGCGGGTAGGTGAAAACCTGGCTGATCATGGAAGGCGCGCCCACGGGTATCAGCGGGTGGGAGTAGAGCGGGTCGCTGGCGCCCAGGTGGTCGCCAACGGTGGCGGTGGCCCAGTCGAGCAGCAGTTCGTCCATGGAAAGCGGGTTGCCCGAGGCGCTCAGCGACCCGGTGATGCCCGCCTGGCCGTGGGTCGGATCGGCGACCAGCGTGTTCAGAAAGCCGGCGCCGAAGCGCTCGTACAGGTAGGTGCCGAAGAGCAGGCAGGCCCCGTAGTGGACGTGCTCCAACTCGTAAAGGGCCGCCGAGGGGTCCGAAAGATAGTCGTTCAGCCAGGCGATGTCGGTGTGGTACCCGCAGATCACCATGGCGGCCTCGGCGCAGGACTCGTCCACCCAGGACTCCTCGTCGGGGTCGCCGCCCCAGTGGATCAGATGCTGGAACTCATGGGCCAGGATCGAGATGGTCATGTCGGAGACCACCGCACGGATAGCCGAGTTGACCGTGACCATCTCGCACTCGTTCGAGTGGTAGCCGTAGTTCTGCACGGTATAGTCATCGGGATACTGATTGTAGGCGTTGAAGAAGCCGTCGAACTGGTTGCCGCCGTACGACTGCAACTCCATCAGCAGGATGATCGGCTTGGGATCCCCGTCCAGCGAGTCGGGTACCGGCCCGAATACGTCAACCTCGTTGGGGATGATCCCCTTGGCCGGATCTATCGAACCGGAGGGAGTCGCGGTCTCCAAAACCTCCAGGATGTGGTCCACGTCCTGCTGGCTGGCGTTGACCCCCCACTGGTCGTCGGCCACGAAAATGTAGGCGTGCGTGCCCACCGCCCGGCAGGTGGACGGCACCAGCACGTCCCGCGGGGGCATCACGCTCAGGTCCCAGGACCAGAAATCGCGGGTGTCGCCCACCAGGTAGTCCGGCGAGAGCCTGGGCGGCGAGAGCCGCGCGGGAGGTTGATCGGGAAAGGTGACGTATCCGTGGGCCCGGACGAAGTCGAAGGCCGACCGGATCCGCGGCTCCTCGGCTCCGGCCGCGGGGAAGTACGCCAGCATCAGGATTGAAATAAGTATTATTGTTCTCATGAATCTGGGTTTATAGCGGACAGTCCGCGTGCCGGTCAAGGTGCCTGGACAAAGTCCGGAGTCTGCTTTAGTATCGCGGAAACAGGCGTAAAAGGACGTTGTAATGAGGGTATTAACGATATTGCTGGTCCTGGTCGTCCTGGTCGGCTGTTCGAGCGACGGCAGCGGCCCGGAGTGCCTGACCAGCGCCGACTGCGAGGGCGATGCCATCTGCATTGACGGGGAGTGCCGCACCCTGAGCTGCGTGCCCGACTGCGCGGGCAAGTGCGGCGGGGCCGATGACGGCTGCGGGGGCACCTGCGACTATCCCTGCGACGCACAGCACTGGTGCAACGGCCAGGTCTGCGAGGCCTGCGGCACCGGCGGGCGTTGCGGTTTCTGCCTGACCTGCGACGGCCAGGGCAACTGCGTCGACGTTCCCGCCGGCGAGAACCCCTTCGAGGACTGCGAGGGCGAGCCGCCCTGCGGGCAGGTGTGCGACGGCGAAGGCGGCTGTATCTTCCCCGGCCATGAGGTCCAGTGCGGACTGGTCTGCCAGCACTGCGACGGCGACGGCAATTGCCTGGCCAACTGCAACCACGACGAGTGCCGCCGGAACCTGTGGGAATGCCAGTGCCACCCCATGCCCACCGAACTGACCTGCGGTGCCACCGCCGGCGGCGATCTGAACAACCTCGACGACACCACCGATCTCTTCAGTGACTACCCGGCGGCGTGCAACTGGACGGGAAACCCCTTGGACGGCCGCGAGACCACTTATGCCTTCAGCTTCTCCGGCACGCCCGGCCCGCGCCAGGTGGCCGTATCGTTGTATTCGGTGTGCGGAGTCTCCGAGATCGTCGCAGTGGTCATGGCGGGCGAACATCCCTGCGACCCGAAGCAATGCGTGTCCAACCAGTACTGGAGCGGATTCGCCTGAAACCCCGACGGGGCACTCGTGACAGTGCTCAATTTCACCGCCTACCCCGACGCTCCCTACCACATTATCGTGGACACCTACGCGGGAATGGAAAGCACCTACTCCCTGGACGTTGCATGCCAATGACCCCCGAGGAGAAGAAGGGGGTCAGGATCTTGATCGTCGACGACGAGCCGGTCGCCCGCAGGCTGATTTCCTCCATCCTGGCCCTGCACGGCTATTTGACTTTCGAGGACGCCGAGACCGGCGAGGCCGCGCTGGATAAACTGAAAAAACAGCAGTACGACCTGGTCCTGCTGGACAAGAACATGCCCGGCATCGACGGCATCGAGGTTTTGAGGCAGGGAAGGATCATCCAGCCCTTCTGCCAGTTCATCATCATCACCGCCTACGGCAGCGAGGACACCGTGGCCGAAGCCATCGAGCAAGGCGCGCACAGCTACCTGACCAAGCCCCTGGTCAACGTAGAGGAGATCGCCAAGCGGGTGGAAGCCGCCCTGGAAGAGGGCCAGAAACACGCCGGCAGGGCCGCAGGCGACCGCCCGGAACCCGGTTCGCTGAAGGACGTCAACCTGGCCGAGGTTACCGAACGCATCACCGACAGCACCTCCAAGCTGCAAGAGCTGGCCGACCGGCTGAAAGAGATGAAGAGGAAGAAGGACTGAGCGGTTCCGCGATTACTTTTCCCGCTCGAAGAGGCAGGCGGCGCCCATGCCGCCGCCGATGCACATGGAGACCACGCCCCAGCGGAGATCCTGGCGGTCCATTTCGTAGAGGAGCTTGCAGGTCAGGAAAGCGCCGGTGCAACCCAGGGGGTGGCCCAGGGCGATGGCGCCGCCGTTCACGTTGACCTTGTCCATGGGCAGGCCCAGCTTGTCCTCGCAGCAGTAGATGGCCTGGGAGGCGAAGGCCTCGTTGACCTCCCACAGTTCGATGTCCTCCTTCTTCATGCCCGCGCGCTCCAGGAGCTTGGGGATGGCGTAGGCGGGGCCCACGCCCATGACCTCCGGGGGCACCCCGGCCACCTGGTAGCGGCGGTAGACCGCCATGGGCTTCAGCCCCATGGATTTCGCTTTTTCGCGGCTCATCACCACCACCGCGGCGGCGCCGTCGTTCATCTGGGATGAGTTGCCCGCGGTCACCGAGCCGGTGGGGTCGAAGGCCGGCCGCAGCTTGGCCAGGGCTTCCAGGCTGGTGCCGCGCCGGGGGCCCTCGTCGGTGTCCAGGGTGATCTTTTTGGCCACCGGGTGGCCGTCGGGGCCTTCCGAGAAGACCTCGGTTTCGATGGGAAGGATCTGCGACTTGAAGCGGCCCTCGTCGATGGCGCGTAACGCGTAGGTGTGGCTGCGCAGCGAGAACTCGTCCTGGCGCTCGCGAGTGATGTTGAACTGCCGGGCGACGTTCTCGGCGGTCAGGCCCATGGGGGTGTAGGCCTCGACCCAGTCCTCCACCAGCGGGGGATAGGCCACCGGCTTGTTGCCGCCCATGGGGACATGGGTCATGTCCTCGACGCCGCCGGCGACGATCACGTCGGCCTCGTCGAGCATTATGCGCTCGGCCGCCTGGGAGATGCTCTGCACCCCGGAGGAGCAGAAGCGGTTGACGGTCAAGGCCGGCACCGTGTGGGGCAGCTTGGCCGCGCAGCCGATCAGGCGGGCGATATTCATGCCCAGCTCGGCCTCGGGCATCGCGCAGCCCAGGATAAGGTCGTCGACTTCTTCGTCCTTGAGGCCCTTGACCCGGTTGACGGCCTCGCGGACCACCTTGGCGCCGTAATGGATGGGATGGGTGTCGCGGAAGTTGCCCCTGCGGTAGCGGGCGATGGGGCTTCTTACCGCGCTTACGATCACAGCTTCTCTTGCCATGTCGGTTCTCCTGTGTTCAGGCCGGCTGCGCTAGTTGCGCAGGGGCTTGCCTTTCATCAGGAAGTGGGTGATGCGCTCCTTGGTCTTGTCGGTACCCAAGAGGAAGAGGAACACCTCCCGCTCCAGGTCCAGCAGGTACTGCTCGGTCACGCCGAACTTGGGATTGGTCTTGCCGCCGCAGAGCACCCAGGCCAGCTTCTCGGCGATGACCTGCTCGTGCTCGGTGATCTGGTGCTGCTTGCACATGGAATCGATGACCATGCGCATGGTTGCGTAGCCGTTCTCGCCCGGGAGCTTGAGCTTGCGCGGGATCGGCTGGGTGTAGCCCTCCAGGGACATGGCCTGGACCATCCGCTTGGCGGTGCCCAGCAGGTGCTCCTTGTTGTATACGATCTTGTCCGACCGCCGCATGAAGTTGAGCGCCATGGCCTCGTGGGCGCTCATGGATACTTTGGCCATGCCGATGGCCTGGAAGACGCCCTGCAGGTACGGCAGCCAGCTGACGTTCTGGGCGCCTTCGGAGATGCCTTCGAAGTAGCGGATCAAGAGCTCCTTGGTTCCGCCGCCGCCGGGGATCAGGCCCACGCCCAGCTCCACCTGGCCCATGAACAAATCGGCGTGGGCGCAGATGCGGTCGGCGCCCATGGAAATCTCCATGCCGCCGCCCAGGGTCATGGCGAAGGGGGCGGCCACCACCGGCTTGGGCGAGTATTTCAGCCGCATGCAGGTGTCCTGGAAGGCTTTGATGGCGAACTCGACGTCGTCCCAGTTGCCCTGGTTGGCGTTGGCCAAAAGCAGCATGACGTTGGCGCCCGCGCAGAAGTTCTCGCCGTGGTTGCCGATGACCATGCCGATGTACTTGTCGTCCTTCTCGAGCAGATCCAGGCCCTCGTGCATCATGCGGATGACGTCGTCGTCGATGGAGTTCATCTTGGTGTGGAACTCGCAGCCAATCACCCCGTCGCCCATGTCGATCAGGGTGGCGCCCATGTTGCCGGTGATCTCGCGCTTCTGGTCCTTGAGCACGTTGAGGAAGACCGCCTTGGGATCCTCGGGGAAGGGCTGGTACTGCTTGGTCTTGAGGTCGAAGAAGAATTTCTTTCCGTTGTCGGTCTTGTAGAAGCCCGCGCCGCCGGCTTCGAGGACGGCCTCGGCAATGGGCGGCAGCTTTTTCCCGTCCGACTTCATGCGGTCGCAGACTTCCTTGAAACCCACGTTGTCCCAGGCCTCGAAGGGGCCGCTGGACCAGTTGTAGCCCCACTTCATGGCGTTGTCGATCTGGATTATATCGTCGGCGATCTCGCCCACGCGGTTTCCGGAGTAAATCAGGGTGTCGGCAAATACCGCCCAGGCGAACTGGCCGGCGCGGTCGTCGGCGGCGATGAAGTTCTTGACTCGCTTGACCACGTCGTCGGTGTTTTTGGCCACGCCGACCGAGTCGAAGCGCGCCTTCTGCTTCTCGCGGTACTCGCCGGTCTTCCAGTCTATCGCCAGCAGTTTCTTGCCCTCTTTGCTCTTCTCTTTCTTGTAGAAGCCGCCCTTGGTCTTGTTGCCCAACTGCTTGTTCTCGACCATCTTGCGGATCCAGTCGGGGGCCTTGAAGATCTCGCGGGCCTCGTCGTCCTTGAGGACCTCGAGGCAGTTGTCCATTATGTGGACCACCGTGTCCAGGCCCACCATGTCGATGGTCCGGAAGACGCCGGTCTTGGGCCGGCCCATGGGATCGCCCGCGATGGTGTCCACCTCCTCGATGGTGTAGTCCTTCTCCATCATTTCCTTGAGCGAGCGGGCCAGGCCGTACATGCCGATGCGGTTGCCCACGAAATTGGGGGTGTCGTTGCCGAATACCACGCCCTTGCCCATGACGTTGGTGCCGAATTCGGCCATGAAGTCGACGATTTCCGGATCGGTGTCCACGCCGGATACGATCTCCAGCAGGCGCATGAAGCGCACCGGGTTGAAGAAGTGGGTCACCAGGAAGTTCTTCTTGAACTCGGCCGAGCGCCCCTCGACCATCTCCGAAATAGGAAGTCCCGAGGTGTTCGAGGAGATGACCGAACCCTTCTTCATGTGCTTTTCAACGTTGGCAAACAGCTTGCGCTTGATCTCCAGGTTCTCGACGACTACTTCGACAACCCAATCGCACTCCCCGAGCCAGTCCAGGTTGTCCTCGAGGTTGCCGCAGGTGATCAGGTCGGCGAAGCTGTCGTGGTAGAAGGCGGGAATGGGCTTGCGGTTCTTGATGGCCATCTTAACCGCGTTGGTGGACAGTTTGTTGCGGAATGCTGGTGACTCCCTGGTCAGGCCCTTCTTCTTCTCGTCCTCGGACGGTTCCGGCAACACGATGTCCAGGAGGTATACATTTACCCCGCAGTTGGCCAGGTGTGCCGCGATGCCCGTGCCCATGATTCCGGCGCCAAGTACCGCTGCCTTCGTTATTTTTCGGCTCATTAAAAAGTCCTCCTTTCCGGCTGATCTCCCAAAATGACGCACCAAGTCTAGTCATGTATTGACATCCGTGTCAATCGATAAAACGTGTCCGGAATCCGGTCCCGGTGTCCGGATCCCGGACACCGGAATGGGGACAGGGTGGGTATAAGTTGTTGTTTATAAAGGATTGTAGTGTTTGGCACCGGTTTTGCTCGTGAGGACGGGCATGAGGGAGAACCAGGACCAGCGGACCGAACCGCCCAGCCAGCGGAAGCTCGAGCAGGCCAAGAGGAAAGGGGAGGTGGCCGTCTCCAGGGAGCTGGCCGGCACGGCGGGCTTGATTTTAGGGGGTGCGGCGATGTTCCTGATGCTGGGCGGGCTGGCCCGGGATCTTTGCGGATTGGCCGGACACTGCTTTTCCACCGGCTCGATCGGCGACTGGTCTGCGGCCCTGAAGCCACTTTCGGGGTTTGTAATGACGGTCGGCGGTGCGGCCGCCCTGGGCTGCCTGTTGGTTCTGGCCCTGCAGGTGGGGCTGCGTTTCAGGTTGAAGCTGCAGTTCTCCCGGCTGAATCCGGTCAAGGGATTTTCGCGATTGTTCAGTCGGCAGCGACTGGTGGATTTGGCGCTGATGATCGGAAAGCTTTTGAGCCTGGTGGCGACCGGGCTGATCTTCGTAGCGCCCATGGTGGCCGAGCTGCTGACCGCACCCGCGAGAGGGTTGGAGCAGGAGGCCGGGGCGGCGTTTTCGATAGCCTTCCGGACCTTCGCTGCATTTTCCCTGGTCATCCTGTTCTGGGGGCTGGGCGACCGGCTGCTGCAGAGGCAACGGCACCTGAAGCGCATGCGCATGACCAAGCAGGAGGTTCGGAGGGAGCGCAAGGAGCAGGAGGGAGATCCGGTCATTCGATCGGAGAGAAAGAAAGCGCATCGGGAAATGATCGACGGCGTGGGGTTCGCCGGGATGGGCCGGGCCAGCGTCGTGGTGGTTAATCCCACTCACATCGCCGTGGCGCTCGCTTATCAAGAGGAGCAAGATGAGGCCCCCTGGGTGGTGGTGTCCGGGCGCGGCGGAGCCGCCCGGCGCATCCGCGGCGAAGCCTTCCGCCGGGGCATTCCGGTGGTCGAGCACGTTCCGCTGGCCCGGTCGCTGATTTCCCTGGAGCCGGGCGAGGAAATACCTGAGGATCTCTACCCGGCGGTCGCGGAGGTGATCCGTACCGTGCAGGAACGCTAGTTGACGACCCGGACCAGGAGAACCTTGAGGTAGTCGCCTTCGGGGAACGCCAGCAGCCGCGGATGATCGGGGGGCGGGCCGAGCCGTTCCAGGATCTGGACGATCCGGCGCGTCCGCCGGGCTCCTTCGCGCACGGTTTCCTCGAAGGCGTCCCGCCGCACATGACTGGAACACGAGGCCGCCAGGTAGTATCCCCCCGGGGCCACGCTGCCGATGGCAGCTCGGTGCAGATTGCTGTAGGCCTTCAAGGCGGTTTTGACGCTTTTTTCGTTGGGGGCGAAGCTGGGAGGATCGGCGATGACCAGGTCGTATCCCGCCGCCCGCTTGGCCGCGCGCGAGAGAAACTCGGAAACGTCGGCCGGGTACACCGCGTGCTTACCGGGATTGAGCCGGTTGAGCCTCCAGTTCTGCTCGGCGAGATCCAGCGCCGGCGCGGCGATGTCCACGGTGTCGACATGCTCCGCTTCGCCGAGCCCGGCGGCTACCGAGAAGCCCCCGGTGTAACCGTAGAGGTTGAGCACCCGCAAACCGGTGGCCAGGTTGCGCACCCTCCAGCGGGATTCGCGCTGGTCGATGAACATACCGGTCTTCTGGCCGTGTTCCAGATCCGCCAGCAGCTGCATTCCTCTTTCGGCCACCTTCACCGGTTCGCCGGGGAGTTGTCCGAAGGCCGCAGTGATCCGGCGATCGCCGCCGCGTCCGCTGCGGATCAGCAGATTCGAAACTCCCCGGGCCCGCAGCGTCTCTTCCAGAAACCCGCTGAGAGTGTCCTTCCAGTGGACGATTCCCTCGCCGTCGAAGCGCAACACCGCGTAGTCCGCGTAAACGTCACAGACGACACCCGGAAGGCGATCGCCCTCACCGTGCAGCAACCGGTAGGTGTTGGTATCCCGCGGCAGTACCCGGTCGCGCAGAGCCGCCGCCGCCCGGATCCGGCGGGAGAAGAGGGTGGCGTTGACGGGCTCGTCGCGGGTGGTCAGCACCCGGACTCCGATTGGGCCCGATTCGGCGATCCCCCGGCACACGAATCTGCCCTTGGCGTCGGTAACCGTGACCACGCGCCCGGGCATTACGCGCGGACCCTCGAGGGCCTGGCGGAAAATCCACGGGTGGCCTTCCCCCAGGAGCCTGCGGATTGCCTTCTTTAGCTTGACTGTTTTCCCCGCCCGGGAATCCATGACTCGACCCGCCTACCAGCCGACGACCATGCCCAGATTGGTGCTGATTTCCACCGCTTGCCCGTCGGCGCCCTCGACCTCGGACTCTATGGCCACGCCGGACGACCAGCCGGCCACCAGGTCCAGGCAGAACCCGAAGTCCCGGCCGAACATCCACTTGATCCCCAGGCCGCCGCGGACGTGGAAGCCCACCAGGTCCCAATAGTATCCCTCGTCGTCTGTCAGCCCCACGGTCTCGTAGGTGAATCCGCCCAGGACGTAGGTGTGCATGAAGAACTTCCGGGTGATTTCCAGGAGAATCCCCGCGCGCAGAGAGGCTTCGCCGATGAAGTAGTCCGTGAACGAGACCCGGATCATGGGGCCCAGGGTGAACAGGCCGCCCAGGCGGAAATCCAGCGAGGCGTCCAGGCCGAACTGGAGCGTCCCGGGGTCGATCATGGTGCCGCCCGTGTGGACCAGGTAGCCGAAAGTCAGATGCAGATCGGAGAAGGCGTCTCCCAACAAGGGGCCGGCGGGGGCGGGCTTGTAGGTGGTGGGCGGCGGTGTGTATCTTGGAGTTCTTTTGGGTGCCGGAGCGGGGGTTGGCCTGGCCTTCTCCGGTTTTCCCTGCAGCTTGTCGGCCACCTCCTCGATGGCGTTTACCAGATCCTCTTCGGTGCATGGCCCGCGGGCGGTGGCGGTCTTGGATGTAGCCGCCTTGCGCAGGTCATATAAGGAAGCGGTGATCAGGCACAGCTTGCCCACCCGGCCGATACTGGAAGATATGGTGAACTCGGCGGCCAGTTCCCGGCCGATCTCGATCTGGCAGCTCTGGTCGTAGCATTCCTTGTAGGACTCCTTCTTCACCTGGGTCAGTCGCGCATGAATATCCCGGCGCGGGATGATCCGGTACATTCCCCGTTCGCCCAGCTTGGTTCCCAGGTAGTCGGTCAGGGTGATCAGCTGTTCCCGCGACAGCGGAGAACCCCGGTTCTCGATGTCGAAGACCGCCACGACCGGAGCTTGCTTGTCTTGCCCGGCGGCAAGTCCCGGCAATCCCAGGACCAGAATCAAGCCGGCTGCGATGGATATGCGGTTCATGAAAACTCCCTCGGTCTCCCCTGACCGACGCTCCCTGATAGCACGACCCCCGGGCACACACAACCTTTCTGGCGGTGTCCGGAATCCGGGCACCGTGTCCGGATCCCGGACACCGCCAGAAAACCGGTATTCCATTAAATCAAGCAGTTACACACTGGCACGGAGCTTGCTCAAAAGGAGCCGAAACCCAGTCAGGGAGAACTCATGAAGAGCACATCCTTTTTCGACCGGATTCCCCAGGTAGTCAGAAGGGGCGAATGCCTGGTGGGCGGCATGGTGGTCCTGGCCGCGGCGCTTTTGATCCTGCCGGTTCCGCCCGGCCTGATGGACTTCCTGCTGGCTTTGAACATAAGCATTTCGGTGGTTCTTCTGCTTCTGGCCCTGCAAGTCGGCGAGACGCTGAAGGTGGCCGCTTTTCCCACCATGCTGCTGGTAGCAACCCTGTTCCGACTGGCCCTGAACGTCTCCACCACCCGGCTGATCCTGCTGCGGGCGGACGCCGGAGAGGTAGTGCGGTCTTTCGGCGATTTCGTGGTGGCCGGCAATCCCCTGGTGGGCGGCGTCCTCTTCGTGATTCTCACCGTAGTGCAGTTCATCGTCATCGCCAAGGGCTCCGAGCGGGTGGCCGAGGTGACCGCCCGCTTCACCCTGGACGCCATGCCCGGCAAGCAGATGAGCATCGATGCCGATCTGCGCGCCGGGGCCATCGACCAGGCGGAGGCCGGCCGCCGGCGGTCGCGACTGGAACGGGAATCGCAGTTCCACGGCTCGATGGACGGGGCGATGAAATTCGTCAAGGGCGACGCCATCGCCGGAATGGTCATCACCGCGGTCAATATCCTCGGTGGCTTGCTGGTAGGCACCCTGCAGCGGGGTATGCCCGCCCAGGAAGCGGTGGGGACCTACACGGTCCTCACCATCGGCGACGGCCTGGTCTCGCAGATTCCGGCGCTGTTGATCTCGACCGCCGCCGGCCTGGTGGTTACCCGGGTTCGCTCGGAGCGCCAGGGGCTGACCCTGGGCCGCCAGATCGGCCGGCAGATCGGAAGCCATCCCGAGGTCCTGTTCCTCTCCGGCGGCGTTCTGGCCGTCCTGGGCGTGGTCCCCGGGATGCCGACTCTCTCCTTCTGCATTCTGGGCAGCGGGCTGATCCTGGCCGGCGTCGTGGCGACGCGATCCAATGGAGCCGCTGCCGGGGAGGCGGGCGGGCAACCGGTTCCCCGGCTGGACCCGGTGATTCTCCAACTGAACCCCCGGCTCAGCGGGGATGAGGCCCTGGCAAAATCGCTGGAGTTGGAGCGCTTCCGGGTCCAGGAGGAAATGGGCATCCCGGTCCCGCGGGTGGAGATGGTGCCCGTCGCCTCCAGGGATCGCTGGACCATGCTGGTTCACGAAGTGCCGGTGGCCGCGGGATCACTCAAATCGCACAACCACACCGCTCTGGCGGCGGAAGTCGGCGGCGCACTGCGCCGTTCGGCTTCACGGTTTATCGGCGTCCAGGAGACCCAGGACATGCTCGACCGGCTGGAAAAGGTCCAGCCCGCCCTGGTGCGCGAGGTGATTCCCCGCCTGGTCCCCACCATTCTCCTGGCCGAGATCCTGGCCCGGCTGGTGGAGGAGCAGGTCCCCGTCCGCAACCTGCGGGGAATCCTGGCCACCCTGGCCGAGTGGGCGCGGACCGAGGCCGACCCCGCGGCACTGGCCGAACGGGTGCGAGAATCCCTGGGCGCGGTCATCTCCCGCCAGGTCGCCCCCGAGGGAAAGCTGGAAGCCCTGCTGCTGGACCCCGCCGTCGAGCAGGTTCTGGAGGGCGCGGTAACCCGCACCCCCAACGGCACCACCCTGGGACTCAATCCCGAAGACGGGCAGGCGATTATCAACGGCTACGAACGCGCCATCGCGAAACGGGGCAACGGCCCGGTCATCCTGACCCGCCCCGAACTCCGGCGCCCTTTCTGGAAATTGATGTCCACCTCCCATCCGATGGTGCGGGTGATCAGCTTTATGGAACTGGATCCAGATACCTCCATCCAACCGGCCGGCAAGATCGAGCTGGCCGCCTGAAGGAGATTGCCATGCTATTCCGAATTGCCCTATTGCTTCCCGGCACACTCTTTTCCGCCTGCCTGGCCACTTCCCCAATCCACCCCGAAGCATCCCGCCTCAACTCCGCCGGAGTGAAGCACCTCCAATCCGGCCGCCTGCAAGCCGCCGCCACCTCCTTCCACCTCAGCCTGGAATACAACCCCTGCCACCCCGACGCCCTGCACAACCTGGCCCTGATCTCCATACTGAACGAAGATCTCCCCGCCGCCGAAAAATACGAAAACGAAGCCCTGACCTGCCGCCCCGACCTGGTCCAGGCGGTAAACGGGTTGGGTGTAATCCGGCGGGCCCAGGGCAACCTGGAAGAAGCCCTGGACCACTTCGAACAGGCCATCGCCATGGATCCGGGGTACCTGGAGGCGAGAAAGAATCTGATCCTGACAGCGTTGGATCTGGGCGATCGCAACAAGGCGGAAGTCCACACAAGGCGGCTGCGGATCCTGTCCCCGGAAGATCCCATGGCAAAGGAGAACTTCTGATGTCATTCGAGAAACCGAATAACGGTTACTACGTATCCCGTCAGCGTGCGCGCACGTGTACGCGCACGCGCACGGGAGATACTGGAGGAGAACATGGCACTCAGATTCATAGCGGTAGCAACCGAGGGGACGGTTGCGGGGGCGGAGATTGACGAGATCATTCAGGGTGATCCCGTTGTCGTCGGGAGGGACGAGAAAGCGGATTTTGTGTTGCCGGAGCCCACTGTATCCCGGAGGCATGCCGAGGTCAGGAGGGCCGATGGGGGGTGGGAGGTGCTGGATTTGGGGAGCCGGTTGGGGACCTGGGTCAATGGGAAAAAGACCAGGGTGGGGGTGGGGGTGCCCATCAAGATCGGGGATGAGATTGAGATGGGTATTGTGCGGATACTGTTCATGGGGGAGTGCGGGGAGGATCTCAGGGATACGCGGGAGATTGCGGGTGATCTGGTCCGGGAGTTGGAGGTGGTGGGGAGTGAGACGTTCGTCGGGTGGTTGGAAGCCGGGATGGTCGCCCCGGTCTGCGGATTGATTGCGGGGGTTCTGGGGCTGCTGGCGGCGGTGCTTTTATGAGATGTCGACTTTCAGGACCTGGTTGCCGATCTGGATGCGGTCGTCGCTGTTCAGGGCGTGGGTTTTGCGGATGCGCAGGTAGGTTCCGTTGGAGGAATTCAGGTCGCGCAGGTGGCAATCGCCTCCCTTGTTGGCCAGCATGCAGTGCCGGGAGGAGATGAAGCCATCCTCGGGGAATCGGACTTCGCCTTCCTCGCGCCCGATGATCAGCTCCGGCTGGGTCAGCAGGTGGATTTCTCCGATCTTGCCTCCCTCGAGAACCTGGACCAGGCGGGCCCAGACCTGGGGAGGCGGGCTGCCCCAGAAGGTGCTGTCGTCGCCCTGGGGGGCTTCGACGTTCATCTGCTGGAAATCTCCGGGGACCTCCAGGCGCAGCAGCTGGCGGCCGATGCGGAAGTAGGTGCCCGGGAAGATCTGGACCTCTCCGGTCATGCGGTAGTAGATGCCGTTGAGGCTGTCCAGGTCGGTTATGGTCAGTTGGCCTTCCTTGAATACCAGATCGGCGTGGCGCGGCGAAATGTAGGGATCTTTGGGGAACATGATGATCCCGTGAGTCCGGCCGATGGTGGTTTTCTCCGCCGCCAGGTTGAATACAGTGCCCTCGGTGCCGTCCGGCTTGATCAGGATGAGGCGGGCCCTGGGCTTCTGGGCGACCTCCGGGGAGGCGACGTGCATGAACTGGGTGCGCTTGGCAACTTCTTCGCCGATTTTGTGACCGCAGGCTGAGCAGAAGGCGTCGTCCGACTGGAGCACGGCGCCGCATTTGGGGCACTTGGCGCCCGCGGCCTCGGCGGCGGGCGCGGCTTTGGATTCCGCGGGCGCCGGGGCCGGAGCCTTCTCGGGCTCCGCGGGTGGTGCGGCGGGGGCGGGAGCCGCCGGCGTCGGCTTGGGCGCCGGAGCCGGAGGCTTGGCGGTGGGCTCAGTATCCTTGGCGGCTTCATCCGACCCGGGTTTCAGCTGGTTGCCGCAGTCGAGGCAGAAGGTGAAGGAATCGTCGTTTTCGCGCCCGCATTTGGAACACTTGATCATCGTCCTGTCCTCCCGCCAGGCATTCAAGCACCTCGCCTTGTTTGCTGTCAAGATTGACCTCGGGTTAGACTCCGGTGGGAGATATGAAGCGTTTCTGCATAATTCTGGTCCTGGCTGTCGCACCCGCGTGCGGAGAAACGGAGAAGGCCGAACCCGGGTACCGGGTCGAGGACGGAGTGCTGGTCGATTCCGAAGGCCGGGCGCTGTATTTGCGCAGTATTAATGTGCATGCCGCGGCCAAGTATCATCCCGATCACATCATCCCGTTGACCGGCGAAGAGGTTTCGATCCTTTCGGACAGCGGGTTCAACTCCGTCCGCCTGCTGACTCACTGGGAAGCCGTCATGCCCGGGCCCGGCCAGGTCGACCGGGATTACCTGGCGGTGTACGCCGCGGAAGTGCGCAAGCTGACCGAAGCCGGACTACTGGTGGTGGCGGATATGCACCAGGATGTCTGGGGCGATCCCTTCGGGAACGGCGCGCCCGGCTGGGCCTGCCCCGAGGAGCTCAAGGAGGGGTATACGCCGCAGAGCCCCTGGTGGATGAACTACTTCGAGCCCCAGGTGGAGGCCTGCTTCGATCGATTCTGGTCGGACGAATCGCTCCAGGACCAATTCGCCGGAGCCTGGACGGAGGTGGCCGGCTTGATCTGCGGGAATCCGGCGGTGGTGGGCTTCGATCTGCTCAACGAGCCCTGGCCCGGAAGCGGCCTGAGCGACGCGGATTTCGACGACCGGATCCTCTACCGCTTCTACCGGAGGGTGATGGACGCCATCGCGGAAGTCTGCCCCACCAAGGTCTTCTTCCTGGAGCCCTCGCGCGGCTATGACTTCGGATTGATCGATCCCATCGACTTCAACGCTGCCGACCGCCGGCGGGTGGTGCTGGCCCCCCATTTTTATCCGCCCGCGGTCCACGAGCCCGGCCGGGAGTACGACGGGGACGCGGCCGCGCTGGAAGAGGCCTGGCTGGAGCTCTACCGGACCTACCTGGATCAAGGCGTTCCCATGTGGTTCGGGGAGTTCGGCGGGCTCATCCAGAATCCGGGGTTCGACCTGTACCTGCAGCACATTACATCGATCTTCTACGGGCACTTCACCGGCTCGGGTCTGTGGGCGTTTTCCTACGGTGACGAAGGCTTTGCCTTTCTGGATTCCGGCGGGGAACGCCAGGCGATCTTCGATCAGGTTTGCTCGGTTCCCACCCCGGTCCGGGTGCCTTCCCCGCCCAGCGTGATGCTCCCGGACTTCGAGACCCCCGGACTGACCCTGGCATTCGAGTGCCGCCGCGGCCGGGAACTGGAGGTCCGGCTCCCCGCGGGGCGCGACTGGACGTTTTCATCCGAGCCCCCCGACCTGCTATCTGACGACCTGACCTGTACGGGTAACGGCCAGATTACGGTGGAGATCACCGGCTCGGTCGTGGGTCCCTAGATACGATCCGGGTGTCCGGGTTTCCACGGCGGCCTCTGCCCTTGGAGCCTAAGTATCCGATTTAAAAACATAAACGCCAGCCTGTCCCGTCTGCTCAAGCTGAAGCCCGGGGAGAAGCGGGAGGTGAGCGTGTCCTGCCAGACCCGGGGGCTGAACGAATGGCATTACATGTTCGGCTCCAGCGTGGCCCAGGTGAAGAACTTCCGGGTTCGTGCAGGGTGAAATCTAGTTAGAGAACTCCAGGTCCAGGGGCAGGGCGGTCAGGTTGTAATCCCGGCACAAAGCGTGCACCTCGGCGGTACCGGCCAGGTGGCTCCTGACCTCGGTGTCGGCGGCCATGGCGTCGAAGGAGCGGGTAATCTCCGCCTGGTCGTTGGGAAAGTATCCCGCGCCCTCGGGATCCTGCTCGCGCAGGCTGAACTCGATGGCCGTCCCCGCTGCAATCGGTTCGCATTCATCGTCCTGGCCGGTGGCGATTATCTTGATGGCTTCCACGCCGTTGGGCTGCGCCACCGCGGGATCGGGCAGGCTGGAGAGGGAGAGGTAGGCGCCTTCTCCCGGCTCGCACTTGGATTCCTCGGATCCGCATGCGTTCAGAACGGCGGCCAGGATGACCAGGAGGGTTATCGTCTTTTTCACGGGGTCACTCCTCTAGAATCCGGGCGGTGATCTCGCCGACCATCAGGAAGATCATATCCGCTTCGAACCAGCTTCCGATGGAGCCATCGAACAGCACCGACACCGAGGCGGGGAACTCGTCATCGGCTTTCCACAGGACGTAGGTCACCGGTATCTTCTCGAAGGGCCAGAACCGCACGGCCGCGTCGCCGTGGGAGACCGGTTCGGCGCCCAACTCCCGGCCCCGGGACAGGAAGGACTCCGGATCGGATCCGAAGCGCTCGGCAACCGGCGCCACCTGCAGAGCGTGGGGGCCTTGGAAGAAGGTCACACCGCCCGGCAGGTCCTTCTCGGTGATCTCCTCGCCGGTCAGCTCGCCGCCGGCGGAAGTCAGGTAGCGTATCAGCAGGACCTGGAAGGACTGGGTCAGCACCCGCTGCGGGTCCGGTTCGAGCTCGGTGATGCTTCTGGCCACCGGGTCCACCCGGTATCGGGCGTTGAGGAAATCCACTTCTGCCGCCTGGGGGGAGACCGACAGCAGATCCTGCCAGTGCATCGGATTTGGTGCCGCGCAGCCCATTTTTCAACCTTACCGGACTTTGGCTGCCGGTGCCAGTTCGGGATGGTTCTTTGCTTGACCTGAGGCCCGACCTGCTACACAATCCCTTGAAATCTCAGGGGTGGTCGGAGGATGAACAACATGTCGCCGGGCAGAGGCAAGAGCAAATACAAGGGCACCATCGGCATCCTCACCGGCGGGGGTGATGTGCCCGGTCTGAATCCTGCCATCCGCGCAGTGACCATCCGGGCCATCCGCGAGGGGTACCGGGTTATCGGCATCCGCCGGGGCTGGTCCGGGCTGGTGGACATGGCCCAGGAAAAACAGTGCGACGCCGACTGCTATCACGTTCTTTCCGAGGAACTGGTCAACAAGATCGGCCGCAGCGGCGGCACGTTCCTGCATTCGTCCCGCTGCAATCCCGCCAAGGTCCGGGAGGACGAGGTACCCGCCCACCTGCGCAGCAAGTACTACGCCGATGTGAACGACATCACCCAGGAAGTCTTGAAGAACCTCGAGTACCTGGGCATCGACTACCTGGTGCCCATCGGCGGCGACGACACCCTCAGCTACGGCTCGCGGCTGCACAAGGAAGGCGTCAAGGTCATCGGCATCCCCAAGACGATGGACAACGACGTGCCCGGCACCGACTATTGCATCGGCTTTTCCACCTGCGTTACCCGCACCATCGAGCTGACCCACAGCCTGCGCACCTCGGCGGGCTCGCACGAACGCTTCCTGATCATCGAGGTGTTCGGGCGCTACGCCGGATTCACCTCGCTGATTCCGACCATGGCCGGCGCGGCCAACCGCTGCGTCATCCCCGAGTACCGCTTCAACCTCGAGCACCTGGCCGAGCTGCTGATGGAAGACCGCTACACCAATCCCAGCAGCTACTCGGTCTGCCTGGTTTCCGAGGGCGCGGTTTTCGAGGGGGAGGACGAGATGGCCTTCGAGGGGATGGAGACCGACGCCTACGGCCACCGCAAGCTGGGCGGGATCGGCGACCTGGTCTCCGCCAAGGTCAAGGAGCTTTCCCCCAAGTTCAACCCCAAGGGCGAGAAGATCGGGGTGATCAACCAGCGGTTGGGCTACCTGGTGCGCTGCGGCGACCCGGACGCCATCGACTCCATCGTTCCCATGGCCTTCGGCAACCTGGCCCTGAACCTGATCCTCGAGGGCCGCCACGGCCGGCTGATCAACCTGCGCAACGGCCGCTACGACAACGTTCCCCTGGAGGTGGTCGACGGGCCCTCCAAGGTGGTGGACGTCGAACGCTACTACAACAAGAAGCGCCTGCGCCCGCTGTACAAGTCCTTCGATTCCAAACCGCTGTTCATCATGACCAGCGACTACTGATCGGATTCATGCGCATCCTGGTTGTACTGCTCGCCGGCCCGATTCTGCTGGGAGGCTGCGGCGATGAGGGAGAATCAGTCTGCGCCTGGCAGGCCGATGCCATTGCAGATGCCGCAAATCGCTTCTCCAACTGCGGCGACGCGGTCTGCATCAGCGACGCCGTCCAGGTGGTCCCCTCGGACAGCCTGCCCTCGAGGGCCCGGACCCAGGAGGCCAACAACAACCTGGACGTGGTCTCCCACAAGTGCCGGGTTTTTCTGGCTTTCCGCACCGCCCCCAGCCATTTCGCCAGCGCGGAGACCCGGCTTTACGTGGTCAGCTCCGCGGATCAACAGACCTGGCGCTTCGAGGGCGGTTTCCACCTGGAAACCGACCTGCGCGAGCCGCGGTTCTTGTCGTATAAGGGTGATTTGTTTCTCTACTTCGGCGTTCTGGGAAGCGACCCGCTGGATTTTCATCCCCAGGGGATGATGGTCAGCCGGTACCTGGGAGTGGAGCGCTGGACCGAGCCGGAATGGTTCTACGGGGAGGGCTTCATGCCCTGGCGCACCAAGGTGGTCGACGGGGTGCCCTACATGCTGGCCTACGTGGGCGGCGAGAACATCTACGACGTCAACGGCGAGCCCATCCGGGTGCACTGGCTGACAACCGGAGACGGCTTCGAGTGGGTCCCGGCGGTCCCCGGCCAGCCGGTGGTGATCGAGGGCGGCGCCTCCGAGACCGATTTCGTGTTTCTCGACGACGGCACCCTGATCGCCGTCTCGCGCAACGAGGCCGGCGACGAGCAGACCGGCTGGGGCTCCAAGATCTGCCGGGCGGAAGCGGATTCTTTGGGCGACTGGCACTGCGTGGGCGACTACAAGAAGTACGACTCCCCGTTTATGTTCAAGCACAACAACGTTCCCTACATCATCGGCCGCCGCAACCTTTCCGAGACCGGCGACTACTATCTGGGTCATACCGAAAAGACTCCCAAGGACCAGACCATCGCCTACCAACTCGACTACTGGAACTGGCCCAAGCGCACCTCGCTGTGGAGAGTCGACCCGGAGAACCTGACCGTCGAGTTCGTCAAAGACTTCCCCTCCAGGGGCGACACCTGCTTCCCCGGCCTGCTGACCGCCGCAGAAGGCCTCTTCGAGGTGTACAATTACACCTCCCCGCTGGAAGGCGAGGACCTGTCCTGGATCGACGGCCAGAACGGTCCGACCAGCATTGTGCGGACCGGTATGAAGCTGGAGCCGTGATGAAAAGGTTGATTGGTGTTCTATTGCTGTTAGCTACTCCCGCCGCGGCGGAGGAGCTCAAATACGACAACGACGACGGCCGGTACCTCATGTCGGGGCTGATTGCGGGTAATGCCGAGGCCATGCGGCTGACCTCCATGCACCCGGCAACGGTGGAATCGATCCGGTTGAAGTTCACCAAGAGCGGAGAGGTGGAAGTGCACATCTGGCAGGAAATCGGCGCTCACGAGCCCCTGATTACCGAGGATCTGATCACTCCGATGCGCCTCCGGGTGCCCGCCGATGGATGGCTGGACATCACCCTGTCCGAGCCCATCGAGGTTTGCGCCGAATGCCATTTCCACGTCGGGCACGTCCTGCTGACCGACGATGGCCCTTCCTTACTGCTCGACTCCAGCGAGGATACCGTCTCGCGGGCCAAGGTATACAAACAAAACCAAGTCCTGGATATGGACATCTGGTATGGGATTACCAGTGGAGAAACGTACCCGCACTACCTGGTCAGGGCCACGGTGACCTACCACGACCAGATAACCGAAAAGCGCTTCGTCGACATCTCGGAAGAAACTGGCTACGGCAGTCCCAAATCGGTTGCGGTGGTGGACTACGACGGAGATGGAGACCTGGATGTGCTGCAAGGAGCTAAGCTGCTGCGCAATGACGACGGCGTGTTCAGCGATATCTCGGAGGAGGTGGGCCTGACCGGTTACACGGCCGTGTCCGGCGGGATATTTGCCGACTACGACCGCGACGGGGATCTGGATCTGTTCCTGTTTGTCAGTACCTGCTGCAACGAACAGGACGCCCAGGGCGTCCACGATCGGATGCTTCGCAACGACAGTGGCGTATTCGCAGACGTCACGGACACCACCGGTACTTATGACTATCGCCTCAACCGTTCAGTCGCCTGGGGCGACTACAACGGGGACGGATATATAGATCTGTTTTTGCCCGGCTATTGGAATCCGAACGACAATAATCTTCCCACCGGAAACACTCTTTATCGCAACGAAGGAGACGGCACCTTCTCAGACTTCACCACGGCGGCACGGATCGATTTCGTGCCTGACCGGATATCCCGCACGGTTACCTGGGCCGATTACGATCAGGATGGCTGGTTGGACCTATACATCGGGTCATATCGACTGCATCGCAATTACCTGTTTCACAACCTGGGTGCATATTTCGAGGAGTTGTCGGATCAGACTGGGACGGCCGGGAACTTGAGCGCGGGAGCATACGGCCACACAATCGGGGCTGAGTGGGGGGACGTCGACAACGACGGCGATCTGGATCTGGTGGTGATGAACTTTGCCCATTCGTATACTCTCTCATATGCCGACTTGCCAAGGATCTATCTTAATCCGCTCGGGACCGGCTCAGAGGAGTTCGTGGACGTGTGGCCCGAGTCGGGTATGAAGTACGCGGAAACCGCATATGAACCCGCGCTGGGTGATTATGACAACGATGGAGACCTGGACGTGTTCCAGACCAACACCTACGCGGGGCGCGAGTCGTATTTTTGGGAGAGCCGTTTGATGGACGACGGCCAACTGCGCTTTGCCGAAATCAGCTACCCCTCCGGCGCCCGGGTTTACCAGAGCCAGGGAGTGGTCTGGGCGGATTTCGACAACGACGGGGATCTGGATCTTTTTACCAAAGGCTTGTTCAGAAACGACGGGCCGGTGGGCAACTGGCTGAAGGTCCGCCTGGTGGGCGGCGACGGCCAGGACACCTTCGGGATCGGCGCCACCGTGACCGTGACAGCGGGGGAGCTGAAGCTGACGCGCCTGGTTTCGGCCGGCAAGGGCGAAGGCAGCCAGAATCCCTTCGAGCTTCACTTCGGCCTGGGGGACAACCAGGTCTACGACAGCATCACCGTCAACTGGCTGGGAGGGCTCGTGGATCAACATCCCTGCGGTTGGGCCAACCAGCGCCTGGTGCTCACCCAGGGAGAGATCCTGGCCCCCGACTGCCAGGACGAAGAGCCGGACGCGGGCGTGGCCGATGGAGGAGACCCTGGGACTGATAGGGCCGCGGACGGCGGGATTGACGCCGGAGACGCTGCCGGTGATTTGGGAGGCGACACCGGGGGCGGGGGCTGCGGGTGCGGATCCGGCAGAGCGGCGTCGCCGGTGCTTGTCTTGCTGATTGCTGGTATGATTATCGGAAGAGGTGAGCGATGGCGTCGGCAAGGACTGTTCTGATTCTCTTCCTGGCGTTCATGCTGCCCGTGTGCAGCGGATCGGGCGACAAGGGAGACGGGGGCGACGGGGCGGATGTGCTGGACGCCGTCGGTGGCGATGATGCCAACGATGCCGGAGCGGCAGATGACGGCGGCGCACAGGACGCGGATGCCGGCGGAGCGGACCCGGGGCCGCCGCCGCTTTTGGATTCCTCCCATATGGGCTGGAGGAGTCCGCACTGCAATTCGTGCCATACTCTGCCGCGCCCGGGCCACACCACCTCGCATCCGCCGGACTGCGCCTCCTGCCACGGCGGCAACGGTGCCTGCGATACCGGCTACTCGAGCCGGCAGCACCAGCGGACCGAGAACTGCGTTATGTGCCACCAGAACAAGCACGACTTCAGCGCGAACTCCGACTGCACCAGCTGCCACTTCGCTTTTGCCGGTACTATCGACTGCGGCGGCGGGACGGTGCTCTCGGGTGAGCTGGAGTCGGGCTGCTTCAACTGGCCGGCCGAGGAGTTTTCCACCGACAACCACGCCCAGGTTCAGACTATCGCAGAGGGCAGCCTGGCGGTGGAGTTCACATTAAAGGATGTGGACGGGACGGCCTATACCCTCTCCGACCTCTTGGCGGAGAAGCCGGTCCTGATGGTCTTCGGTGCGTACACTTGACCGCCCTACCAGGGCAGCGTGCCTGCCCTCAACTCGTTGGCCGCCAGGTCCTTCAACGCCTCGAGCACCTACGACCAGCAGGTCCACTTCGTGCAGGTCTACGTGATCGAGCCGCACCCGCAGGATCCCGATCCCAGCCCCTACCGCGGTACGGTCTGGGAGGCGCAATACAGCTCCAAGCGCCAGCCAAAAACCTACGCCGACCGGGTGCAGAACGCCCGGGACGTTCTGCCTTCAATCCAGGGCAACCAAATCCAGCTGGTCGACGACCTTACCCCCGGCTCGCACGACAACCCGGTATGGTGCACCTACGGGCCCTGTCCCAACTGCGCCTTTCTGATCGGCCAGGACGGCATCCTCGACACCGTCCAGGACTGGGTGGACGCGGACGCGATGCAGGGTGCTATCGACGCGTTGCTGCGCTGAACGTGACCCCCATCACGATCTGGCTGAAATTATTCGCTATTTTTTCGTAAATAACCGGTAAATTGTGGCCGGGCTCACAAATCATTTAGCCATCATTGCCGTCTATAACGGGTGACTCCAAAAAGGAGGAGAACGATGAGCTGCATGAAATGGGTAAATACCAGGATGTCACCCCGGCACAACACGACCATCCTCACCCGGCTGGAAGGGGAAATGGCCATGACCGAGCGGCGCGGCAACGTGAGCGCCGGCGGATTCTGCTTCGAGTCCGACTCCGATATCGAGGTCGGCAAGCACGTGGATCTGCTTTTCCGGCTCCCGGGAGCCGGCATCTGGCTGCGCGCTCAGGGCGAGGTGGCCGGTTGCGAGGCCCAGGACGGCTGGGTGGCGGTCCGCGGCAGGTTCACCGAGATCGACGTGGGCGACGCCTCTATCCTCAACCAGTGGCTCCGTTCCCTGGTCAGCCTCCGCCGGGTCGCCTGATCTGGAGACCGTGACCCCGGTCACATCCATACGTCTGAAATTTCGCTAGTTTCCCCGACAAATGTCCCTTATAATCTCTTCCGTATTAAGGAGAGAAGAGGGAGTGTGCATGATGAGATACATATGGCGGGTTGCGGTTGTTCTGTCGGTGGCGCTGGTCGGTTGCAGCGGGGGATCGAGCACCGACGGCGGGTTGCCCGACGGGGGCGAGTGCCCGCTGGGCAAGGAGAATTGCGGGGGCGAGTGCGTCGATCTGTCTTCCGATCCCTCGCACTGCGGCGAGTGCTTCAACGCCTGCCTGCCCGACGAAGTCTGCGGCCAGGGGGAGTGCCTGGCGGAATGCCCCGAGGGCCTGACCGAGTGCGGCGGCGCCTGCGTGGACACCCTGTGGTCTTCGGATCACTGCGGGGTGTGCTTTCGTAAATGCGAGGCGCCCGGAGCGGTGGGCGAGTGCGTGATGGGGGAGTGCGTCAACTGGCACTGCCTGCCCGGTTTCGCGGACACCGACGGGGACGTCTCCAACGGCTGCGAGGGGACCTGCGCGGGCAGGCTCATCAACACCTCGGGCGCGCTGGACTATAACCTGCACGCCATCCACATCACCGGGCGGGTGACGGTCAACGGATCGGATCCGGGTCCGTCGGCTGGCGGGGGATCGCGGGGGATGCTGATCTTCAAGCTGGCCGGATCGAACCAGGTCGTGACGGTGGATCTGGGCGTAAGCGGCCCGGCCACCTACCAGGTGTTTTTGTTTGCGGGCAACTATGCCATCGAACTGGACAACAGCCTGGACTGCCCCGACGGCCCGTTCCCCTGCGGCACCACCGTGCTGCGCCGGGGCCTGACGCTGTCCACCGACGGGAACCTGGACCTGGACGTGGCCTCCACTGAATCTTTCGAGATCACCGGCCAGGTCACCGTCAACGGCGCCACCATGGGTTCTTCCGGATCGGGCTGGGAGCGCGGCCGGCTGGTGTTCACCTCCGGGGAGGGCGGTTTCGCCTCGGCCGATCTGGGCGTCAGCGGCCCGGCCACCTACCGGGTGACCCTGGCGCCGGGGAGCTACGAGATATACGTAGAGAACGATTCCGACTGTCCCGACGGGGCGATTCCCTGCCAGCGCAAGGTGCTGTACACCGACCTGCCCATCAACGGTCCGGGAGTTCTGGATCTGGATCTGCCGGTGATCGAGATAATGGGCACGGTCACCGTCAACGGACTGGCCATGGGGTCCAGCGCCTCCGGGGGCGAGCGGGCCGAGATCGTCTTCGACGACGGGGAAGACCGGGTACCCGCCGGGCTGGGCCACTCGGGGGCGGCCACTTACAACCTGCGCCTGTATGCCGGGACCTACGATGTCAAGGTCCAGAACTCCAGCGATTGCCCCGCCACCGGCCTGCCGCCGGTGCCCTGCCAGACCCGCACTCTGCGCAGCGGATTGCAGCTTACCGGCCCGGGGACCCTGGATCTGGACCTGGAGGTAATTGAGGTGTCCGGGGTGGTCACGGTCAACGGCGCCGCCATGAGTGCCAGTTCCTCCGGCGGGGAGCGCGGCCGGATCCGGTTCGAGGACGACGAGGGCGGGGTGGAGACCGGGCTGGGTCACAGCGGGCCGGCCAGCTACCAGGTAGCGTTGTTCACCGGCGTCTACGAAGTCAGGGTGGAAAACTATACCGATTGCCCCGCAACCGGCACACCGGCCATCCCCTGCCAGGAACGCGTCCTGCGCAGCGGGCTGTCGCTGCTGGGTCCCGGCACACTGGACCTGGACCTGCCGGTGGTGACCGTCTCGGGCCAGGTGACGGTGAACGGCACCGCCATGGGCAACAGCGTGACCGGCAGCCAGCGCGGCCAGCTGCTCTTCGAGGACGATGAGGGCCGGGTGTCGGTCGGGTTGGGTCACAGCGGCCCGGCCACTTACCTGCTGTCGCTCTACTCGGGGACCTATGCGGTCAGCTTCGAGAACACCAGCGACTGTCCCTGGGACCAGGTGGGCGTGGTTCCCTGCCAGCGGCGCCTGTGCAACGCCGCACTGCCTCTGCAGAGCAACGGGGTGGCGGATTTCGATCTGGATGTCATTCAGATCACCGGGACGGTGACCGTCAACGGTAGCAGCATGCCCAATTCATCCAGTGGTCAGAGCCGCGGCGTGGTGATCTTCGAAGAGCAGGACGACGCCGGCGACCTGGAGGTAACCATGGGCTCGAGCGGGCCGGCCACCTACCAGCTGGTCGTATTTCCGGGGCGCTATCAAATCGTCTTCGACAATCTGCAATGCCAGGATGACCAGGCGGCTCCCTGCCAGCGGCGCGTGCTGCAGACCCTGGACCTGACCGGAAGCGGAGTGCTGGATCTGGACCTGCCGGTGATCACCATTTCCGGGGTGGTGACCGTCAACGGTCTGGAGATGGGATACAGCCCCAACAGCCGCTCCCGCGGGCTGGTGCTTATGACCGATTCGGAGGGGACCACCCTGATGGACGACGTGGGTTCCAGCGGGCCGGCCATGTATTTGCTGCGCCTTTTCTCCGGCACCTACGCGGTCGACTTCGCCAACCCGGTCGACTGCCCCCAGGGCGCGGTGCCCTGCCTGACCGCCAACCTGCAAACCGATCTTCAGCTGCTAACCGACGGCGTGTTGGATCTTCCCCTCGAGGTGCTGGTGCTGTCCGGACAGGTCACGGTGAACCAGGCCGCGATGCCCGACACCGTCTCCGGCTCCGACCGGGGCCGGCTGTACTTCGCCCGGGAGGAGACCGGAGAGACGGTCTACGCCCCGATGGACACCAGCGGCCCGGCGGTCTACCAGCTGCAGCTGTACCCCGGAGTCTACGGAGTGGCCTTCGAGGGCACCGACTGCCCCCTGGGCGGCACCGACGGCGCCACTCCCTGCCAGAGAGTATTGCTGGAAGGGTGCGTGGACTGACACGGATCGTGTCCGTCCGGCCACGTTCTATTTCTTGTCCACCAGCACAACCTGCCCCGGAAAGATCCTCGATTTCAGCTTGAGGCGGTTGAGTTTCAGGAAGCGTTCCAGTTTCATGTCGTGGTTTACGGCGATCTGGTAGGGGCTGTCGCCGGGTTTGACTTCGTAGACTTTGGTGTTGGCGGGGATGTTGCGGCGGGCCTTGGCCTTGGGCACCAGCAGCTTCTGACCGACCCTGATGGTCGATGACTGCAGGTTGTTGATGCGCATGAGCTCCTTGGTGCTGACGTTGTAGCGGTAGGCCACCCGCCACAGCGAGTCTCCCTTGCGGACCATGTAGGCCCGCGGCTTGGAGGCTTCCGCCAGGCGGGCCTTGCGCTTGGGGGTGATGGGGATCTTCAGTTTCTGTCCCACCCGCAGGATGGTGGACTTCTTGATCTTGTTGGTGCGCGTGATGATGTCGATGCCGACATGGTACCTGGTGGAGATATGCGAAAGAGTTTCTCCGTGACGAATCAAATGGTAGACGTAGCGCGGCACCTTCTTGGGATTGTAACGGGGAATCCGCTCCAGCTTGGCCGTCAACACCTCGCCCTTGCCCTTGGGCACCTTGAGAACATGGGCATAGGGCGGGGTCACCTGTCGCCGGAGGTCGGCGTTGAGATCCTCCAGATCCTTGAGGTTCACTCCCAGCGAGCGGGCGATGTTGACCAGTCGCATGGGTTTGTTCACTTCGACGGTTTCGACTTCCTGCCTGGGATTCATTTCGGGGAGCTGGATGTCGTATTTCTCCGGCTCGTCCAGGATCATCATGACGGCCAAAAAGCGCGGGACGTAGCGCCGGGTCTCCTTGGGAAGCTGCTGGTACAGGTCCCAGAAGTTGTCGAGATAGTTGATGTTCTGGTTGCGGATCACCCGCAGAACCCGGGTGCCGCCGCAGTTGTAGGCGGCCAGCACCGTAGTCCAGTCGCCGAAGATCCGGTGGAGCTCCCGCAGGTACTCGATGGCCGCCCGGGTGGACTTCTCCGGATTCATGCGCTCGTCGACCCACTCGTCCCGCTTGAGTCCGAAGCGGTGGCCGGTGGAGGGGATGAACTGCCACAGCCCCAGCGCCCGGGCGGGGGAAAGGGCCCGGATCTTGAAGCCGCTCTCGATCAGCGGCAGCCAGGAGAGCTCCCGCGGCAGCCCGGCCTCCTCGAAGGCCTTGAGGATCATCTCGCGATACTGGCCCGAGCGCCGGTAGGAGCGGAGGAAGAAGCGCTTCTGCTCGCCGCGAAACAGATCGATCTCGGCCTGCACGTCGGGGTTGAGGGTCTTGGGGATCGCCTTGTGCTTTCCGTTGACCTCGGTGTGCCGCGAGGAGTGGATCTCCAGCATGCGCTTGGCGATGGTCAGGCGGATGTCTTCCTTCTGCTGGGCGAACTCGGGATTGTCGTGGGTGTCGGCCTTGAGGATCAGATCGTAGGCCTGGTCCAGGGCATCGATGGCGTTTTCGATATCGCCCTCCGCCCAGAACTTCTGGGAGCTCTCGCAAAGCTCCAGGGCCTGATCGAAGATCTCTTGCGTGTCGCGAATTTCTGCGGGTTGAGGTTCGGGAGGTTTGGTTGCTTCGGGTTTTGGGATCTCAGGCCCGGGTGCGGAAACCAATACGGGTTCGGCCGGCTTCTGCACCGGGTGCGTGCAGGCACCCAGCCAGATGGCCACGAAAAGAAGAGTGATTTTCTCCAAGTACATCGTCATCCCTTTGTCCCGGCGCCGTCGGGCCGTCCATGGTGGCAAAAACCTCCACTTAAGTCAAGGGCGTAGACCATTCCGACCGGGGAATACGCCCGGCTACCTGCAGTATATTTCTGCAAGCATCGTGCCAGGAGCCTTGCCCAAAGCCCGGGGGCGTGTTAATGAGGCTGCATGGAAGACAAGTACCATCCCAAGCTGATCGAGCCCAAGTGGCAGAAGTCCTGGGAGGAAGAAGGACTCTTCAAAGCGGAGATCGACGAGGGAAAGAAGAAGTTCTACGTCCTGGAGATGTTCCCCTATCCCTCGGGCAACCTGCACATGGGCCACGTGCGCGTGTACGTGATCGGGGATCTGCTGGCGCGCTTCTATCGTATGCAGGGCTGCAACGTGTTCCATCCCATGGGCTGGGATGCCCTGGGCCTGCCGGCGGAGAACGCGGCCATCCGCGAAAAGGTCCACCCGCGCACCCGCACGCTCGGGAACATCGAGAGCGTCCGGCGCCAGATGAAGATGCTGGGGCTGTCCCTGGACTGGGACCGCGAGATCGCCACCTGCGAGCCGGAGTACTATCGCTGGAACCAGTGGTTTTTCATCAAGATGTACGAAAAGGATCTGGTTTACTACCGCAAGAGTTTGATCAACTGGTGCCCGCGCTGCCAGACCGTGCTGGCCAACGAGCAGGTGGTCGACGGACGCTGCGAGCGCTGCCGCGACACGGTGATCCAGCGCGAGATGCCCGACTGGGCCTTCCGCATCACCCGCTACGCCGACGAACTGCTGGACGATCTGGAAAAGCTCAAGAACTGGCCCGACCGGGTGATCACCATGCAGCGCAACTGGATCGGGCGCTCGTACGGGTGCGACCTGGTCTTCCCGGTCGAGGGCGACAAGGTCGAGCCGCTGCGGGTCTTCACAACCCGCGCGGACACGGTTTACGGCGCAACCTACATGGTGCTGGCGCCCGAGCATCCGGCGGTGCCCCGGTTGACCACCGACGACCGCCGCGAGCAGGTGACCGGGTTCGTGCAGCGCATGTCCAAACAGGACAAGGCGGTGCGCACCGATGTCAGCACCGAGAAGGAAGGTGAGTTCACCGGCTCATACGCCGTCAATCCCTTCACCCAGGAGAAGATCCCCATCTGGATTGCGAACTTCGTCCTGGCCGAGTACGGCACCGGGGCGGTAATGAGCGTTCCCGCCCACGACCAGCGGGACTTCGAGTTCGCCAAGCGGTTTGACATTCCCATCCGGGTGGTGATCCAGCCCCCGCCGGAGGACGGCCGGAAGCTACTGGTCGAGGAGATGGACGCGGCCTACGTCGACGACGGCGTGCTGCAGGACTCCGCCCACCACAGTGGCAAGACCTCCGCGCAGGCGAGGAAGGACATCGCCGCCGAGGAGGCCGGGCTCAAGCGCGGCGGCGGGCCGACGGTGGGCTACCACCTGCGCGACTGGGGCGTCTCGCGCCAGCGCTACTGGGGTACGCCCATCCCCATGCTCCACTGCGAAAAGTGCGGCATAGTCCCGGTGCCCTATGACCAGCTTCCGGTGGAGCTGCCCCCCGACGCCCCGATAACCGGCACCGGCGAGGCGCCGCTGGCCAAGGTGCCCGGATTCGTCGAGGCCACCTGTCCCCGGTGTTCCGGGCCGGCCCGGCGCGAAACCGACACCATGGACACTTTCGTGGACTCTTCCTGGTACTTCGCCCGCTACATGGATCCTCACGAAGTCAGCGCGCCGTTCTTGCGCGAGTCGGCGGATCACTGGCTGCCGGTGGACATCTACGTGGGCGGTCCCGAGCACGCGGTCATGCACCTGATGTACTTCCGTTTCTGGACCAAGGTCATGCGCGACCTGGGTCTGGTGAGCGTCGGCGAGCCCACCGACCGGCTGCTGACCCAGGGGATGGTGGTCCGGGAGAGCTACTTTTGCGAGAAGCACGGCTACCGTTCCCGTGACGGGGTGGACCAGCCCGAGTCCAAAGAGCCCCGCTGCACCGAATGCTCGCAGCCGGTGCGGGTGCGGGTGGAAAAGATGTCCAAGACCAAGCTCAACGGGGTGGCGCCCGAGGCGATGTGTGCGGAGTACGGCGCCGACACCGCCCGGTTGTTTTCCCTGTTCGCCGCCCCGCCGGAGAAGGACATCGAATGGAGCGACGCGGGCGTGGCCGGCTGCTACAATTTCCTCCGCCGGGTATGGGCGTTCTACGCCCGCCACCGCAACCGGTTCGACGCCGCCCGGGACTTCGACAAAAAGGTGGACGAGGGCGGACTCTCCGCGGACCTGGTTTCATTTCACCGCCTGGTTCACCGCACGATCGCCCGGGTGACCAGGGACATTCAGAAGGAATACCAGTTCAACACCGCCATCGCGGCGATGATGGAGCTGCTCAACGGCACCAAGGTGCTGGACAACCCCGGGAACAATCCCGAGAACCTGCGGTTGCTGGGCCTGACCCTGCGCACGCTGGCGCTGCTGCTGGCGCCGTTCGCTCCGCATTTCTCCGAGGAGATCTGGGAGGCGCTGGGCATGCCGGGGAGAGTCAGCGCCCAGAGCTGGCCGGAATTCGACCCGGGGGCCACGGTGGACGAAACCGTCAATATAGCCGTTCAGGTAAACGGCAAGGTGCGCGCCACCGTCGCGGTGTCCAAGGACGCCACCCAGGAACAGATGGAGGCGGCGGCCCGGGCCGAAGAGAAGGTGCAGAAGTGGCTGGAAGGCAAGACCATTCGCCGGATTATCGTGGTCCCCGGACGGCTGGTAAACATCGTGTTGGGTTGATCCTGTTGCTGGTCCTGGGTATTGCGGGGTGCGGCTACCGGTTTTCCGCCGGTGACGGGCGGCTTCCCGACGGCGGCCGGCGGCTGTGCATTCCCCACGCCGAGAACCTGACCACCGAGGGCCGGGCTTCAGCGCAACTGACCGCCGCCCTGCGCCGGCAGGCGGCCGACCGGGGGCTCGTGCTGGCCGGTGAGGCGGACGGCGCCGCGGTGATGCAGGCCAAAGTCGTGTCGATAAAAGCCGTTCCCCGCGGCGTTGCCGTTTTCGGGGGTCGCTTCCGGGCGCGCGAGCAGGAGGTGGTGGTGCAGGTGGAGATGAAGCTGGTGTCGCCGTCGGCGGATGCAGTGGAGATCAGCCTGTCCGACCGGGAAAGCTACCTGTCGGCGCAGGACGTTCGCGGTACCGAAGCCAACCGGCAGCTGGCCCTGCAGCGGGTCTATCAGCGGATGGCCGAGGAAGGAATCGACAGGATATCGCGAGGTTTCTAGTGGATGCCAAGCAATTGTCCAAGAACCTGAAGAAGGGCCGGCCGGCGCCGGCGTATGTGGTGGCGGGAGAGGAGAGCGTTCTGGTGGACCGGGCGCTGGCGTTGATCACCAGCCGGGTGCTCGACGAGGCCCGGTCCGACGATTTCTCCTTGACCCGCCTGGACGGAAAGACCACCTCGGCCGCCGAAGTGGAAGCGGCCGCCCGGACGGCCTCGCTGTTCGGCGGTCGCCGGCTGGTAGTGGTGCGCGAGGCGCAGGCGCTGCGCCCCGCGGAGATCAAGAAGCTGCTGGAGTATCTAAAGAAGCCGGTTGAGACCACCACGCTGGTTCTGGTGGTCCGGGGCGCCGGCGCCTCAAGCAAAAGCCCGCGCCTGGCCAAGGCGGCCGGCGCCGCCTCGAAGTTGAAGAAGGCGGTGGAGAAGGGCAAGGGCGTATATGTGGACTGTCCCCGGCCCAAGCCGCGGGACCTGCCCCGGCTGGCCGAGAGCGCCCTGGCCGAGCACGGCCTGCGGGCCAGCCGCGACGGGCTGTATGCTCTGGTGGAAGCGGTGGGGGAGGACCTCACCGCGCTGATTCAGGGCGTGGAAAAGCTGGCTCTTTACGTTGGAGACCAGGGCGAGATTCAGGCCGGCGACGTCGCCGAGGTGGTGGCGGACACCCGCAGCCAGTCGGTTTTCGCCCTGACGGACGCGGTGGCCGAGGGAGCCGCCGACCGGGCTCTGCGGGTTCTCAACAACATGATCCGCGACGGCGAAAGCTCGCTGGTCATCGTAGGGCATCTGGCCCGGCACTTCCGCAATCTTTCTTCGGTCCAGTCGCTAGAACGCAAGGGTGAGAACGTTGAACGCATCCGGGCAAACCTGGGCCTGCATCCCTTCGTGGTCAAGAAGTGCCTGATGCAGTTGAAGCGTTTCACTCCCCGGGCGCTGGCCGGGCATCTGGCGGCGCTGGCCGAGTGTGATCTGCAACTAAAGCGCGGCAGACTTCCGGACAACCTGGCTCTGGAAAAGCTGGTGATTTCGCTATGCGGATCGCGGACGGCCTGAAAGACTACTTGCCGATTATCGTCTGAGCCCGGCGGCTCAAGCGGGCGATTTTCCTCGAGGCGGTCCGTTTGTGAAACACGCCCTTGGAGTGGGCGCTGCTGATCGCCGAGATTGTCTTGGACAGCAGATCTTTAATCGCTGCTTTGTCCTTGTTCTCGATGGCTTCTTCCAGCTTGCGCTCCTGGGTGTGTACTTTGGAACGAACCGCGGCGTTGCGGATTTTCTTCTTCTTGTTCTGGCGGTTTCGTTTTTCCGCCGACAGATGGTTGGCCACTTCAACTCCTCCTCTTGCCTTTCCTTATCTTCAAAAAAGGACTGCTTTTCCTACACCAGAAAGATCCGCCCTGTCAAGACCTGGTCTCCGACCTCCAAAGAGCCAGGCGTTGACGCGCAACGGATCGGCGGCGCCCCCGGCGGGAAAGCGCTGAGCCGCATTGTCTTCCCGTCCCCGAAGCCAGTTTCCCACAAAGCGTGATGTCCTGAGGCCGGGTTCCGGGCAATTGTGGAAAGAGCGCCGCCAACAGACTGTTATATAACGGATATGCAGGTGCACAATGTTTGTGCATTCGGGCAAAAACAACCCGCGCGGTGGCGTTTGTTCTTCTTTCCCACAGAGCTTCCCACAGCTTTTTCACATGAAATGTGGATAAGAGAACCCGGACAGAAGGGATGCAACATGTCACTGCGGCGGGTACTACATTTAGTGGTCGGCTAACCTGGACTTGGCTTCCTGCCAGAGAGACTCGAGGGTTTCCAGGTCGGCGGACTTGATGTCTACTTGGCGTTCGCGGGCCAGAGACTCCACCAGGCGGAAGCGATCCGAGAAGCGCCGGTTGGCTTCTCGCAGAAGATCTTCTGCGCACAGTCCGAGATGACGGGCCAGGTTGGTGGCGGCGAACAGAAGATCGCCCAGTTCCCAGGCTGCTTTCTCCGGCGCGTCTTTTTCCCCGAGGGCTTCCTGGAGCTCGCCGAACTCCTCGTGCATTTTCTCGAGCACCTGTTCGGGTTTTTTCCAGTCGAAGCCGACCCGGGCGGCGCGGTCCGAGAGACGGTGGGTCTGCAGCAGAGCCGGCAGGGACCGGGGAACCCCGTCCAGCACGCTGTTTTGGCTTTTTTCCTTTTTTTTCTGCTTTTCCCAGGTGACGATGACGTCGGCGCTGGTTTCGGCCTTCTGAGTGCCGAAAACATGGGGATGCCGCCGGATCAGCTTTTCGGCTAATTGATGGATGACATCGTAGACGTCGAACCAGCCTTCTTCCGCGGCAATCTGGGACTGGAAGACGATTTGGAGGAGCACGTCGCCCAGTTCCTCGCACTGCGCCTGCCGGTCCTTTTGATCGATTGCGTCGAGGAGTTCGTAGGTTTCCTCGATCAGGTAGGAGCGCAGGCTCTCAAGAGTCTGCTCGCGGTCCCAGGGACAACCCCGTTCGGAACGCAGCCGGGCCATGATCCGGATCAAGTCGTCGAGTGTTTTGCGTTGCTCTGAAATAGCGCCGTCCTCATAAAAGAGTCGGGCCGCCGAATGATTCGACGGCCCTCTATGACCCCAAGGGGACTTGAACCCCTGTTCCCGGCTTGAGAGGCCGATGTCCTAACCGCTAGACGATGGGGCCACGGTAAAGCGCTTGTTTTTCAAAGCCGACGATCGGACTTGAACCGATGACCTGCTGATTACGAATCAGCTGCTCTACCACTGAGCTACGTCGGCCTGCCAGTCTGTCAAAGACGCGAATTTGTACCAGCCGGGCCCGGGGATGTCAAGATCAAGAATCTTTCTGGACTTTTATGGCGCAGAACTCGCCGCACATCGAGCAGACTTTCGAGTCCATCGGGGGTATCTTGGACCGGCTGGTCTGAGCCTGCTTCGGATCGATGGCATACTTGTACATACCGTCCCAGTCCAATGATTTCCGGCACTTGGCCATGGCCTGCTCGCGTGCCAGCGCATCCGGTCGACCCCGGGCCAGATCGGCGGCCACCGCGGCGATCTTAGAGGCGATCACGCCTTCGCGTACGTCCTGGACGTCGGGCAGGCGCAGGTGCTCCGCGGGGGTTACGTAGCAGAGGAAGTCCGCGCCCGCCCATGCGGCCAGGGCGCCGCCGATGGCGCCGGTTATATGGTCGTATCCCGGAGCCACATCGGTAACCAGCGGCCCCAGGACATAGAAGGGGGCCCCGTGGCAGAGCTTTTTCTCCAACTGCACGTTGGACTGTACCTGGTCGAGGGGAACGTGGCCCGGTCCTTCAATGATGACCTGCACGCCCTTGTCCGTGGCCCGGGCCTGCAACTCGCCCAGGGTGATCAGTTCCTGGATCTGCGCGCGGTCGGTGGCGTCGGCGGTGGCCCCCGGCCGGAACCCGTCGCCCAGGGACAAGGTGGCGTCGTAGCGGTGGGCCAGTTCGCACAGGCGGTCGAACTCGGCGAAAAACGGATTCTCTTTTTTGTTGTATCGCATCCAGGCGATGGACATGGCCCCGCCGCGCGAGACCACGTCCATCAGGCGGCCCTCGGACCGCATCCGCGCGAGCGCCTCCCGGTTGACGCCGCAGTGGACGGTGATGAAATCCACCCCGCCGGCCAGGTGCTCCTCGATGACCTGGAACATGTCGTCCGGCGACATTTCGCAGAAGCTGGAGTGGCCTTCCAGCGCCCGGGCGGCGGCCTCGTAGATGGGCACCGTGCCGATGGGCACCGGGGCCGCCTGCATGACCTGCTTGCGGATTTCCGCCAGGTTGCCCCCGGTGGACAGATCCATGACCGTGTCGGTCCCGGCCTCCACGGACACTTTGGCCTTTTCGATCTCGGTCTGGATGTCGGCGGCGTCGCGGGAGGTTCCCAGGTTGGCGTTCACCTTGACCGAGAGTTCCGCGCCGATCCCCAGAGGCCGGATGTCTTCTCTCCTGGAATTTCTGGTGATCACGGCTCTTCCGGCCGCGATGAGCGCGGACAACCTTTCCGGCTCAAGGCCCTCATTCGACGCGACCAGCTTGACTTCGTCGGTCAGTCGACCTTGTCGTGCTTCTTCGATCCGGGTCATCTTCAGCTCCCGTCAACGGACTTTCAATGTCCTAAACCCGCACGTGGGTTTTGTCAACCGCTGTCCCGGTTGACACTCTGCCGGCCACTGTCTAAAGTAGGGCAGACCAACGGCATCTATCGGGAGTCGGCTGATGGCGAACCAGGAGATCCAAAACCTGCTCAAGGGCGTGTCGATCTTTTCCCATGTGGACGACGACGGCATGGAGAAACTCGGCGAGCTGATCGTTTCCAAGGACTACCCCAAGGACACCCTGGTATTCGGTCAGGAGGAATCCGGGGATGCGCTGTTCGTCATCGCCAAGGGCCGGGTGAAGGTGGTTTTGTACGGGGAGAGCGGCAAGGAAATCACCCTGTCGTTCTTCAAGCAGGGAGACTTCTTCGGAGAGATGTCGCTTCTGGATGACATGCCCCGTTCGGCCAATGTGGTGACCACCGAGAATTCGACCCTGTTGATTCTCAAGCGGGACGCGTTCAAGCGGCACCTTCAGGAAAATCCCACTACCGCCATCAACATCCTGGCCGAGCTGAGCATGCGGTTGCGCACGGCCGATTCCATTATCGGCAATCTGACCCTGCTGGATGTCTACGGACGGGTGGCCCACTTCCTGATGGATCTGGCCAAGAAGGAAGGCGAAGAGGTGGAAGAGGGCATCCAGATAAGCAAGCGGCCCACTCAGCAGGACATCGCCAGCATGGTCAACACCTCCCGGGAGACCGTGTCGAGGGCCCTCAACGAGTTCCAGAAGCGCGGGTTGCTGCGCATGGACGGCAAGAAAGTCATTCTGCGGCCGCAGTTCTACAAGGAGGCCGGATAGCGGCACTGCCGTCCGGTCTTTTCGGCTCCCCGAATGGATTCAATGATCGAAATCCGGGACGTGCACAAGTCCTTCGGGGACAATCACGTCCTGCGCGGGATCAACCTCCAGGTGCCCGAAGGCGCCACCACGGTGATAATCGGGGCCAGCGGTTCGGGCAAGAGCGTTCTGGTCAAGCACATGATCGGCCTGCTGCGGCCCGACGAGGGCCGGGTGATCGTCGAGGGGGAGGACACCACCAATTTGTCCGAGAGGGAATTTCAGCGGGTGCGCGAGAAGTTCGGAATGGTTTTCCAGGGAGCGGCCCTGTTCGACTCGATGTCCGTGGGGGAGAATGTCGGCTTCCCGCTGCGGGAGCACGGCGGTCTCAAGGAACGGGAAATCTCGGAGATTGTGGCCCGGAAGCTGGCTCTGCTGAGCCTGGAGGGGACCGAGGGGCTGTACCCCGCCGAGTTGTCCGGAGGAATGCGCAAGCGCGTCGGGCTGGCGCGGGCAATCGTCCTGGATCCGCGTATTATTCTGTACGACGAGCCCACCACCGGCCTGGACCCCATCACCGCCAACAGCGTGGACGAAATGATTATCGAGGCCAAGGAGAAGCTGGGGGTGACTTCGGTGGTCATAACCCACGACATAGCCTCGTCTTTCCGAGTGGGGGACTACGTGGCCATGATTCACGAAGGAGTGATCGTGGACCAGGGTCCTCCCGAGCGCATCCGGCGGAGTTCTCATCCCTACGTTCAGAAGTTCCTCTCCACCTGGTTCGCCAAGGGAGAGTGAAAAGGTTGCTCGGTTTCTAAGGGCATAGTAGTGTCTAGCAGGAACCGGTTTCCCATGAGAAAGTTCTTCACACCCCTGAAGGTAGGCATCCTGACCATCATAGCAGTGGGGGGGTTCGTTTTCGCCCTCCGGTCGGTGGAACAAGGAGTTCTGGGGGGCGATACCTACATGGTCTACGCCATCTTCGACGACGTGCTCGGGGTGGCCAAGCGCTCCCGGGTGGTCATGGCGGGGATCGAAGTGGGATACATCGACAGCATCGAGCTGGCCGGCGCCCGCGCGCGGCTCAACATCCGCATCCGCAGCGACGTGCAGCTGTACAAGGACGCCGCCATCGCCAAGGTTTCCGAGTCGCTGCTGGGAGACAAGCTCATCGATCTTGCCCCGGGCAAGGACATGGAGCACCCCATAAAAGACGGGGGCCAGATCGTAAACGTCTACGAAGAGCGTGATTTTTCTGATCTATTCCGCAAGCTGGACATGATCACCGGGGACATCCGGGTGGTAACCCAGTCCCTGGCCAAAACCATCGGCGATTTCGACCGCGAAGACTCCCTGGGCGGGGTGATGAAGCGCATGACCGAGATCTCCAAGAACGTCGCTGAGCTTACCCAGAGCGTGAACGAGTCATTCCAGCGCGGCAGCAACAAGGTGCAGCGGATCCTCGACGACGTGGCCATGGTAACCGCCGGCACCAAGGGCCGTTACCAGGAGATCCTCGACGGAGTCAAGGCGGTGACCGACGATATGCGCACACTCCTGGCCAACCTGAACGACATCGTGGGGCGCGGAGAAACCGACTGGAAGGACAGCGTCGGGGGAATGAAGGACTCCCTGCAGAAGGCCAGCCGCACTCTGGACAACCTCGACAACATAACCCGCAAGATCAACGAGGGTCAGGGCACCCTGGGACGATTGGTCAACGACGACAAGGTCCTGGACAAGGCCGAGGGCGTTCTGGACGACGCATCCACGATCACCAGCAAGCTCGCCCGCTTGCAGACGATCATCGACCTGCGCTCCGAGTACCACATCCAGCAGAACGCCGCCAAAAACTACCTGGCGCTGAAACTGGTGCCCAAATCCGACAAGTACTACATGATCGAGCTGATCGACGATCCGCGCGGTTCGGTCGAGGTCGTGGACAAGATTGAATGCCTGGATCCACCCGATTGCACCCAGGAAAACAAGTCCCAGGAAACCACGGTCAAGGATGAGTTCAAGTTTTCGATACAGTTCGCCAAGCGCTTCTACTGGCTGGGGCTGCGCTTCGGAATCATCGAGGGGACCGGCGGGCTGGGGATGGACTGGTATTTCTTCAATGATGACCTGGAGTTCCGCTTCGACGTCTTCCAGTTCGGCAAGAATGAGTACGGGGATTATGCCAATCCACGCCTCAAGGCCATGATCATGTACCGGCCCACCTGGCTGGCCAATCACATCTATCTGGCCGCCGGAGGGGACGATTTCTTCAACGAGGAGACCTTCGACTATTTCTTCGGTGCCGGCCTGCATTTCGACGACGAGGACCTCAAGGCCATTTTCACCGCGGTGGGCACGCCCAACCTCTGATTCTCTTGACAAAAACCCGATGTGACGCTAGGTTCCTTGGGCTTTGGAGCCGGGAGAAGTGCAGTTGTGTTCGATTCTCTGACCGACAAGCTGGGGCAGACTTTCAAGCGTCTGAAAGGACACGGAAAACTTTCCGAGTCCAACGTGAAGGACGCCCTGCGCGAGGTACGCCTGTCGCTGCTCGAAGCGGACGTCAACTACCGGGTGGTCAAGGACTTCGTATCCGCAGTCAAGTCGCGGGCAGTGGGCAAGGAGGTTTTGGCTTCGCTCACGCCCGGGCAGCAGTTCATCAAGATTGTCAACGAGGAACTGATCGCACTGATGGGCGGCGAGGCCCAGGAGCTGGACCTGGCCGGAAGGCCGCCGGTGGTGATCATGCTCGCCGGCCTGCAGGGTTCCGGCAAGACCACCACGGTAGGCAAGCTGGCTCTGCAGCTTAAATCCCAGGGGCGCCGGCCCTACCTGGTACCCGCCGACGTGTACCGCCCGGCGGCCATCGACCAGCTCAAGCAGTTGGCCGCGGATATCGACATGCCGGTGCATCCCTCCAGCACCGACCAGGATCCGGTGGCCATCTGCCGCGAGGCGGTGGACCTGGCCGAGGACAAGAACTACGACACGGTGATCCTGGACACCGCCGGCCGGCTGCATATCGACGAAGAGCTCATGGAGGAGCTCAAGGTCATCAAGCGCGAAGTAAGCCCCAAGCGCATCCTGCTGGTAGCCGACGCCATGACCGGCCAGGATGCGGTTAACGTGGCCGAGAAGTTCAACGAGGATCTGGACATCGACGGCGTGGTGCTCACCAAGCTGGACGGCGACGCCCGCGGCGGGGCGGCTCTGTCCATCAAGGCGGTCACCGGCAAGCCCATTCTCTTCGCCGGTATCGGCGAGAAGCTGGACGCCCTGGACGTGTTCCATCCCGACCGCATGGCCAGCCGCATCCTGGGGATGGGGGACATGCTCAGCCTGATCGAGCAGGCCCAGGAGGCCTACGACCAGAAGAAGGCCGCCGAGCTCCAGCGCAAGTTCAAGAAGAACGAGTTCACCATCGAGGATTTCCGCGATCATCTGGAGCAGTTGCGCAAGATGGGTTCGATCAGTGATCTGATGGACAAGATTCCCGGGATGAGCGGCATGATGAAGAAGATGCAAGGCGCCGCGCCCCCCGAGGAGGAGCTCAAGCGCATCGAGGCCATCATCAACTCCATGACCCGCGAGGAGCGCATCAATCACGCCATCCTCAACGGGAGCCGACGGAAGAGAATCGCCCGGGGCAGCGGCACCAGCGTCCAGGACGTGAACTCGTTCGTCAAGCAGTACCTGGAGATGAAGAAGATGATGAAGAAGATAAACCGGTTCGGAATGAAGACACTGATGCGTGGCCTCATGGGAGGCCGTTTACACTAACAAGAAGAGGAAGGCAGGCATGTCAGTAGCAATTCGATTGAAACGAGTAGGCACCAAGAAAAAGGCGTTTTTCCACGTGGTGGCGACCGATTCGCGTAACGCGCGCGACGGCCGCTACATCGAGAAACTGGGCCACTACGATCCCCGCGTGGACCCCCCGACTTTCACCCTGGACCGCCAAAGGCTGGACTACTGGATGAGCCAGGGAGCCAAGACCAGCCCCACGGTCGCCCAGTTGGTGGCCAAGTACGGCGGGACGACGGCCGAGGAGAAAGATGGCGGCAAAGGCGCCGATGCGTGAGCTGGTGGCCTTCATCGCCCGGGCCCTGGTGAAAGACCCCGGGGCCGTCGAGGTGAAGGAGGTCGACGACGAGCGCGACCGGGTGATCAAGCTCCGGGTGGCACAAGCCGACCTGGGCCGGGTTATCGGCCGGGAGGGCCGCACCGCCCGGGCCATCCGGACGGTTCTGGGAGTTGCCTCCGCCCGGGACGACAAGAGAGCGAAGCTGGACATTGTCGATTGAGGACAAGTTGATACAGGTTGGAAAAATAACCCGCACTCACGGAACGCGGGGCGAGCTGAAGGTTCTTCCCGGCGAGGGCTCCTCGGGAGCCTGGCGGGAGGCCGAGGTCGTGTTTCTGGGATCGGAGCGCTTCCGTGTACGGGGTGTGCGCGGCGGCGGGCGCTTTGCTATTCTGGCGCTCGAAGGGATAGACACGCTGGAATCGGCCGAGGCATTGAAGGGCAAGGATGTGTTCGTCCTCCGTGATCAGCTGCCCGAAGCGGAAGCCGGCAGCTTCTACGCCGGTGATCTTGTGGGACTGAAGGTGGTAACCGCCCGGGGGCAGGTGCTGGGCGTTTTGGAAGAGATCTTTGACAACGGTGCGCACGAAGTCTACGTCGTGAGAGACAAGACCAGGGAGGTCATGCTGCCGGTGGTGGACGGCGTGGTGATCGAAGTGGACCTCGACGCCGGTCGCATGGTAGTGGAGCCCCCCGAGGGTTTGCCCGGGCTGCCCAGGAGCCACTGAAGGATCTTCGAGGTGGTGTAATGCGGTGGACCGTTCTGACCCTGTTCCCGGAGGCGTTCCGGGCGCCCCTGGCCGCCGGGCTTTTCGGCAAGGCGGTGGAGAACGGCGTTCTGGAAGTCGAGCTGATCAACTACCGCGACTTCGCCGAGGGGCGCCACAAGGTGGTGGACGACACCCCCTTCGGCGGCGGCAGCGGCATGGTGATCAAGGTCGAGCCGGTGGCCCGGGCCCTGGAAGATCTGCGCCGGAAGGCCCCCGGCGTCCACGTGGTGCTGCTGACCCCGCAGGGCGCCCGGCTCAGCCAGGCAGGAGCCCGGCGGTTGAGTGAACGCGGGCATGTGGCGCTGCTGTGCGGGCGCTACGAGGGTGTGGACGAACGCATCCGCCATCTGGTTGACGAAGAGCTGAGTATCGGCGATTACGTTCTTTCGGGTGGAGAGCCGGCGGCCTGGGTGGTAATGGATGCGGTGTCGCGTCTGGTGCCCGGCGTACTGGGATGCGGAGAGTCGGTGCAGGAAGAATCGTTTTTTGAGGAATCCCTGCTGGAGTATCCCCAGTACACCCGTCCCCGGGAGTTTGCCGGAATGCAGGTTCCCGAGGTCTTGCTGTCCGGGGATCACCAGGCCATCGCCCGCTGGCGCAGGAGGCAGGCGCTGCGGCGGACGGCCCGCCGGCGGCCGGAGTTGCTGGAGAGTCTTTCAATGACCGAGGAAGAGCGCACCTGGTTGTCTGAACAGGAGCAGGCAGAAGGAGAATAGTCATGCGTAAGCTGGGAGAGCTGGAAAAGGAACATCTCAAGAAGAAGGTGGAACAGTTCCGGGTTGGAGACACCGTCCGGGTCCACATGCGAATCGTGGAAGGCGAGAAGGAGCGCGTTCAGGTGTTCCAGGGGGTGGTGATACGCCGGAAGGGCGGGGGCCTTTCCGAGAGCTTTACCGTGCGAAAATATTCGTACGGAATCGGGGTGGAGCGGATCTTCCCCGTGCATTCCCCCCGGATTGAGAAAATCGAGGTGGTTCGTTCAGGCCGGGTGCGACGCGCCAAGCTGTATTTCCTGCGGCGACGCAAGGGCAAGGCGGCCCGTCTGAAGGAGACCTCCTGATCTTTCCGGTCGGCCGTGCCACCGCTTTGGTTTTGCAGGTGCCATGCACTACTCTGAGTTGGTACTCCAGGGAGTTCGTAAATTCGCCCAGATGCAACGGATCCCCCTGGGGCCGGGCTTCTCGTTGTTCTATGCGGAATCGGGCGGCGGCAAGTCGACGGTTGTAGACGTTATAGTTCACCTGCTTTATCCCAATCCCACCGAGCCGGCCTCCACCGAGTTCCAGACGGCCCCGGGCACGCCCTGCCGGGTCTCCCTGATGCTGGACCAGGGCGCCGACAAGTACCGCCTGGTCAAGGATCTCGCCTCCGGTTCCATCGCCCTTACCCGGCTGGATCCCTCCACGGGGCGCTTCACTACCGTAACGGCGGCGGCGGCCGAGATTCTCCAGTACCTCACCAGCCAGCTTCACCTGCCCCAGCGGGACATCCTTGAGAGCGTTTACATCGCCCGCGACAGGGCGCTGCCCTCAAGCCTGCCGGGACACGGTGCTCCGCCGGGCGGCATGCCACCGGCCAAACGTGCGGCGCCGGTACCCGCCGCGACCATGGGCGGGGCCATGGCGGCCGCCGGCGGCGGCGGGCAGCGCCGGCTGCCCCCCAGCCCGCATTTTCCCGAAGGCGGTGGCGCGTCGTTCCCCGGGTATCGGGGGATGGATCCGGGGGAGGACATCCTGCCCGACGATCCCGAGGAGATTAAGAATCAGATCGAAACCCTGCAACGCGACCTGGCCGCGGCCAAGGACACCGACGAGCTGCAATTCAAGCTCGACGGGCTGCAGTCGGAGATTTTTGAGATGGACCAGAAGTTCAAGGGGGTCCGCGAGGCCGCCGGACGGGTTCAGCAACTGGAAGCCTCCATGCAGGAGCTCGCGTCCCTGACCGAGTTGCCCGACAATTTCGAGAATAAGATCCGTGAATTCGAGAAGAGTTCGCAGAAGCTGAAGAAGGACCTTAAGCGCCTGGAGGACGACAAGGGACGCTGGGAGAAGCGCGCCCGGATGAGCACGCCGGAGCCGCTCAGGAAAAACCGGGTATTCCTGCTCAGCCTGGTGGCGGGTGTGTTGGCACTGGGTGCGGGCGTGGCGGGTTTCTTCGTCTACGAGCCGCTGCGCTACCTGGCCCTTCTGGACATCGTCGCCTTCGGGGTGGCGACCTTCGTGGCCATCCGGCACATCGATTTGCTCAGCACCCTCGAGCGGGCCTCCCGGCGCCTGGGAATGGTGGATGAGCGCCGCGAGAAGATCGAGCGGGCCTTCGAGATGGAAACCTCCATGGTGCGCCGTACGATGATGGAGATGAAAGTGGAAAAGCCCGGGCAGATCATCGAGCAGTACAACCGGCGCAACAAGCTGCAGGCTGAACTCGACGCGGCCCGCAAGCAGCTCGAACAACAGCAGAAGGACTCCTCTCTGGATCAAGTCGAGTCGCGCAGAAAGGAACTCCAGGAGCAGATCGACGAGATCGAGGGCCAGTTGGTGGGCGCCGGCGCGATGATGATGCATCCACAGGAGATGGAGCGGAAGATAGAAGCTCTGAGCGACAGGCTGCACCGGATCGAATCCGGTGAGCCGGTATCCGAATTCGGGCAGGCCGACGGGTACCTGGGAGCGCCCGAGGGCGGGGATCCCTACGACATGGGCGTGGGGGCTCCTCCGGGAAAGGCGATGCCCTCGTATGGGGAGGTGGACCTGTCCGCCTCGCCGTCCGCCGACCCCTGCCAGACCCTGGTCAAGTCGGCCGAGGATCTGTTTCTGACCGGGCGCGAACGGGTGGAACAGACCCTGCAGCCACGCGCCAGCCAGTACATTGCCGCTCTGACCAATCAGGCCTACCCTCAGCTGGCCTTCGGGCCGGGCGGCTCGGTTCAGGTCATGGACTCGAGTTCCGGCGGCGCAGTGGGCTTCTCCATGCTACCCGTCACCGCTCAGGACCTGGTTTACCTGGGCCTGAAGTTCGCCATAGTCGAGCTGTACTCCCGGCAGCAGCCCGTGCCGTTGTTGCTGGACGATCCCTTCAAACGAATCCCATCGGACAAGCACCCCTTGCTTGGCCAGATGCTTTCAGATTTGGGGAAGCTCACTCAGGTGATTCTGTTCACCGGCCAGGCGAACATGGCCCAACATGCCGACGCGTCCTTCCGTCTCTGATCTGCGCCCCGGGCTGGATGACTGGGCGCGCGAGCAAGGCTACCGCAGGATAGTAGGGGTCGACGAAGTCGGCCGCGGTCCGCTGGCCGGCCCGGTGGTGGCCGCCGCGGTCATGTTGCCGGAAAAACATGCCATCGCCGGCCTGGACGACTCCAAGAAGCTCACCGCCCGGCGCCGCGAGAAGCTGGCGGTTCAGATCTGCAACCAGGCTTCCGGCTGGGCCTTCGGCGTGGTGGGCCCCCGGCGAATCGACGAGATCAACATCCGCCGGGCCAGCCTGGAGGCCATGGCCCGCGCCTGCCGGGAACTGTGGGCCCTCGGCGTGCATGCCGACCTGGTAATGATCGACGGCCGCGACGTGTTCCCCTGGCCCGAGGACCTGCCCGCAGTCGAGCAACGCGCCTTCATCAAGGCCGACACCCGCTCCCAGGCCGTAGCCGCCGCCTCGATCGTGGCCAAGGTCTACCGCGACGCCCTGATGCGCGAATACCACGCCCTCTTCCCCCGCTACGGCTTCGACCGCCATAAGGGCTACCCGACCAGGGACCACAAGCAGGCGGTAAAAGAATACGGCCCCTGCGAGATCCACCGAATGACTTTCCGCGGTGTAAAAGCCTAACGACCCGCTTCAAACGCGTTCTGAAAGAGCTCGATTTCGCTGTCGGGCCCCAGGACCGCGATGACGTCGAAGCGGATCATTTTGTCTTTGATTTTGTGGTGCTGGCAATAGGCCATGGCGGTGCGGACGATCTGGCGTTGCTTTCTTCTGGTGACGGTGGCGGCGGGGTGGACCTGGTCGGGGTCGGTGCGGCTGCGGACTTCTACGAAGACGAGGGTCTCGCCGTCCTCGGCCACGATGTCGACCTCGCCTACCTTATAGGTCACGTTGCGGTCCAGGATGCGGTAGCCATTCCGCCTGAGGAACTCCGTCGCGCGGTCTTCGGAGGTTGCGCCCAGCTGGTGGCGGGGATCGTCGCTCATGGGCGCTGGTTTCCGCAGTAGGGGCAGAACGTGGCTTCGGGGGGGATTTGCTTGCCGCAGTTGGTGCAGAAGACGGTTTCCTTCTCCTCGGCCGGGCGGATCGGCTCCGGGATCGTTGGTTCGGCGGCCAGGGGGGCCTTGCGCCGGCGGGCCGTGAAGATGATCAGAATCACGACGAGAATAACCACTACACCTCCGCCGACTGCGGCGGGAAGTATCCAGGCCGGCGGTTCTGCTTGCTCGGTTTCCACCGGGGGCGGAGGCCCGGGCGGCTTTTCTTCCGGCGGGGTAGGGGGCGGGGGCTCTTCCGGCTCTTCGGGATCTTCTTCTTCGGGAGGTACTTCGACTGGCGGTTCGGCCGGTTCTTCAATCCGTTCGCGCGGCGGGCGGGCCTTGGCCGCCTTGCGGACCACCACCAGGGTGAACCCGGCTTCGGCTTTCCCCGCTGCCAGGCGGATGTTGTGGGTGCCCGACTTGGCCTTTCTGGTGGCGGTCAGGCAACCCTGAATGTTGAGCTTGACGCCCCGGGGGGTGTCGCCCCGGCCCCAGGTGAGGCTGGCGTCGGCGGCGCAGCCGTTTGCGTCTTTGGCCGCGGTTTTCAGGCAAACCTTCTCGCCCGGGTGCAGGACGGCCTTCTGGGGAGTCAGGCTCAGGGTGACCGCCGGGCCGGGGGTCTCGCAGGGATCCTCGCGGGGGGCGTCCACCTTGGTTCCGATCACCGGGGCCTTCTGGGCCTTCTGCCGGGTGTAGAGGCGTCGAACTCTTTTGGTGTGGCTGCACAGGGCGCCCTTCACGTTGCGTACGAAGCGGGAGGTCTCGCGGTACTCGATGCGGTTGGCCGACTTGATCCGGAAGGAGTACAACCCGCTCTCGTATGCCTTGGCGGTTTCGGGGGTGGCGCAGTTCACCAGGTGCAGCTTGTCCTTCAGGTTGCGTTCCTTGGCTTTCAATTGCCGGTTTTTCGACTGGCAGGCCGAAGTGGCGAACGTCTGGCCTTTTGCTCCGGTGAACATCAAATCCACCTGGCGGTCCTCGACGGTGAAGAGCAGCCCGCGTTTCTTCCGGCCGGGAGAGCGGGGCGCTTGGCCGCACTCCTGGCCCCATTCCTCCACCGATACGATCGTTTCGGTGTACTCCTCCTTCCACACACCCGACATATCGTCGCGCGCCAGCAGCCCGGAGGGCGCCAGCAGGATGAAAACGCATAGCAGACGAGCGGGTGTTTTCATGGCGCCATTATGGCAAAGCCCGCCGGGTTGATCCAGCATACTCCATCATCTAGGATAAGGAGATCTTGAACGACGCAATCTCCAGCCCGGGCAGGCTTTTCCTGGTGGCCACTCCCATCGGCAACCTGCAGGACATTACCCTGCGGGCCCTCAAGGTGCTCAGGGAGGTGGCGCTGGTCGCCGCCGAGGACACCCGGCATACCCGCAAGCTGTTTTCGGCGCACGGGTTCAAGGGGGAGATGATCAGCTACCGGGAGCAGAACCACAATACGGCCGCCCGGCGGATCTTCAAGGTCCTGGATGCGGGCAAGGATGTAGCCCTGGTGTCGGACGCGGGCATGCCCGGGATTTCCGATCCGGGCCAGGCGCTGGTCCGCGAGGCCATCGAACGGGGTGCCCAGGTGGTTCCGGTGCCGGGGCCCACCGCGGTAATCGCCGCGCTGGCCGCCTCCGGATTGCAAACCGACCGCTTCGTGTTTTTGGGATTTCTGCCCCGCAAGACCTCGGCCATCATCAGGATGGCCGAAGACCTGGCCTACGAACCCGGTTCGCTGGTGGTTTACGAGTCGCCCAACCGCCTGGGCAAGACCCTGGGCGCCCTGGCGGCGGTCTGGGGTAACCGGCGCGCGGTTGTGGTTCGCGAACTGTCCAAGCTGCACGAAACCTTCGACCGCGGAACCCTGGCCGAGCTCTCCGAGCGTTACAAGGGTGGTACCAAGGGCGAGGTAACCCTGGTGGTTGAGGGATCTGTCCGGAAGAAAGTGCAAGCCAGCCCGGAGGTGCGGCAGGTCATTGAGGCGCTGCAGCAGGGACGCAAGTACGGCACCGGAGAGATCGCCCGCCTGCTGGGGGGCCTGACCGGACTTGGCAAACGCGTGGTTTACCAGCTCATCGTCGGGGAGGATAGCGCCGACGGCGAGAAGTCCCCGTGAACCTCTGGACCCGGATCAAGGCCTTCGCGGTCTGGCTGGTGGCCCGGGTGGTGCTGGCCACCGTGCGGGTGCGCACCCTCTACCTGGACCGCCTGGCCCGGGCCCGCGAGCTGGGCCGGCCGATCCTCTACGCCTTCTGGCACGGCCGGCAACTTGCTTTGTTCAAGGCCAATCCCGAGGCGGTGCTGACGGTGATGACCAGCCTCAGCCGCGACGGGGAGATGCAGGCCTCGGTCTGCCGGCGTTTCGGTCTCAAGGTGGTGCGAGGTTCCTCCTCCCGCCGGGGATTCTCGGGGCTGATGGCTCTGGGCCGGCGCTTGAAGGACGGTATTTCGGTGGGAATGGCGGTAGATGGTCCCCGCGGTCCGGTCTTCGAAGCCAAGTCGGGCATCGTGGTGCTGGCGCGGCGCAGCGGCTCCCCGATTGTGCCCATCACCGCCGGCTTCGGGCGCAGAGTGCAGTTGAAGAAAGCCTGGGACCGCTTCCTGATTCCATTGCCGTTCACCCGGGCCACGGTGGCCTACGGCGAGCCGATTCTGGTATCGCGTCAGGCCACGTCGCAGCAGATGCGCGAAGCCACCGCCCGGTTGACTGAAAGCCTGCAAACGCTGACTGCGGAAGTGGACGCGCACGGTCGGCGGGGTTAATATCCGTTCATGTTTATCGTTTATGCCATCCTGGTCCACGTGGCTTTCCTTCTGCTGCTGCCGGTTCTGCTGGTGCATCCCAAGCTGCGGGAGGGGATCGTGTTCCGGATGGGATCCTACCCGGCCGGGTGGCCGGGTTGTGCAAAGAAACCCGTATTCTGGTTTCACGGCGCTTCGGCGGGAGACCTGGCGGCGCTGCAGCCGGTGATCCTGATGGTGCGGGACCGGCGGCCGGAAGCCTGCGTGGTGGTTACCACGGTTACCAACTCGGGTATGGCCATGGCCAGAAAAAGGCTGCAGGGAGCCGATGCGGTGGGCTACCTGCCCTACGACTTGCCGCTGGCGGTGAGCCGGGCGGTGAAGGCCGTCAAACCCGACGTCCTGGTGCTGGAATACGCCGAGGTCTGGCCGGCCTTGATCCGTGGCGTCAAGCGCTCGGGTGCCCGGGTGGCCATCATCAACGGGCGCTTCCACGAGCGGGCGCTGCCGCGCTACCGCTGGTTCTATCGGCTGATCGGCAACCCGCTCAAGCACGTAGACCTGCTGTGCATGCGCGATCCCGCCGAGGCCGAGCACGCCCTGTCCATCGGGGCGCCTCCCGACCGGGTGCGGGTGACCGGGAACACCAAGTTCGACTCCTGCCGGCCGGACGGGCCCGAATCGGAAGATCTTACCGATCTGTCCCGGAGCCTGGGCGTCAACGGGTCCCGCCCGGTGCTGTTGGCCGGGAGCACCCACGAGGGAGAGGAAGGCCCCTTGCTGGACGTGTACCTCGCGCTGCGCGAATCATTTCCCGAGCTGCGCCTGGTGGTGGCTCCGCGTTACGTGGAAAGGGCCGAGCGCATCCGCGTTCTGGCCAAAGACCGGCAACTGGACTGCGGGTTGCGCTCGAAGGGAGCCTCGGGGGAGGCGGTAATGGTGCTGGATTCGGTGGGCGAGCTGCGGGCGGCTTACCGGCTGGCCACGGTGGTGTTCGTGGGCGGAAGCTTCGTCCGCCGGGGAGGACAGAACATCCTGGAGCCGGCCGCCTGCGGCAAACCGGTTCTCTTCGGGCCGCACATGGAGAACTTCCGCGACAGCGTGAAGGTCCTGCTGGGCCGGGGGGGCATCCAGGTTTCCGACTTCGGTCGCCTCGAGCGGGTGTTGTCGGACCTGCTCTCCGACCGGCGGGAAATCGAGAAGCTGGGCCGCATGGCGCGGGAATCGGTCACCGCGGTCCAGGGCGCCAGCCGGACCGACGCCGAGATCATCCTGGAGTTGGCCCAGGGAACCCCATGAACGATCCCGGGCACATCCTGCTGGTGCGGCTTTCCTCGGTGGGCGATATCATCCTGGCTACTCCCGTGGCGGCGCGGTTGCGATTGAGGTATCCCCGGGCGCGCATCACCTGGCTGGTGGATGCGGGGTACCTGGATCTGGTGCGCGGCAATCCCCACATAGACCAGGCGGTGGAGTTCGATTACACCGGAGAGCACCGCGGCCCCGGGGGCGTACGCAAGCTGGCCGAACAGCTCAAGCCGGTGGACCTGCTGGTGGACCTGCAGCACAAGGTGCGCAGCCTGATGCTCTCGGCCTGTCTGCACCCGTCCGAGCGCCGCGTGCTGGTCAAGCGCCGCGGCTTCGGGATCATCAAGGCCCTCATCGGCCAGGACGCCATTCTGGGCGCTCCCCACCAGATTGACAGGTACTTGCAGGTGCTGGGCGATGAGATGACTGGTGAAGCACCCGAGCCGGTTCTGATCGCGAGCGAGGAGGAACAAGAAGCCGCGAGAAGCAACCTGGGCGGCGACGACTTCATCGGCATCGTGGCCGGGGCCCGGCATCCGACCAAGACCTGGCCGGTCCGGCACACCGCCGCCCTGGCCGACCGCTGCCACCAGGCCGGGTACCGGGTGGCGCTGCTGGGCGGGCAGGAGGACGGCTCGCTGACCAGAGCGGTGGTGAATTCGATGAAGACCGGGCCTGGGCATGTGCGCACCAGCGGGAGCCTGGGGCAGTTGGCCGGGGTGTTGTCCTGCTGCCGGGCGGTGGTCAGCCCCGACTCGGGGCCGGCCCACATGGCCGGGGCCCTGGGTGTGCCGGTGGTGGCCGTCTTCGGCCCTACCTCGCCGGAGCGCTGGGCGCCGCGGGGACCCCGGGTCAAGGTGGTGCGGCGGGAGCTGGCCTGCTCGCCCTGCAGCAACCACGGGGGCGCCAGCTGTCCGGTGGATACTTTCGAGTGCATGAACGAGCTCGGGCCCGAAGAGGTTTTCAAAGCTCTTGCGGATCTGCTTTCTTTGTGAGGGGGCGCGTGGCGTTTTTCAACCAGCTTTGGTATCACCACAGGCACCGCGTTCTGGGCGCGGCGCTGGCCCCCCTGGAGTGGGCCTACCGCGGCGGCCTGGCCGTTTCCCGGGCGGGAAGTTCGGCCCAGAAGGCCGGAAAGCCGGTAATCTCGGTGGGCAACCTGACCGTCGGGGGCAGCGGGAAGACGCCCCTGGTCATCGAGCTGGTGCGGATGCTGGGCGAGGCCGGAAAAAGCGTGGCGGTGGTTTCCCGCGGCTACCGGCGCCGTACCCGCGGCCTGGTGGTTGTGCACACTCCCGGCGGACCGGTGCGTCCGGTGGACGAGGCCGGGGACGAGCCGGTGCTGATCTCGCTGCGTTGTCCGGATACGGGGGTGGTGGTGGGGGAGGACCGGCTGGCGGCCTGCCGCCTGGCCGGGGAGCGTTTCGACCCCGACGTCATTCTGTGCGACGACGCTTTCCAGCACCGCAGGCTCCACCGCGACCTGGATATAGTGGCGATCCATGCCCGCTACGGCCTGGGCAACTCCCACTTGCTTCCCCGCGGGCCCCTGCGCGAGCCGCGCTCGGCCATCGGGCGCGCCAACCTGGTGATCTTCACTCACGCCCCCGGCGCGGATGCCGCGTACTTGCGCCGGATAGTTCCGTCCAGCATTCCCAGTGCCGAGTGCGCGTTCATCCCCACCGGCCTGACCGAGGGCGCCGATCTGCGACCGGCGACGCCGAGCATCGGACGCCCGGTGCTGGCTGCCTGCGCCGTGGCCCACCCGGAGGGTTTCTTCGAGACCTGCCGCCAGGCCGGTTTGACTCTGGCGGGCACCCGGGCTTTTCCCGATCATCACCGCTATTCGCGCTCGGATGTGCGCGGGCTGGCCGACCTGGCGTCGCAGCTCGGGGCGTCTGCGGTGGTGGTCACCCAAAAAGATATGGTCCGGCTTGCTTCTTGGGACTTACCCATGCAATTCTTGGCCCTGCGAATACAGGCCGAATGGTTGTACGAACATAGCCAGTCCAGGGTGAAGTCGATCCTGACGAGGGTGTGCTGATATGAACCGGAATCTTGCCTTGATACTCACAATCCTGTTGTCGGGCACCGCGGTATACGCCGGGGGCCCCAAGTACCCGCACCGCGTCTACGCCGGCATCTCTTCCTCTCCCTACGTGAACGCCGAGATCGTCACCCAGGCCGAGCACTACCACATCGACAGCCTGGTCCCGCTGGGCTTCACCGCCAGCTACGAGTACAAGCTGCTCTCCTACCTTTCGGTAGGCGCCGGCGGCAGCTACTATTCCTTCATCCGCTACGGAGACGGCACCTGCCACGCCGGCCACAACATCACCCTGCCGGTGTTCTTCCGTCTGATCGCCAGCCTGCCCAAGACCGGGTTGGAGTACTTTCTGGAGCTGGGCGGCGGATTTTCCTACACGACCATGCAGGCCGAATGCGACAACGACAAGTCCTACCCCGGGGTGGGCTACACGGCCCACGGCGCCATCGGCGCGCGGTTCTGGGAGTGGGAGCACCTGGCCATCTGGTTCGACCTGCGCATCCTGGTCACCGCCCACCACGCCGGCGACCGCACCGACGAAACCGACTACTACCCCACCGAAGCCATGCTGCTGCCCGCAATAAATATAGGGATGGCCTACCGCTTCTGATAGCTATTTCTGCTTTTCGATCTCGTCGATGACTTCCTGATGATCAGGAAACCGCCCCACCAGGTACTTGTCGAACACCACCTCGCCGTCCAGCGTAACCTCGAATACCCCCCCACTACCAGCGATCAGCTTGGCTTCAACCCCGAACTTCTTCTTCAACGCGGCCTGCAAACTGGAGGCCTTGGGCAGGTAGTTTCATTCAGAGCAGTACTTGATCCGGATATCCATACTACCACCTCCAAGTACCGACAATATATTCATGCAGGGCAGGCAGCGTCAATCCGGAAGAAAACGGGGACGGAGGTGCGTTGTTCCCCCCGTGCTGGCACCTCCGTCCCCATAGCATCCCCCCCCTAGAATCCCCACCCCCCGCCGGGGATTCGCATCCAGTTGAGCCACAAGGTGTACCAGGGGCGGTTAGATGAAGATGGGGGTGGAGGGGAGGAGTTTCTCCTTTCAAGAAAATTCATTCCGACCAAAGGGGTGATCCGTGACTTGGTTTTGCTCCCCTCCGTCCCCATCCCTTTTCTGAAATACACGCTGCCTTGTACCGGCAGGCGGGTTTTCGAAGGAAAATGCGGGGACGGAGATTCGTTTGAAGCTTTGTAGTTGGCTCTGTTCATTGTAACCTCCGTCCCTTTTCATCGATCGTTTCATCGAGCGCGTCTGGTATTGGAGTTAGCAAAGTACGTGCCAGATTCGGTTGTGAAAACAAAGCATAACAAATCCGACCGGTTGTTCGGAAATGCGGTGATTTGCCCGGGACGATTCCTCTTGACTGCGTGTGAATGAGGGTTACACCTGTGGGTGGTGCGTCACGGGTCCGGGTTAAAAGCATACAACCGGTCGACGCCATGTGTTACATTGGCGGTCATGGGACGGTGGTTAACCGCTATCCTGGTGGTATCCATTCTGGCGGGCTGCTCGGACGACGAGGCCGACAGGAAATTCCTTTTTGAAAGCACGCGGGTGGCCGGGGATCAGGGGAGCGCCCGGACGCCGTTTCTCTTCTACGACGGATATTATCTGCAGGTGGTCTGGTCGGAAGACCGGGGGGATGGGCCGGATCTGTACCTGCAGGGGTTCGACAAAGACGGGAGCCCGGTGGGGCATCCGCGCAGGGTGACCGAATCGCACTGGGCCCGGCGGCCGGTGGTGCTGAAGATCGGCGACGCCTTCCTCATCTCCTGGACCGATCGGGTTGACGGGATGCTGGAGGTAATGACCGCGGGGCTGAATCCCCGGGGCGGGGAATCGTTGACCGCGGTCAACTTGTCCGCGACCCACGCATATGCCTCGCATTCACCTAGCCTGATCGAGTTCGGCGGCAAACCGGTCCTGCTCTATAAAGAGCGCACGATGCTGACGCCGCTCCACAGGCTCATGGCGGTGGAACTCGATCTGCAGGGCCGGCCGGAAGAGGAGCCGCAGCCCTTCATGGAGATCGTGTCGGTGCCTTACAATCCGGCGTTGGCAACCGACGGGCGTATCTTGATGATCGCCTCCAATTCTTTTTCCTCGGGCAAATGGTCGCTGGCGTTCACTCCCCTGCGCAGTCTGAAGAAACTGCCGGAATTCACCGAGCCGGTCGAGACGGAGTCCAACTTGTGGAGTCCGGCCATCACCTTCCTGGGCGGCGATTTCCTGGTGGCCTATCGCAACAACGGTCCGGTCGTGCCGCAGATCGAGGCCCTGCGGGTGGATTCGGAAGGTAGTCTGGTTTCCGACGTGTCGGTGATCGGCGACGGCCAGGATTTCGTGTTCGAGCCCGCCGTGGCCGGCGACGGTCGCCGGGCGGTGGTGATCTGGCGGGAGGAGTTGCAGGGAGAAGTCGACCTGGTGGCCAGGCAACCCGATTCCGGCGACAAGCAGGTGCTGGTCGAGGGGGCGGGCCGGGGTGACCCGGCCTCGGCCCTGCTGATCGACAAGAACCTGTGCATGGCCTGGGAGACGCTGTTCGAGGGGACCGGCAGTGTCTACGTCGGCTGCTTCGAGGCGCCGGGAGGTGGGTGGTGAGGCGGGCGGCGTTTCTCTTGTTGCTACTGGCTTTGCCCGCCCGGGCGGAGATCACCCGCGGGCCGATCCTGCACGCCTCGGAGCCGGGCACCATGACCATCACCTGGAATACCGCCGAGGAGGGCGTGGGCGAGGTGGAGTACGGGCTCGATGCCCTGGACCAGAGTGCATCGGAGACGGTTTCCACCGGCCAGCACATGATCACCCTGACCGGTCTCGAGCCCGGGGCGCTGTACCGGTTCCGGGTGGTGGGGGAGGGCGATATCAACACCGCGGGGACGTTCCGGGCCGGGCCGACGGGGGACATGCCCTTCCGCTTCACCGTGGCCGGGGACACCCGCACCTATCCGTTTTTCCACCGGGTGGTTCTCGAACGCTGTATGGCGTTCCGCCCGGACCTGCATATCAACACCGGAGACCTGGTCGAATCGGGAGAGGTGTCCGATCAATGGGATCTGTTTTTCGAGGTCGAACGGGACCTGTTGAGGCACGTACCCTTCCTGCCGGTGATCGGCAACCACGACAAGGACGAGAACACCTTCTACGATTCCCTGTGGTGCCTTCCCGGGATCCGGGATAATCCGATCTACTTCGCGCTGCGCTACGGCAACGCGCTGTTTCTGGTGCTGGACTATGAAGAGATCGGCGACGGATCGACCGACCAGGATGTCTGGGTGGAGCAGCAGCTGCTCCAGGCCGCCGGGGACCCGGAAATCCGCCATATCTTTCCTTCCTACCACATACCCCCGTTGTCCTCCGGCCCCCACGGAAACAGCACCAACAGCCACATGCTCGGACGCATGCACTCCCTCTTCAAGCAGGCGGGGGTGAAATTCGTGTTCAACGGGCACGATCACCTCTACGAGCGCAGCCTCTACGACGGCATCTACTACATCGTGGCCGGCGGCGGCGGGGCGCCCCAGTCGGGCGGCATGGCCGACCGTCCCAACAGCTTCCAGAAATACAGCCAGGTGTTCACCTATGAATTCAGCCTGGTGGTAATGGACATCGACGGCGACCGGGTGGTGCTTTGCGCCTACAACATGGAAGGCGACCGGATCGATCGGCTCGAAGTGCCTTGAATTCCTTTGACCCCGAACGGCGGGCATGGTAGTTTTTTCGCCGACAAGCGGAATGAATATGCCGCTTTACGGCCCGTCCCACTTTCAGGGCCCGGGAAAACCGATGAGCAAGAAAATCGTTTTAATCGGATTGATCATGCTGGCTTACGGCTGCGGTGGGGGCCGGACGGCTGTCGAGAAGACCAAGGGTGACCGCACCCGGGTGGCGCACTCCGAGGGGGTCGAGCCCCTGTGGATCCAGGAATGCCCCGCGCGGACCGCCCACACCCTGCCGTTCTGCGGGGAGGCTCACCGGGTGGCCAGCCAGAAGATGGCCTGCTCACAGGCCTACGCCGACGCGCTGGGCAAGCTGCGGCGGGCCATCGGCCAGAAGGTGGACGCCAAGCTGGTTCCCGACCAGAAGGGCGGGTATACCTTCCAGATTCAGGGCGCCGAGAGCGAGCCGCTGACCATCCGGGGTGCCTGGGAAGACCAGCGCTGGAGCGAAGAGTACCAGGGCCCCGAAGGCCGCACCCACGACTGCTGGGTGATGATCGCCTACCCCAAGCTGGAGTACGACAACCTGATCGGCGTGGCCAAGAAGGCCGCCGGCGACCGGGTAACCAAGGCCGCCGAGCTGCACGCCGACGGCAGGGATCTGGCTTCTATGGGCCGCCATGCCGAGGCGACGGTCCGCTTCAAGCGCGCCAGCGCGCTCCTGGCCGGGCTCAAGGAGCCGGTGGTCACCCCCGACGGTGCCAGCAGCGACTTGCTGGCCGAGCAGGTCCTGGCCGATCTGCGGGCTTCCTCGGAGGAGGCCGACAAGTCTGAAAAGACCGCGCTGGTAGTGGTCCGGATGGTGATCGAAGGCAAGCCCCAGCCCCGCGGCTCCCTGGCGCGCTCGGTGCGCAACCGGGTGAAGAACTGGCTGTCCAAGAGCGGCATCCGCATCCGCCCGGGGGGCCTGAGTGCCTCCCTGGTGGAGGCGGTTCTCTCGGGCGACCGGAATACCGCCGCCAGGACTGCGGCCGACAAGGGGGCCGGACTCTTGCTGGTCATCGAGATCGAGTCCGAGTTCAAGGCCAAAGAAGACGACGTTTTTTACGCATTCGCGCGCGGCGCCTTCCGCCTGATCCGCACGGCCGACGGCCGGGAGCTGCACGCCGCCGACCTGGGGCCGGAGAAGCAGGGCCACCCGCGGTCCCGCAACGGTGCGGTCAAGTTGTCCGTGGAGAAGCTGCGGGACAAGCAGCTGGGCGGCGTGGTGCAGGAAGCGCTGACGAAATTATAAACCCGAGGGTGAATTGATGACGCGCAAGTTACTCTGCTGTTTTGTGGTTGGTTTGCTTGCCGGCTGGTGCGTTCAGGCAAATGCCGGGAAGAAGAAGCCCACGGTGAAGGTGGGCGACCGGGCCCCGGATTTCTCGCTGCGGGATCTGGAGAGCAACCTGGTGCGGCTCTCCGATATGGCCTACCCCGGCGAGGAGAAATCCTGGAAGAAGAAGAAGAAAGTCATGCTGGATTTCTTCCGCACCGATTGCAAGCCGTGCATGAAGGAGCTTCCCGAGGTGATCAAGTATCACCAGAAGCACAAGGACAACGTGCATGTGGTGCTGATCGCCCTGCTGGAGTCGGAGAACGGCCGCGAGAAGCTCGACAAATTCCTCAAGAAGAACAAGATTCCCTTTCCGGTTCTGATTGACGCCTACGAGACGGTTGCCAAGAAGTACATAATGGACGGCGAGACCTGCACCCTGCCCTCGATCTTCTTCATCAACCGGGAGGGAGTGGTGCTGGCCCGGTTCGTGGGCCTGAAACGCGACCTGGAGTCCTCCCTGAAGAAAGCCCTGCGCAGCAAGAAATAACCTTGCGCTGGCTACTGGCAGCCCTGAGTCTCTTCTTCCGGTGCATGCCCCGCCGGGTGGCCCATGCCGCCGGGGCGCTGCTGGGGTGGGTCTGGTACTACCTGATTCCCGTCCGCCGAGCGGTGGCCCGGGCCAACCTGCGCCGGGCATTTCCGGACAAGACCGGAAAGGAACGCCGCAGGATCGCCCGGCGCTGCTTCGTGCACCTGGCGCGCAGCGCGGTGGAGTTCCTGCGCCTGCCCGGGCTGAGCCGCCGGAAAGTGGACGGGCTGCTCGAACATTCCGGCTGGGAGCACTACGAGCAGGCCATGAAAAAGGGCCGCGGCATCATCGTAGTGACCGCCCACTTCGGAAACTTCGACTTGCTGGCCTGCGCCCAGGCGGTGCGCGGAGTTCCGCTGCACATCCTCACCCGCGAGCAGCACGTCGGCGGGTTCAACCGCTACTGGATGTCGGTGCGTGCGAAGCTGGGCGTGGGTCTGCTGCCGGTGCATAAATCCGCCCTGCGCATTCATCGCCTGCTGAAGGACAAGCAGGTAGTGGCCATGGTCATTGATCAACATGCTCCCAAGGGGAGGGGAGTAATAGTGCCCTTCTTCGGTCATCCGGCGTCGACCATCCACGCTCCCGCCCTGCTGGCCGCCACCACCAAGGCGCCGCTATTGCCGGCAACCATCGAACGGCTGCCCGGCGGGCGGCACCGGGTTACCCTGGAGCCACCGGTTCAGCTGAATGAGACCGGGGACCGCGAAGCCGAGGTCCTCAGGGTGACTACGGAGCTGAATCGCTGGCTGGAAGGCAAGATCCGCGCCCATCCGGACCACTGGTTGTGGATCCACCGGCGCTGGAAAGTGGGCGGGGTTGTGTGATTTTTGAAGTTGTGTGTACAATGCATAACAGGGAAGTCCCTGGAAACAAATGGCTCCTGCTGGAGGTGTTCCATGAGTCTGAGGTGCCTGGCAACGCTGTTTCTGGCCGGATGCGTGGTTTTGGGCGTCCGGGGATGTGACTGCGAGGACGTGCAGGACCAGACCTACGATGATTGCGTGGACAACGACGGCGACGGGTACGGGGAGGGCTGCATGCTGGGCCCCGACTGCGACGACGAGGATCCCACGATGAACTTCTCCTGCGATTGCGAGGATGTGCCCCACGAGGGCTGCCCCTGCAACGCCGGGGACGAGATGAAGTGCTTCGAGGCGGCGAGCAAGCTGATCGACGTGGGCATCTGCCGCGAGGGCGTTCGCCGCTGCGAGGAGGGCCAGTGGACCGCCTGCATCGGGCAGGTGCTTCCCGAGCGCGAGATCTGTGACAGCCGCGACAACGACTGCGACGGCCTGAGCGACGAGGGGCTCTCCTGCACCGACTGCGGCCCGCGCTGCTTCGGCATGGAGATCGGTCCGGGCAACGCCCTGGGCTTCGATCTCAACGAGGAAAACAGCCGCGGCCTGGAAGAAGACTCCTCCGGAAACCTGGTGCTCCAGGAGGGCGCCGAGCAGACCCAGTTGACCTTCCTGTACGTGGCCAACTCGGACGAGGGCACCGTATCGAAAATCAACACCGAGACCGGCCGCGAGGAGGGCCGCTATGTCTCGGCGCTATGCAGCGCGGATCAGTACGGGCGCAACCGCGGGCACGCCCCGTGCAGCGGCAACTCGCCTTCGCGAACCGCGGTGGATTTCAACGGGGACGTCTGGGTGGCCAACCGCGCCTTCGATCGGCAGGGCAGCGTTACCAAGATAGCCCATCAGTACTGTCCGGATCTCAACGGTAACGGCCAGATCGACACCTCCCGGGACGTCAACGACGACGGGAGCATCGACATCAACGATCCCCAGGAGTACCTGGGTGAGGCCGACGAGTGCATCCTGTTCACCGTGGACGTGGGCGGGACCAACGGCATCCCCAGGGCGGTGGCCCTGGACGCCGGGCACGCCGACCGGGTCAAGGGCAACGCCTGGGTCGGATGCTACAACGAGAACAAGTTCTACAAGCTGGACGCCGAGGACGGTCATGTCGTCGTGGAGGTGTCGATCGGGCTGCATCCCTACGGCGCGGCCATCGACTCCCACGGAGCCCTGTGGGCCACCCAGAACAGCACCGGCAGGATCGTGTCCGTCGACACCAACACCAACACCGCCGGGGACGTGATCCAGATGGACAGCTCCTGCGGCGGTTCCTACGGGATCGCCGTCGACCAGGAGAACCGGGTATGGGTCGGCGGCTACGGCTGGGAGGGCGCCTGCCGCTACGATCCGGCCACCGGGTCCACCCTGGCGGTGGATACTCCCGGATTGGGCGTGGGCCGGGGCATCGCCGCGGACGCCGAGGGCTGGATCTGGCTGGCGCACTCCTGGCTGACCAACAACACCCGCGTGGGCCGGGTGACCCGCTTCAGGGCCGATGACGGCTCCCAGTTGCAGAGCTTCGACTTCCCCTCAGGCAGCAACGAGACCATCGGGGTCGGCGTGGATTTCAACTCCATGATCTGGGGCGTGAACCGGAACAGCGGCAACCAGGGCACCGCCTGCCGGGTTGACCCGGACACCGGCGCCACCGAGTGTTTTCCCACCGGCATGGGGACCTACACCTACTCCGACTTCACCGGTTTCGCGCTGCGCAACTTCACCGCGCCCCTGGGAACCTACTGGCAGATTTTCGAGGGCTGTGCCATGCCCATCGAGACCCGCTGGAAGCAGGTCACCTGGGAGGCAACCGTGCCCGCCGGCACCGCAGTCAAGATTTACGTCAAGGCCGCCGACAGCGTCAGCGGCCTGCAGTCCGCCGTGCGCCACGGCCCCTTCGAGGAGTCGCCCGCCGACCTGATCGCCGCCGGCGAGATCATGGGCCACTACCTGTGGGTGGAGGTGGTCCTGTCTACCGAGGTCGAGGGACTCACCCCGATATTCAAGGGGCTGGGCGTCCAGTGGATCTGCGGAGGAGAAGACTGATACCCGCCCGGCTTTCCCACTGGTTTTTTCTGGCCGCGGTGATCCTGGCAACCGGTTGCCTGGGAGACTCGCTTTGCCTGGCATCGGAGCCGATCGACGAGTTCACCCAGGCAAAACGGCGCCGGGCGCTGGTAGAACTGCTGAAGAAGGAGATCGGCGACCAGCGGGTCCTGGCCGCCGTCTTGAAAGTGCCCCGGCACCGCTTCGTTCCCGGGCGCTACCAGGACCAGGCTTACGCCAACCGCCCCTTGCCCATCGGCGAGAGCCAGACCATCTCCCAGCCGTTCATCGTGGCCTACATGACCCAGGCGCTGAAGCTGACCGGCAAGGAGAAGGTGCTGGAGGTCGGCACCGGTTCCGGCTACCAGGCGGCCATCCTGGCCGAGACCGCCGGGGAGGTCTACTCGGTGGAGATCATCGAATCGCTTTCCCGGCGGGCCGGCAAGGTCCTGGGCCAGCTCGGTTACAAGAACGTGCATCTGAAGGTGGGCGACGGCTTCGACGGGTGGCGTGAGCACGCCCCCTACGATGCCGTCATAGTCACCGCCGCGCCCGCCCAGGTCCCCCCGCCGCTGGTCGAGCAGCTCAAGGAGGGCGGTCGCCTCAGCATTCCGGTGGGTGAGAGTTCCTGGGACCAGGACCTGATCACCTACGTCAAACGCCGGGGCCGGCTGGTGAAGGTCGACACCCTGCCGGTGCGCTTCGTGCCCATGACCGGCAAGGCCCTGAGAAAATAAAACTGAGCTACGGGGACAGCTTCTTGTAGACGGTAGTGGTCTTTTTTGACCGGATGGTGATCTTGAAAGTTTTTTTCAACCCCTGTTCCTTGTTGACCGCGGTGACCTTGTAGGTTCCCGTCGGCAACTTCACCCCCATCAGCGGTGTAATTCCCAGCTTGCGTTTGCCCAGGTAAATTACGCTCCAGGGCTCGGTATCCAGCCGCAGCCGCCCGTGGCGGGTCCTGCGCTTGGCCACTTTGCGCTTGGTGACTTTCGGCTTGGTGACTTTCGGCTTGGTGGCTTCCGGCTTCTTGACTTCCGGCTTCTTGACTTCCGGCTTGGGCTTCTCCGGTTTCTTGACCTCCGGTTTGGGCTCCTCCGGTTTCTTGGGCTCCGGCTTCAAAACAACCGCGGCGGTCTTGGAGGAGGTGGGTACGAAGTGGAGCACGATCTCCTCTCCGGGGAGCCCCTTGATCTTCTTGGCTTCGCGCAGATGGTTCTTGCACAGGATGGCCACCTCGTGTTCCTTCCCGGAGTCGACGGTAACCTCCTCGATGGGCGTCTGGCCGGGGATGTCTTTGGTGTCGATCTGCACCTGGCAGCCGGCGGGCTTCGAGGATATGCGCAGTCGGGTGGGCTGCACGTCCAGGGCCGGATTGATCTTGGCGACTTTCTTTTCTTCCCCTCCGTCGAGGGTTCCGCCGTCGGCGCCGGCCACCCGGCTCCCGGTGGTGTCGGCGACCGCCGCCGTCGCGGGTTCCACTCCCAGCGGCTCCGCCGGGGCCGGCTCGCCTCCGTCAAACTCTCCGGTCAGATACCAGGTGGCCAGGAAGGCTACCACTACCAGCGCGGACAGCCCCAGCCACAGGCCCAGCCGGCGGGGTTTCATGACCGGCGGCTCCGCGTGGGGGACCGTGGACAGGCTTCTTACATCCAGGCCCTTGGCTTCGAGCTCTTCCAGGTCGACCTGGACGGTCTCCATCTCCATCACTTCCGGGTGCTCCGGCTTCTTCAGGGGATGGGGCTTGAGCGATGTCGTCTTTTCTTCGACCGGTACGATCGCCTTCGCCGGAGTCGGTTCCGGCTCCTGAGCTGAAAGCTCAGGCTCTTCCTTGGGCCGGATTTTGCCCTGGCTGATCTCGAATTCCTGGGTGTCTTCTTCGTCGGGAGTGCCCTCGGGTTGCGAGGGCGAGGTGTCGCCGGTTACCGGCTTGAGCACGTCGAGAGTCACCTGGGTAACCCGGGTGGTGTCGCCGGAGCGGATGGCCTCGAGCAGCCTGCGCTTCTTCTGGGCCCGCTCGGAGAAGACCACCTTTACGAACCCGGCGATTTCCTGCACGCCGGCGGCGGCTCCGATGCGCCGCAGGTAGCTCTGGATGGCCGCACCCATCTCCTTGGCGTTGCGGAAGCGCTTGTTGGGGTCTTTCTGCAGGGCCTGCAGGGTGATCGACTCCAGCTCCACCGACAGGTTGGGTTTGTACTTCCTCAGCGGCGGGACCTCGCCGGAGACGATGGACTCCATGACGCTCAGCTTGTTGTCGCCCTTGAACAGGCGCCGCTGGGTGAGCAACTCCCAAAAGACCGCCCCCAGCGAAAAGATGTCCGAGCGGTTGTCCACCGGCTTGCCCAGGCACTGCTCCGGGGACATGTAGGCCAGCTTGCCCTTGAACATGCCGATACTGGTCTTGTGTGATTTCGTGGCCGCCTTGGCAATTCCGAAGTCGACCAGCTTCACTCCTCCGGAGAAGAGAACGATTATGTTCTGGGGACTGACGTCCCGGTGAACGATGCCGAGCGGCTTGCCCAGGTCGTCGGTCAGCTTGTGGGCATAGTCCAGACCGTCGCAGATCTGGGAGACGATGCCGGCAGACAGGGTGGCCGGAATGGGCGTCTTGCTCTTGTGGCACTCGCGGAGCATGTAACCCAGGCTTTCCCCCTCCAGGTACTCCATGGCGATGAAGTAGCTGTCTTCCTCCTGGCCCAGGTCGTAAATCTGGACGATGTTGGGGTGATTGAGGGTGGCGGCGATGCGGGCTTCGTCAAAGAACATCTCCAGAAACTTCTCTTCCACCGCCAGGTGGGGGAACAGCTTCTTCACGGCCACCAGGCGTTCAAAGCCCTTGATACCGGTCTGCCGGGCCAGGTAGATCTCGGCCATGCCGCCGGTGGCCAGCTTGGCCAGCAACTGGTATCTCCCCATAGTTGGAAGACTTCCCTCAGCCATACCCCTGTAGTGTATCCCCATCCGGTGGGCCGTGACAATAAAACGGCCGCCGTAAGTTGCCGGTTCCCGGCAGGTTATGGTAAATTGAAGCGTCAAACCCTTGCATGGGGGCCTCGAATGGTTCGACGTCTGGTGATCCTGTTGTGTCTCCTGCCGTTGACGGTTTCAGCGGCCGGGCCCGGCCCGGACCTGGACAAGGCCACGCAGTTGTTCAAGCAGATGAACTACCGCGGGGCGATCAAGATAGCACACAAGCTGCTCAAGTCCCCGGAGAGCGAGCCCGAAGATCTGGTGTCCGCATTCCGGATCCAGGGCCTGTGCTACGCGGCTATGGGTCGCAACTCCAGGTCGGTGCAGTCATTCAAGAAGCTTCTGGCCATCGATCCCTCCTTCCGGCTCTCAAGGGACATCTCCCCCAAGCTGACTCCCCCGTTCAAGAAGGCGCTGCGCCTGGTGGGGGATCTCGATCCCATCAGCCTGGTGCACCAGGAGCCCGATTTGCCCGAGTCCCTGGCGGAGCTGGAACTGAAGGTGACCGTTCAGTCGGATCCGTTCTCCATGATTGCTACAATCCGCCTGCACTACCGGGTGGGCGAAGCCTGGAGGCAGATGCAGGTGGCCAGCGTCAAGGCGCCGGCCACCGCCACCATGACCCTGCCGGAGGATTTGGCCGGCAGCCAGATCACCTACTACTTCGAGGCCCAAAACCGCTACGGGGGGATTCTGGCCCGGGCGGGCAGCCAGGCCGAGCCCTTCAGGGTCGAGACCGGCGTGCCCCGCTCGCTGGTGACGGTGGAAACGCCCCCGCCGGTCCCGGATCCGATCAAGACCGCAACCGATCCCACCGCCCCGGGCCCGACCACCCGGGCTATAGACGATGACCGGAACGGGGGCACGCCCTGGTACAAGACCTGGTGGTTCTGGACGGTGGTAGGGGTGGCCGTGGCGGGAGCCGCCACGACTACCGTGCTGATGGTGCAAGGGACCGGTGGTCCAGACGAGTATATTTACTCCATCGAGGTTCAATAGAGAGGGCTCCATGCAGGCACGCCTGGCGGTACTGACGGTTCTGATTGCGTTGCTGATAGCTTGCGGCGACGAAGCCCGGTTTGTGCTGGTGGTCAAATTCCCCGACGAGGCCTCCAAGCAGCAAACCGAAGAAGTGTGGGTTGCGGTCGTCAAGCCGCCGGAGGGCGCCGATTGCACGGACCTGGTTGCCGGCACCGCCCGGCCGGGGGAAGGCGGTTACGACATCGAAGATGAGATGACCTTCATCCTGGAGGGGATGGAGGGTGCCCGGCCGTTAAAGCTGGAGACCACCGGCTTGCGCCTGTTCTACGCCGAGGCGCTGGATCCCAACGGCATTGCCATTCTGCGCGGGTGCATCGAAGAGGAGGTAGGCGAGGGCCGGGCCAAAGTGGTCACCATCCTGTTGCAGCGGGTGTGCCAGCAGGACTCGGATTGCGACAATGGTCTCTGGTGCGACGGGGACGAAGTCTGCATAAACGGCGTCTGCCAGTCGGGCACCCGTGACTGCAACGATTCGGACATCTGCACCCAGGATATCTGCAACGAGGACCTGGACGCCTGCGAGCATCCGCCGGTGACCGAGCCTCCGGGGACCGAGGGGCCGGTGGGCGAGACCACCTGCGACGACGGGATCGACAACGACTGCGACGGCCTGACCGACGGAGCCGACCCGGCCTGTGTGTCCTGCCAGGCCGACGCGGACTGCGAAGACAACAACGCCTGCACTACGGACACTTGCGACACGGATACAAGTCTCTGCGTCAATACTCCTGTGGACGACGGTGAAACCTGCGATGACGGGTTGTTCTGCACCGTCGGCGACGTCTGCACCGGCGGCCGTTGCGGCGGCACCTCCCGGGATTGCTCCAGCTTGACCAACCAGTGCAACCAGGGGATCTGCGACGAGGACGGGAACCAGTGCCTGGCCCAGCCGGCCAACGAGGGGCAGACCTGCGACGATGGGCTGTACTGCACCCTGGGCGAGACCTGCCAGGCGGGTGTTTGCACCGGCGATACCCAGCGGGACTGCCAGGACGACGACTCCTGCACCCAGGATCGCTGCGACGAGACTTCCAACAGTTGCCAGCACGTCCTGGTGCCCCGGCCCGGCCAGGAAAGCCTCAATATCGACGGGACTTGCACGGACGGGCTGGACAACGACTGCGACCTGCTGACCGACGGGGACGATCCGGACTGCCTGGAATGCACCCAGGACGGCGACTGCGATGACGGTAACGTATGCACCACCAACACCTGCGGTGCCGACAACCACTGCGAAACCACCTTCGTCACCGACGGCACCACCTGCGATGACGGACTGCTCTGCACTGAAGCGGACGCCTGCTCGGCCGGGGTCTGCTCGGGTACGGGCATCGATTGTTCTGCCATGGACGACGACTGCAACCTGGGCTTCTGCAACGAGGCCTCCGGTCAATGCGAGCCCCAGCCGATCAACGAGGGGCAAGCCTGCAGCGACGGCACCTTCTGCACCACCGGGGAGACCTGCCAGGCCGGGGTCTGCACCGGCGGGACCGATCGCGACTGCAGCGCCGAGGACGACGACTGCAACCTGGGGGTTTGCGACGAAGGCTCAGGCGCCTGCGTGAAGCAACCGGCCAACGAGGGAGGGGGGTGCGACGACGGTTCCTATTGCAACACCGGGGAAACCTGCCAGTCGGGCAGCTGCACCGGCGGCCAGCAGCGCGACTGCGACGACCTGGAGGAGTGCACCCAGGATTCCTGCGACGACAACCTGGACCAGTGCGTCAACGCCCCTCTTCCCGACGGTACCGAGTGCGGCACCCGCAGCTGCGTGGGTCTGGATCTGATCATAGAAGTTTGCCAATCGGGGACCTGCTCGGGTAACCAGGTGATCTCCTGCGACGACGGCACGCCCTGCACGGACGATGCATGCGACCCGTCAGGTTGCCGGAATACGCCCAACTCCGGCGGCTGCCCGGACATCCACATCGGCCCGGCCGCCGACACCTGCCCGCACGACGACGGCGGCGGGCCGGTCACCACTTGCGACTACACCGGGGAAACCGGCCTGGCCGAAGCCGCCGCGGCCGCCCCCGCCGCCGGCGCCAATTTCCTGCTCTACGACGACCTGGGATCCCCGGCGGGTTACGTCGCCTGCTCCCTGGACATTCCCGGGGAGTCCCACCTGAGCGCGGCACCCGGGGTTGACTTTCACAACGTCCATATCTACTGCGATGTTCCCGACGACGAGAACGGCACCCTGCACCTGGCCGGCGACGGCGTTCACATCGACTGGCTGACCTTCGTGGTCACCGCCGGAACCCGGACCACGCTGTCTGCCTGGGATCTCAACACCGATCCAAGCATCACCACCGGCGGACACCTGATCGAGAACGTCGTTTCCATGGCCCTGCAGCCGGAGGTGTGCGGATCCAACTCCATCCAGGAGCCGTTCTACCTGGGGCCGGACTGCACCCTGAGAAACAGCCACATCTGGGGCTACTTCGAGAACGATTGGCGCTGGACCAACGTGCACCGGACGCGCGTCGTGAACAACACTTTCATAATCTTCCAGCAGGAAGGCGACACCTCCGACATCATCGGGGTGAGCGACCTCACGGTGGCCAACAATGTGTTCGGCGTGTTCGCCAGCACCGAGCCCCTGATGATGTCGGCCGACGCCACCACCACCGGCCTGACGGTGGCCGGGAACGTGTTGGAGGGATACCAGGATATCGTTGCCGGCGACACCGCCAGCGTGGTGCAGGACAACATTCTGGGGCAGCTGGAGGTAGAGTCGCCTTACGTACCACTTTTCCTGTCCGACTCCACCCAGACCCAGACGGCCGGAACCGTCGTCCCCGGCGAGGGGGTCAGCCTGGACGGGGTTTCCATAGAGGGCCGGACCGACATGCTCCCGGGCGCCTTCCAGAACCGGAGCAGCCTGAGCCTGCCGCGGCGCACCACCATCAAGGTCGGTGAGAGAAACAACGCCTGCGGCGGTCGCTGCGACTTCATCCAGTCCGACGACAACGAGATCCAGCTGGCGGCCTGGACGGTCTTCCCCGGCGGAACCGTCGAGGTCTATCCCTCCACCGATCCCTACGCCGGCAACGTCATCATCGGCTGGCCCATCGACATCGTCGGCATGGGCGCGCAGCCCGAGGACGTAGTCCTGCAGAGCCTGGATGAGGAGCCGGACTGGAGCTTCTACGGCCTGTGGGGCGGGCACGGCGGCATTATCTCGGTGATCAGGGACATGGGAGCGCCGGTGACCGTGGAGAAACTCGCTCTGCTGGTGGACACCGATACCCAGGCCGGAGAGCGCGCAGTGTTCACCGAGAAATCCGATTCGCTCACGTTGAATGAAAACTGGCACCAGTTCAGGCGCCTGCGGGTCGAATCGCAGGGAACCACCGCCGGCCTGAGCCAGGCCTTCTACCTGGGCGACCGGGTGCGGGTCCAGGACGTGCTGATCCACGGAGACTTCCACACCTGCATCCGCTTCGGAACCCGCAGCAGTGATCGCAACGCCACCCCCGCGACCACCGGCCACGTGGTCAACCTGACCTGCCGCCTGACCGGCACCGGCACCAACGACGCCGAGAGCGGCCTGGACGTGGCCTCGGTGGTGGATTCGCGCTTCGTCAACCTGGCAATCGAGTTTCCCGATTCAGCCGTGTCGTTGTTCCGCGCGCAGCGCCGGACGACCGGGGACACGGGAACGACCGCCCTGGACGTTCCCACCAGCTATATCGCCCATTCGATCACCGCCTCGATTCATGACACCCATTCAGACGGCTACGATCCGGTTGACGGCACCTACACCGAGACCGAGATCGACGAGTTGGCCGCCGGGATCCAGATCTTCGTAAGCGCCGCCGATTCCCATCTGAACCCCGCCTGCGCCACCTGCGACGCCCTCGACCGGGGTGTGGACCCCTCCACGGTTGATCCGGACCTGGCGGCGGGCACCTCGCTGGACGGGATCGACCGGGGCGGCATGACCATCGATCGGGGCTGCTACGAAGAAGGACAGTGAAGCTCGCTGTAGCCACGTTTTCTGGCGAAAGCGAGTGATTGACAGCGTGCGGTCAGGGCGAGTAACTTCTTGCCCATGAACAAGCTAGCCCAAATAGTGGACAGGTTCACCGACGCCCGAATTGCCGTTTTGGGCGATCTGGTGATCGACGAGTACATCTTCGGCAGCCCCGAGCGCATTTCCCGGGAGGCGCCGGTGCTGATCATCCGGGAGAACGAGCGGGATGTCCGGCTGGGGGGGGCGGGGAACGTGGCGGCCAACATCCGGGCCCTGGGGGGACGCCCGCGCCCGGTGGGGCTGATCGGAGCCGACGACATCGGCGAGCAGCTCATGGATCTAATGGCCAACCGGGGGATCAACTCCGAGGGCATCATGGTGGATCCCGGACGGTTCACCACCACCAAGACCCGGGTGCTGGGCGGCGGGCGGAACACCGTCCGCCAGCAGATGGTGCGCATCGACCGGCAGAGCGACAACCAGGTGGATCAGTCCATCCGGCTCATCCTGGTGGAGCACATCAAGCGCGCGCTGGAGAGCGCCGACGCCCTGGTGGTTTCGGACTACGCCGAGGGGGTGGTCGAGGTCGAGGTGTTCGACGAGGTTATGCGGATCATCAAGGATAAATCGGTGCCGGTGTTCGTGGATTCGCGGCACCGCATCGAGCATTTCCTTGGCGCGGATACACTGGTTCCCAGCGAGCCCGAGCTGTTCGGCTCCTCCAAGCTGGACGTGGCCACCGAAGAGGGGCTGGAAAAGGCCGGTCGCTGGCTCTTGCAGGTCTCGCAGTGCGGTGCGGCCATGGTCAAGCGCGGCAAGAAGGGCGTGGCCCTGTTCATGCCCGACCAGCCCACCCTGAAGGTGCCCGCCTACGGCCCCGAAGAGGTGGCCGACCGGACCGGGGCGGGCGACACGGTTCTGGCCGCATACTCGCTGGCCCGCTCGGTGGGCGCCGAACCCGCCGATGCGCTGCGCATCGCCAACACCGCCGCGGGCATCAGCGTTACCAAGTCGGGGACCGCGGTGGTCAAGGCGCAGGAGCTGAAGCGCGCGCTGGAGAGTGCCTGTTGAAGCTGACCGACCTGGGTTCCCTGGTTGCAGAACTTTCCGATCCGCGGGCCGCGGGGAAAACGGTAGTGCTGGCCAACGGCGCTTTCGATCTCCTGCACGTAGGACATGTCCGCTATCTCCAGGCGGCCCGGCAGCTCGGAGATATCCTGGTGGTAGCTATAAACGACGACGACTCGGTTCGCCGGCTCAAGGGGCCCCGGCGCCCGGTGTTTCCCCTCGAAGAACGCATGGAGCTGGTGGCGGCGCTGGAAGGTATTGATTTTGTGACTTCTTTTTCCGAGGACGATGTGCGCGCCGTGATCCGAACGCTCAAGCCCGACGTCCACGCCAAGGGCACCGACTACACCCGCGAGACCGTACCCGAAAGAGACGAGGTCTCAAGCTACGGTGGCCGGGTCGAGATCTGCGGTGATCCCAAGGACCATTCCACCTCGTCCGTGCTGGACCGCCTGCGGAAGCCCTGACGTGAAGATTCTGCACTTGCTCTCCTACCACCTGGTTACCGGGCCGGCCGAGCCGGTCATGGCCCTGATACGGGCCCAGCAGGCCGCCGGACACGACTCCCGGCTGGCCTGCGACACGATCCGGGAAGGAGACCTGGTCGAGAGGGCCGGGCAGGCTGGCATCCAGGTGGATCGGCGATTCGCCCTGTGTTCCAAGTCGGGGCCGATTCTGCTTATGCGTGACGTCCTGGCCTTCAAGCGCCTGTGGCGCGAAGGCGAGGTGGAGGTCGTCCATTCGCACCGGTCGCATGACCACACCCTGGCCGCGTTGGCCCGGCCGCGAAAAACCGGCGTGCGTCTGGTGCGGACCCTTCACACCGGAAGGTCATTGACCGAAAAGCGGAATTGGCAACTGCGGCACGCCGACGGCCTGGTGACTATTTCCGGGCGCCACCGGCTGGAGCTGCAGGAGCGCGGGATACTGCCGCCGGACCGGATCGTGGCAGTGGAGGGGGCGGTCGACACCCGGCGCTTCCGGCCCGGAGATGACCGGGCGGAGGTGCGCAGCCAGTTGGGCGTGCCCCCCGATGCCCCGGTGGCCGGAATAGTCGCCCGGATGAAGCCCGGTCGCGGCCACCAATTGCTGCTGCAGGCCTGGTCGCAAGTCGCCCGGCAGGCGCCCGGCGCCCGGCTGCTGATTGCCGGTCGCGGGGAGCTGGAGCAGGAGCTTCGCATCCAGACGGACCGGCACGGACTGGAAGATTCGGTGATATTCATCGGTTACCGGCGTGATCTGCCCCGGGTCTACCGCGCGCTTGACCTTAAGGTGCTGTTGGCTCCGGGCAACGACGGGACCTGCCGGGCGGCCCTGGAGGCCATGGCCTCGGGCGTCCCGGTGCTGGCCACCGGTAAGGGGGCTCTTCCCGAGATCGTCCGCGACGGTCAGACCGGACGGATCGTTTCGGGGGAAGACCACGACGAGCTGGCTTCGGCGATTCTAAAACTGCTGAACGACCGTCAGGTACTTCTCGAGATGGGCAGGCGGGCCAGAGCCGAAGCCGAATCGCGCTTCACCATCGGGAGACAGGCCGGGGAAATTGAAAGACTTTACCGGCTGGTGACCGGAACGGGCACTCCGGCCTTGCCCAAATAATCCCCCCAGGCATATACTCGGCCCCGATGAACAAGCCGCAGAAAGTAGTGGTAGTGCAGACCGCCTTCATCGGGGACGTGGTTTTCACCTCTCCGCTGGTGCATGCCATCAAGAACGCCTGCCCCGAGAGCAGTGTGACGTTGCTGGTGCGGCCTTCGGCCGCGGAGGTGGCCCAGTGCATTCCGGGAGTGGACCAGGTTCTGACGTTCGACAAGCGCGGGGAGGAGTCCGGTCCCCTGGGCACCTGGCGGGCGGCCCAGAGGATCCGCCGGGAAAAGTACGATCTGCTGATCTCTCCCCATCGATCGGTTCGTACCGCCACGCTGGCCTGGCTGACCGGTATTCCCCTGCGAGTGGGTTACAAGAACGGCCTGGGACGCGTCGCCTACCATGTGGCGGTTTCCCCCGACCCGGAGGAAACCTGCTCTCTCACGCAAGACTTTGAATTACTGAAGAGAATCGACATCGAGCCGTCGGGAACCCGCCTGCGCCTGAAGGGACCGGAAGGCAAATGGCCCTACATCGAGGAGTTCTTCGGCCGGCATCAATTGAGCACGGAATCCAAGCTGGTGGCCCTGTGCATCGGGGCCTACTGGCCCACCAAGCGATGGCCGCACGTCTATTTCGCTTCCCTGGGCGAATCTCTAAAGGAACGGGGCTACGAACCGGTGCTCTTCGGCGGGCCCAACGAGCGCAGCATCGCCACCCAGGTCGAAGAGGCGTTGAAAGTGCCGCTGGTGAGTTGCGTGGGCAACACCCTGGCCGAATCGGCCGCGCTGCTGGAAAAATGCGAGATGGCTGTGGGAGGGGACTCGGGGCTCACTCACATGTCGCGGGCCCTGGGGGTACCCACGGTTCTGATATACGGGCCTACCGACCCGCGCATGCACACGTTCTCGGAGAAGACCAAGGTATTGACCGCCAAGGTAAAGTGCCGCCCCTGCAGCCGCCACGGGCAGCGCAATTGTCCCGAGCGGCATCATGACTGCATGCGTCTGGTCAGCCCCGAAAACGTGCTGGATGCCCTGAAAGAAATCACGACCCTGCAGACGCCGGTGCCGCGCGAAAAGCCGGATGAGCAAAGCGAACCAGCCGGCGTTGCTTCATCGAGCGGCTGAGACCCTTTTGGGATGCACAGACTCGAACGGATCGATCACCGGGTTCTGTTCTGGACCGCCCGGAGGATTTATACCGCCCGGACGGCCCGGCCGGCCCCCAAAGATCCCCGGCGGGTCATCCTGGTGCGCCTGGACGAGCGGGTGGGCAACCTGGTTACCTTGCAGTCGTTGATCGACGCCCTGAAGACCAAGCTGCCTGGTTTGCACCTGGGCCTGCTGGCCAGCACCCGGGCCGGGCAGGTCACCCGCGCACTCGAGGGCGTCGACCGGCTGTTCGAGTTGGACAAGCGCTGGTTCTTCACCCGGCCCCTGGCCTGGAGAAAGGCGGTTGGCGACGTTCGCCGGGAGGGTTACCAGGTGGCCATCGACGCCAGCGCCTGGGCGGAGTTTTCCTTCACCCACGCGGCCCTGGCATTCTATTCGGGCGCACCGGTCGTAGTCGGGACCGACCACGGCAGCGACCCGGGTTTCCACACCCACCTGGTATGCCCGGGACCCGCCGATGAGTACGAGCTGAAGCAACGCATGCGCCTGCTGGAGCCCCTGGGAATCCGCATGCAGCCGCCGGTTTTGCATACCGCGCTGGGAGCGGATCGGGTGAAGCAATGGGCCGGCTGGCTGGACGAGTCCGGCCTTCCCCGGCCGCGGATCGGCCTGTGGCCCGGCGCCCGCAAGCAACACACCCGCTGGCCGGCGGCCTTCTTCACCCGCCTGGCCGGCCGCCTGAAGGGCGGCCGGGTGGTGCTCTGGGGCCCCGGAGAGGAAAGCCTGCGCGACGAGTTGATCGCCAAAGCCCCCGGCAGCACGGCGGCCCCGCCGACCGGACTGGCCGACCTGGCCGGGCTGCTGCGCAGCCTGGACCTGCTGGTCTGCAACGACACCGGACCCATGCACCTGGCGGTGGCGGCCAAGACACCCACCGTCTGCCTGTTCACCTCGGGAAAATCCTCCCGCTGGGGGCACCCGTATTCCCACGTGCGGAATCTGGATCTGCCGGGGAAGGATCCTCAGGAAGTGGAATTGGCGCTTGGGGCGTGCGAGGAGTTATTGGGCTCGTTGACAGAGAAGGGTGCCCGCGTTACGTAAACCTAACCCCCCCAACCCCCCTTCCCGACGCGGGAAGGGGGGAGCTTGAGTGTGGCTATGGGTGCCAAGAATATTATCGTTGGGCAAAAGGTGGATGACGTTAAGGTGCAGCGTGCAAAGGAGTTGCGTCATGAGTTGACAGAAGAAGAAAAACTGCTCTGGCAGTATCTGAGGAAGAATCGTCTTGGGGGATTTCATTTCAGGAGACAGCAGGTTATTCAGGGATTCATCGTGGACTTTTACTGCCACCAGGCCGGACTGGTTGTTGAAGTAGATGGTGGAGTTCACGAAGATCAGATCGAATACGACCAGGAACGCGACAAGGTCCTTGAAGGTCTCGATCTCAGAATCATTCGTGTTAAAAACGAAGAGATTCAAAACAACTTGCAGAGTGTCTTGTCTGTAATCGAGGCCGCCTGTCGTGAAAAGGGCTGATTTAAAGCCCCCTCCCCGCGTCGGGGAGGGGGTTTGGGGGAGAGGTTAAACGCCGATGGGTGATCTTACTTCTCCGGATCCAGCAATGATTGTAATCGGCGTGATTCATGCCGACGAATCGGCATTGAATTCGGCCATCGAGAAGCTGAGCGCAGCCCTGGGACCCCTCCGCCCGGCCGGGGAATCGTTTCCCTTCCGCTGGACCGACTACTATGAAAAGGAGATGGGCACGGGCCTGACCAGGTGTTTCCTGGCCTCCCAGCGGCTGATCGAGCGCCAGTGGCTGGTGGAGTTGAAGCTGCTTGCCAACCGCATCGAGTTGGAGCTGGCCCGAGAAGACGGATCCCGGCGGATCAACCTGGATCCGGGACTGATGAGCCTGGAGAACTTCGTGCTGGCCACCACCAAGAACCGCGGCCACCGGATCTACCTGCGCGACGGAATTTTCGCGGAGGTGACATTGATGTATATTCGGGGTAAATTCGAGCCGCTGCCCTGGACGTTTCCCGACTACCGTTCGGAGGAGGTCCAGGGTGTTCTGACGGTCTTGCGGGAAGAGTACTATCAGCTGCTCCGGAGTACCGACCCCGAGATGGTTACCCTTGATAACATAGGGCGGCATAAACCGCCGCGGAGGTGAGGGTTTGAAAAGCATGACTGGATACGGGCGGGCCGACGGGACCGTGGCCGGGCGCGAGGTGACGGTGGAGGTGCGCTGTTACAACCACCGCTTCAAGGATGTGCGCGTCAAGCTGCCGCGGGGATGGACGGCGCTGGAGGTGCCGGTGGAAAACCTGGCCCGCGGCTGGATGGGCCGCGGCCGGGTGGAATGCATGGTGCGGGCCGCCTCGGGGGCCCCGGGGGTGGGCAAGCCCCAGTTGGACGTGGCCTGCGCCCGGGAGTACCTGCAGGCATACAAGGACTTGGCCAAGGAGATGGGCTCGGGAGAAGAGCCGTCCCTGACCCTGGTGGCGCGTTCCGAGGGA
>Ga0272442_10000166_pt1:95000-110316 | contig 110316 bp, 92 predicted proteins | sample SSMForm2O_FD_200262 | JGI IMG/M metagenome (GOLD analysis project Ga0272442, IMG submission 200262) | Marine sediment archaeal communities from Little Sippewissett salt marsh, Falmouth, MA, United States - SSM-Form-2O | ecosystem: Environmental > Aquatic > Marine > Wetlands >...
CGCCCAGGGTTAGTCGGGCCCTAAGCCGAGGCCGAAAGGCGTAGGTGATGGAAAACAGGTTAATATTCCTGTACCACTGGAGTGTTGCTTTGAAGCTGCACGGGAGGACGGAGAAGGGTAGGTCAGCCTACGATCGGAAGTGTAGGTTCAAGCTCGCAGGGGTCTCCAACGGATAATAAACGGGAGATTCGCCCCGAGGAGCGAAGAGGAGCGGCTTTGCCGCACAAACTGACCGGTCCCATGCTTCCAAGAAAAGTCCCGCAGTGGAGCGTGCTCCGGTGTCCGTACCTCAAACCGACGCAGGTGGGCAGGGAGAGAATCCTAAGGCGTTTGAGATAACCCTCGTTAAGGAACTCAGCAAATTGGCACCGTAACTTCGGGAGAAGGTGTGCCCGCGTTAGGTTTACATTTTACTTTGGAAGCCGAGGCGGGTCGCAGTGACCAGGCGGTAGCGACTGTTTACTAAAAACACAGGACTCTGCAAACTCGCAAGAGGAGGTATAGGGTCTGACGCCTGCCCGGTGCTGGAAGGTTAAGGTGAGCCGTTAGCTTTCGGGCGAAGCGGTGATCCGAAGCCCCAGTAAACGGCGGCCGTAACTATAACGGTCCTAAGGTAGCGAAATTCCTTGTCGGGTAAGTTCCGACCTGCACGAATGGCGTAACGACTTCCGCACTGTCTCAACGAGGGACTCAGCGAAATTGAACTGGCGGTGAAAATGCCGTCTACCCGCGAAAAGACGGAAAGACCCTGTGGACCTTTACTACAGCTTGGCAGTGAATTTCGAATTGGTTTGTAGAGGATAGGTGGGAGGCTTTGAAGCCGGGTCGTCAGATTCGGTGGAGCCACCGGTGGAATACCACCCTGATCATTTTGGGCTTCTAACTTATCCCCCTGACCGGGGGAGAGGACACTGTCTGGTGGGTAGTTTGACTGGGGCGGTCGCCTCCAAAAAGGTAACGGAGGCGCGCTAAGGTTCCCTCAGGCTGATTGGAAACCAGCCGTTGAGTGCAAAGGCACAAGGGAGCTTGACTGCGAGACCGACAGGTCGAGCAGGTGGGAAACCAGGTCTTAGTGATCCGGCGGTGCTGTGTGGAAAGGCCGTCGCTCATCGGATAAAAGGTACCCCGGGGATAACAGGCTGATCGCCTCCAAGAGTTCACATCGACGAGGCGGTTTGGCACCTCGATGTCGGCTCATCGCATCCTGGGGCTGAAGTTGGTCCCAAGGGTTTGGCTGTTCGCCAATCAAAGCGGTACGCGAGCTGGGTTTAGAACGTCGTGAGACAGTTCGGTCCCTATCTTTCGTGGGCGCAGGATACTTGAGAGGAGCTGTTCCTAGTACGAGAGGACCGGAATGGACGAACCGATGGTGTTCCAGTTGTCACGCCAGTGGCACGGCTGGGTAGCCAAGTTCGGAAAGGATAACCGCTGAAAGCATCTAAGCGGGAAGCCTCCCTCGAGATAAGGTATCCCGTCCCTCACTTCGGTGAGGGCCTCAAGGCCCCTTCTAGACTAGGAGGTTGATAGGCTGGAGGTGAAAGCGTAGCAATACGTGAAGCTGACCAGTACTAATTGGCCGTGCGGCTTGACCATACTTTTTTATATGGTCAGGATTGAATTCGAGAGCAACTCTGCGTAACTGAACGCTTCGATTACCGGTTTCCGGTGGCAATGGCGGAGGGGCAACACCCGATTCCATCCCGAACTCGGAAGTTAAGCCCTCCAGCGCCGATGGTACTGCATTGGGAACGATGTGGGAGAGTAGGTCGCTGCCGGGATTTTTTTCAAAAGGCCGTCCAATTTGGACGGCCTTTTTTTCATCCCTCGAACTGGTGAACCCGCTGTTCGATCTCCGGCCCGATGGTTCGCTGGGCTACGCGGAGGTCGTAGTCGGACTGCAGGTCCAGCCAGGTTTCCGGCGAGACGCCGAAGTACTTGCCCAGCCTCAGCGCGGTGTCAGCGGTGATTGAGCGCTTGCCGTTTACGATCTCGCTGATCCGGCCCGGTGGGACGGAGATGTCCCGCGCCAGGCGGTTGATGCTTATTCCCATCGGCTTCATGAATTCTTCCAGCAGGATCTCCCCGGGATGAATGGGATCGAGCCTTTTTTTTCTGCGAGCCATGATATCACCTCAGTGATAGTCCACGATTTCCACGGCGAATGCATCTCCATCGCGCCACGAGAAACAAATCCGCCACTGGTCGTTGATGCGTATACTGTGTTGTCCCTTGCGATCGCCCTTCAGCGCCTCCAACCGGTTGCCGGGAGGCACCCGCAAGTCCTGAAGCGTGCGCGCCCGGTGCAGGTACATCAGTTTGCGCCTGGCAACCCTCTCGAAGGCGCGAAACCTGGGCACGTCCACGTCATCAAACAGTTCCTGTGTGTCCTGGCAGCGGAACGTGCGTATCACTTTTTTAGTATATTACGTGTCTCGTAATACGTCAAGCGTAATGGGGGTCTCTATTTGCCGCGTTTGGCTTCTTCGGCTTCCAGGTCGTCGAAGGCTTTTTCGGCGTTGGCGCGGACATAGTCGCGGAGTTTGGCGTCGAGGTCGCCTTTGTTTGCCAGGATGTCGGAGACTGCGGCCAGATCCAGGACTACCAGGGTGTAGATGGTGCCGTCGGCGGGGTCGCGCCAGGTGTCGGCCAGTTGGGCGCCGTTCAAATCGCCGATGGAGATGGTCTTTTGGACCTGGAGGACGTCGGCTTCGTAGCTTTCCTTGCTCATGTCGCCGGCGGTGGTGGAGCGGGCGTAGTCCTTCATCATGTAGGCGATATAAGTGTTGAAAATCTTGAGGATTGCGGCGCGGCCGCGGTTGATGGCGCGGTCGCGCTGCATGGAGATGTCGACCATCTTGGGGGCCGATCCCACTCCGTAGAGCACCTTGCCGCGGTCACCTTTCATGGCTCCGGCGCCGCGGAGCACCCAGTCGGGGGTGGTGGTCTGGTTGGGGTTGTACAGGGGCTGCTGCTCGGGGGGCGGTGCGCTGGGGCCGGGGCAGCCGGCCAGCAACAACGCTGCTGCCAACAACAGTACGATCGTTTTCATGGTCTGGTTCCTTTCGATCATTGTGAGACGAATTCGATCTCCTTGTAGGTATGCACGACTCCCTCGCCCCAGTTGCACTCCAGCAGGGCCCTCCGCGGCAGGGTGGGGAGGTTGTCGACCTGGATCTGGTAGCCGCCCTGGCCGTCGGGCTCTATGTCGCCTACCTGGAATATGCCCGTGGCGTCGCAGGCCTGGCTGGCCTCGAGGCGCACGTCGTTGATCAGCATGTAGCCGCCGGTGGCCTGGGCGTGGATCGTCAGTTGTGCGTGGTCCGGGAGGAAGAGCGAGGATCCGATTCCGCCCAGGTCGACGCACATCTCGCGGCACACCGGGTTCAGGGCGAACTCGGGGAGGCGGCTCATGTATACGGGTACGTACCAGGCGCGGGTGGCGTTGGACAGGTAAATGGTGTACTCCCCGGCAAACGAGTTGGTGTGGTAGTGCTTCCAGCACAACCGGGCGGGCGCCCGCGCGCCTTCCTTGCCCAGCTGGTGGTGGGCGCTCACCTCGGTGACGGTGGTGCCGCCCAGGGTTCCGACCAGCAGGCCGCCGGTGAAGCCGCACTCCGCCTCGGAATCGGCGCAGGTGCCCGAGGGGCTGAAAGTCCAGCCGTCGTGGCTGGAGGCGTCGGTGCCGCAGCCGTCGAAGGAGGTGTCGATGACCGTCACCGGCTGGCTGCATTCCTGGGGGAAGGCATAGACGGAAGCGTTTCCCAGAAATAGCTCGTCCTCTGCGCCGCCCGGCTCGATCCAGAAGGTCAGCCGGGTTTCGGGCCAGTCGGCGGCCGTCAGGGGCAGATCCACGCAGGGCACGGTCGGGTAATCTTCGTACCAGGCCCATGGTTCATCGCAGGTCACCACGATCGGATCCGATCCGTCGTTTTTGTCGGCCATCAGCTGCAGTATGGCCTCCATGGCTTGGGTTCTCTGCATGACTTGGTAGCACACCCGTATGGTTTCGAATGTGTTCAGCGCAAACAACTGCGAAAAGCGCGAGCCTTCCTCCGGCGGGCAAGGTCCCCTTCCAAAGCGGAGGGCCTGATTGTCCGGGTCGCATTCAATGTCGAGGCAGCATGGATCTGTGGCCTCTTCGATTGGCATTGGACAGTAGTGTTGATGCATTGAACAGCCATGGTCCTCGATCTGCCAGTCACCGAGCGTACAGCCGGTCGAGAAGTCGTAGAACTGGGTGTGCGAGACCGTGCTGGGAATCAGGCGGACGCGGCAGTGGGCGCAGGCGGTGGTGTGTTCGTTGTCGCGCAGCTCGATGCCGCAGACCGCCGGCTGGTCCATGGGGATGGTTTCCGGGCAGTCGAGTACGATCCAGGTGGGCCGGGGGACGCAGCCGAACTCGTCGGTGGCGCAGGCCGGCTGGCACTCCTCGCCCGCGGGGCAGTATCCGTCGATGGGCGTAGCCAGGCAGTTGCCCGCTCCGTCGCAAACGTCGTTTCCGGTGCAGGAGAGCCCGTCCTCGCACCCGGTGCCCTCGGGGGCCAGCACCGCGCTGCATACCCCCTGGTTGCACAGGCCCTGCAGGCAGCCGCCCGGAGTCGAGCAGTCCGCGTCGCTGGCGCATTCGATGCAGCCGGCGGGATCGATGGTGCCGTTGCAGTCGTTGTCCAAACCGTCGCACCACTCCTCCCCGCCGCGGGTGATCCGGCATTCGCAGCCGTCCGACCAGTCGGCGTTGGCGTTGAACCAGTCCTCCAGGCAGGAGTAGGCGCAGGCTCCGTCGACGCACTCCCCGGCGTCGGTGCCGGTCAGGGCCGGGCACAAGTCCGCCCGGTCGTCGGTGTTGCCGTCGCAGTCGTTATCGAGGCCGTCGCAGATCTCCACTCCATCGTTGGTGGGGAAGCACACCGTCACCCGGTCGAGCTCGATGGTAACCTTGCCCGGCCCGCCGCCTCCGGCTTCGATCCCGGTGCAGCCGTTTATGATCACCGAGCCCGAGGAGTCCATTCCTTCGGCGTAGAACAGGCGCTGGCCGGGCCCGATGCCCTCCAGCCGGTCTTTTTCGCCGGTGACCGGGTAGTCGAACGAGATCTCGTCCTCGACGACGTACCCCAGATCCCCGGGGACGGCGTCACGCAGGACCAGTGCCTGGCAGGTTGCCGAGACGTCCGGTTCTACCACTACCACCCGGATCCTCTCGGTTTCACTCTTGGCGTCTTCTTGAATATTGAGAGTCAGCGAGTAATCGCCTCCGCCCCCGCCGCATCCCGCTAGCATCACCAGCGCGCACCACCATAACCGCCTCATCTCGCCACCTCACGGAACATTGATGACATAGGTTTTGGGACCGATTTCGTCACCCCCGCCGGCCACGCCGGCCACGATGCCCACCGACGCGCCCACCACCACGGCCCCCACCGCGGTCCAGAACCACCAGGTCTGGTACCATTTCGGGTCGCCGTTGCGCTTTTCTTCTTCGTAGCTCCCGCCGGCGACCGGCGGAACGACGCCCGGTTCGGGTGCCTTGGCAACGACTTTTGGTTTTTCACCGAAGGGCTGGTCCCGGCTGCCTGCGCGGGCCAGCACGCCGCCGGCCGCGGTCAGGGCCTCGAAGTAGTACTGCAGGTCGGCAGATTGGGTTTTCTCCGGAAGCGGCAGGGTGTGTGAACCAGGTTTGCTGACTTCTACCGGCGGAGTCCGGCTCCAGGGACCCGAGCCCTTGCGGTAACAGGCCCGCAGTTGCTTGACCAGCGAATGCGGGTCGGATGCCAGGTTCACGGACAGCTCTTTCATCTGCGGATTCTTGCGGGGACCGGGCGGGCTGTGGACCAGGGAGATGGGTATGAAGTCTTGCGCCTTGACCAGCGCCTGCTGGAAAGGGGCGCTCAGCTTGGGTGAGACGTCGGCCGAAATCTTGAAATCCGGATCGATGGACAAAAGCTTGATGAAGGCGTCCAGCGATTCTTTTTTCCGGTCCATGGCCGACAGGCTGAGCCCCTGAATGCGATAGGCGTCCACCAGCTCGGCCGGCCCGGCCTGGGGGGACAAGAGCGCCCGCCCGGCCGCCTCCAGGGCGCCGGGGAAGTCCAGGTCCTCCAGCTTCTGCCGAGCCTCGCCCAGGGCATCCTGCCCCCACACCGTCGTCGGAAAAAGCAGCAGAAGTGCGACTATATACGACCGCATCGGGCACCTCCCAGACCGGGAGTCTAGCACGGTATCTACCAAGAAACAACGGCTTGAGGTTCGCTCTTTGGGGGGCTACTATGGGCGGCGGATGGAAGAGCAACCCGTACAGACCATCGGACGCTACCAACTGCTGGCCCACCTGGCCTCCGGGGGGATGGCCGAGATCTACCTGGCGCGGCAGACCGGCATCGGGGGGTTCGAGAAGCTGGTGGTGGTCAAGAAGATCCTTCCCAACCTGGCCCGCGAGAAGGTCTTCGTGGAGATGTTCCTCGACGAGGCGGTCATCGCCGCCCAGCTCAATCACCCCAACGTGGTCCAGATCTACGACCTGGGACAGTCGGGCGCCGACTACTACATCGCCATGGAGTACCTGGAGGGCGAGAGCCTGGGCCACCTGACCTCGGAAGGCGCCCGGGTCGGCAAACCGCTGCCTCCCGGGCTGGCCGCGGGGATCATCTCGCAGGTCTGCGACGGCCTGGCCTACGCCCACAAGTTCGAGGACGAAAACGGAAAACCCCTGGGGATCGTCCACCGCGACATCAGCCCCCACAACATAATCGTGCTGTTCACCGGGGTGGTGAAAGTCGTCGACTTCGGAATCGCCAAGGCGGCCAGCAAGATGCACCAGACCAAGGTGGGCACCCTGAAGGGCAAGCTGGCCTACATGAGCCCGGAGCAGTGCGTAAGCAGCGAGGTCGACGCCCGCTCGGACGTGTTCTCCCTGGGGGTGGTGCTGTGGGAGCTGCTCACCCACCGCAGGCTGTTCAAGCGGGACGTCGAACCGGCCATGATCCGCGCCATCATGGACGAACCCATTCCCAAGGTTCTCGAGGTGCGCAAGGACGCGCCCCCCGCCCTGGCCGCGACGGCCGACCGGGCGCTTTTGAAAAAACCGGAAGATCGCTATCCGGGCGCCGCGGAAATGAAGGCCGATCTCCAGGCCTATCTGCGCCAGGAGTCCGAAGAGGCCGGCGCCGAGCAGATCGCCGCGTATGCCGCCGAAGTGCTGGGCAAGCGCGCGCGCACCAAGAAAAGGCTTTTGGAAGAGATCCGCAAAAAGGGCGTGAAGGGCGTATCTCTGGGCGCGCTCAAGCCCAAGAGCGATTCCATGCCGTCGAAATCCGGCGACCTTGCCGACGCCGCTACCCGCATACAGCAAGAGAGCGACAAGCCGTCGTCCAGCCCGTGGCTGCTGCGGATAATCGCCTTCTTCCTGGCGGGTATCGCCGTGGCGGCCGTAGTCATCTGGTTCTTCAGTGGCGGGCAGCGACCCGAACCGGCGGAAGAAAAGGTCGCGGTCCCGGCCCCGCCTCTCCAGAAAGTTCCGGTCGAACCGGTCAAACCCGGGCCGCCGGCCGACGCCCTGCTCTCGGTCCGTTCCACACCGGACGGCTGCCGCGTCGAGCTGAACGGCAAGTTGCTCGAGGGAACCACTCCCATAATCGATCACCCCGTGGCTCCGGACTCAAAGCATCAGGTGGCGGTGCTGTGCGACGGGCATCTCCGGGATGCCCGGACGGTCGAAGGTCAGCCGGGCGAGGTGTTGGCCCTGGCGTTCGCGCCGGCGAAGGAGGTCAAAAAGCCCCGGGAGCCGCGGACACAGCCCGTGGCCAAGAAAGGCCGGGTAACCATCGACACCAAGCCCTGGACCGAGGTCTACCTGGGCAAGCGCAAGCTGGGCATTACCCCGCTTCTGGACATCGAGCTGCCCGCCGGCCGGCACAAGCTGAAGGTGGTGAACAAAAGCCGCGGGATCAACGAGAGTCTGGAAGTAGTCGTAAAGGCGGGGAAAAAGACCACCGTCAAGAAGACCCTGATACGTTAGGACTGTTCAAGATAGGCCGAATAGTAGGGCTTGAGCTCGCTCATGGCGTCTTCGGCCAGCAGCTGGACCATGGAGGCGAAGACGTCCAGTTCCACCAGGGCGTTGACGTTGGCGTCCTTCTCGGCCGCCTGGGCCAGGCGCTCGGAGAAGTCCTTGTTGGCCTTGCTGACGTCCGAGTAGATCTGCGCCAGACCGCTCAGGTCCCAGTCGTGGGAGAGCCCCTCCTGCTTCCTGAGGTACTGGGCCAGCAGGTACATTGAAGTCATGCGGAAGATGGTTTCCTCGATGGAGGCGAAAGGCAGGTGGAAGCGCACCATGGGCTTGAGCGGCTCCATCACCGGGCAGCCGCTGGTGGTCATGACGATGCCCAGCATCGAGCTAAGCCCGGCGTGGACGGTGGTGTCCTTCTGGTAGGTGCGCTCTTCGCATTCCACCGTGACCCGGGCTTTCTCGTGAGAGAGCAGGTCGGAGAAGTTCTCGACGATGCCCACCAGGTTCCCGGCGATGGGGCAGTGCTTGTGCTGGCGCTTCTTCAACGGGCAATTGGCGCACTGGTGGAATTTCAGTTTGGTCCAGTCGGGCAAATCTTCACGCTCGTCGGCGATCAGGGCCAGGGTCTCGCGCTCGAGCTGGATCTCGAAGCGGCTGTCTTTCCCGTCCTGGATTTCGAAGGTATAGACTAATTTTATTGTTTCCGGCATGGCACCTCTCTGTAAAGCGCCATATTAGCATGCTCTTGACTTGGCGGGTCAATGCTTTACCATATGGGAATGCCGGAGGCATTGAAAAAAGGGGCCGAAACCCTGGAAGCGCTTTCCATGGAGCAGCTGGCGGGAGAGCTCAAGCGCCGGGGCGAAGAGTCCTTCAAGAACCGTTATCCCCACCCTTTTCTGGTGGTGGTGTTCGTGCCCCCGGAGGAGTCCGAGGAGGAGGAGCACTTCACCAGAAAGGCTACTTTTTCCGACTACATACCGCGCAAGGGCCGCCTGTCGGGCATGAAGGCCATCCCGCTGGTCAAGACCAGCCGCAACGTTTTTTCCTCGAAGATCACCGTCGGGCGGGCCACCAACAACGACGTGATCATCCGGGCCCAGATGGTTTCCAAGGCGCACGCCGCCTTCGTTCTCGATGACGGCGAGCGGATAAAATTGATGGATATGGGCTCGGCCAACGGGACCATGCTCAACGGAAAGAAACTCAAGAAACGCGAGATGTCTGCGGTCGACAGCGGGGACACCATCACATTCTGGCGCTTCGTCTTCGAGTATCAGGAACTGGATGCCTTTGTCCGGTTGCTGAACGGGTTGTCATAGGGTGGCGTAATGAAGGCGGGTCTGATCGTTTTGGTGATAATCGCCTCCGGGCTGGTGCTGGGTTGCGAACCTTGCCTTGAGTCGGGCACGCACGGGGTGCCCGATCCCGAGCCGCACGAGTTTCAGTTGGTTTTCGATAACGTAGTCAGCCGGAACACTCCGGTCTACGTGAACGGAGAAGAAGTGGGCAATGTATGCTCGGAAACCAACGATGTTACCCTGGGCAACTTTCCGGTGGACACCTGCACTGTAATTATGGCCCACAGCCAGGTTTCGGGGACGGACTGCTATTTCTCTCCGAACTGCACCCAGAGCTGCGTCGACCAGGAATGCGATCCGGACACCTGTCTGGACACCAACCAGTTTGCTGGCGACGTCTTTCACGCGCGGTTGATTTGGGCAGAATAAAAACAGAGATACTCGGCCTGGCCGCGCCTTTTTCAAAGGCACCCTTGCGGGCTACGCTCTATGGAGCGGGCGCGCTGGCGCTGATGCTGGTTTACCTCTACCAGGGCCAGCGCGGTTTCTTCTGTGAGCACCTGTCCGCCGGCCTGCTGCCGGGCGCATCCGCTTTGGAGATCGAGTGGTGGGGCACCCTGTACCAGTTCGCCAGCGCCTTCGTGCTTTTCCTGTTGGTGCCGCTGGTGCTGCTCAAGTTCGCGGGCCGCGAAAAGCTCGGCGACCTGGGACTGGGCCTGGGGGACGTCAAGTTCGGCTTGTGGGTGGTGATCCTGGGGTGGCTGGTGCTGGCGCTTCCCGGCGGGCTTTCCGCCGGAGGCATGGAGGACTTCCGCGCCGAGTACCCGCTGGCCAGGCTCTCGGTCGAGAGCGGCCCGCGCTTCGTCGTCTACCAGCTGGCCTACGGGTTGCTCTACTACGTGGCCTGGGAGGCCTTCTTCCGCGGCTTTCTGCAGATGGGGCTGCGCCGGCACATCGGCGACCTGGCGGCCATTCTGGTGCAGACCGCCGCCAGCACGCTCTTGCATATCGGCAAGCCCATGGGGGAGACCTGGGCGGCGCTGCTGGCCGGGTTCCTTTTCGGCGCCTTGATGTTGCGCATGCGTTCCATCTGGCCCCTGGTGCTGGTCCACTGGGGGCTGGGATTGCTTACCGACGTGTTCTGCGCGCGGGCATCGGGGATTTTGTGATGAAAGTACTGGTCACCGGCGCCAACGGGTTCATCGGCTCGGAGCTGGTCCGGCGGCTGCTCGAGCAGGGTCATGAAGTGCGCTGTCTGGTTCACCGCTCCCGGGAGCGTCTGAAAGGCCTGGATGTCCACCTGGTGAAGGGCAGCGTCACCGATACGCTGGGCTTGCCGGCCGCCGTCGAAGGCGTCGAGGTGATCTGGCACCTGGCGGGGTCGGGCCGGGCGGGCGACTGGGGCAGTCGCAAGTGGTTCTTCGAGCAGAACGCCGACGGCACCCGCAACCTTCTGGACGCCGCCATCAAGGCAGACGTGCGCAGGTTCGTGCAGGTCAGCTCGCTGGCGGTGCACCGCTTCACCGGACACCTGGACGCCGAGGAAACCACCCCGGCCGACCAGGAGAAGTACGCCTATGGGGCGTCGAAACTGGCTGCGGAGCGCTACGTACGCAAGGTCGGCGATGCCAAGCTGATCGAAACGGTGATCGCCCGCCCGGCGGTGGTGGTCTTCGGGCCGGAGGACACCACCGCCTTCGTCCACATGGCTCCCATGCTGGAGAAAGGCCGCTGGACCCACGTAAAAGGCGGCAAGCCCTTTTTGTGCTACGTCTATGTCTCCAACCTGGTCGACGGCTTGCTGCTGGCCGGCATCCATGAAAAGGCCGCCGGAGAGATATTCAACCTCACCGACGATCTGCAGATTCGCTGGAAGGAGTTCATCAGCGCGGTAGTGCACGCCTTCGGAGTCGACGAGCGGGCCATGTCTTTCCCGGTCCCGGTAGCCCGGGCCGCGGGTATCACCCTGGAGGCGGTTTTCAAACTGTTCAGGACCAGGAAACCGCCCCCGATTACCGACTACCGCACCGCCCTGGTATCGAAGGATTTCCACTTCAGCTGCGCCAAGGCCAAGCGGGTGCTGGGCTACCGGCCGCGGGTTTCGCTCCACGAGGGCCTGGTTCGTACGGTCGAGTGGTACCGCCAATGGAAAAAGAGCCAGTAAGCCCGCCGCCGGGGCCGCCTTCGCCGGTGCTGGTCACCGGCGCCAACGGTTTCATCGGATCGGCGCTGTGCCGGGCGCTGCAGCAGGCCGGCTGCGAGGTGCGCGGGCTGATCCTGCCGGGGACCGACGCCGGCGTGCTGGAGCGGATGGGGGTGCAATACACCCCGGCGGACATCTGCGACCCGGCCACGCTCGCCGGGCCTCTGTCCGGCGTCCGGACGGTCTTCCACCTGGCCGCCTTGGCCCGGGACTGGGGGCCCTGGAAGCTGTTCATGCGGGTCAACGCCGACGGAGCCAAAAACGTCCTGCAGGCGGCGGCCGACGCCGGAGTGAAGCGCTTCGTCCACATGAGCTCCCTGGCGGTGCACGAGTTCTCCGGTCACGTCGACGCCGACGAGAGCACCCCGGCCACCAACCGGATCAACGGTTACTGCGCGGCCAAGATCGTGGCCGAGGAGCACGTCAAGGAGTTCCAGTCGGGCGGCCGGTTGGAAACCACCATCATCCGTCCGGGGGCTATAATCCACGGCCCCGGAGACACCACCGTCTTGATTCACCTGGTGCCCTACCTCGAGCAAGGCAAGCTGATGCTGATCAGCCGGGGCCGGCAGCTGACTTGCTACAGCTACGTGGAGAACCTGGTGGGGGGCATGGTCCTGGCGGCCTCGCGGCCCGAGGCGGCGGGGGAGACCTTTATCCTGACCGACGATATCAAGATCACCATCCGCGAGCTGATGGAAGCCATCTGCGCGGCCCTGGAAATTCCCCCCCGGTTCGGCTCCTCCCCGGCCTGGCTGGCCCGGTCGGCCGGCTGGGTCCTGGAGATGCTCTGGAAGCTGGCCCGCCGGCCCCAGGCCCCCCCGGTGCACCGCTACCGGGCCAACTTCGCCGCGAAAGACTTCCATTTCTCCTGCGAAAAAGCCAAAAAAGTGCTAGGCTACCGCCCGGCCGTTTCCCTGCAGAAAGGCCTGAATAATGCCGTAAGATGGTACCGTACGCGGATTAACGCACAGGAGGGATCGAGATGAGGAATGTGATTGGCATAGTCGTGATAGTTGCCCTGGGAGTCGTGGGGTATTTCTTCTCTTCCGGCGGCTCGTCTGCGGGCGCCGTCGCCTACAACGACAGGATCATCGCCATGCAGACCCGGGTGGTGCGGGGCATGATCGATTTCTCCAAGTCGTTCGACGCCGGTGACAAGAGCGTGATGGAAAAGAAATACAAAGAGCTGTTGTCCACCATCCAGGGTGTGATCAAGGAGGCCCAGTCCATCGAGGGTTTCGACGGCAACACCCAGTTCCGCGACGCGGCCGTCGAGATGTTCAGCTTCTACGACTCCATCGCCAAGAAGGAATACAAGGAGATCATGGACATCCTCACCAAGGAAACCCCCGATGAAACCGATCTGCCCCGGATTAACGAAATCGTCACCAGCATCAGCCAGCGCGAGGAACAGCTGGACCGCAAGTTCCAGGGGATCCAGCAGGCCTTCGCCCGCAAGCACAACATAATGTTGATGGACAACAAGATGCAGAAACAGATCGATAATCTGTAGGATACCCCGGCTATTCCCGCCCGAAATGGACGCCGCCTCCCGGGCCAGTTTATATGAAGAGGTATTCTCCGCGGTGGTCGCCTCGCGGAGCACCCTCACCGCCTATCTGATGCCGGATCTCGAGCGGGCCCGCTACACGCTCGGGACCAGCATGGCCGACCGGGTTTTACCCTACGTGCTGGAGGACAGCGTCAGGGTGGTGTTCCGGCGTGCCTTGAAGGAACTGGCCTCCCTGTACGTCGGCCGCAACCGCCGGGCGCTGGGTGAGGAAGCCTATGATGCCTTCTTGCTGGGGACGGAGGAATCGACCGTCCCGCTCCGGCCGGCGGCTTATTCGCCGCCCGAGCAATTGAAGAATCCGGCAGTGCGCGCGGCCATAGCCCGGGCGCCCAGGATTCTTCCCGGTCTGGATTGCGGGGTGCTGGCCTCCTGGTGGGGCAGCGGGGGCCGGGGCCGCGAGTTGCTCAAGGCCTGGACGGCGCTCTTGACCCAGGCAACCGCGGAGATGGCCAATGCGGAGACCGGTGAAAAGACACCCTACCTGCTGCAGTGGATACTTCTCGAGTGTTTCCAGGAAGGCGCCGCGGCGCTGGCGGCCTACCGCATCGAGGAATCCACCCGCCGGGAGCTTCTGGCCGCTCTTTTGCTCGGTACGCACCTGTCCCACCACGTTGTCATGCAGCAGACGCTGGCAGCGGGTTCCCTGGAGGGCCTGGCCCGCGAAGAGCTGCGCATCCGTTGGACCGCGGCAATCAATCCGATGGTGTCCTTCCGCAGCCATCCGAACCTGATGCAGTACTGTCGCTTCTATCCAGTGGGCCTGGGCATCCTGGGCGGCGAGCGCGAGTCGGTCCTGAGCACCTTGCAGCAGGCGGGTTTCAAGAAGGCCGCCGCAGTAGCCCAGGCTGCCGTCGCCGGCGACCGGGAGATTCACCGTACCGTCAAGATGAAACTGGTGGTAGAGCATCTGCGCGAGTTGCTGCTGAAGATGCTGGGGACCGGGCCTCGGGAGGACGGCGAGGTTTTTCGGTTCTGCCACGCATGTCTTCGCGACGATCAAGTGCTGCGCGGGATGCTGGAGGACAAGAAAACCCGCAAGGAGGTCATCAGGCAGTTGGAGGCCGAGCCGGTTTCCCACGAGACCTCCGGACCCCGGGCCGAGTTCCTGGACCTGCTGAACAAGTACAATCCCAAGGATCCTGCTAAGAAAGTGTTTCCAGAAAAAGAAGCAAACCGCAGGACGGTAGAATCCGTCCTGGCCGAGACCGGCGACGTTCTCACCGCCCGGGCGGCCTCCGAGGTGCTCAGGTGCTTCTCGCCCCGCACCGGCGCGGAGAGCGACCGCAGCATCGCCCAGCAGTATGACGGCGGGCAGCTCTACCGCTTCGGGCTGGGGGTGGCGCCTTTCTTGAAGAAATACATGCGCGGCGGGGACGTGGGGCATTACTTCATCGACGTCAAGGATTACACCCGCCGCACCGCCCTGCTCAAGGAAGAGGTCATGGCGGACTTCATCCGCCGGGAGTTCTACGAGCCGATTTTGGCCATCGCCCGCGAGTATTACAAGGGCTTGCCCCAACTGGAGGATCGCGGAGGCGTCTACCTGAACAACCTGCTGGGCGATGCCATCTCCTACTCGGGCGACATCGTGGCCCTGGTGGGGACCGCCCGTCAGATCCGCACCCACCTGGACGCCTACGCCAAGAACCTCTCCGCGCGCCTGGACCGGTCGCAGCTGGCCCGCAAGGTGCAGGCCATCGATGCGCGCTACCAGGAGACCCAAACGCGCCTGCAGGCCTGGGGAGAGGCGGGTTTGGAGGCGCTCGAGCGGTTGAAGGTGGCCCGCGAGCAGGCGGTAGGCCGGGTCACCGGGGAGCACCTGGTGGCCGGAAGCTTCATCGCCTACGGCTCCGCCGCCGTGGTGGTCAAGTTCGACGATCCCGTCTGGGGGCAGGTGCGGGTTTCGGTGGCGGAGAAGATCAACGAGTCGGCTCGCGGCACCGCGCGCAGCGGATCGGTGATCTCCTACGTGCAGGCCGTCCGCGACTTCCTGCGCCGCCGCAACAACAACCCCGGCCTGCAGCTGCCGTTTCGGGTATACGTGGGCAACACCCTGGACCTGGCCCACTCGCCCGAGGCCGACCTGGCGCTGCGGGCCGCCTACCTGCAGGGGGACCAGGCGCGCGTGGCGCAGATCTACCACCACGAGGTCCGGCAGCACATCCAGAACACCATCGGCGCCGGCCGGCCGGCGGTGGAGGCCTACCTGGGCAGGGGGATGGCCATCCACAACG
>Ga0272442_10000167_pt1 | contig 110014 bp, 105 predicted proteins | sample SSMForm2O_FD_200262 | JGI IMG/M metagenome (GOLD analysis project Ga0272442, IMG submission 200262) | Marine sediment archaeal communities from Little Sippewissett salt marsh, Falmouth, MA, United States - SSM-Form-2O | ecosystem: Environmental > Aquatic > Marine > Wetlands > Sediment ...
AACATGCAGGGGAAACGGAACACGACCCGAAGGAACACGGTTCATCCCCACATGCGTGGGGAACATAAGACCCTGACAAGATTTTCGTTGACAGGACTCGGTTCATCCCCACATGCGTGGGGAACATGGAACCGATGGGGAAGTAGGCGTAAGCGGCCCCGGTTCATCCCCACATGCGTGGGGAACATGCCCTCAGTGGTGACCCTTCTCAGTTAAGTCTCGGTTCATCCCCACATGCGTGGGGAACATGGTTGGTTCTGCTGATAGTACAACCGTGATTTCGGTTCATCCCCACATGCGTGGGGAACATGCTGCTATCAGATATTTCATCCCCCCATTCTCCGGTTCATCCCCACATGCGTGGGGAACATAATACCATCCACTATTTACAAATGGATTCAGGCGGTTCATCCCCACATGCGTGGGGAACATTTATTCCGTCAATCTCTTCTCTCCCAATATCACGGTTCATCCCCACATGCGTGGGGAACATGAATTCCTCTGAATCAACATACCCATAATCAGCGGTTCATCCCCACATGCGTGGGGAACATCTGCTCAAATCCTATCTTTACAGGTTCCTCGACGGTTCATCCCCACATGCGTGGGGAACATGACATACACGGATAACCCCTCTCCTTTGCCCACGGTTCATCCCCACATGCGTGGGGAACATGTGAAATTCATCAGCCGCAAGGACTAAATCGTCGGTTCATCCCCACATGCGTGGGGAACATGCCTCTTCCATTGCTTTCTTTTCCCTGTAAAACGGTTCATCCCCACATGCGTGGGGAACATTCAGAACGTAAACGCGCCCACCCTTCGGCACCCGGTTCATCCCCACATGCGTGGGGAACATTACCCCGCGAAAATCGCCGTGGCTACTGCGGCCGGTTCATCCCCACATGCGTGGGGAACATCAATATGCCCCATATTTCTTTATTAATAATTTCGGTTCATCCCCACATGCGTGGGGAACATCCGTCGGCCTCCTGTATCTCGTCGGTGGTGAGCGGTTCATCCCCACATGCGTGGGGAACATGTCCTCCGATTCGGTGTCGTAGGTCCCGCCCCCGGTTCATCCCCACATGCGTGGGGAACATACTTCTCGTATATACATGACAATATTAAGTTTTCAAAGATCGTCAAATGCTACCACCCAATTAAGGCATTATTGCTGATGTCAAATCAGGCGTCAGAGTTTTCCAATTCGGGCAGGAATGCCACCAGTTTCACTCCATCCATCTCAACAGGCATTCTCCGATTTGCACCTGTTGTCATGAAATCGAATCCCGATTCCGTATTTGTGCTCCATGCCATAATGGCATTTCCATCGCCAATGCCCCTTTCAAGATTATCCCACATCATATCCCTCACCCTGCGTGAAACTTTTCCTACATAAACGCCTGCACGTACTTCCAGTAACCACAGTGCCAAGCGTCCTCGAAGACGAGGCGGGGCATTTTCAACCACGATGACCAGCATTACCTATGCCCTCCTTGTTGGGGATTGCAATATCGACTGCCTCGTCATGTGAGTGTGGTCTGGATACGTCGCCTGCTGCCAAGATTTCCTCGATTGTGGGAATAATCCGGCGAAGCAATCGTGTCTGTCTGAAAGCGTCGCGGCAGGCAAGTCGTACATCCCGCTCCGGATTATGGGGTTTCTTCCCGGCGATTCTGAATGCGACAGGCACAACGGTTTCAAACTTGAAAATATCGGCAATATCGTAAACAAATGATTGTGGCTTGCCGGTATGGATGAATCCAACGGCGGGGGCATATCCCGCTGCCAGAATTGCGGCTTCGCAAATGCCATAGAGACATGCCGTAGCAGCGCTCAGGCACCTGTTAGGTACATCCCCACTGCCCCATTTCGTATGATCGTAATTCCGACTCTTCCATTGCACCTTGTATTGTCGTGCGAGGAGTTCGTACATCTTGCGGACCCGCACACCTTCGATCCCCCTCAATTGCTGGATACTTCGTTTTGCCGGTGGTACTTCTTTAAACCGCACGGCATACATTTTTCTGACAACCTTTAAACGGGCTGTATCATCGAGGGCAAGTTTTGCCTGGTACAACAGACGATCGGAACGAGCGCCGCCGGGTTGTCCCGACGCATAGAGCCTTACACCCGCTTCACCGATCCAGACCAGGAGGCACCCCACCCGTGACGCAAGGGTCACCGCTGCATGTGACACCCGAGTGCCGGGTTCCAACATCAGACAGGCAACACCACCGACGGGGATGTGAGTCCGTACGCCGGTTTTATCAACAACGACAAATGCACCATCCAGCACATCAAGATTGCCCTTCTCCACAAAAACGACAGATATGCGGTCCTTGATTGGAATCGGTTTGAGGGGTGGGAGAATTGGTTTCATGGTCCTATATCTCAGCCTCACATATTTTTACCCTTCTCTGACCACGTTCACGTCTATCGATTGCGAAATCGATCGGTATATCCATTAACGTGTCCGTGCCTTGTTCAAAAGCAACAACTTCTTTCTGGTACGTAAAATGTTTTAATTCTTTACCACCCAATAGTTCTCTGCAAACATCGTCCACGTTTGAGAATACACCGGCAAAAATGGGCGCACTGGGAATACAACTTTTCCTTCCCAGCCAGATGCCCCACTCAGGATCAGACAGTTTATTTTCAAGATCGTCGGCAATCTTTGCATCAACTTCTAGTAAAACAACAAAATCTGCATCACAAAGATACTGTCGATACGTTATCACAGCATTATCTTTCTTCTTTCCTGACGCTGTTTTAGTATTTTCGACAGTATGAAAATCCTCGATTCGCCTGACATTAATCGGCCTGGGTTTTTCACCTGCCATTCGAGTACGAGGCAAAGCTATTGCCGTCATGGAAGAATCGGCAACAGTTTCCAAGAAATCACGTTCCTCTTCGGACCCACGATTCAAGCCTTTTGCCGCGCAACAGAGACCAAGAACTGCACTCTTTGTCGGAAACAGACCCGTATTTCGATAGGTGTATTCACTATTATACCCCCAGGACTGTAATGCCCCGCTGAGTCTCAATGCCAAAGTTTTATTCGACATATTTCACCATCTCCTCAATAAACTCATCAATGTTTTTCTCGGGGATAATAGATCTTGCCAATTCATGCCTGTTGAGTTTCCAAGTCTCATTCTGTTTTGCTTCCTCTTTCTGAAGCCTATCAATGGATGCTTTCATGATGCCCCGTCCGGCACCCGCCCAAACCGGCTCTTCAAATGCGTTTACAAATTGAATCGGATGGCCTTTCTCACGGACAATGCCAAGAACGTAGGATGGTCTCGTATATCCGTTCATCGAGTTTTTACGCCCCGAATTCGTTACGGTCATTCCCGGGACGGCTTCCAGTGTCGCCTGCACAAAGGCAGATACGATTTTTTCCCTCTCGCCCTGTGTCATACAGGCGAGGTGTTCTTTGTCTGCCAGCATGCTCAGATTCAAAGCAGCAAAACGATAGTAAACGGATGAATTAAATTCCAAGGTGCCAGTCATGCCCGCTCCCGAATCCCCCTCTTTTTGCCATTCATCCACTGCGGCAAAAAAATCTAACTCATTGTCAACTTTGTGGGTTGAAATCGGGTGATTGAACATGGCCGCCCCTTCGATGGTCAATGAATGATCGCTGGCAACCATGCGACCGAAAAGTGAAATGTCAGCAGCATCTTTCAAAACATTCATGCCGATCTTTTTCACTGCCTTCGCGGCATCTACCAATTCGATATAGTTTTTCGCCAAAGCTTCTATTTCACCCTTGCTTGTATAATGGACTGTTTTTACACGAAGTATCCCTTGTTTTTTCTCCGCTTCCGCATCTAACTTGCCAATGACCGCTGCAATATTTTTTGCAGCTTCTGTCGATTCCCCCTCGCTCTTCCCCAATTTAACAAATTCATCTTTAAGCGGATCAATAATCAAGCGACTCCGTTTGCCTTCAAAATATGGGCTGATTTCACGGGCATATTCGCGTATAGCTCTTTTCCAACTTTGACTGGAAACTCTGGCGCGCTGAGCACCGCCGAAAAACGCCGTTTTGGGTGACCCCAAATCATCACGATTCAGACAGGTGACCGGTACTGATTGTAAAATATGCATTTCTAAATGTTTCATCGTATCCTCCTGTACATATTCATTGATTAAAATGTGCCGGCTTAATCATTAACAGGCCAAAGCCAAACCCCTTCGCGGTTCCAATACCTCGGCGAAAGGCTTCTTGAAAAACCTTTCTATCGGTTACGCGTAATGCCCCTTGGAAACGCACTCCGATATGCAGTCCTTGTTTGCCTTTCCGATTGAAATAATGATTAACGGGTTTTTCTATACGCAATGGAATCTCCTCAATCAACTGGAACCCATGATTGTTGCCCTTTCTGAGCAACCACTCTCCCTGAGATTGTGTGTCCATTAAAGTCAAGCGCCTGCCATGTTTGGTAAAACCACCATTATTATCCGGTTTTTTGAGAGCCTTTGTGGGATTGGCATAGAGATCAAAATAGTAATTATCTTGGGTGAGATAACTTTCATCGATTTCAGTTATCTGCCATTGTTCATTGCCACACCAGTCCGGTTTTAAAGGGCTATATTCAGATACAATCAACAACTCTGCATGGGTTGATTTTTGTATATAGCGACTCAGAAAAGGCGTAGGACCTTTATCCATTTCCCGTTTGCAGTTTCGATCTTTCAATCTAGGGTGATGTTGAAACATGGTCCAAGCCTTCTTATGCCACGCGTAATTGTCGTAGATATTTTCTTTGGCAAGCTGTTCGTAACCCACCGTAACTCTAACTAGGTTAGCCATTTTCTTCCACCTCACTCTCCTCTGTCTTGGCTTCAGGTACTGCTTTTACCTTCCAAAACTCCTTGCCCCATTCGATTTTGATCCTTTCTCTCCTATATGAAGACTGCCAGCCGAGCAAATCGTCCGTGAGTCGAGCATAATTGACGGGAATTTCATCTTTCTGGGCGCGCATCACCAAACGCCTGACACGGGGAAATATTTCCTCGTCCTGTGCGGCCAATGCGTATTGAAAATGCCTCGAGATGGGACCCGCTTCTCCTTGCGCCATTTTCTGTCTTTCATCTTCGTCCAGCATTTGGTGGCATAAAGTTCCGAAATTTCCTGTGCTTGTATTATTTGGATTATGCCCGAATAGTCCTCCTACTGTTTGCAAGGTTTTCATCTGATAAGGTCTGTCGAAATCCAGAAATCTGGAAAGCAGCAGCCACGTGACCTGAGCCTGATTTTCAATCAAGCCCTTTCGCAAGGCTGCCCTCTTGCCTCTGTCACCGGCCATACCTTGCAGGTACTTCACAAAATTATCCGCAAATGCTTTGCGCATAGTTCCTCCTTTCTTTAAAATTTTTATTTAGTTAATAATTGCCATCCCGCCACATATGCTCTTGCTTCACGCGGACTTTCCTGCGAGCAGAGCATTCGATATGTTTCTCTTGCTGCGCGATCTATTGCACGGAGCCATGCTTTTTGTGCTTTTTCGCGTTCCTCGTCCCTCTCTGTTCCCAGCAAAGAGATATAATGCATCAATAAATAACGTTCCGTTTCGATGAGTGTCCAATAATGATTGACAGTATTTTTCCTAAAGATATATCTCCTTTTTCTGTCGGTCTCAGATGTTTTGTTTTCAACAACGCGCTGAAGCAATCCTTTCCATTCACCATCAATTAACATTCTGTATTTCTCAACTGCTTTAAGTAGCGAATAGGATTTGTTTTCGCTGATCTTGATGTTGGATTCGTATACCTTCTGACTATCATTATTCATCATATACGCCGGGATATGAAGCTTAGACTCAACAAAATCGAGAATCTTTGCAGCATTTCTGTTATCACGCACTTGGCCAATAACAGTTAAATCAAAACTATCAGATTGTCTTAGGTACCTTAAAGGTAGTGCACCACCATACGAATCCTTTTGCCGTTTTGAAATGATAGAAGTTACTTCTCTCCATGGTGGATTAACGCCCGATCTTAATACTGAATAATTACCATTAGAATCTACGACGACAGTTGATGTTGGTTCCGGTTGAAAATCTAGATAAACCCTTTTGCTATCCGTTTTTTTCTTGGGTCTTGTTGAGTATTGAAAGCCTTTACAGTAAATAAAGAAGGGTGAATCTGGTATTATTTTGCAAAAACGACTTAATGGCGTCAGACGGCCCAAATATGTTTCAACTGAATTTTTAAAGATGGCCTTATTGTTTGACGATGATGGCTCTTCCAATTCCCAGATAGGATTCCCCCACGCATTTTCGCCATAGAATTCTTCAACTGTATCTTTATCTAGTAAGTTCGAATGAATCGTGTGTATCAATTTACTTTTAACAACAAAAGTATGTAACATATCATTATTAGCACATGGGGCATCCATGGCACCGCTATTATGTTTAATTAATTCTCCTTCTAGTTTTGCAGACGATTGTGTGCCAGATGGGGAATAATTCAGAAATGTTATTAGTGAAATTACGAGCTCTCTGTCTGATAGTTTTCGATCTAGGCTTGTTCCTTTGACAGGGCTTGCGGCACCATGATCAAATAAAGTTGAGGCGTTCTCACCAACAGCCATCGTACTGTCGAGCTTTGTGACGAATGGACCGGCATTACTATCGTTACCGGGTTCGAGTTTAGATAATTGTAGAAAAGGTCTTCCCTCATCGTATAAACTGAAGCTTTTTTGCCACTTACCAAGGTATCTCAGACTATATTCTGATATTCTATGTAGTGCTTCGTTCCAGTCATCAATATTGGCGGGTCCATCCAAAGCCGCCTGCACGATACATATCAAGAAGCGCATTACGCTGACCCGCTCGTGTGGTCGCAGTATCAAATCCAACCACTCGTCCGGTTCCCCGAATAACTGATTCAGGCTGATATAACACAGCCGGTTCTTTCTGTCAGTTACCGGCAACCAACGATCAGTCACAAGATTCATCACTATCTCCTTTCGAATGGGTTTGAACTATACCCAGATTTTTGCTCCACTCAACTCGGATCCCCGTTTTTAGTCCATCAATCTTTAACTGGTTATTCTTGTCCAAAAACGCAATGCATTGATTGCCTTTAAGATAAAAAGAAACTGCTGGGTGAAGTTTCACTTGTTTATAGGGCCAAGCATGGACACGAATGATATTCTTATGTATAGATCGAGCGTGGTGTATGTTAAATTTTTTAGGATTTAGCGCTATCGCATCACCGTTCAGCAACATTATCTTCTCACCTTCAATGTGTGTTGCTATTAACAACGGCAGCGTTTCTATTTCATTAAGTCGAGTTTGTTTCCCTTCCTCATCATCTAATGCGGCTTTGGCGAATAAACGCGTATTTGATAATGCCAGTTGTTTCTCAGCGAATTCGGTACCCTTCATTTCTCCAGCCAGAATGTCCCAAGATTCAGGATCTTCTTGAGCGTTGACATAGGTAAACCTCAAAAGGTCTCGAACGTCAGATTTGCCATTTTCATCGGCCAGATTGATCGAATTAAAGCGATGCAATGTTTCATATGTTTTTAGTAACACGTATGGTTGGTATACTTTAGCCTTAGCCCCTAGTACCTTGATTAATTCAGGGCTGCTGATCTTCTTTAAATGATTCAGAGTTTTTTCTTCTCCCACTACCCAGATTTCAGGACATTGTACCGGCCTTATGCCCGCCGGCCGTACATCAAGGTGCCTCCATAAACGCCCCATACGTTGCAGCAGCATGTCCATGGGTGCCAGCTCACTGATCAGTATATCTGAATCAATATCGACACTCTGTTCGACAATTTGTGTGGAAACAAGAATACATCCGCTTTCATCCGTGTTTTTTTTGCCCAGCCTTTCCATCCAGTACTCTTCCTGTTGCTGTCTGACAAAGTGGGGGAAACGAGAATGTAGCAGTCCTGTTTCAAAATCAGTATTTTGTTCAGTCAATTCACTGAATATTGTTTGCGCAGAGTTCACCGTATTACACACCCACAACACACGTGCACCAGCACTTGCTTTTGCTCGGGCATCGGTTAATGATTGATTAACCTTCTTAAAAATACGTTTGATAGGAGGACGCGGGTCGGGTGTTGATCCTTTCGGGGTAATCAGTACTCCATCGCTACTCTTCCCACTAATCATAGGATAACAGTCTTGTTGAATGTTTTCTTCTTCAACCCCGAGTAGATCGTTTCTTACATCGGGCAGCAAGGTAGCTGACAGAATTATAATGGTGCATCCCAGTTTTTGCAGTTCTCGACAAAGGCAATTAATCAATGTCCCTGTGAAATGGTCGTAGCTGTGGACTTCGTCGATTATAACAACCTTACCCGCCAAGGCAAAACGCCGAACGAAAAAATGCCTTACAGCAACCACCGACATCAAGGCTTGGTCAACGGTACCGACACCAAAATTCGCCAGTAATCCTCTCTTGGCCGATGCAAACCAGTCACGGCTCGTAGTCGCATCATCTCTTGAATTTTTAATTGATGTTTGCACCGGCTGTGGCTGATAATAAACTTCTTCCAACCATGCATTGGCGTGGGCTAATCGGGTGTTTTCTGAATTGTGGGTTATTTTTCTGACAAACTCACTTACCCGCAGGTGTATACGGTTGGAGGTCAATTGTGTGGGCAGAGCGAAATACAGACCAGAAGCATGGCCGGACTGTAAAAGTTGATAGGCACAAGCCAACGCGGCTTCTGTCTTTCCTAAACCCATGGGGGCTTCAATTACGTATATTCCTGGTTTGGTGATAAGTGACAACGCATTTCGTTGCATGTCATTAGGGGTAAATCCGAAAATATTTTCGAAGCTGAGATTTTTTTTTATGTGCGGAGTACAAAGGCCAATTCTCTCAAGCGCCAGCTTTGCAGCTTGTCTTGCCTGATTCTCTTGCAACCCCCTATCAACAGGAAAATTATTTTCATCCGAACCGATCCAATCGGCCACACTTGTCAATCCCATTAACCACGGGACAACCGCATCGGTTTTTTGAAGTCCAACGACAGATATCCTGCTGCCGAATTCTGATTCGATGGATTCAATGATCTGATGGCGTTGGAAATGCCAATCATCAATAAGAAGTCTTACATCACCACCCGCATAATTTTCAGAAGAATGCATCTTACCATGGTGAGCTCCCGCTACCATCGCCCACACGGACGCTTCAGATTGCTTGTATCCACGGCTCTGAAGTAATAATTGAATTGAATTTTGGCTATATTTTTCATGGCGAACATCTTTTTGAGCTTTCCAGTCATGACGTTCAGCAATGAGACTTAACCCTTCATGTTCCATCCAAGTAGGACACATTTGCAAGAATCCAGGCGACCACTTGCCTACATCGTGAGTGGCCGCAACAATCGCAGCAACAATGAGACTAACTCTACCATCTGGTATTGTTCGACCAGAATTGATCATTTCATGTGCAACCCAGCCCACATGGCGGCAATGTTCAAAAACCGATAAACCAGGTTTTCCCTCCGCGTGAGTCTTTGCCCATCCACTTTTTTTAGGGTCAAAATGGTGCTGCATAGTTATGGTAAATTTCTAATGATGTTATGTGCTCTTGCTACAATATTATATTCTTTTTGTCTCCTCGTTCATCTTTTCATCATCTCCAGCCATACATGCGCCGCCATTCTTGCATCATCAAGTGCCCGGTGCCGCCGAATATCTGTGGTGATCTCACCGAACAAATAACGATAAACCGTATCTAGTTTGTAATTGGGTAATCCGGGATAGTGTTTCCTGCTCATTTCCAGTGTGCATACAAAGCGGTTTTTCAATGTTGATGAAAGACGTCTGGTTTCATAACGCAAAAATTCTTGGTCGAATCTTGCATTGTGAGCAATAATGATGCTGTCATTTAAAAAAGACTGGAGCCGAGGAAATATATCCTCGAATGTTGGCTGATCGATCAGCATTTCATTCGAGATTCCATGTATACGCTGGACCTTGGAAGATATCTTTCTTTCAACATTAACAAGGCTTTCAAATTCTTCGGCAATGTAACCGTCTGCGATTGCCGCCATTCCGATCTCGATGATTCGATGCCCATTACGAGGAGAAAGACCCGTCGTTTCAAGATCAAGAGCTACGAAACGAAAAGCGTTTTTACACAGTGTGAAGTGGTGATCTTTATGCCTTTTATCCAACACAAAACCCCGCCGCTCTTTTTCAGAAAAAGAGCTTCAGCATTCAAATCGTTATAATCTCATTTTAAAAGTTAGCCCCCTTGATGTCATTGGGATAGAATACATCCACACTGAAATCACTTTGATGAATACTCTCCGTCAGTATATACGTCAAGGATTTTATGGAATTATGAATAATATCGTTACTGGGCCTTGTTTTTTTTGAAGACCGTAACGAAGAGTTAATCGCTAAAAATGTCCTTTTGACACTCCACAGGTTGTGTTTGTCGAGGTATAAGTTCAAAAGGGGTAAAATTCAGCTCTTTTCTTAGCCTGAGTGGGAAATAGGGTGGGAAATAACAGAAAAAGTAAAGTAACAGGGGCCTAGGAAAAACGCCCTAAGCCCCTGATGTTATTCATGGTAGTCCCACGGGGAATCGAACCCCGGTTTCCGGCGTGAGAGGCCAGCGTCCTAACCGCTAGACGATGGGACCATGGCTGGGGGACCAAGATTCGAACTTGGGTAGCAGATTCCAGAGACCTGAGTCCTACCGCTAGACGATCCCCCACTAAAGCAATTTTTTTGAAGGTTCCGCTTAGACAATTACCTTCAAAAAGTCAAGGTTTAAATTCCACCGGAGATAAAACAACCAAATCATCGGATGAAAATTCACAAATGTGTGGTGTTTTTGCAACAGAGTCTTCCCCATCACGGTATCTCAGATGCCCTGATGCCCCCTATCCCCCTATGCTGTTGCGTTGGAGCTTCTACAATCATTACATTTTCTCCGACATTTCTGTTTGGGTAATTGTATGGTATAATTATTGCTCATCGTCACGGAGGGATACTACACCATACACCTATTCCCGGAAACGTAAAATTTTCTTGACATGAGAGCAATTTTGTAATTATCTCACATCTTTTATTCGAAGGTACAGGTAGCAGGTCCTGCTTTGCAGATAAATATTGCAAATATTCCCGACGAGGGATCAGAGCTTACGTTTTCAAGGGGGGAAGAGTGGTTTCCCCGTATCCTTCCCGAGAAAGACGGTACAAACTTTTCCGTTCAAAATGTCGATGTCGATTGCACGGTCAAGAGGGTCTTGAGAAATGTAACTGTCAGGGGCAATATACGAGCCGGATTAGAACTCGAATGCTGCAGATGCCTTGCAAAATTTGATCTTCCTGTGGAGGAGGATTTCAAATATACCTTTACACAGGCCCCCGACGCGCTTGATGAGGAGATAGAATTAACATACGAAGATCTGGATTTTGCCTACTTTGAGGGCGATATTATCGAACTTGATCAGGCAATAGCAGAGCAGATCATACTCCAGATCCCGATCAAGCCCCTCTGCAGCGATTCATGCAGGGGACTGTGCCCGATATGCGGGATCAATTTGAACAGGGAGACCTGTAACCATAAAGAGGAACGTATCGACAGTCCTTTTGCTGTCTTAAAAAATTTAAAAGTCAAGAAGAGGTAGAAATATCATGGCAAACCCCAAAAGCAGACATTCGAAAACGAGAAGAGGCAAGAGAAGGTCTCACGATGCACTCACGGCCCCTGCAACATCCATATGTCCCCAGTGTAACGAGCCCAAAGCGCCACACCGCGCATGTCTCAAATGCGGAACATACAAGGGAAAGGAAGTCATCCCTATAGCCGAATAAGCTTCTCAAGGGTGAAAGGGAATGGGTAAATTAGGCGCCGTCTTTCCCGGCCAGGGCTCACAATACGTAGGAATGGGACAGGATTTCTTCGACCAATTTGAAGTGGCGAAGAACATCTTTGACGAGGCTTCGGAAGTCTTAGAGACGGACATAAAGGAACTCTGCTTTAATGGCCCCCAGGAGAACCTCGACTTTACGGTCAATACCCAGACATGTCTCCTTACCGTCGGTGTTGCCGCCCATAGGATATTTGAGGCCGAGACAGGCATACAACCATCGATAATGGCGGGGCACAGTCTTGGAGAATATAGTGCCCTTTGTGCTGCCGGTGCCTTCGCATTTGCAGATGCCCTGAGACTCGTTGACACAAGAGCTCGCTGCCAGCAGAAAGCCGTCCCCCTGGGTGAGGGTTCCATGGCGGCAGTAATCGGAATTGACAGGGAATCGATTGAGGCAGTCTGCAGCGATATAAGCGGTAACGGCCACATAGTCGAACTGGCAAACATGAACACTCAGAACCAGTTCGTAATATCGGGGCATTTAGAGGCTGTGGAAATGGCCATTAAGAAGGCCAAAGAGAGGGGGGCGAAAAGGGGTATCAAACTTCCCATAAGCATCCCCTGCCACTGCAGTCTCCTCAGGGATGCGGCGGACAAGTTTGAGGAAACCCTCAAAGAAATTACAATAAGAGAATTCTCATCAGAGGTCATTCCGAATTGTGATCCTCATATGCTCCACTCGATTGAAAATACGAAAGACCTTTTAAAGCGCCAGGTTTACGTCCCCGTAAAATGGCAGGAGACGGTGGAAAAAATGGCCCAAAGGGGAATAGACACTGTTGTCGAATTGGGTCCCAAAAGGGTCCTTTCCGGCCTTATCAAAAGGATAGCCCGGAATATACAAACCATCAATGTCGAAGATAGCGATTCTCTGAAAAAGGCGGCAGAACTCCTTAAAGACAGGAAGTAAAATCAGCACGAACAATGTTTCGATCTGAGATCGACATGGAAACTGAAGCTTTAAAACAAAAAAGCCTGGCCGGCAGAACAGCCCTTGTGACCGGTGCCTCAAGAGGGATAGGAAGGGCAATTGCGGTAACCCTTGCCAAAGAGGGGGCCTTTACCTATATTAACTACGAGAAAAACGAAGGGGCCGCACAGGAAACCCTCGGGATCATAGAAAAGGAACGGGGAAAGGGCACATTATTACCATTTGATGTACGGAACGCGGATGCTGTTAAAAAGGCTATAACAGAGATTGCAGCGCAACAGGGAAGCCTAGATATCCTCGTCAACAATGCCGGCATCACCCTTGACGGAATCTTCGCACGGACACGGGAAGAAAACTGGAACGATGTAATCGATATCAACCTGAGGGGAGTCTTTAACTGTTCGAAATCGGCACTACGGCATATGATGAGAAAGAGATGGGGTCGCATCATCAATATGACCTCCGTCGTTGCCGAAGCGGGAAATGCCGGGCAGGTATGCTACTCGGCATCAAAGGCGGGAATAATCGGCCTCACGAAGTCTCTTGCAAAAGAGATCGGATCGAGAAATATCTGCGTCAATGCAGTTGCCCCGGGATTCGTCGAGACGGATATGACCGCCTCAATAAAAGAAAATAATCGCGAGAAACTCGTTGATTTAATACCCCTTGCAAGACTGGGATCGCCTGATGACATTGCAGGCGTTGTTGCATTTCTTGCGTCAGGGGGGGCTGGCTATATAACCGGCCAGGTAATTCATGTTAACGGCGGTCTCTACATGTGAACCGTGCTATTTTTTATTACAACAAGGAGGTGTTCTGAATGACCGACATCGATATCGAAGCAAAAGTAAAAGAAACTGTCATGGATCAGTTGAATATTACAGAGGAAGAATACGTACCCAAGGCGTCCTTTATAGACGATCTGGGAGCAGATTCCCTCGACATAGTTGAGCTTCTCATGGCCCTCGAGGATGAGTTCGACATTGAAATTCCCGACGAGGATTTAATAAAGATCGCAACGATCAAGGACGCCATCGAGTATATAAAACTAAGGATAGGATAGACCGTGGTTTCATCAAGAAAAAGAGTGGTCGTAACGGGACTCGGAACCGTCAATCCTCTTGGTAATAATGTAGAGGACACCTGGGAAAATGCCTGTGCAGGGCTATCGGGAATCGGCCACATAACAAAATTTGAAACCGATGGATATAGGACGACCATCGCCGGTGAATTGAAAGATTTTAACCCCACCGCCTTTGTCAGCGCCAAGGAATGTCGAAGACTGGACGATTTCATCATTTATGCACTCGCTGCTTCCGAAATGGCCATTGCGGATTCCGGACTAATCATTGACGATTCAAAGGCCGAACGCGTGGGCGTCATACTGGGCTCTGCCATCGGCGGACTTGCCACCATGGAGAAGGAACAGACTATACTGATGAGCGGTGGACCCAGAAAGACCTCTCCCTTTGCAATTCCGGCGGTCCTGGCAAATCTTGCCCCCGGTCAGGTCTCCATAAAATACGGGCTTAAAGGTCCCATCAGTTGTGCTGTTACGGCATGCGCCGCTTCGAACAACGCGATCACAGAGGCATTCAGAACGATTGCCTGCGGCTATGCGGACGCGATGATAACGGGTGGAACCGATGCGGCAATCTGCCCCCTAACGATTGCCGGATTTAATGCCATGAGAGCCCTTTCCACCAGAAATGATGAACCGGAAAGAGCAAGCAGACCCTTTGATAAAGATCGAGACGGCTTTATTGTCAGCGAGGGATCGGGCATACTGATACTCGAAGAAATGTCCCACGCCCTTCGGCGGGGAGCAACAATATATGCAGAGATAGCGGGCACGGGCATAACAAGTGATGCCTTTCACATGGCCGCGCCACCCGAGGGACACGAAGGTGCGGCGCGATGCATGAATGTTGCCCTTCAGGATGCAGACATGAAACCCTCCGATATTGACTATATTAACGCACATGGAACATCGACGCCGATTAACGACGTCTATGAAACGGAGGCAATAAAGACGGTCTTCGGTCCGCACAGTAAAAGCCTCGTCGTCAGTTCGACAAAATCGACGACAGGTCACCTCCTTGGCGCAGCCGGGGGAGTTGAGGCCATTTTCTCAATCAAGGCAATCCGGGAAGGCACCGTTCCGCCGACAATCAATCTGGATAACCCCGACAGGGGATGCGATCTCAACTACGCCTCCCAGGGAGCTATAAAAAGGGAACTACGAACCGCCATGTCGAATGCCTTCGGTTTTGGTGGTGTCAATTCGGTACTTATATTTAAAAAATTCGAAGAATAGGAACTATTACCGTGAAAATTGCGATTGGCTCCGATCATGCCGGCTTTAACCTCAAAGAAAGTGTCAAAACATTCCTGAGTCAGGGGAATTGGGAGATAGAAGATATAGGCACCCACAGTACCGATTCGGTGGACTACCCCGATTTCGGCAGGGAGGTTGCCCGTCTCGTCTCATCGGGAAAAGTGACAAGGGGTATTCTTGTCTGCGGATCGGGGGTGGGGATGTCGATCGTGGCAAACAGATTCCCCGGCGTACGGGCCGCTCTCAGTCTCGACAGAGAAACAGCGGTAATGAGCAGAAAACACAACGACTCCAATATTCTCGTCCTCGCGGGCAGAAGATCGGAGATCGAAACGGCCGAGTCGATCGTCTCGGCATGGCTTGAAACGAAATTTGAGGGTGGTCGCCACCAGAAGCGACTTGACAAAATAGACAATGGAGATCAGATATAAAACAACACGCGAGATTTCATAGCCCGACAAGGATTGAGAGCATGAAATTATCGAGAAGGAGATTTTAATGTCAGGACTTGCAAATAGTGATCCCGAAATTGCCCAGGCGATACTCAATGAAACGAGGAGGCAGGCGGGCAAACTTGAACTCATTGCCTCGGAGAATTTCGTCAGCGAGGCGGTTCTCGAAGCACAGGGATCCATCATGACGAACAAATATGCCGAAGGATACCCCGACAAGCGATACTACGGCGGCTGTGAATACGTTGACGTGGCCGAGAAGCTTGCCATCGAGAGGGCCAAAGAGCTGTTCGGCGCAGACCACATCAATGTGCAGCCCCATTCCGGGAGCCAGGCGAATATGGCTGTTTATTTTGCCACCCTCCAACCGGGCGACACGATCCTGGGAATGAATCTATCTCACGGAGGTCACCTCACCCACGGGAGTCCGGTCAATTTTTCGGGAAGGCTCTATAACGTCGTTGCCTACGGTGTCGACAAGGAAACGGAGACCATTGATTTTAATGAGGTTGAAGATCAGGCAAAGAAGCATAAACCGAAACTCATCGTCGTCGGGGCAAGTGCCTATCCGAGAACAATTGATTTCAAGAAATTCAGAGAAATAGCCGACAAGACGGGGGCCGCCATTATGGCGGACATAGCGCACATCGCAGGTCTCGTTGCCGCCGGCCTTCATCCCTCCCCCGTACCGGTATGCGAATTCGTCACGACAACGACACACAAGACGCTCCGCGGACCGAGAGGCGGCATGATCATGTGCAAGGAAGATTATGCAAAGGTTCTGAACAGTCGTGTTTTCCCCGGCAGTCAGGGAGGACCCCTGATGCATATCATCGCGGCAAAGGCGGTGGCATTCAAAGAGGCCCTGAAACCTGAATTTAAAGAATATCAGGCCCAGATCGTGAAAAACGCCGCGGCTCTTGCAGAGGGACTCGTCTCCCAGGGCCTGCGTCTCGTTTCGGGAGGAACGGACAACCATTTGATGCTTATCGATTTGACGGACAAAGGGCTCACCGGAAGAGACGTTGAGAATGCCCTTGACGGAGCGGGTATCACCACAAACAAAAATGGCATTCCCTTCGACACGAAAGGTCCCATGGTAACAAGCGGAATAAGGATTGGAACGCCGGCCCTTACCACCCGGGGCATGGGTGAAAATGAGATGCGCACCGTCGCCGGCCTCATTGCTTCAATTATCAATGATATTGAAAATGAATCGGTAGTCGCCGATGTGAAGGACGAAGTGAAGCGGCTCTGTGAGAGGTTTCCCCTTTACAGCGATAGAATTTGAGGCATAGTATCGGAAGTCGGAAAGTAAAACCTTGATTTTACAGTCATGATGATTATATTAGGGCGTAACGACAGATAAAATGGACATAAAATCCGAGGCTCTCAACTCGAAGGTAGAATCTGAAAACAAGCGTCCCACCTGGGATGAATACTTTATGGATATTGTCGACCTCGTATCAAAGAGATCGACCTGCCTGAGGAGAAAAGTGGGGGCCGTTCTTGTCAGAGATAAAAGGATACTTGCAACGGGATATAACGGACCGCCTACCGGCGTGAGACACTGCACCGAAGTCGGCTGCCTCAGAGATAAACTGAACATTCCTTCAGGTGAGCGTCACGAGCTTTGCCGCGGCCTTCATGCGGAGCAGAATGCGATCATACAGGCAGCCCTCCATGGGGTCACCACGAAAGATGCAACAATTTATTGCACAAATCATCCCTGTATAATATGCTCAAAGATGATAATAAATTCGGGGATTAATAAAATTGTGTACCGTGACGGGTACAGTGACAACCTCGCCGAAGAGATGTTAGCAGAAGCGGCTATCGAGGCAAAAAAACTATGAATTGTCCATTCTGTTCCAACAGCGAAAACAAGGTGATCGATTCACGATTAAGCAAGGATGGAAACGCCATTCGCAGGAGAAGGGAGTGCGAGGCCTGTAAAAAGAGATTTACCACCTACGAGTATGTGGAAGAGGTACTTCCCGTCGTCATAAAGAAGGATGGGAGGAGAGAACCCTTTGACAGGGGTAAAATTCTGACGGGTATCAAAAAGGCCTGCCAGAAGCGCCCCATAAGTATGGACGTCATCGAAAACGTGGTGGAAAAAATCGAACAGGCCTGCCAGGAATATCAGCTGAAGGAGATACCCAGTTCGATAGTAGGGGAAAGGATCATGGAGGAACTCCATAATCTTGATGGAGTTGCCTATGTACGATTTGCCTCGGTATACAGGGAATTCAGAGATGTAAATGATTTTCTTGACGAATTGAAAGACCTCTTGAAAGCAAAAGGCAAAAAGAGGACGAAATCCTGATGTTCACTGGCATAATCGAAGATATGGGCGTCGTGAAAAAGATGGCAAAAAGAGGTAGTGATGCCCAACTTGAGATAATAACAACAATGAACCTCGATGATGTGAAGATAGGTGACAGCATAGCCATAAGCGGCGCCTGTCTTACCGTTATCGACATCAAAAGAGACTCATTTACGGCCGACGTCTCGGCGGAAACCCTCGCGAAAACAACCCTTAAATCTTCGAAAACCGGGGACCGGGTAAATCTTGAAAAGGCACTCAGGATTGACTCGTTCCTGGGAGGACACTTTGTGCTGGGACATGTCGACGGTATCGGAACAATCTGTGAAAAGTCGGTGAGATCAAACTCGATACTCTTCGGATTTGAAATTGATAAGGAGCTTGGCAGGTATATCGTACAGAAGGGCTCAATCACCGTTGACGGCACCAGTCTCACGGTAAACAAGTGTGAAAAAAACAGGTTTTATGTTAACATCATTCCCCTTACGGCCCGGGAAACGACGCTTGGATTTAAAAACGCGGGTGATACGGTCAATGTTGAAACTGATATTCTCGGAAAGTATGTGGAACGATTCATCCATCCCGACAGGGAAGTAGATTCAGCCTTTCTGTCGGAACATGGATTTATAAAATAAAAAGCAAAAAGAAGGTAACGAATGATTAGCACTATCAAAGAAGCAATAGACGATATCCAGAAGGGCAAAATGGTCATTCTGGTCGATGATGAGGACAGAGAAAACGAAGGCGATCTCTGTATGGCGGCAGAATACATCACACCGGAAATAATCAGTTTCATGGCAACATACGGAAGGGGGCTTATCTGCCTTTCCCTTTCGAATGAAATTGCCGATAAATTGAATCTTCCCCTCATGGTAAATGACAACAACAACAAATCGCGTTTCGGCACGGCCTTCACCGTCTCCATTGAGGCCACACGGGGGGTAACGACCGGGATTTCCGCTCACGACAGGGCAACGACCATATTGACGGCAATTGCAGACGAGGCGAAGCCGGAAGATCTGGTAAGTCCGGGCCATATATTCCCCATACGAGCCAAAAAAGGCGGCGTCCTGGTGCGAACGGGGCAGACGGAGGGTTCGGTCGACCTGGCTCGCCTGGCCGGCTTAAAAAACGCCGGGGTCATCTGTGAGATCATGAAGGATGACGGAACGATGGCGCGAATGCCCGATCTTGAGATCTTTGCAAAAGAGCACAATCTCAAGATTGTAACGGTTGCCGACCTGATCGATTTCAGAATGCAGCATGAACGCCTGATACGAAGAGCGGCATCGGCCAACCTCCCCACCAAATACGGGGGTGACTTCCAGATAATCGTCTATGAAAACGACGTTGACGAGATGAAACATCTGGCACTTGTCAAGGGGGATATAAAGCCCGATGACGAGGTGCTCGTCCGAGTTCATTCCGAGTGCGTCACGGGCGATCTCTTCGGATCGCTCAGGTGTGACTGCGGCGATCAACTCCATGCGGCCATGAACATGGTGGAAAAGGAGGGGAAGGGAGTCATCGTATATATGCACCAGGAAGGCAGAGGAATCGGTCTTGCGAATAAAATCAAGGCCTATCATCTCCAGGAAAACGGATTAGACACCGTCGAGGCGAATATCGAACTCGGCTTCGATGATGACTTGCGGGATTACGGTATCGGCGCTCAGATACTCGTTGATCTCGGTGTAAAAAAGATGCGATTGATGACGAACAATCCCAAGAAGATCGTGGGACTTGAAGGATACGATGTTGAAATTGTAGAACGAGTTCCCATAGAGATACAACCGAATGACGAGAATGTCCGATACCTTAAAACAAAGAAGGATAAGATGGGGCATCTATTGCAAATATGAAAACGGGGAGACTATTATGCCAAAGATCATTGAAGGAAAAATAGTAGCCAAGGGGCTGAAATTCGGTATTGTAGCCAGCCGGTTTAATGACTTTATATGCGGGAAACTCATTGAGGGCTCCCTGGATGCCCTGAAGAGATCGGGCGGAGATGACAATAATATCAGTATTGTCAGGGTCCCCGGTGCATTTGAGATTCCACTTGCGGCCAAGAAACTTGCCCAAAGTGGCGATTTTGACGCGATAATATGTCTCGGCGCCGTTATAAGGGGAGCGACCCCCCACTTTGAGTATATCAGTGCCGAGGTATCGAAGGGAATCGCAGCGGCTACACTGGATACTGGCATACCTATTGCATTCGGTGTGATCACCAGCGACACCCTTGAGCAGGCTATAGAACGGGCCGGTTCGAAGTCGGGGAACAAGGGGTGGGACGCTGCCATATCTGCCATTGAGATGGCAAATCTATTCAAGATGTTGTAGTTAGAGGAGTTAATGGGTCACAGAAGACAGGCACGTGAAGTCGCCTTACAGGTTCTTTATCAGGTTGATGTCTCGAAAATTGATCCCCAGGAGGCTATTGAGCTCTATTGTGAAAACTTCGACATCCAGGATAATGTCAGGGAGTTTTCCAGCGAACTCATACTGGGAACGCGTCAACATATCGAGAAAATAGACAGTTTTATCAGTAACTGTTCGGAGCACTGGACCCTGGAAAGAATGGCACGGGTAGACAAGAATATCCTGAGAATGGCCGTTTATGAACTTCTCTACTGTGCAGACATTCCGCCCAAGGCAACCCTCAACGAGGCTATTGATATCGGGAAAAGCTACGGCACTGAGAATTCAGGCTCTTTTATCAACGGTATTCTTGATGCCTTATATGTAAGACTGCGAGCGGACGATGAAGATAACACTATCTTCGGAACCGATTGACGATCTGATTCATGAGTACATTGTCTTTGGACTCTTCTCTGATGAACGACCGCCAAGGGGTTACTGTGGCCATGCTGACTGGCGTTTAAACGGCCTGATATCGAAGCTGATAGCAAAGGGTACTATTACCGGCTCATCAATGGAACGCGTTCTCATTCAAACCAATGATCGAATCCCCTCAGCTAATATCTTGCTTTTTGGTCTGGGGGAATCAACTCACTTAGATTATGAAAAATTATACCGTGCAGGATACGAAGTATCACAAACCGTGAGCGACATGGGATGTGACGATTTTGCCCTGGATATTCCGGGAGCGGGACGATGCGCTCTTGAGGTATCAAAGATGACGAAGTCATTCCTATCCGGTTTGTGGGACTACGCCACGGATACCCCCTCGAAAGGGGGCAATCTGTCTCCTTGCATACTGGGAGCAGAGGGGTTCATAGATGAAATCACCCTGGGAATACACCAATTTAAGGTAGACGGAAAAAAGGGAGCGGCCGTCGAATTTTTCCAGGGTAAAGAGCACGGATAAGACTGAGAATCCCAAGAGGCTATAATACAATGAGAGTGATAGTGATAGGGGCCGGTGAGGTCGGTTTCAATATCGCGGACATACTGTCCAAAGAGGGACACGACCTCATCATTATTGACAAAGATGAGGAACGTCTGAAGAGCGTGGCGGAAAACCTCGATGTACAGACTATTGTGGGAACGGGAAGCAGTCCGCAGATCCTCAAGAAGGCAAAGCTGAACCAGTCTGAGATGGTTGTCGCCGTCACCGACAGTGATGAGACAAATATCGTAGCATGCCTTCTCGCATCAACACAATCGAAGGGCTCTCTCAAGGTTGCCCGAATAAGAAATCCGGACTTAGACAGAGATTCCATCCTCTTCGACAAAGAGCATCTCGACATAGACCTCTGTATCAATCCCGAGAGAGAGGCCGTCGTGAACGCCATTAATCTCATGGAATATTCAGGTGCCTCGGAAGTTATTGACTTCGCCGAAGGAAGCATAAAACTTGTGGCATTTTATGTGGATGAAGGCTGCATCGCCGTTGGGAAAAACCTCCAAAAAATCAAAGAGATGTTCGGAAAAGACATACTCATCGCCTCTATCACACGAAAAGATGAACCGCTTATACCGTCGGGCAAATCGGTCATTAAAAAGAATGATCATCTTTTCTTCTTCGCCAAATCGAAAGATGTGCGACGCATACTGAAATTTTTCGGAAAGGAAACGGAACCGCCCCAGCGGGTCTTCATTCTCGGCGGCGGCACCACCGGGTTTATGCTTGCTCAGGCCCTCGAAAAGAGAGGTGTTCTGACAAAAATTATAGAGAAAAAACAGAGCCAGTGCGAACTTTTGGCCTCCAGGCTTAATAAAGCAGTCATCCTCCATGGAGACGGTACGAGTCAGGAACTTTTGAAGGAGGAAAATATAAAGGATGCCGACTATTTCATCGCAGTGACCGACGATGAGGAGGCAAATATTCTCGGATCGCTTCTGGCAAAACAGCTGGGAGCAAAAAAGGTAATATCACTTGTCAATAAGATCGACTATACCCATCTTATCCCCTCTATAGGGATAGATGGCATCATGAATCCGAGACATGCCACGATCGGCAAAATTCTTCACTTTATCAGGAAGGGAAAGATTATATCAGCAACTCCACTCCGTGATGAAAAGGCCGAGGCTGTCGAGTTTATTGCGCTCGAAACATCTGATATCACCGACAAACCCATCAAGGACATAAATTTCCCGAAAGGCACTATTATAGGAGCTATATTGAGAAATGACGAGGTCATCATTCCCTGGGGCGATACCGTCATACTGCCGGGTGATCATGTCATACTTGTAACGCTTCGTTCGACGATTCCGCAGCTCGAAAAAATCCTGACCGTTAAAATGGACTACTTTGCATGAGCGTCAAAAACATCTTATACATCCTGGGAGCCCTCCTTTTCTTCCTTGGACTCACCATGCTCCTGCCCCTGGTGTGTTCAATTTATTATGGAGAGGGAGACTACAAGGCGCTGACCCTTTCAATGGGAATTACATCCCTTACGGGGTTGCTCCTCTATTGTCTCTTCAAGCCCGGAAACAGTGACCTGCTTCTGTCTCACCGGGAAGGTTTTATCGTCGTTGCCTTCGGCTGGTTTCTCGCCGCAACCTTCGGCTCCCTTCCCTATCTGATTCATGGAGTTCTTCCAAGTTTTGTCGATGCCTTCTTTGAATCCATATCGGGATTTACGACCACGGGGGCGACGGTGATACCCCACATTGAGGGTATCCCCCACGGTATCCTTCTCTGGCGTTCACTCACCCAGTGGCTCGGAGGAATGGGAATTATCATACTTTCCATCGCCATATTTCCGCTCCTCGGTGTGGGAGGAATGCAGCTCTATAAGGCCGAACTCCCGAGTCCCGTCAAGGACAAACTCACACCACGGGTAACGGAAACAGCCCGGACATTATGGATCGTCTATATCATTATCTCAACGGTGGAGTTTATCATGCTTCTCGCTGGAGGCATGGACGTTTTTAACTCTCTTTGCCATACCTTTACCACGATGGCAACCGGCGGTTTTTCCACAAGCGATGCAAGTATCGCCCAGTTTCACAGCACCTATATTGACGGCGTCATTACCCTCTTCATGCTCATAGCCGGCATCAACTTCACCCTTCACTACAGTCTGATTGTGGGAAATTTCAAGGCCATTCTCACGAATAGCGAACTTCGCTTCTACCTGGGAATTGCATTAACTGCTGTTATCATCGTTACCCTCAATCTAAGATTACATGTCTTTGACGAAATAGGAAAGTGCCTGCGATACGCATCATTCCAAGTCATTTCAATATTGACGACAACGGGATTTACGACGGCCAATTTCAGCGAATGGCCCTCACTTTCCAAGATTATTCTCCTTCTCCTCATGTTTGTTGGGGGGTCGGCGGGATCAACGGGCGGTAGCATCAAGTGCCTGCGAATCCTCCTTATTCTGAAGCACAGTTACAGAGAGCTTTACAGGCTCGTCCATCCCCATGCGGTCACGGCACTAAAGCTTGGAAAGAGGATAATCTACCCGGAAACAATGGCAAGTATCTGGGGCTTTTTCATACTCTATCTTGCGGTTACCGTTATTGCCGCTGTTATCCTCACCGCTCTCGGATTGGACGTTATGACGGCCTTTTCCTCCGTGGCGGCGACCATCGGTAATGTCGGACCCGGATTCGGGGCAGTAAACCCCTCCTCAACATACAGCGAGATCCCCCATCTGGGGAAATGGGTCCTCTCATTATGCATGCTTGCGGGAAGACTGGAGATCTATACCGTTATGATTCTTCTCATACCCGAGTTCTGGAAAAAATAGGGGTGGATAAGATCGAGCAGCCCCAGTGTTGAAGAAAACGAGAGAAAAAAGACAAAAAAAGTGTGAGGACACGTACCGGCTTTTTTGAAGCTCCCCGCAACTTGTTGCGGGGAATCTTCGACTTTCAAGGAAAAGATTTTTTTTATTCGCTCGCTAACCTTTCAGCAAGCAACGGGGAATGTGCTCGCTCTTCGGTTCAGTTCAGGATTCAGGGACTTCGTTTTCTTCCTCAAGAGTGAAAAGAGTGAGGTGTTCACTGACTAGGCGTGCCTTCCTCTCGATCGCATTTAAAGCGGTTCCGATTTTTTCCGGTGTATCCAGATCTTCGATATGCGTCTTCAACCCTTCCATTTCATCTATCAGGTTTTTCTGATCCCTGTTTACCTGAGCAAGAAGGGTGGAAAGTCCATCGATCATTCTGTTAATTTCGCTGCATTCATTCTTGAGGTAATCCCGATGACGTATATAGACTTTACGAGACAGATCTCCCTCGCCCATTTTTTTGAAGGTATGGGTAAAATTGACGAGGGGACCGCATATTCTGTGGGTCACGATAATATGATGGATGATAAACAATATAACAATGAGAATAATAGCCGGTAATAACCACTTTATTAATATAAGATAGGTCTGAGCCATACGGTACTGAGTCTCTATATCGTCGGAGAAAATCATCTTGCCAACAAGGGGAGAGAAAACTGCTCCTGCCGTCAGGATAATGACCAGCAACATATATATTATAGTATTGAACACTACCCTGAGCTGAAGATCCTTATTGATAAGATAATTCTTAAACTGCCGATTATTGTCCTTCTCCATTGCTATTTTTCCTTCCTGGTCATCACGTCTGTCGAAAAATCATAGATAAAGGTCACATTGGAATTTTCATGACTGGATTCAGCCTTGAAGAAAGGTGGGGTACAAGGATGCGCACCATCCCCCGAAATTATCTCGACCTTTACCCCTTCGGAGGGGGTAAAGGCAAGTTCCGGAGAATCCAGACCGCCTCCGGCAGCACCACCAACGATGGAATCACCTGTGACACCTAAATAACTACCATTTTCGGCGAAGTACCCCACCTCGGCTTTGACAAATTGATTGAGATCGTACTGTATGGTTACATCGTAGGCCCTGCTGGTATATCGGTATAGCGCGAGCAATGCTATCGCCGTCAACAGACCTATGACACAAATGACAACAAGAAGTTCGATGAGCGTGAGTGCTTCTGAATTAGAGAAAAGGCGCCGACAGACTTTTTGCATACATCCATCCCAGAGTAAAAATATTAGTCAGAAGAAAAAGGAGTAGAACCCTCGCTTTTTTAGCGTATGGCATTTAAAGCACTATTTTTCGAATATGTCAATTATGTTAGTTGGTGTGCGGATTTCATTCCTCCGTCGAGTATACATCGGTCAGTTAAAACTTGATCTTTAATTATGGGTACACAAACCGGGCAAATTATAATAAGATGTAAGGTGGAGTGGTTTAAATTTAACAAGATTGGTGAGGAGACTCTGCATGACCGATTTTACAAGCGCACAGCAAAGATCGTTTAAAACGACTACAGGAAGACCTTCACGGTGGATTCAGATAATTATCATCAGTGTCACCCTCATTGCCATCGGCATAACTGCTTTTCTGGGAGTTCAGACCTTCCGAGCTACACGACAGACGGCCCTCAATCAGTTTAACGAACATCAGTTGATTCTCGCCCGATCCGCTGCTGCCGGCATTGAGACCTACTTCAGCGAAGTCAAAGCCTCTCTCGTATCGGCAACGAAGGTATTGCCCATCAGGGATATGACCCCCGAGTGCCTGGAGTATATGCAGAATATGTATCTCGGCTTTATACCGAGGACCTCCATACGCCGTATTGATGAACAAGGTGTTCTGAGATTCATATACCCCTCCGATGACTGGCGGGGAGAGGCAGTGGGGAGAAACTACGGCGAGGAGACTTACTTCAAGAAGGCCCGGGAAAAGGAAAGTGTCACGCTTTCAGGCATAACCGTCAATGAAAAGGGCGAAAAGCGGATACGGATGTCAGCCCCCGTTTACGTGACAGATAAAAGAGATCGAGCAAAAAGAACCTTCAAAGGAGTCCTCGTCATATCCTTTGACCTGAGATCTGTGGGAGATATTTTCATCACTCCTATCGTATCGGGCGAGACAGGGTACGCCTGGTTAATGGATCAGAACGGCTACTTCCTCGCTCATAATGTTCACGAATTCGTCGGTCAAGATGCCTTTAAAGTCAGGGAAAAAAGAAATCCCGAGCTTTCCTATGAATCAATCAATGAAATCCAGCAGCAAGTCATAGGGGGCAGAGACGGCATCGGCCACTATATATCGGGCTGGCATCGAGGAAAGGCGGGCAGAATCGAGAAGCTTATCGCCTACTCTCCAATCTACGTTATTAACAGGCTCTGGTCCGTTGCCGTTGTGGCTCCCGTAAGCGAGGTCGATCGAATCGTCAGGACTACCGGTGTTCAGGCGCTCAGCACCTTCGCATTCATAATACTCTTTCTCATCATTGCCGGCATTTCTTTTTCCCTCTCAGTCTACCGATGGTCGAATTTACTCAGGAGCGAAGTCAGGAAAAGAACCAAAGAGCTGAGGGAAACCACCGAGTATCTGAACAACCTCATACGGTGCGCGAACGCTCCTATCGTCGTTCTCGACAACGACGGACGGGCAACCATCTTCAATGAATCCTTCGAAGAGATGAGTGGAAGAACCGAAAGTGACATGATCGGACAGCCTCTCGATATACTCTTTCCGGAAAAAGGCCGACGCCATTCTCTGCAGCGGCTCGATCGAGCGCAGCGAGGGGGAATAAATCTCAAAAGGGACGAAATAGCTATTCTCACGAGGAAGGGTGATATACGGATAGGAACGTGGAACTCCGCCAATATCTATTCGGAAGACGGAAACATCTTGATCGCCACGATAATCCACGGAGAAGATGTGACAGACCGGAGAAAAGTCGAAGAAGCACTCCGGCAAAGCGAGGAACATTATCGAACTGTCGTTGAAAATCAGACAGAATTGATCTGCCGCTATACATCCGATTGGAAGCTTACCTTTGTAAACGAGGCATACTGTCACTATTTCGGTCAAAAGCGGGACGACTTGATCGGACAAAATTTTATGCCCTTAATTCCAGAGGCCCAGCGTGATACAGTCGCTGAGCATCATAAGCAACTCCTTCGTTCAGGCATTCAGGAGATACAGCACGAACATCAGGTTATAGATGCCAGGGGCGAACTTCGGTGGCAGCAGTGGGTTAATAAAGCTATTCTTGACGATCAGGGCAGACTGGTTGAATATCAATCAGTGGGACGTGACATCACGGAAATCAGGGTGGCCGAAGAGGAGCTTCTTAAAAGTGAGGAACGATTCAGGACACTCTTTGAGGGATCTCCCGATGCAATCATCCTGGGTGACTTTGAAACAGGAATCTGTCTCGATGCAAATCCCGCTGCCTCGCAGCTCCTCATGAAGCCGCGTGAGGAGATAATAGGCCACCATCAATCGCACATTCACCCCCCCCATATCAGGGATGCTTCAATTGAAAGATTTAAAAGAGAGCATAAGAGAACGGTTGAAAGTCTCGTCCTTCGTTCGGATGGTGTCGAGGTCCCCGTCGAGATAACGGCGCAGAGGATATATATAAAAGGGAAAAAGGTCATTCAGGGAATCTTCAGGGACATAACGGAGCGAAAGGAATCGGAAAAAATGCTCCGCGAAAACGAGGAACGCTTCCGCAAGATCTTCGAGGGTGGCGCCCTCGGAATGGCTTTTCTTGGAAGGGATTATAAGTTCGAGCGGGCGAATGCGACACTCTGCACAATGCTCGGATACGACGAGTCAGAGCTGGCAGAACTTACCTATATGGATATCACACATCCCGAACATATTGAGAGAGACAGAGAACAGGTGGCGCGGTTGTTGCAGGGAGAAATACCGTACTACAAGACGGAAAAACGTTACATACGAAAGGATGGAAAGATCATAGGGGGAAATATCACGGCCTCTGTGGTCTATGATGAAAATGGAAATTTTCTCTATTTTATAGCAATGGTTGAAGATATTACCGATCGGAAACAAGCGGAAGATGAGAAAGCACACCTTGAGCAGCAACTACTCCATGCACAGAAAATGGAGGCTTTGGGAACATTAATGGCCGGTGTAGCGCACGAGATCAACAATCCGGTCAACAAAATACTATTTGATATGCCACTCCTTCAAAAGGTGTGGAATGACGCTATGCCCATCCTCAAAAAAGAGGCGGAGAGGAAACCTGGCAAAAAGTATGGTGGTCTGACGTACGAGTTTCTGAAAGAAAATCTGCCGCAGCTCCTTTCCGACATAGAATTGGCGGCAAACAGAGTAGCGAAAACCGTGAGCAGCTTGAAGGATTTTACCAGGCAGTCGAGCATAACCGATAAAAAACCGATGGAACTAAATACGGCGGTATTGAACGCGCTCCGTTTGATAGAAACGACAGTCAGGAAATCCAATATCCTTCTCGTATATGAACTGGCGGAAAAATCTCCCATCATTGAGGGAAATCTTCAGAGCATCGAGCAGATAATAATGAACATCGCCATTAATGCAGCCCAGGCGATTAAGCACACAAGGGGTCAAATTAAGATTGCTACGGGACGTCAGGAAACGAAGGGAAAGGTGTATATCACAGTATCCGATAACGGCCAGGGTATCGATCCCGCCATTATTGATAAGATATTTGATCCCTTCGTCACCACACGGCAGGCTGAAGGAGGAACGGGACTCGGTCTGCCCATAACCTATAACCTGGTTGAGGCCCACGGAGGAGAAATTACTTTCAATAGCAAGGAGGGTGAGGGAACCTCTTTTACCGTTGCATTTCCTGGAATTGCTGACGTGAAGTCTGAAGGATGATAACATGAATTCTTTTTCAAATGGTATAACTCCGATCCTGGCCGTTGACGATGATATGGGTCTCCTGCTCAGCATTAAGGCCTCACTGGTGAGTGCAGGCATGCCGGAGCCCGCGCTCGTTTCTGACAGCAGCACTGTCATGGAAATAATAAGGAAGAACCGCTTTCATCTCGTCCTGCTTGATCTCATAATGCCAGAACCTGGGGGGATGGAACTCCTCAAGCAGATAAAGGAGGAATTCCCTTCGCTTGAGTGTATCATTATTACCGCCGTCGATGATGTTTCTTCGGCCGTCCAGGCCATGAAGTACGGTGCCTATGATTATCTTATCAAACCCATAAACAGCGAAAAGCTGATAATCGCCATAAACCGCGCTCTCGAACGATATAACCTCAGAAACAAGCTCGCCCTCTTTGAAAGAAGCCAGACCTTCTCCGATCTCGAAAACCCATCCGCTTTCGCCGACATAATCGCCGAAGATCCTGCCATGGCAATGGTATTTCATCAGATTGAGGTTGTTGCCCCGACAGACTATAATCTCGTGATAACGGGCGAATCCGGGACAGGTAAAGAAATGATCGCCAAGACTATCCACGATCTGAGTGCGCGTTCACAGGGGCCCTTCATCGCCGTCAACATGGCCTCCTTCAGCAAAAGCCTCTTCGAAGATGATTTCTTCGGTCATGCAAAAGGAGCCTACACAGGCGCTATCACTGAAAAGAAGGGGTTCTTTGAGGCAGCCTCGGGGGGAACGATTTTCCTGGATGAAGTAACAGAACTTGAACTGTCACTGCAGGGAAAAATGCTGCGGGTTATACAGGAACGAGAGCTTTACAGACTGGGAAGCACGCAGGCACGAGACATCGATGTTCGCATAATCTCTGCAACAAACAAGGACATCAAAGAAGAAATCGATAAGAAACATTTCAGGGAAGATCTTTTCTATCGCCTGAATATGTTTCATATAAGTATACCACCTCTCAGGGAGAGAAGGGACGACATTCCTCCCTTAATACATCATTTTTTAAAGATACATGCCGCAAAAAACGGCAAAATTATTGACTCTATCGATCCAGATTTTGTCCAATGCGTCATGACCCAACCATTGCCGGGTAATGTGAGAGAACTTGAACACATCATAGCAAAGGCAGTGCTCCTGGAAAATGAACATGTCCTTACCATCTCTTCCATACAGGATCTGATTCCTTCTTGCGCTCCTCAAGCTCGTCAAAGAAGAAAAGAAGACCTCATGACCCTGGAAGAACTGGAGAGGATGCATATACTCCATATCCTGGAGTTAACTGACGGGAACCGCACCCAGGCTGCCAAAGCACTCGGCATAGGACTGAGAACCCTTCAGAGAAAACTGAAAGAATGGTCGGCAGAATAAACAGTGCCACTTTGGCACACTAAACGTCATTTTGGCGTATTGCAGTAACAATACGAAATAATTAGCATATATGCAGGATACCTCCCTAGGGATGTCATAGTGACCCCTTTTCAGTTTCTTTCTTGTTCTCAAACTCCCCACACACCGTAAAGGCTCCTTTAGCCCCAGGCCCACTAAATCATGGATTTTGGAAGCCATATGGCAGAACTACTCACTTTGGCACGATTAGTGAATAACAATACTTTAACGTTGGCTAAAAGACGGAAGGAAAACAGTAAAGATGTCAGCGTAGAGAATAACTACTTGTCAAGTGCCGACAGTAGCAAAGGAGGTTGTAAGTTTGTCGACGTGTTACGGGGGGGGTTGGGACTTAATTCAACCTCAAACACGGAAGGCGGATTTCGCATGGCAGGTTTTAGCCCAATCCCCCACCTTATAAAGACGAGGCAAGCCCAAGAAACGATGAAAGATTGCAACACCTTTGACGAAACGGATAATGAGTACAAGAGTTACCAGCTTGAGAAAGACGCGCTGGAGATAATTAACACCAGGCTTAATAAGAAATACCGATCATTAAAAGAGATAAATCTGGTTGAAGTACTGAGAGTGCCTTCTAAGCATAATAATATACTATCAAAAGAGGAGCACTTGTGAATTTTTTTCAGATTTGCCTAGCGGTGGGTGGTTTCCGTTCCCTCCTTTCCGCCCACCGCACCCCCCTTTAAACCTGAGAGGATGTCAATTGCAGTAATACCTTTCAGTTTATATAGAGAAGGTGACGGTCGTAGACCCGTCACCTTCTCAACAAAACTCTAAAAAAGATATTTTCACGCCATCCTTTCCTCAAAAAATCCATTAAAGATTGGAATCCCGCTTTGATTGTCTCTTAATTTATGATAGAAAACCGCGTGGTGAATTTCTACGTTATCGACAAAACAAATATCGGAGAGATTAATGAATAGAAAATACAATCCCCATGAAATTGAAGAAAAATGGCAACTATACTGGGAAAGAGAAAAGACCTACAAGGCAACTGAAAACCCAGACAAGAAAAAGTACTACCTTCTCGAAATGTTCCCCTATCCGTCGGGTAACATCCATATGGGACATGTGAGAAACTATACTATAGGAGACGTCGTTGCCCGTTACAAGAAGATGATGGGGTTTAACGTCCTTCATCCTATGGGGTGGGATTCCTTCGGTATGCCCGCTGAGAACGCCGCCATCGAACACGATATTCATCCTTCTGTCTGGACCAATGAAAATATTGAACATATGAGAAAACAGCTGAAGCGCATGGGATTCAGCTACGACTGGGACAGGGAGCTGTCCACCTGCGAACCCGAATATTACAGATGGGAGCAACTCTTTTTTGTCTGGATGTACGAAAAAGGCCTGGTCTACAAAAAGGGTGGCGTCGTCAACTGGTGTTCCACCTGTCAGACCGTTCTGGCAAACGAGCAGGTGGAGGCGGGACTCTGCTGGAGGTGTGGTGAAGAGGTCACGGAAAAACATCTCGATCAGTGGTTCTTCAAGATCACCGACTATGTGGAAGAGCTTCTCGAATACTGCGACAAACTCCCGGGATGGCCCGAGCGCGTGCTGACGATGCAGAAAAACTGGATCGGGAAAAGCCACGGTTGCGAACTCGTTTTTCCGATGGCCGATAGCGATGACGTTATCAAGGTCTTCACCACACGGCAGGATACGATTTATGGTGCCACCTTTATGCTGATAGCGGCGGAACATCCGTTGGTAACGGAACTGGCAAAGGGAAAACCCTGTGAGAAAGAGGTATCGGAATTCGTCGAGCGTGTCAAACGGCAGGACAGGATGGTACGAACATCCGACTACTATGAAAAAGAGGGGGTATTTCTTGATGCCTATTGCCTGAATCCCGTAACTGAAGAGAAGATGCCGATATACGCGGCTAATTTCGTCCTTGCCGATTACGGCACCGGCTGCGTCATGGCCGTCCCAACCCATGACCAGCGTGACTTCGAATTTGCAGAGAAGTATAAGCTTCCCCTTATCGTCGTCATAGACAATCCCGAGAGCCCTTTGACCGCCGAAACCATGACAGAGGCCTACGTCGATGAGGGTATCCTGATAAATTCAGGCCCCTTTAACGGGATGAAAAACCTGAAGGCCCTTGACGATATCGCAGAGTATCTGGAATCGATAGGGAGGGGGAAGAAAACCACGGAATACAGACTTCGAGACTGGGGAATTTCCAGGCAGCGATACTGGGGGGCCCCTATCCCCATTATCAACTGTGAAAAGTGCGGCGCCCTTCCGGTCCCCGAAGAGGATCTGCCTGTCCTTTTACCGAGAAATGTGGAACTGACCGGAGAAGGGGGATCGCCGATTGTCAAGCTCGATTCCTTTGTCAACACCACCTGCCCGAACTGCGGCGGGCCGGCAAAACGGGAAACGGACACCATGGATACCTTTGTCGAATCATCCTGGTATTTCGATCGATTCTGTTCGGCAGACTGCGACAGCACACCAGGACTTGACAGGAAAAAGACAGACTATTGGATGCCCGTTGATCAGTATATCGGTGGGATCGAACATGCGATCCTTCATCTTCTCTATGCACGGTTTTTTACAAAAATGTTACGAGACTTCGGCGCGCTGGGAGTCGATGAACCCTTCACGAACCTCCTCACACAGGGAATGGTCTGCAAGGAGACCACGAAATGCAAGACCCATGGATTTCTTCTGCCCGACGAGGTAACAGAGGATAACAACTGCATTCATTGCGGGGAACCGGTAACGATAGGTAAAATTGAAAAGATGTCGAAATCGCTGAAAAATGTCGTCGATCCCAACTACCTGATCGAGAAGTACGGGGCTGACACAGCGAGAATGTTCTGTCTTTTTGCCGCACCGCCGGAGCGGGATCTGGAATGGAGCGATCAGGGTGTGGACGGATCCTTCCGTTTCCTGAGCAGAATATGGCGCATTACCATGGATTATCTTGAAGATTTAGCGGAGATTGAACCCTTCGATGACACGACAGAACTCGAGGGCGATCTTAAGAACCTGAACAAGAAGATTCATCAAACCATTCAACGGGTGACAAGAGACATCGAGGGCAGGTTCCACTTCAACACGGCGATCAGCGCGGTCATGGAACTGGTTAATACACTCTACCAGACAGCGAGGCCCGAAAGAAGTGACAAGGCGGCACTTTCCATTATCAGAAAGGCGATTGAAACTGTCATAATCCTTCTTTTCCCCATTGTCCCGCATATAACGGAGGAATTGTGGGAGATAATCGGTGGAAAAGAAAAGTTGTCCGATATATCATGGCCGTCCTATGATGAACAGATTGCCTCGGAAGAGCAAATTACTATTGTCCTTCAGGTAAACGGAAAGGTTAGAAGCAGAATAGAGGTCAGCGCCGACGAATCGGATGATACCATCAAGGACATCGCCCGTAATGATGAAAGGATACAAAAATTTATCGGCGATAAAGCGATACTCAAGGAGATCTACGTTCCAAAAAAACTCGTCAATATCGTCGTAAAATAAGATAGGGCGTTCCTGTGAAACAACATGTAACGATAATCCTGGTACTTATTTTGATCCTTCTGTCTTCCGGCTGCGGGTACCGTTTTGCCCCGGCCGGAGAATCTATGGACGCAAAAATAAAGGCCGTCTATATCGACACATTCAGAAATCATACCTCTGAGGCACAGATAGAAAATTACGTGAGAAACGCCTTTATCAACGAGTTCATACGGGGAAACAGATTTAGCTCTGCCTACGAGAAAGAGGCATCCGATGCGGTGCTCACCGGAAAAATCAGAGGGCTCAGCACATCGCATGTCAGCTATGAAAGAAACGACACGGCGAGAGAAAACACGGTCTCACTATCGCTCGATGTGGAATTCATGGACAGCGACGGGATCATTCTCTGGGCAAAAAAAAGCCTCTCCGGAAGAGAGGCTTACAGGATCGATGATAATCCAACTATAACAGAAAGAAACAGAAAGGAAGCGCTGATAAAACTATCCCGCGACTTGGCGGAAAAGATCTATCGGGATATCATGTCGGGATTCTAACTGGTGTAATAGATAGATCAACCCAGGGCATTGACCTTTTTCGTCAGTCTCGATATCTTGCGGGAGGCGTTATTCTTATGAATTACCCCTTCCGAGGCCGCCTTACTTATTGCCTTGGCCGTGCTATAGAGTTCTTCCTTTGATTTTTCAAGATCCTTTGCATCAACGGCATCGAGGACCTTTTTGATCCGGGTCTTTACACTTGATTTTGCCGAGGCGTTTTTCATTCTCCTCTTTTCGGACTGTCTCATCCTTTTTTCTGCTGATTTATGGGTCGCCAAAAAACGAATCCTTCCTTTCTCAATAGATTTTGAAGGTAGAATCACTATATTAGTTTTATCATCATGTCAAGCCTAAAAAATTGCCATTATTTGACTTTTCTATTATAGAACACTATTATAACCGCAACGTATTGAAGGATAGGTATAGTGAAGCCGAGATTACTCCTCTTTTTTTTCGTCACTCTGACAGTCTTGTATATATCAGCACCGTTCGTCCAGGGGGCCGAAACGTTCCCCCGGCCCGAGGGGGCAATCAACGATTTTGCCAACGTCATATCACCCGATAAGAAACGCCCGATGGAACTCCTGGCCCGGGAGGTGCTGGAAAAAACGGGCACGAGCGTTGTGGTTGCCACGGTAAAAAGTATCGGGGACAACGATCTGACGGACTACGCAAACAGACTCTACGAGCAGTGGGGAATAGGGAAAAAGGGAGAAGACAAGGGGGTCCTTATTCTTCTCGCGGTAGAGGAACGGAGAATACGGATAGAAACCGGTTACGGTGTTGAGGGGATTCTCCCTGATGGCCTCGTGGGAAATATTCTCGATCGCTACGTCGTCCCCAAGCTGAAACAAAACAACTACGACGAGGGCATGGCAAATGCACTCGTTGCCGTCTCCCAGGTTATCGCAAAAGATGCCGACGTATCACTCACGGGGAGCCCCACAAGTTCTCCCTCGCGTTATCCGGCACGGAAACGCGAGGCCAGTCCTCTCTCCCTTATCATGCTTGTCATCGTCATCGCGCTCCTCCTCGGTACCCGTCAAGGGAGAAGAATGCTCCCCTTCATCATTCTTATGCTCATGATGGGCGGAAGAGGTGGAGGCGGCGGTTTCGGCGGTTTTAGCGGCGGTTTCGGCGGTTTCGGCGGAGGGCTAAGTGGCGGCGGCGGCGCTGGCCGCGGATTTTAAAGAAAGGGTAGGAACATGGCCAAGATAACAAACCCGAGGGATATATTTCCCCAGATAACAGAGACATACAAAACCATCTTCGGAGATTCGCTGATCTCCATCATCCTCTATGGAAGTGCCGCGGGAAACGATTATCTCCCGGGCAAATCCGATATCAATTTTCTTATTATTCTCTCTGACGATGCCATCGATAATCTCGAAAGCGCCCTTAATGAAGTCTCCCGGTGGAGGAGACGAAAGGTGGCGACACCACTTTTTATGACAAAATCATACATCACATCATCCCTCGATTCATATCCGATTGAATTCCTCAACATAAGGAGGAACCATCTCCTTGTATACGGTGAAGACGTCTTGGCGGAAATGACCTTCGACCCTCATGATCTGAGACTGCAGTGCGAACGGGAGATCAAGGGAAAGCTGCTCCTTTTGCGCGAGGGGTTCCTTGAAACGGAGGGGAAAAAGAAAAAAATCAGGGAGCTTATAGGCTCCTCTATCACGGCCTTCGTATCCATATTCAGCGGACTTCTCCATCTAAAAGGAATAGAAATACCCGATTCAAAAAGAGAAATTGTCACATCGGTGGCAAAGGAATTTTCTATCGACCAGGCCCCCTTCATCAACTGCATGGACATAAAGACCGGGAAAAAAGATTGTTCCACTGATGATATACATCGTATCTTCAAGGCATACCTTGCGGAAGTACGAAAATTGTGGGAAATAGTAGATAAACTGGAAATCTAACAAGGAGGTTTCAGATGGCCAAAGGAAAGAGGAATCTTATTATTGCAATTGCGATAATTGTCATACTTCTTTTATCCTTTTATTCTTTTGTGAAAGGCACTTACAACACCTTTGTCACCCTTGATGAATCGGTAAAGGCATCATGGGCACAGGTGGAAAACCAGCTGCAGCGACGATACGACCTTATCCCCAACCTCGTAGAGACGGTTAAGGGATTCGCGAAGCAGGAGAAGGAGGTATTTATCGGGGTAACGGAGGCACGGTCAAAGGTCGGAAAGGCCACAACCATACCCGACAAGATAAATGCAAACAACCAGTTGACCAGCGCACTCGGCAGGCTTCTCGTAACGGTGGAACGCTATCCCGACATTAAATCGAATCAAAACTTCCTGAGGCTCCAGGATGAGCTCGCCGGAACGGAAAACAGGATAGCCGTCGAGAGGAGACGGTACAACGAAACGGTCAAGGTTTTTAATATCAGGATCAGGACCTTCCCGTCGAACATATTGGCGGGCGCCTTCGGCTTTGAAAAGGCCGCTTTCTTTGAGGTACCCGAAGCTGCTCAGGCCACTCCACAGGTTAAATTCGACTAAAACGCGACGCTGAGGCATCCCCCGACTGGTCCGAAAATGGTCGGGGAATGTCTCTTCTTTTTTCACCTGCTATAACGATGATTTTTTCTCGTTTACAGATCCTTCAGGAGTTTGTTTTCCGGTGAGTTTTCGATCATTTTGCTGAAGGACTCCATTGTGGCCACGAGTTTCTCTAACTCCGCCGATCTGGTAACGGGAACGATATCGACACCCCGCTTCTCCAGGGCCTCGATAACAAATTTTACGGTGAGCGAGTTGATATCCCGGGCGGGCTGATAGGCCAGTTCCTTATATTCAGCGGTCGTTACATCCGAGACAATGCCGCTCTCTGTGAGTTCGTAGAGGATCTGATGTACCAGACGGACAGGAATGTCCATCCTGTGTGATATTTCGGTCGCCGTTGAAGGTTTTTCACCCTTCGCAAAATTAACCACCAGCAATTGGCAGACCTGAAGAGAGAGGAGCCTCTTGAAGTGGTCACTGATGTGAAGAGAATCGGGTTCAAATTCATAGGTATCGACATTCTGATCGGCAAAGGCAACCTCGGCGCCGAAGAGCACAATGAGCCAGCTCAACTGCAACCAGATCAAAAAGAGGGGAAGTGCTGCAAAACTACCGTAAATAGCGTTATATCTCGCCGCCGCCACCTGAAATGCAATATAGCCCCACTGAACAACCTGGTAAATTGTGCCCGCCATGATTCCCGCGAGCAACCCCGAGGAAAACCGGACCTTGGTATTGGGCATAAAGATATAGATGAAGGTAAAGAGGACCCATATGAGGCAGTAGGGAAGCAGCTTCAGTACGAAAAAAATCAGAGGGCTCACGACCCCGAGAAGGTCTACCTTTTCCGTTATAAGAGTCACCTGCGTCGTTATAAAGACGGTAACGCTGCTCGAGAGGATGACGAGAACGGGACAGAGAAGCATTACCGAAAGATAATCGCCGAATTTCCTTCCTAAGGTCCGTGATTCCTTTATTCCCCAGATATCGTTAAATGAGTCCTCGATATTCCCCAGTACCTTGATGACCGCCCAGAAGAGGATAATGATCCCCACGCCGGCCATGAGACCTCCCTTCGTATTTGCAAGGAGGGAGTTGGCAAAATCGATAACCTTCAGTACTACCGCTTCCTGTCCCGATAACTGCTCCAGCAACTGTTTCTCGAGGAGTTTCTCGAAGCCGAACCCCTTCGCAATTCCAAAAGCCATGGCGGCAACGGGAACGATCGATATAAGGGAGTAAAAGGTAAGTGCCGACGCCCGTAACTGGCACTTATCCTCGTCAAACCCCCGTATGGAGAGGAGAAAAATGCGCAGCTGTTTGATAAAAAAGGATTTTTTTCGTGGCATGTCCTGTAGGCGAATCCTCCAGATATCGCCCCTGACAAAACTGATAAACCCCGAAACTATTGATATCAAATTCTTCATCGGTCATTTCCTCATATTTGCCTGTGCCATCCGCTCTGTATAAATCTTGACGAATACACAGAAGCAGGGTATCTGTAATCCTGAAAGCGCAATCGAGAGCTTCGGGACCATCTATATATACCGTCCCCTAACTGTGGCGCTATTATAGCCACTTCACAATCCTCTTGCACGAAAAAAATGCGAAATTATTCTTATATTTCACTTAAATAGAAGGATTTCATCACCCGATACCAGGCAGTACCCACCGTCTATCAGGAGGAATCTGTGAAGATATCGGCGATCGAATTATACCATATCCCGGTACCGCTGAGACAAACCTTCTGGCCCACTTGGATTCCGGGGTATCCCCAGACCCATAACGGCTTCACCCTGATCAAGCTGACCACCGACGACGGCATCGAGGGGTACTCTGCCGGAACCGCTCTCGGTATCGAACGGCAGGGACTGGGCGATCTGATCGGGGGCTACCTCATAGGGGCCGATCCCACCGATATCGACGGGATTCAGGGATTATTAAAACAGGCAGGAATCCTGGGGTGGAGAAATTTCTGGATCGAACCGGCCTGCTGGGACATCATCGGGAAGAGCCAGGGGAAACCAGTCTATGAACTCCTGGGGGGAAATGCCCGGCCAATTCAGGTTTACTGTTCAACGGGAGAGATGCATGAACCGGAGCAGAGAATCGAAGAGCTTCTGGCCATGAAGGAGCGGGGATTTACCACGGCCAAGCTTCGAGTGAAAAACATCGAGTTGAAGGACGATATAGGGCACATCGAGACGGTTCGAAAGGGTGTGGGTAACGATTTCGGCCTGAGCGTCGATGCAAACCAGGAATGGCTCGTCACCATCGTGGATAAAATTCCCGCCTGGGATTTGAAACGGGCTGAAGAATTCGCGCGGGCATGTCAGGCAAACAGCATCGACTTGCTCGAGGAACCTCTCGATTCCAGAGATTATGATGGGAATGCGGCACTGAAATCGGTTTCGGATGTCAAGATTTCGGGAACGGAGCTGAACTACGGCGGGGATGAGATTAAGATAATGTTCGAAAAAGACTGTTTCGATATCTATGAGCCCGACGCCACCTTTGCCGGAGGAATTGCCCAGGTTCAAAAGGTCATTGAGGCGTGCCACGCCAACCAGAGAGGGTTCTCCCCCCGTACCTGGACAAGTGGTGGCATCGGGTTCTATATCGGCTGGAATATGGTTCTTTCCGACAACGAAAACAGACTTCCTCTCGAATATCCCCTGGAGGCGCCTTCATGGATACCGGAATTCAGAGAGGGAATCATCGAGTCTATCATTCCCGATAACAAGGCCATGCTTCAGCCCTTCACGAAACCGGGGCTCGGTTTCGAGATCGATAAAGGCCTTTTGAGAAAATACGGAAAACGTTTTTTTAAGATAACGGAAGAGGGATTGAAATTTAAGGTAATTCGGCAAAGGGGTCTCAAGACCGCCCTTGCCCTGAAGAAAAGGAAGTAAGGCGGTAGCAGGCAGTCATCTGGAGAACAGTCTGATCACGATGCACAGGGGAAAAACAGAGGGGGCAGCATCACAATCAACAACCCGGGCAGAAGATTCGAGCAGACAGCGGGGAAAAGACTTTCCGGCGAGGCGATACTCCTCAGCCCGAAAGAGATGAAGTTTTGTTTATACTGTTACAATAAAAAGGCGGGCATAACACCCGCCTTTTTTCATCTATTTTGCCAAGAATCCTCCGTCATTCAAGAGGATATGACCCGTTATATATGAAGATGCCTCCGACGCCAGGAATACGGCAACGCCTTTCATGTCGTCAATGTCACCGATTTTTTGGAGGGGAATCTTCTCCATTGTCATGTCTAAGGCAGCCTTGAATTCAGGTTTCTCGATAAAGGCCATCATATCGGTGCGGAAAAAGCCGGGCGCAATGGCATTCACCCTGATATTATAAGGTGCCAGTTTCACCGCCAGGTTCATCGTGAGGAGATTAATGGCGGCCTTTGTCGAGTTGTAGGCAACGGCGGGATGAGACAATTCATCGGATCCCCTGAATCCCATAACAGACGAAACATTGATGATATTCCCCCCTCCCTGGTCCTTCATCAGACCGGCAACCTTCTGCGTCATCATCCAGACGCCCCTGACATTAAGGTTGAAGAGTTGATCCCATCGCTCAAGGGGAAACTTCAGCGTGGGTGCGCCCCATGTGGTACCAGCGTTATTTACGAGAATATCAATGCGGGAAAATTCTTCCTTCACCACCGACAAGAGATTATCAATATCCTCCTCTTTGCTCACGTCACACCTTACGGGGAAAGCCCTGACGCCGAATTCCTTTTCAAGGTCCCCGGCCACTTTCTCAAGATTCTCCAACTTCCGTGAGGTAATAATTACATCCGCTCCGGCTTCGGCAAGACCGGTTGCGATGAATTTTCCGATACCTCTTCCGCCACCGGTAATGAGAGCAACCTTCCCGTCAAGCTTAAAAAGATCCTGCAGTTTCATAGAAAAACCTCCTCGGACGTACTATTATTTATAACCGTTCAGAAATGAACAGTCACAGAGCGCAAAGTTGAAAAGGCACAAAATATTAAAAAGAACAAAAACAGGCTACCTGCAAGCAGATAGTACCTGACAGGACGTTATACATTTTTGGTAACAATACCAAACCACTCAGGCTCAGTGCTTTGCGTCTTTGTGGCTGAGTACCTCCTAGTGCCCTTATCCATTCGAGGTCGGTCCTATTTAAAGACCCGTCCATCGGGGGCACGCACGATGATTCCCTCTCTCTCATCAATTTCAACCTTTATACAATGAGATTCTATATTCCCTTTCCGAAGTGAATCTATCGTCTCGTCGACGGTAGAAAATCTTTCAATATCCTCGAGAGTTATCACGGTGGGCACGACCATGTCGAAGGTGCCTCTCCGGTATCGCTCGAGTGCCTCCCCGGGGGTCACCCATAGATGTTTCGTGAGTTCCAGTCCATCATGGAGTGCCTCCTGATCCGCCGGTGCCTCAGCAATAAAAAACCTCGTATCGTATCGTATGGGGGAAAGTTCAGGCGTAATCCACCGTGAAAAATAGTGCAATCTTTCAAGGGCAAGCGTCAGGTGCTCCTTCATGAGGAGATCGTGAAAGGTAAGTAACTTTTCGCGCAATGCCCGGCGATAGTTATTGAATCGCTGTACTTCCTCATCGTCGGTGATCGAAAGGAGAGAGCCATCTCGCCTCAGGGCCATCATAAGGCCTACCTCTTCGAAGGTCTCTCTGATTCCGGCTACCCAGATACCCAGTGCCCGTTCCTCAGACGAGGGGTCACCCAGAATATATGTGGCTCTCTCGCAATCCATGCCGGCGCAGCAGGATTCCACCTCGGGCAAACAGTCTTCTTTTTCCAGTCCTCCACCGGGAAACACATAATAATTGGGCATAAAATCGCTTCTCCTATTACGGAGAACCATCAGGACCTCGATCCCTCTTTCAGGCAGAGGACGATTTCGAATCAGCACGACCGTTGCCGCGTCTTTCGGGTGAACCACCATAGCAGCCTTCTTTCGATCAGATAACAGTGCAGTTCTAAATCAAACTTATCCGGCAATGTAAAGTATTTTATCGAAATCGCGGATAGTTGTTGATGATCCCGGCACGTTACATTGACCTTCGTCTCTTTTGCAGGCCTGCTCTACCCATCCGTTTATTTTAATAATTCTATAAATTACAAGGACCAATTCAGGCAATAGTAACAATCTTTACTTTGCCTTTTTCTTTCCCCTATGAAATAATGACTTTTATTCGTAGAGTGAGAGCATTCTCTTCTCCTGCACAACACCGGACAAAAAGAGTTGTACCTCTTCCTGCGTTACGTAAACAACAATACTCTGAACAGGTGATTTCATGCTACCGACGGTGAATTCGAAACGGATGAGGCTATTGAAAGATATCGCCGCCGGTCCGGGTCCCGTTGTCTATTGGATGAGTCGCGATCAGCGTGTTCAGGAAAACTGGGCCCTTCTCTATGCCCAGCAATGCGCCCGCCAAAGAAAGGTGCCCCTCGCCGTGATCTTCTGTCTTGCCCCCTCATTTCTCCACGCGACGATCAGACACTTCGGATTCATGCTGCGGGGTCTCATGGAGGTTGAAAGAGATCTCCTTAAGAAAAATATCCCCTTTTTCCTCCTGTCGGGTTCTCCGCCCGACATCCTTCCGGCCTTCATTGCCGAGGAGAATGCGGGGATTCTCGTTACCGATTTTGATCCCCTCAGGATAAAACGCCGGTGGAAAGACGAATTATCGAAGGTCCTGACAATTCCCCTGTACGAAGTGGATGCCCATAACATCGTTCCCTGCTGGCAGGCATCACCGAAGCAGGATTTCGCGGCCCGGACGATACGGCCGAAAATAACACGGCATCTGGAGGAATTTCTCGAGGAGTTTCCAAAATTGGAGAGCCACACATTCCGATGGAAGGAAAAGGTAGAACGGGTCGACTGGGAGCAAGTTATTGATTCTCTTTCGGCGGACCGTACCGTCTCCGAAGTGGGCTGGATCAAACCGGGAGGGGGTGCAGCACTGGAGATGCTCAGGTCCTTCATCTCCAATAAGCTGAACTCCTACGACGAGCTTCGGAATGATCCGACAAAGGACGGCCAGTCGAATCTGTCACCCTATCTTCACTTCGGTCAGATTTCCGCCCAGCGGATCGCCCTCGAGGTGAAGCGATCGGGGGTTGATGCCCCGAAGGCGGCTCCCTTCCTTGAAGAGCTCATAATACGAAGAGAACTGTCGGACAATTTCTGCTTCTATAACGAGGACTATGATAGCGTTCGAGGGTTCCCCTCCTGGGCAGTAAAGACACAACGGGAACATGAAAACGATGAGAAAGACTACCTTTATACAGTTGACGAGTTCGAAGGAGCAAAGACCCACGATGAACTCTGGAACGCGGCTCAGATGGAGATGGTGAAAAGGGGAAAGATGCATGGATATATGCGGATGTACTGGGCAAAAAAGATACTGGAATGGTCGCCCACGCCGAAAGATGCGATGGAGACGGCCATCTATCTGAATGACCGATACGAACTCGATGGAAGAGATCCCAGCGGCTATACGGGCTGTGCGTGGTCCATCGGTGGCGTGCACGACCGCGCCTGGTTCGAAAGGGCGATCTTCGGCAAGGTCCGTTACATGAGTTATAACGGATGCAAGTCGAAATTCGACGTCGATCTTTATATAAAAACCATAGATGATCTCTAAAGGGAGGATGGCGAAATGACGAAAAAAAAGGACAGAAAGATAATTATGATCGCCCAGTGTCTGGTCAATCCCTATTGCAGGGTGCACCTTCTCGGCCAGAACTTCCCCCTGTCCCATGAATTGATGGACTATCTGATGCGGGAGCGGGTCGGTGTCATTCAGTACCCCTGTCCGGAGACCACCGCAATGGGACTCATGCGGAATCCCCAGGGACGACAGCAGTACGACAACATCTTTTTCAGGCAGCACTGCAAGGAACTCCTGCAAATACCGATGCTGATGGTCCGGGAGTTTATTCACAACAAGTATCGACTCACCTGTTTCATCGGTCTGGAAAATAGTCCGACCTGTGGTATTCACTGGGGGAAACACAAGGTCAACAAGTACATGACGGAATCACCGAATCCGACTGAGACTCCCGATCCGAATGACCCCGTTCTCATGGGCATCATGGCGGAGATCCTCTCGGACGAGCTCGCCGATATGAATGTGGAGGTTCCCTTTTTGGAATTTCCAACGAAAGAAATGGCCGAATCTCCAAAGCGCAAGCAGTTCTGGAAAGACCTCAGAAAAGCCGTAAGCCCCGGCATGTATGTCGAGGAAGCAGTGTAATACTCACGCACGTGATTGACAGGGATGCATCCTTTTTAATGAATAGTAACGTCACTCTCGCTCGAAAAGACATAACAACATTGCGGAAAACCGTCTATCGTCACTGGAAAAAGTACGGACGGGACCTGCCCTGGCGTAACACCGATAACCCTTACAACATAATCGTTTCCGAAATTATGCTACAGCAAACACAGGTAGCACGGGTCGTCACAAAATACGAGGAATTCATCACCGCCTTTCCCGATATCGAATCGCTCGCCCGGGCACCGCTCAACACAATCCTGGCAATATGGCAGGGCCTCGGATATAACCGACGGGCCTTGTCATTAAAAAAAATGGCCGTAGAAGTGGTGAACGTCCATAGTGGCCGGATTCCCGACGATGTGTCACGTTTGAAAACCCTGCCGGGGATCGGCAGTGCCACGGCACAGGCGATCTGCGCATTTGCCTTCAATCAACCCGTCATTTTCATCGAGACTAATATACGCACCGTATTCATCCACCATTTTTTCAGCACGAAAGATGAGGTAAAGGACAGTGACATACGACCCCTCGTTGCCCAGACACTTGACAGCAAAAACCCGCGGCGATGGTATAATGCGCTCATGGACTATGGAACGGCGTTAAAAAAAGAACATGGGAATCCAGGGCGAAAGAGTGCCCACTATACAAGGCAATCGCCCTTCGAAGGCTCACTGCGGCAGGTACGAGGGGTCCTTCTCAGAACTTTGATTGAGAAGACAACGATATCGCGGGATGAATTATGCGCCACCTTCCCCTTCGACGATGATCTCATAGAGATGGCATTATCGCAGCTTGAGCGAGAAAAGCTCATAGTGGTAAAAAAGGGATCGGTCTCTATAGCATAGAGTCAGCCGAAAGATGCCAGGACAGAGACCGGAGCAATGAATCACCCCGCAACACAGTGCGAGGAATACGCTCACTGTCGAATTCAGGAACTCAGGTTTTTCTATTCCTTTATCTCCACCGAGGCTTCGGGATTGAAGGGATTCGTCCGTATTGCAAGGGAGTAGAGGTAGGGATAGTCAGCTTTGAGGTGTTTCATATAGTTAAGCCACTGTGCAGTCAGTAAGATGTATGCCCTCTCTATGTCAATGGCGATATGATTATAATCTGCATCTGTTCGATCCGATATGTCGTCCCTCTGCATTAGTTCCTCGGTTAGATGAAAGACCGTCCAGAGAAGGTCCGAAAAGGAGTCATGTTCCAGCAGGGTCGGATTCTGAAGAAGGTTTAACAGGAAGTTTCTCTTATCCAAAAGAAAGGTACGAAGAGCTTCCAGGTTCCCCTTCTGGCTGTCGATGCTGTAATTATAATACTGGCACTCCTTACTTGCCTCGGTAAATCTCTGATCGGGCCAGGTATGACAGGCGACAAACTCGTCCCTCACGGTATCCGCATTATGGTCAAAATCGGAAAATAGCCTCAAAAGCTCGGTACCAACCTCACTGAAAAAGGCCCCGATAACCATGTTGAGTTTGTAGAGTTTATCCCTTTTATCCCGGAAACTCAGAAGCTCGTGTATGATCAGGGTAACGAGGAGTACCTCGATGAAGACGAAGGCAATATCTCCCACCAGAAAAATAAAGAGATGATGCGGATCCCTGAATAAGACGAAGTGAATCAAGTAAAAGATCACCGACAGGAATATCAAAAGTACGCCCCAGACTATTTTCCATTTATCGAGTTTCATATGTCATCCACCTTTTCATTATGCTACTTTATGCATCCTGGTCTCACGCAGAAACAGATCGAGATCAGAATCACCCCACATACCGAGACGGGTAAGAGTAAAATCATACCGTACCGGATCATCGGGGGCAATGCGGCGAAACGATTCGGTTATCTCAAAAGCGGTCCGCATATCCGCCTGTCCTCGTTTCGTGAGACCGATAGCACGGCATATCCTGTGCATATGGGTATCGAGGGGAACCACCAGTTTTGAAGAAGGTATGCCCTCCCAGTCTCCGGGGTCAACCTCATCGGACCTTACCATCCACCGGAGGAAAAGATGAAGCCTCTTGCATGCACTCCCCCTCTCAGGCTCGGGCAAAAGACTGTTCTTTCTGCAATCGAATCCATCACCGAGCTCTTCCGTAAATTTTTGAAGGGCCGGTATCACCGTATCGGAGTCCTCCTCAAAACCTTCTTTGAAACAGGCATGAAGGGAACCATATTTTTCATGAACCATCTTAATCCCGACGAGCATCTCCGAAAGTTCGTCCCCCGTGGTAAATCGGTGTTTGAATTCCGAAAAGTCGGCTGCGATCTTTATTGCCGATGATCTCTCGATATAGCTCGATGGCGAGGGTGACATCCCTTCGAGAACCAATGAAACGCTCTTCAGTATCTGGGCAACGCGTCCGTAGGCAAGAGAAGAGGCAATCAACCCAACGATCTCACGATCGAGAGGGTCGTCATAGCGATAGAGAAACTCAAGCGGATCGGGCTGTACAAAGACGCGCCGATTGTACTTCCCATAGAGAAAATCAAGAGCTTCCTTCAAATCCGTTTCATCCACAGTAGTTAAGATAGTCACACTTCTATTATCCGATTCCTACCAAAATTATCAACCTTATTTGTGCAGCTTTTCCAGTTCGCCCACTATCGACTCGAGGGGCGGTCGCTTGTTGATGTCGTGTACATCGATATAGCGGATATGACCTTTTTTATCGATGATAAAGATCGCCCGTTCCGTCGTACCGTCCGATCGCAAGACTCCATACCTGGAGGCCGTTTCACCGTGGGGCCAGAAATCCGACAACACGGGAAACCACAACTTTCCCATCTGGTTTGTCCAGGCGAAAAGCGTCGGAATATTATCGGCGGTAATTCCGAGCAGAATGGCATCGTTCTCATCGAAGAGTTCCTTCACAATATTATATCCGGGCCACTGATCCGAACATACCGGTGTCCACGCGGCGGGAACGAAAGAAATCACCACATTCTTCCTGCCGATATACTGACTGAGAGAAATCTTTCCGTGGTGAACGGAGGGAAGGGTAAAGTCGGGGGCCTTGTCTCCCAGGGCTACTGCAAGAACGCTATCGGTCGGTGCGAGAGTTTCGGGTATGTAAATATTTTCCTTGAAAACATCCGATATGCCATAGGCTGTCCCAGACAAAGAGACCAGGAACAGGAGGCATAGTATGACGATACTCAGAACACTTGCTTTTTTCATTTCACACCTCACATCCCCGAAAGCCCTACCAGCATTTTCAGGAATTCGTCGGCCCTGTCAAAGCCACCGAGCTTCGAGTAAAATACGCGGGGAACACCATTGTCGATCCTGACGCCGATAAAATAGGGTGTCCTCACCCCACCGAGGATGTTGTGGAGTTCAAAATCAGGGTCTTCAAAAAGTGGAAAGGGCACCGTATATCTTTTCCTGAAAACCTTCTTTTCATAAGCAGAGTTTCCCGCTACAATACCGATCAATTTAACCTTACCCTTCAGGGAGGGGTCCTTTTCTATCAATTCAAAGACGTCATTCACCCGCGGCGCCTCCCTCTGACAATGGGGACAGTACATGCTCAGGATCTCCACTATGACAACCTTCGTCTTTATATCCTGGATCGCGAAATAGTCGCCTTCTGAAAGACCAAGATAGGTCCGATAGTCAGACTCCCCGGGAACGGAAAAGGTCACCTCCGGAAACACGTCCCCCACGGCAGGCGGTTTCGTATCGAAAGCGTAAGAAACACCGAATACCATCAGACAAAGGACGATCCCCATAATTACTGCAAAATATCTTCTCATTTTTTCTTCCTCGTTCCGGTTTCTCTAAACCGGTCCCCTGCCTGTCCGCACCACAGATAACCGTAACACCTCCCCTGGAGAAGAAAGGGTAACGATCGTGCCGACAGAATTCCCTGGCTAACTCTCATTATTGAAGTTGAGACCCTCGTGACAGCTTAACCGCCGTCGAGACCTCCGTGCTCCCTCTCACGAAACCACGATGCGGGATCAGACAGATAGAGTCTCATATCTTCAAGGGTTGCATAATGACTCTTTTCTTCCGATATCATCTCCTTTATAAAGTCCTTTTCCAGCTTATCGGTCGCTTTTTTCAACTGTTCCTCGTAAAATTCAACGGAACGTGCCTCAAAGTCAATTCCGATATCGAGTGCCTCCAGGTCATCCGTATCCGCACTGATATTCGCCCCATGCTCCTTCGCCATCTTTCTGAAAATAGACGTCAGATTACTATGTGGCAGTTCCGAGCCATCCCATGTACACCAGTCTTCTCCCCCGCAGAGTGAATCGTATATCTTCTTGATACGATTCATGTGAACTTTTTCATCTTCAAGGAGCATTGTAAAGATTTCTCTTCCCACGCTGTTTTTGCATGTCGAAACGACGCGCTCGTAAAAGGCCTTCCCCTTTTCCTCCATCTCCAAAGCGGTGGAAAGCATCTTCAATGACCTGTTTGTATCATTTTTCATATCCTGTGCCCCCGATCCCGCATAAAGATTGACCATACGGGATATCGTCTAATATTCTACCGTAGCGCCCGGCTTGATAACACCGTCTGCCACAAGTGGAAGAATCCTGTCCACTGTAAAGAAAACGACATATTTTGATTCATTGTCATACTTTGTCGTAAAGATGGGGTATCTCTTTTTCCGTATTGGCTCGATCAGCTCCAGGTCCTCTGATTCACGCACCTTCGTTAGATAAAGTCTTTTACCGCCAAAGTCTCCGCCCTTTTCGACGAAGTAATACGCCGCATGGGGATTAGACTCTAAATTATGATGCGTCAGGTGGCCTGACATGATAAAGGCAACCGTTCCATCTTCCATCACCGTCGGTCTCGATAGAGCAGCCACATTCACCGTACCCTCGGAATCTGCCGTCGCAAAAACACCGTACCCCTTAACCGTCTCAAAATAGTCAGCTAACTTCATAGACAAAAATCCTCCTTTACTCAGCTTTTCCATAATCCGTGAATGTTACAGTATTCTCGAACCGTTAAATCTCCATCTTCAATATGAAATTCCGCTTCCGGAGCTTCTCCCGGTTTGAGAAACTGCCGATAGGCCTTTCCGTCTGCAATAACCTCAATCCACTCGATGTAATGTTTCTCTTCCATTGGGTGAGGAACATCGCCCACCTTTACCTTGACAACTCCCGCCGCCACTTCACTTACCGGCACATGCTTCTCTCGTGCCGCATCGACGGTGTTTTCCTTGAAAAGCTTCATCGATTCATTACAGCAGACGAGTTCACCCTTTCCCTCGTGAATCATCTCGACGATATTGCCGCATACTTCACACTTGTAAATCTGAAGTTTTTCCGTCATGACCGTTACACCTCCTTTTCATTGTGATGCCATATCGACCCCTGCTATTTATCAGGAGCTGATTCCGGTGAATAGACACGTGACCCCAGTTCTCTGTCGAGCATAAGGATGCCGTTGCCATCACCTCCTATGAGCCTCAGTCGACTGATGATGTCATTGTCATTCCCCTCTTCCTCTATCTGTTCGGTTACAAACCACTGCAGGAAGATCTCCGTAGCATAATCCTTTTCAGATTTGGCAAGACCGACCAGATCGTTGATGGATTTCGTAACAAACTGCTCATGCGTAAGGGTCTTCTCAAACATATCGAGCGGAGATTCAAATTCGGCAGGTGGCTTCTCAATGGCCTTCAGCACCACTTTTTCACCCTGATCGTTTACATAGTCGTATATCTTCATGGCATGTCCCATCTCTTCCTGGTACTGCACCATGAACCAGTTTGCAAAACCCTTGAGCCCAGCGGACTGGCTGTATGCAGACATGGACAGATAGAGATAGGCCGAATACATTTCCTTGTTGATCTGTTCATTCAATGCATTCAGCATCGTTTTACTCAGCATTGTTCTTTCTCCTCTCTACTTTTTCGTTACAAAAATCTTGAAGCTTCCCGCAACAGGTTGCTGGGAATCTTCACTGTTACGGAAATAAGGGGTTTTGATTCGCTCGCATGAGAAGAATAGTTAGAGACACTGTTTCATTTCCGAGAGCATCTGGAAGTGTTTCCTCTCCTCATTTATAATTTCCTCAATTGCAGCCTGATCGTTTTTGGAGACGAAGCCCTTGATCTCCTGATAGTAGAGAATCGAATCAAGTTCCCGCCGGATTGCAAAATCGAGTGCCGCTTTTGTATCTTTGATCTTTGCAAACTCCTCGTCCATAACCTCTTTTGTAAAGATGAGGTTGTTATCGGCATATTGATGGAGATAGGCACCGTATTCCCCGGGATAACTCTCAGGAGCGGAGTGCGTCTCTATCCTCGAAAGCAACTTTTTAAAGGTGGCCCGGTGTTTGCCCTCCTCCTCGGCCAGGTTGATGAACAGTTCTTTTGTCTGCTCGTCCTTCGCGATCAGGACTGCAAATCGGTAGAAACTACTTCCATTCTCTTCGATTCTCATGGCAATTGCAAAAATATCACTTGCCTCAAACTGACCGGCCATTGCTGTTTCCTTCTCACGGTATAATTATGTTCTATGGCTTCCAGACTTTCCATACCTTTCCCACGAGGTCGGGTCCCGGTTTCAGCGTCGGATTTCCCGGCTCCCAGCCTGAGGGCATCGCCTCGGCACCTTCTGTCTTTCTGACATGCTGGAAGGCCTTGACCTGACGAATCGACTCTTCAACCTTTCTCCCAACAGGGGGTGTCAACATCTCCATCGCCTGAACCACACCGTCCGGATCGATGATAAATCTTCCCCTGAAATTTACTCCACTCGCCTCGTCATAGACACCGTATGCCCGTCCCAAATGACCCCCGGCATCAGAAACCATCGGAAAGGGGATACCCCCTTCCACCATCTTTGAGAGTTCTTCGTCATTCCATACTTTATGAACAAACTGACTGTCGACACTGACGGAAATAATATCCACTCCCAGTTCCTGAAATTCGGCATATTTATCGGCGACCGCCGACACCTCGGTCGCTCAGACAAAAGTAAAATCACCGGGATAGAAACAGAGGATGACCCATTTGCCCAGATGATCAGAGAGCTTCACCGTCGTAAATTCCCCTTTATAATAGGCCGGAGCTTCAAAATCCGGCGCCTTTCCACTGACTTTAACCGTCATCATTGTTTTACCCTCCCCTTCATGCATTTTCTTTTCCTCGGCACCCCTATCGGGAGCCTCCTCACCGACGACGGCACCTGTGGGTCTCGCGCAACCAACTCCCTTTTCAGCCATGGTCTATACCTCCCTTACGATACTACTCAAAACTTACAAATTTGTCCTTCTTGACACCGCATACGGGGCACTCTTCGGGCAAGACCCCGTCTGATACATACCCGCATACAGTGCATACATAATAAGTTGTTTCTCTCTCTTCGAGGACATGATCCATCGCCTCTTTATAGAGTTTCGCATGAACATCTTCCACATCACTGGACTGGCTGAAATAAAGCGACGATGCCCTATCCCCAACCTCCTCGGCAACCCTTACGAACTCATTATAGGCAACACCGGCAACCTTTGTCTCGGACTCGAAACTCTCGGCGAGGTTCTCTTCCGTCGACTTTATTTCCTTTAAAAGCCGAAGGGCTCTCTTCCCGTGAATCTCTTCGGAAAAGGATATTACATCAAAGAGTTTACCCAGTTGATCATACCCCTCATCCCGTGCCTTTTCTGCAAAGACCTTCAGTCTCAGCGCCGCCTTCGACTCACCCGTATAGGCCTTATAAATGGCATCCCTTATCTTCTCATCCATAGATCCCTCGCTCATTCTCTTATAAATCGTGGCAACTCTCAGTTCCGACTTCTTTCTATAATTCGCGATTTTCTCGCATACCCGAAGCTACTGTAATTGTAAAGATCAAGCCGCTTCACAAAAGGGCGTTGGCACTGTTGATCTACTCCGGCTCAAATTCATCCTTCCCGGCGCCGCATACAGGACATGTCCAGTCATCGGGAAGGTCTTTAAATGCCGTCCCCGCAACTATTCCGCCCTCGGAATCTCCCTCTGCAGGGTCATACACATAACCACATACCGTGCATACATACCGTTCCATTTTTATCTCCTCCTTCACTGGTTTTTCCGGTTCTTTTTCTGCTTCCTTTTCATCCATATAGGTCGGTGCGTTCTTCGGCGATTTGCCTTTTTTCACCGTGTGATAATAATCATAGGTCATCGGTACACCTTCTTTAAATACCTTCGCATCCACCACCTCGACGACAAAGAGCGTATGCGAACCGACATCGGCAGAGTCCACGACCTTGCCTTCAATATAGGAGAGGGTATTTTCCGATACGATGGGAGCTCCCGTCTGCCCCTCTTCGTAGTTCACCGTGGAAAACTTGTCGATATCCTTTCCCGACTTGAAGCCGAAATTGCCGATAAAGGTCATCGGGGTATCTTCCTCAAGGACGGAAACGGCGACGACTCCGCTCTTTTTTATGTAGTCATGGGTAAGATTATCCTTGTTGATGCTTATTGCTATCTTCGGCGTTTCCGAACATACTTGAAATACCGTATTAGCGATCTGACCATTTACCTTTTCACCCAATACCGAAGTCACGAGATAAAGACCGTAGCTGATGTCCCTGAGCGCCTTATTATCCATGTACCGCCTCCTTGAGCTTCTTTGCTATGTTCTCTCCAAGATCAAAACAACGTGCAAGATCCTCTTCATGCGGCACATATTTCACCTTGAGAGGTTCAGACACGAGTTCCACCTTCATTTCCGAAAGTATGGCATTAAGTTGGGCTGCCGATTCACCCCCCCATCCGTAGGAAGCAAATGCCGCACCGATAAGATTTGCCGGTCTCAGACCCTTCAGATAGGTGAGCACATCGGCCATCGTGGGAAATATGTTGTTATTGAGTGTAGGAGAACCAGCGACAAGGGCTCCCGCATCGAGCAGTTCATAGGCCACATCGCTTCGATGCGATGACGCCATGGACATGACCTTGACACGAGCCCCCCCTGAGACAAGACCCTCTTCGATCGCCCTCGCCATCATCTCTGTACTGTGCCACATGGTATCGAAAAGAACGACAGCCTTTTTCGTCGGTTTCTGCTCCGCCCACATCCGGTAACGATCCAAGATCCAGCCAAGATCTTTCCGCCAGACCGGCCCGTGATCAGGGGCAATGATATCAATTTGAAGACCGGATTTCTCCACCTCGTCGAGAAGCTTCAGAACAAGAGGCGAATAGGGTAGCAGTATGTTTGCATAGTAGGTGGCAGCCTCATAATCGAGGATGTCTTCCTTAATCTCGTCGGAAAATCGCTCATCGGTGGCCAGATGCATGCCGAATCCATCCTGCGAAAAGAGGAGTTTCTCATCTTTCAGGTAACTGAACATACTGTCCGGCCAGTGAAGCATGCGCGTTTCGAGAAAAGAGAGTTCCATATTCCCCAGACTCAGGTTTTCACCGCTTTTCAGGGGGAGAATCCCCTCAAGGCCAAAGTGTTCCTTCAGGGCCTTTGTCCCCATGACGGATGCGTAGACCTTCTCGGGATTGACCTCGGCAATGACCGCCTTCAGTGATCCAGAGTGATCCATCTCCGAGTGATTGGAGACAATGTAATCAATTTTCTGGGGTTCTATAACCGATGAGATGCGTGAGAGCATCTCCTCTTTGAAGGGGGCCTTCACCGTATCGATGAGGGTAATCTTGTCGGCGAGAATGAGATAGGCATTGTAGGTGCTCCCTCTTTTTGTGTTATATCCGTGAAAATCTCTAATGACCCAGTCTATCGCGCCAACCCAATAGACCCTGTCGCTGATCCTGACTGCTTTGTAAATACCCGCCATCGTTATTTTCCTCCTCTGCCTTCGCATGTGCAAAAGCACTTATTCATCAGAACAAAAGCACCGAAACACCCCGAGAAAAAGAAGACCCCGTATCTTTCACAAGAACGGGGTTTATTATTGAGCTACTACACCTCCATAAGACAACAGTTATTAATACGATCATGCAATATTTCCAAATCAATGTACGGCTGCAGTATGAGAGAGACACCTCTGTGGTCACTTTAGTGACCTATGTATAAGTTGAATATCTATATTCAGTTTTTTCGATACTATTTTTTCCTATAACTCCTTTTTCCTTTCCAGACTAGATGACGCTCAAGTTAAATATTAATATAATATTAATTGCAACTAAGTCAAACAGATTACGTCTGAGTCAGAAAGGCTTTTTTGTTGTAACGAATGCCCATCGTCTGTATAATGCGCTCTCAATACAAAACAACAGAGGTGTTAATAGCGATGAAAGATATCAAGGGAACGAAGACCGAGGCAAATCTGTGGGAGGCCTTTGCCGGAGAATCAAAGGCAAGAAACAAGTATACCTATTATGCATCGACGGCTAAAAAGGAAGGGTACGAGCAGTTAGCGGCAATCTTTCTTGAAACCGCCGAAAACGAGAAGGAGCACGCCAAGCTTCATTATAAACAATTGAACGGCATCGGAAACTCTATTGAAAACCTGAAGGAAGCGGCCTCGGGTGAACATTACGAATGGACGGAAATGTATCCCAACATGGCGAAGGAGGCCCGCGAGGAAGGCTTCGAGGAAATTGCCAGGATGTTCGACGGTATCGCCGAAGTGGAAAACAAGCACGAAGCGAGATACAAACAACTGCTCAAGAATATTGAGGAAGATACCGTCTTTGAAAAAAGCGAGAAGGTCCTCTGGAAATGCCGTAACTGCGGGTATATTATCGAAGGCAAGAAGGCTCCCGAGATGTGCCCCGTCTGCAAACACCCGAAGGCGCACTTTGAGGTTCTGGCACGAAATTATTAAAAAGAATAGTTATGTCTTACAATGGGCAGTGCCGCTTCAACCGTCAAGGTCAACACCAATAGAAAAAAAGCAAACATCGAAGAACTTCAGGACAGCTTATAAAGCAATTGTTGATGAAATTGCCCCGGCTGTCCTGTTTTTTCGCCTGTCAGTTATTTGAAATATTTTGATCAACCAACTCTTCCATGAAGATAGATCTATAGAAGGGTAATATGCCCTTATCGTAGGGGAAATTCCCCAGATCCAATTAAAGTATACGGTCTCTATGCCTTTCCACAGCATGGCGCATTTTTGAAATGCGCTACATATATATATTAAATCATATACTTATCTTCTTCATTACACAATATCTCTTCAGATAACGGAATTGGCACGGTCATTGCTTTACGAAATAGCTGTTGCCAATTTAGGATCGTATCGGTTGTATCTGGGTAGGGTCCTGAAGTCTTATCTTTAACGAAATTCCGAAACTCAATATTAAAGAAAGGAAAAAAGCACATGCACCTGGATATCGCGCGAATGACACAAGAGTTACTGAATCTGATTGAAAAGAATGGTGAGATGGGAATCTTTATTGCTATCATATCGTCAGCGTTAGCTCTTTTCATAGGCCTTTCTTTCTTAAAGTTTGTGTGGAGGGTTATTTCACATATTTTCCTGCGAATTAGCAAAAAATATGTATTGAATTGAAGAGCAGGCACATTCCGTGCAACTTGTTGCAGGAGCTTCAATCAAACAGACTGAAACGTCAGGATTACCGACATATTTTTTTTGAAGACATCCTTGATCATGGTGTCAAGCTGCAGGCTTTCATTGCATCTGATTTGAAGCCTTCTATAAGGTTTACTCGAAACGAACACCCATAGAGACACCGGGAAGCAGGAAAAACTTCTTCCTGAAATCGTGCATCAGGCAATTTTCCCAAACATACACGCTTTCAAATAGTAATCGTTGATCTTAATATTTTGTGCCCGCTTCTGATTCAAGTTTTCTTAATGCATCCTGAGTGCGGGCAAGCCAATAGCTTTCAGAAGTTATTTTCATCTCCTGATAGAGAGATTCAGCTTTTCTCAGGCTCTCCAGAGCCTCCTCCTTACGGTCTGCATCGATGAGGAACTCGCCCAGCAAAAGATACCCAGCGGCTCTGAACAGTTCTAATTCATAGTCCTCCAGGATTGAAATGCCATGCCTGATCTGGTTGAGCGCCTTCTCAATAGCTGCCAGCGTCATCTCCTCCGTCAGGCAGCCGAGAAGTATGCATGCCAAACCTTCGGCGCCTTTATTACTGCTCTCCTGTGAAACGCCCAATGCCTCTTTTGCATATTCCCGGGCACGTTCACGATCGCCATCGGACTCAAATGCCCCAGCAAGGTTCAAGTAACACCAGGCCCGTACGTAGGGGTAGGGCGTACCACTTTCCTTGCTAAGCCTGAGAGCTTTCTCTCCGACTTCTATCGCCTTGTCATTCTCGCCACAGTAGTAATGACCTTTTCCAAGTGTCATATACCCACTATCGAGCAAGACGGATAGCTCCGCCTCCTCACAAATTCTAATCGCTTCCCGCGCATGCATGATCATTCTCTTTACATATCCTGCAGCGTCCATCACGGAAGAAGTTAAAACTCGGGCAAATGCCATACCCCATTTATCATTAACTTCACAGGCGACACGGAACCCTTTTTCTATAATATCAATTCCTTCCTCTACATTGCCCGACCATCCTACAAACTGACCGTAATAATTACAGATAAGTGTGTACACACCGACCCCCATTCCAAAAGATTCCCTTTCCAGATGGTGCTTTTCAATGAGCTGAATCGCCCTGCCTCCGATTTCCAGAACTTTCGGAACATTGCACATAAACCAGTATGAAACGCACAGCTCGAATGCGCTTTGTACCATAAGCCTCACATTATTGACCTTTTCCGCAGAATCAAAGCGTTTTTCAGAATATTCCAACCCGAGCAATGGATTGCCGGTTACCGAATAATATCCGACCACATAGCCCTGAGTTCGCAGAAGCGCTTCATCATCCTCCACCTCGAGCGCCAGTTTTTCCGCATTCTGAAAAATTTCAAGAGAGCCTTCAGGATAATTTAAATAGAGAAACGGGGGTTGCATCATGAGGTGAATCTCCAGCAGTTCCTTCTTGTTTTCCAGGCTCTCCGGCTGGGCATCCAGCATCTGAATCGCTTCCTGACAGAAGCGGATCACCTCCTGGTTCGCATAGTTCTTTGCCGCCTTATCTCCCGAGAGCTTCAGGTACTCATAGGCCTTCTGAACGTTGTCGCTCTGTGAGAAGTGGTAGGCGAGGGTCTCGTAAAAATCGGCAAGGTGATCATGGAAGAGCTCCTCCATGACCCGGCCGATCTTTTCATGGATCAGTCGGCGTTCCTTGATGAGGAGACCATTGTAGACCACCTCCTGGGTCAGGGCGTGCTTGAAGATATACTCCAGCTCGGGCTGAAGAGATCTCGCCTTGATGAGGTCGAGGCGTTCCAAGTTGGTGAGGCTTTTATCGATATATTGCTTAAGGTCGCTAATACGTTTGAGAATTTCGTACAGGAATGCCCTTCCGATAACGGAGGCTTCCTGGAGGATTCTCTTCGTTTCACGTTCAAGTCGGTCAAGACGTGCAGAGATAACCCCCTGCACCGTCGAAGGAATATCTTTTTTGGTAAGCGGTCGTTGCAGTTTCCAGGAACCGTCGTCTCGTACGAGGGTATCCGTTTCAATGAGTGAGTTGATGACCTCTTCCAGGTAGAAGGGATTCCCTTCCGCCCTGCTCTGTATAAATTTTCTCAAGTCCGAAGGGATCTCCTTTGATTGTAGGAGCGATTCCACCATGCTCGCGGCATCGGTAGGAGATAAATCCTGTAGTCTGATCTCGTAATACGACTTGATTGTGTCTGCCTGGTGACTCGTAAGCAGGCTGAAGCTCGGTCGGTAGATGCACAGAAAGACAACGGGATACTTGAGGCTGACAAGGATATTCCTCAGAAGTTCAATTGACGAAGGATCGGCCCAGTGGAGGTCTTCGATACAGATGACCGTCGGCGCGCGTCTGCAGAGATTGGCCAGGATGAGGTGTATTGCTTCATGAAGTTTGGCCTTCCAGGTCTCGGGGGGTACCTCTTCCAGTTCCGGGTAATCGAGTACATAGAGGCGCCCGACATAGGGGATCAGGTCGTTTCTCTCTTCAAGAATGGCTCCGGCTCCCGCTTCCATCTTCTGCTTTACCTGATCCCGGGAATCTCCTTCCTTTATCTGCCAGGCACGATTGAGAAGGTCGATGAGAGGAAAATAGGGAATGTTCTGGGAATAGCCGTAGGAATGACCTTCTCGCCATTGAACCTTTTCAAGGTCGAAACTCTTTTTAAACTCTTCCACCAGGCGGCTTTTCCCCGTTCCTGCCTCTCCTACGATCGAGAAGATGGTGTATCTGCCCTGGTGAAGATTCTCAACAGCATCTGTGAGCTGTCCCATCTCCACCTTCCGGCCGATGAGTTCAGCACGGAGTCCGGAAAGCCGGTGTGTCTTTGAAGGAGCTTCTTTGGGGGAAATAACCGTGTAAACTTCTACAGGTTCTGCTCTCCCCTTTACCTTGACCGATCTCTTCTTTTTGAACTCAAAATACCGTTCGGCATGTTTATAGGTCTCATGTCCCACAATGATCTCATCGGGCTTCGCCAAATCGGAAAGCCGGGAAACTACATTGGTCGTATCCCCTAAGACGCCATGAGTGCCTTTCTCAAGATTTACATCCCTCGTAATTACAAGACCCGTATTTATTCCTGTGTGCATAGAGAAAGGTTTTCCGATTCGCTTCTCCAGAGAAGGACTCAGTGCTTTGACCACGTCGTGGATTTCCCGCGCCGCCCGTATTGCTCGAACCGGATCATCTTCATGTGATTTGGGAACCCCGAAGAGCGCCATGACGGCATCACCAACATACTTTTCGATGAATCCGTCATACCGTGTGACCACCTGAGCGATTTTTTTGAAGATACCGCTCATTATCTCACCGACCTCCTCAGGATCAAGTTTCTCTGACATGGTGAGAAAGCCTGAAAGATCAGTAAAGAGTACCGTAACCCGTTTCCTCTCATCCTCCATACCGATGCTTGGGGCAGGACGATCATCCTGCGGCAGAGAGATTGATGCCGCGCCGTCTGAACTTGTTTTTGGTTGGATATCCTTGGCCTTTAATCCATCAATGATGCGGGGTATCGCCAAAGAGATTCCTCCCTCTCCCACAACAAACATGGCTGTGCCACCCAGGGCATGTCGCCATTCCGGCTGGCGTTCCTTCAACTGGGGCGGGGTAATATTCACCAGCACCGGGAAGAAAGACTTTTGCCTTTCAAAAGCGCCCACCACCTCTCTCGTTACCTGGTCGGAGACGAGAGCATCTGGCGATATAATCAGGACAAGGGCATCAGAGTCTTCAATGGCACAAGTAATCTGCGTGAGGTAGCTCGTGCCGGGAAGCACATCACGTTCAAAGTACCAGGTATCATACCCGGCCGCTTCAAGACCTTGAGAGATTTCCTCCATGATGGGGAGGTCTTTTTCGATATGGCTCAGGAAAATGCAACTCATAAGCCTGTTCCCGTTATAACGTTGAAAGGCATAGTTACGTCGGTCTGAGGTTAAAAGTCATTTATTATTGGGGGAGGCAATGATAGGAACTGTACCGTAGAAGTATGGGTTGAAGCTTAAAAGTGCTTTTCCAGAATGCTAAGAGCCTCACTAAGAGGTTTCTTAACAGAAGGCGTATTGCCTCCTTGCGTTAAAAGAATAAAAGATACCACGGAATAAATCAACCTGTATTTTTTGAGAAAATTATGGGGATAGAAGTCCTCCGATCCTTCACATGATTACTAACGGTTATCGTTGACAAGGAATGGAGTGCTTTTCAAAGACTTGCAGGTGTAGTCGGTGACCCTTATTCGCTCTGTCCTAACTTCTATCAAAAATCGATAGCCAAGTAAGGCGAAGACCGGGGGTGAAGAGAGAACTATTGACTCGATTCTTAAATTCTGGTAGCTTGCCCCCTTATCAATTAAGGGTAAAATGCTAATGAGCCGTATTATCACTAAATTACAAGAGGGTGCATGAATACGCTCCTGTCAGAAAAAAATCGTTCCGTCAGACGTTCCGTCAGGGCTTTCTGCGAACGCGAAATCATGCCGATAGCCGGCGAGATCGACCGGGAGGCACGTTTTCCCTGGGAAGTAGTCGAGATGATGGGAAAACTCGGTTATTTCGGAATCCAGGTACCGAAAAAGCTGGGCGGCGCCGGGATGGATTCCCTGAGCTACGCCATTATCATCGAGGAGATCTCCCGGGCATGCGGCAGCCTCGGGCTTTGCGTCACCGTTCATAACAGCGTTGCCGTCTATCCGATCATGGCATTTGGAACGGAAGCGCAGAGAAAGCGATGGATACCCCCCCTGGCAGGCGGCGAAAAGATCGGCGCCTTCTGTCTCACCGAACCCAATACGGGCTCCGACGCATCGGCAATCGAGGCAACAGCAATCAGAAACACAAAGGGCTATCTGGTCAATGCAAACAAGGTCTTCGTGACAAACGGCGGCGTGGCAGATATTTGCCTCATCTTCGCGAGAACCAACCCCGATGCCGGACGAAGGGGAATCAGCGTTGTCGTGGCCGAGAGGGGGACACCGGGATTCGCGGCAGGCGACCTGGAAGACCTCTGCGGCATGAGAGCAAATCCCGTCACCTCTATCCGCCTCCATGATTGCAAGATCCCTGCGAAAAACCTCCTCGGCGATGAGGGGATGGGACTTGCCATAGGACTCAAGGCCCTCGACACGGGCAGAATGGGGATCGCCGCCCAGGCGGTGGGAATTGCCCAGGCCGCCCTTGAAGAATCGGCACGATACGGGAACCAACGGCAGCAGTTCGGGGTATCGATCGGAAACCATCAATCCATCCAGGCAATGCTGGCCGATATGGCGACCGAGTTGGAGGCAGCACGTCTCATGGTATACCGGGCGGCCCTTCTGCGCGATCAGGGAAAGGTTTTTTCCCAGGCATCGGCAATGGCCAAATTATACGCCTCAGAGGCGGCGAGCAGGATAACCGATATGGCGGTCCAGATCCACGGGGGATACGGATACTCCAAATCCTATCCCGTTGAGCGATACTACCGCGACGCAAGGGTAACAAGGATTTACGAGGGAACCTCGGAGATTCATCAGATGGTAATAGCGAGAGAAGTACTCAAGAATTACGACCAGTAATTGAGACTGCTTCCATAAAAAACGAATTGTCAGGAATTATTTGTAATGGCGCTTCACATCATAGTCTGTATCAAGTCCGTCGTCATGAAGGCACCGGAAAACGGAACTCTTCGCTCAGCCGATACGACGGAGATGAATCTCTTCGACAAACCGGCTCTGGAGTCGGCCGTCGCCCTGGTCGAGAAAGAGGGGGGAGCGGTGACCGCCCTCTCCATGGGACCGAGATCCTGCGCCTTTGTACTTCACGAGGCAATGGCAATTGGGGCAGAAAGAGGCGTGCTTCTTAGCGACCCCAGACTCCGTGATTCCGATACGCTGGCGACATCGACGGCACTGGGAGCGGCGATACAAAAACTCGAACCCTACGACCTCGTCCTTTTCGGAACGAGAACCTACGACAGCGACACGGGCCAGGTCGGTCCCCAGACCGCAGTCTCCCTCGGCATACCACTGGTAACGGGGGTCTCTTCCCTGCAGTATGCAAAGCCCCTTCTCCATGTAGAGCGCAAAGTCGACGGATTCAGAGAGGAGTATGATCTTTCCCTCCCAGCAGCACTGACAATCCATTCCACAGCGGTGAAACCGGGGGACCTTCCGCTTGGCAGAATCGAGGAGGCCTTTGAAAAAAAGAAGATCGAGGTCTGGACACTTAAAGATCTCTCGCTTGATCCAGAAATCGTCGGAAGCACAGGTTCCCCCACAGAGGTCCTTTCCTTGGAAAAGACGGTACGGAAAAGGCAATGCGAACTCCTCGATGGTACCGCGGAAGAACAGGCGGATGCACTCATTGACCGGATAAAAAAAGGGGGAATCATCGGTTAATCTTATTATGAAGCCAAAGACTAAAAGAGAAATATGGGTCTACATCGATCTCAGAAATGAACGGCTTTTCGGCCTCAGCCTCAACGTCCTGGCTAGAGCCTATGAACTGAACCGCTCCGTCTCGGGTACAATAATCGCCATTGTGATCGGTTCATTAACAAATTCAGCAACAGAAACCACCACCGAAACCCCGGCCATTCCCGCGAATGAAGCAGCCGATCGATGTCTTTCCCACGGCGCCAACCGGGTCTTCATCTTTGAAAACCCGAATCTGACTGTTCCCAGGACCGACATCTATGCATCGGTGGTATCCGATGCCGTGGAATCCCGTACGCCCCTGCTTGTCCTCTTTCCCCTGACAGAATTCGGCAGAGATCTGGCGTCACGGACCGCGCGGCTCAGCAATGCCGGACTCATAGCAGATTGTGTTGATCTTACAATGAAAAACGGCAGGATCGTTGCATCCTGTCCATCCTGGGGCGGAGAGATACTCGCCAATATCACCTATAGAGAAGATTTTCATAAAACCGGCTTTGCCACGGTGCAGCCCCAGGGGATCCAGCCAGTCAACAGTTCGGGGAACCCCGGAACGACAGAGCGAATTCCCGTTGAAAGAGTTGCAATCCCCGAAGGAATAGAACTTATATCAAGCACCTATGAGCGGGAAGAACGGAAAAAACTTGAAGAGGCCGAAATCGTTGTCGCCGGTGGCGCCGGTCTCGCAACTGCCGATGCTTTCGGAATGGTTCGAGATCTGGCAGCCGCCCTTGGCGGGGAAGTCGGTGCAACCAGGCCGCCCGTACTGCAACACTGGATAAAGGAAGACCGCCTGATCGGACAGACGGGAAAGACCATACACCCCAAGATTCTCATTTCCGTGGGAACTTCCGGCGCTATCCAGTACACGGCGGGAATTACCGATTCAAAAACCATCGTCGCAATCAACCGCGATCCCAAGGCACCTATTTTTCAGATCGCCGACATTGGCATCACAACCGATGCCTCGACATTTCTTCCGGTATTCACATCAAAGGTTCGGCAGACGGCAATGCGATCACTCACCGATACCCTCTATGAAAGAAAAGGGGCGGATGAAGAGAAGATATCCGGCTTCGGGGAAAAGCTCCTGAAACTCCGGGAATCTCACGGATGGTCCAGGGAATCTCTTGCCCAGGCGACGGGCCAGTCTCCCGAATTTATCAAACAGTTTGAAAAGAACGAGATTTCACCTTCCGTCAGTTTTCTGCTCCGTCTCTCCCGTGCATTCAATGTAGACCCCGGCACGTTCCTCCACGAAAGTGAAAAGGCGATGATACGGGATCAGCGGGCGCAGCAGTTCGTCAAACGGACGGAGAACTACTCCTACAAGACACTGACCCCCGGTACGGAGAATGAACATCTTCGATCCTTCATGATTACCATCGAATCGAAACAGGCGCACAAACCGGTTGCTTACAAGCATGAGGGAGAGGAATACATCTACGTGATGGAGGGTGACCTTGAGTTGACCCTGGGGGGCAAGGTACACAAGCTGAAACAGCACGAATCGATCCACTTCAACTCCGAGACACCCCATAAACTGAAAAGCCTCTCAGACAAAGCGACACGATGTCTCGTGGTGCTCTACACGCCGTAGTAAGGGGACAGCTTCATTCCAGTCTTTCCATCAGGGCAATGACTTCAATATGCTTGGTCTGGGGAAACATATCGACGGGCTGAAGTTCCGTAAGAGAAAACCCCTTTTCAATCAGGTAGCGGATGTCGCGGGCCTGGGTAACGGGATCGCAGGAGACATAGACTATCTTCGTCGGCCCTATCTTCGCAATACCATCGAGCATTCTTTTCGAACAGCCGATTCTGGGCGGATCGAGGAGGACGGCATCGATGGAAATCTTTTTCTTGATCACGTTTTCCCGCAGGATATTCTCGACATCTCCCTTAAAAAATGTGGCATTCGTCAGTTCGTGATCCTGAAGATTGGCGCGGGCGCACTTGACCGATTGCCTGTCGCCTTCGATACCGAAAATCCTTGTGACCCGGGGTGCCAGAAAGAGCGAAAAGAGGCCCGAACCGCAGTAGCAATCAAGGACGGTATCGGAGACATCAAAATGACCCATCGTGAGAACGGTATCGACAAACTGATCCACTAAGGAGAGATTCGTCTGAAAAAACCCCGAATAGGGTACCCTGAATTCTTTCCCTTTCACCCTTCGCACGATAAGGGGGGCAGCGAGAAAATCATTCTGAGACCAGAATATATTTCTCTTTTCAACGATTCTGCGTTCCCCCGAAGTAATCTCATCCCGTACCTTTCTCATCGAATCGTTGATTGTCTCATCGACGATATCGCATCGATCTATATCAACCGGGAAAGCACCACCCTCGTCGATAAAGCCAACACGGAGTCCCCCGTTCTCATCAGAATCGATGTGGAACTCTGCCTTTCCGCGGTAATTGTAAGCAAGCGGTGAAGGAATAATCTTCCCTACCGGTGGTGATTGTACCTTTCCTATTCTCTCAAAGGATTCGGCCACCTGTTTTTCCTTGAGCTCGAGTTGGTGTTCGTATGAGATATGCTGGTACTGACAGCCGCCGCAGATCGAAAAGTAGGGACATTTCGCTGCAATCCTTGCGGGAGCGGGAAGGAGAATTTCCTTGATCCTGGCCCTGCAATAGTTCTTTTTCACCTCCCTTATCTCGATTGTCACCTCATCGCCGCCCACCCCGAAGGGTACAAAGACGACGACACCCTCTATCCGTCCCAGGGCACTGCCGCCGTAGGCAACCCTGTCGAGTTTCATTGTTGCTATTTCACCAACTTTGAGCATCTATCCCCATTAACCTCTCTCACTTATTACTTTGCAGGGTCCTATATACATGCCTTCAATGAGATGAACAAGGGGAATCGGAGATTTGAAGCTCTCGCCGCAAGCAGCGGGGAATGCTCGCTTCTCGGTTCATTTTCCTTTACAATCCATGCAAATACTGATAGTTTCCACGCCCATTGAGGAAATGCTAAAATGACCGTAGAAAACGAAAATATACATCGTTTGACCGTGAAGGGTAAAGAGATCATCCTCGTCGGTACGGCCCACGTATCGAAGGAAAGCGCCGAGCTTGTAGAACGCATCATCGAGGATGAGGGACCCGATACCGTCTGCGTTGAGCTCTGCAAATCCCGCTACGATGCAATCAAAAAAAAGGCAAACTGGGAGCAGATGGATATCCTCAAGATCATCCGTGAAAAACGAACATCGCTTCTCCTGTCCCAGCTAATCATGGCCTCATTTCAGAAAAAGATTGCGGAAAAATTCGGCATCAATCCCGGGGAAGAGATGCTCCGGGCAATAGGTAAGGCCGAGGAGAAGGGAGCCGAAGTGGCCCTCGTTGATCGCGACATCAGGACCACCATGACACGCACCTGGAGAACGATGCGGTTTACAAGTAAGCTCAGATTCTTTTTCGAACTCATGCTTTCCCTCTTTGTGGCCGAAGATATCACCGAGGATGATATCGAAGAACTGAAAAAACACGACGCCCTTGAACTGGCAATGAAGACCTTTGGCAAGAAGCTCCCCGAAGTGAAAGAGACGCTCATCAACGAAAGGGACCGCTTTATGGCCCATGAGATTTCACAGGCAGCGGGAGACAAAATCGTCGCCGTTGTCGGAGCCGGTCATGTACAGGGAATACTGGACCACTTCACCAGTGATATCGACATCGCCGCAATAAGCGAGGTACCACCCAAGGGCAATCTGGGAAGAATCATTGCCTGGGGTATTCCCGCGGTCATTCTCGGGATTATCGTAGCGGGTTTTTTTCATTCCGGCAGCCAGGCAAGCATCGACATGATCAAATGGTGGATCGTTGTTAACGGTGTTCTCGCAGGACTGGGAGCCCTTGTCGTTATGGCACACCCGGTCACAATAATATCATCGGTCCTTGCCGCCCCCCTCACATCGATAAACCCCACAATTGCCGCAGGATGGGTGGCGGGCCTCGTCGAGGCATCGCTTCGAAAGCCCCAGGTCAAGGACTTCATGGCCCTGAAAGACGATATCGCAACCGTCAAGGGATTCTGGAACAACAAGATAACCCGCATCCTCCTGGTGGTGGTCTTCGTGAACCTCGGCAGCGCCATCGGCACCTTCGTCGCGATCCCCCTGATGATGAGGGTCTTATAGTTTCCCCAAGGGGTTGGCATGCACTATTCACAAAAAAAATCGATACTCTGTCCCAACTGCAGAAAGCTGATAAATAAGGACGAGGCTGTCTGCCCCTACTGCGGAATTTCGAGGCCAGGTTCAAGTTGGAAGAGGATATCGCCGGCACGGCTGATACAAAACCCCTATGACATTATAACGATATTAATCTACTCTAATGTGGCCATCTATATCTTTTCCCTTTTGCTGAGCCCGACTTCACTCGGCCTTTCGGCAAATCCGCTCACCTTTCTCTCTCCTTCCAACAGAAGCCTCTTCATGCTGGGTGCAACAGGCACAATACCGATCGAGCGCTTTCACTGGTGGTGGACATTGATATCCGCATCCTATCTCCACGGGGGAATACTGCACATCGTATTCAACATGCTTGCCCTCAAACAGCTCGGACCCTTTATCGTCCGGGAATACGGCCTTTCCCGCTTCTTCTCCATCTATACGCTCACGGGGATAGCGGGATTTTATATCTCATATCTCGCCGGCATTCCTTTCACCATCGGGGCCTCTGCAAGCATCTGCGGCCTTATCGGGGCTACCCTCTACTACGGGAAAAGCAGGGGAGACCTCTACGGTCACATTATCTACAAACAGGTCATGGGCTGGGTGATAGGTATCGCCATATTCGGATTCCTGATTCCCGGCATCAATAACTGGGGTCACGGGGCTGGAATCGTGGCGGGGATCCTTCTCGGCTTTATCCTGGGTTACAGCGACAGGAAACCCGAACAGTATTTCCACAGGATCCTGGCCATCCTATGCTTTCTTGTTACCGCACTGGTACTCCTCTGGGCGATTCTTCAGTCAGTCTACTATACCTTCTTTACCCTCTAGCACTATAGCACCGACAACTATTGATAATAATTCATAGCGAACCTGCATCGTTTCTTATCTCGTGTCTACCTGAGTCGACACACCTGCAACGTATCGTGCAGACTGCCGATTGAAGTTCCCCGTTGCTCGATTCATTGGCGAAGATGAACCTGATAAACCAGACAGCTGCAAGAGTAACGGAAGCTGCAAGGCAATACCGAGGGTAACGCTTTTTATCATGCCCTTAATTTTGGACTTGAAACTTCGGACTCAAGACCCTACACTCGTACCATGAAAATTGAAGGGAGTTCATATGTCAAAAATCAATTGGTTTATATGTATATCCTTAGGAATATTACTCATCTTAGGCTGTAACAGTTCCTTCCAGCTCGGGGACAGCGTGGTAGGCCTTCGGTCGGGAAACTTTTTTGTCACCGATGGAACGTTGAGAACCGAATATAAAGGCGCCTCTTTTAATGAAACCTGGGAGGCCTGCGAAAAAACATTAAGGGACATGAAAGCCTTGGGAATTGTAAAGGCTAAAGAGATTTCAAAGGGAACAATCGATGCCATTCTTCAGGATGAAAAAATTCGCATTACCGTCATTTATGTCGACAGAGATGTTACGATAGTAGGGGTTCGCATCGGCATTGCGGGAAACAATTTCTCCTCACGGCTCATTCAGGACAAAATTAAGCTAAACATTGAAAACATACAACAAATATCAAAGGATTAACCATTCTATGGAAAAAGCGGGGCCCAGAAAGACCGTCAGGACACTCGCCTTCGCCTCCTTTTTCAATGATTTGGGGTCAGATATGATTCATCCGGTCTGGCCCTTGTTTTTGACGAGCGTTTTGGGCGTCAATATGAGCATTCTCGGTCTCATCGACGGGCTGGGAGACGCCCTTGTCTCGATTTCACAGGCCGCCTCAGGATATCTTTCGGACCGGACAAAAAAAAGGAAATTCTTCATATGGCTCGGCTATGCCTTTCCCCTTATATCGAGAGTCGGCTACGGTCTCTCCACGGCATGGCAGCATATCATTCCTTTTAAGATTCTTGACAGGGCGGGCAAAATCAGAAGTTCTCCGCGTGATGCAATCATTGCAGACGTCTCCTCGAAAGAGAACAGGGGCAGAAATTTCGGTTTCAGAAAGATGATGGACAACCTTGGCGCAGTATGCGGGATCGGTGTCTCTCTGGTGCTCTTCCCCCTTCTCGGATTCAGAAACCTTTTTTTCCTCGCCGCAGTTCCCTCTATCATTGCCACGGGACTCGTTTTTTTTCTGATTCGTGAAAAAAAATCGGAAACGAGGATATACGAAGGCCTGTCATTCAGGGATCTGGACAAAAACTTCAGGTTGTTTCTCCTGTCGAGTTCCTTTTTTGCCCTGGGAGCATTCAGCTATTCCTTCCTTCTCATTTTTGCCACGCACTCCGGATTCAAGATGGCCTCTATTCCCCTCATGTACCTTATCTTTACCGCCGCCGCCTCGCTCAGCTCGCTCCCCTTTGGGAAGATATCGGACAGGATAGGGAGAAAACCTGTCATGATGATATCACTCATTTTATGGAGTTTGGTATGCCTCGTTTTCATTCTCAGCCAGGATCGTTGGGCAATCATCCTTGCTTTCATACTCTATGGACTTCACAAAGGTGCCTTTGAAACGGTACAGACGACCTACGCATCGGAGCTCTGTCCACCGGAATACCGCGCCAGCAGCCTCGGAGGCCTCAAAATGGTGGCCGGTTTATGCGCCCTCCCCGCATCCATCGTCGCCGGCATATTGTGGGATCAGATAAGCCTCTTCGCACCCTTTTTCTTATCCCTCGTACTGACCGCTTTTTCCATGATACTTCTTCTATTTATAGGGAACGGCAATGCCGAAACTGAAGGCTGATCTGCAACTTTTCGATAAGACACAGAAAGCCACCTTTCTCAAAAGGGTGAACCGCTTTGTGGTGCAATGTACCCTGAATGATGAGGCGGTAGGAGCATACCTCCCCAATCCCGGCCGCCTTCGGGAGCTCCTCCTTCCCGGAAGAATGCTCTACTTGACGGAAAATCCCGATACACCGGAAAGAAAGTACCGCTACACCATTATAGCCGTTGAAAGGGAAGGCATCGCCGTTCTTCTTCACACCCACCGGTCAAACGACGTCGTCCGATGGCTCATCGAAAGGGGGAAAGTTCCCGGACTCGAAGACGCAGAAGTAGTAAAACCGGAAGTTACGGTGGGGCGAAGCCGCTTCGATTTTCTGCTTGCAAGAAGGGGAAACCCCTTTCTCCTTGAGGTAAAATCCTGCACCCTTTTCGGAAAAACGATCGCCATGTTTCCCGACGCCGTGACAGAACGGGGGAAAAGGCACCTGATCGAGCTGGCGGAACAATCGAGGGCGGGAACCCCGGCAGGCGTCATATTCCTCGTTCACTGGCCCCATGCACGCTGGTTCCTCCCCGATTACCATACGGATATCGACTTCGCCCGCACCCTTTACGAAGTGAGAAAGGAGATCACTGTAAAGGCCCTTTCCATAGGGTGGCGGAATGATCTCACCCTGACACCCGCCACGAAAGAGCTCATAATTCCCTGGCATATCGTCGGAGGTGAAGCAAAAGACAGCGGAAGCTATATCCTGCTTCTCCATCTTGAAACTGATTCGACCATCAAAGTAGGTAGGCTCGGCGATATAGTGTTTCAAAAGGGCTGGTATCTCTATGCAGGTTCGGCGAAGCGAAATCTCAAAAAGAGGCTGGCGCGGCACATGAGAAAGAGAAAAAACCTCTTCTGGCATATCGATTATCTCAGAGAGGCAGCAGATAGATGCATCCCCATTCCCGTTCGCTCAAGCACACCACTCGAGTGTCCTATGGCAAAACGATTGGGTGAGATCTCCGATTGGTCAGTGCTCGCATTCGGCTCTTCAGACTGTCACTGCAATACCCATCTTTTCGCCATGCAAACCCATCCCCTCGAGAACCCCCGATTTATCGAGATGGTCCAGTACTTCAGGATCGACCGGATAGAGACCCTATTATCCACTTGAAACAGCAACATCTTTTACACTATGCTAGGGACATCGTTTTTTGAGGAAAAACAATGAACCTCCTGAACATTATTCTCCCCACCTTTATCGTCATCCTAATCGGCTTTTTCTTCGGTCGGCTGCGACGGGTTGACATGTCAGCCGTGGTGGATATCGCCCTCTATATCGGCCTCCCTGCCCTGATATTCACCTCGATGCTCAAAAAATCGATCGTTCTGGATGATGCCATGAAAGTGTGGGCCTCCGCCCTTATCATAATGATCGGCTGCGGGGTAACCGCATGGATCATCTTTCGGGCGCTTAAAAAGAAACACTCCGGACTCTATATCCCCATAGTGATCATGAATACCGTAAATATTCCCTTTCCGATAATCTATCTCGCCTTCGGGGCCGAAGGCCTTTACGCCGCAACGCTCTTTTATATACCCAACGCACTCCTGGTCTTCACCCTGGGAGTGTATATCGCCTCAAAGAAACACTGGAAGGAAAGCGTCAAGGAAGTTTTCAGAGTACCCCTCATCTATGCCGCGATTCTCGGCCTCCTCTGTAACTTATTGAGGATCGATGTGCCTGAGATTATTATCAGGCCACTCAATTTTATAGGTCTCATGGCACTCCCCCTGACCTTGATCACCCTCGGCTACAATCTCTCCACGATAAAAATAACCTCGTTACCGACGACACTCCTCGCCTCATTTTTAAGGATGGGCGTGGGCATCCTCCTTGGGGCACTCATGGTACATCTATTCGACCTCAGCGGAATATTGAGAGCCATCGTCATCCTCGATTCCGCCATGCCTGCAGCAGTGATAGCATCGGTTCTGACAACGAAATACGACAATGAAGCGGAACTGGTATCGAGCGTGGTGCTTGTGACAACGGTAATAAGTTTGATCACCATTCCTCTTCTTCTGATAATTCTGTCATAGGAAATGAAAGGGGAGCCATTGTTTTTTAGGGAAGCGTCATTATACCGAGGATAGGGTAGAACCATGTCACGTATTTCTGTCGAAGAAAAACCACTGATTGTAGGAGTTATGGGAAGCCACCGGGAAAATGCCCCATCGATGAACGATGCGCGGATCCTGGGCGAGGCAATCGCACAACGGGGACATATTCTCCTTACGGGGGGCGGACCGGGGGTGATGAAAGCCGCCTCGGAAGGTGCCCATAGTGCGGAAGGACTCGTCATCGGCATCCTCCCCAGTGAGAGGAAACGACCCCTTCCGGGGTATCCGAACGATTTTGTCGACATCGCCATCTATACCGGGATGTATGATGCGCGAAACATCATAAATGCGAAGACACCGCATGTCATCATTGCCCTCGGCGGGGGAGCGGGAACACTCTCGGAGATGGCAATTGCCGCCAAATCGGGGACACCCATTATCGGTCTTCATGCCCCGAAAATGGAATTCGACGACGATGCTCTCTTCACTCCCGTCACATCAGTCGGAGAGGCGCTTCAGCGGCTGGACGAGATTCTCTCAAAGGTACAATAGGGTGCAAATCTCGCGGGATAGCTAGGTGGCTAGCACCCTGCGATAATTAGGCGCTCCTCAATACCGGGCCAGGACCAGACCCTGCGATTCTCCGCGATGGGAAGGGACAGGAGTTCATCAAAGAAACGTTCGTCCCCCGATGATCGTCCGTCTCCGATATAGATCACGGTATGACCACCCGCTTCTCTGTAATGCCTGAGTGCATTGTACGCCATGGGGCTCTCAGGCATCGGCCACGAGAGGAAAAGGCTCCGTTCGGGGTAGAGTGCCGCCACCGATTCATCGCCCTCCCCCACAGTAAACCAGGTTTCGCCAAACCAGTAATTTGCATCCCGCCATTCATAGGGTGAATTATCATCGGGTGGGTGCAGGTCAAAGGCGTCGATTTCTGCACCTATCTTGGTGAGACACAGTGCCCAGTACCCGGTGCCCGCGCCGATCTCAACGAGGGGCGAATAGCCGGCGATTATCTCCAAGATCTCGATCACGGGTATGGAAAAAGCGTATTTTGCAATTAACTCCGGCCTGTATTCAGAGAGGGCCACCGAGAGATTGGGAACCTTTTCTGTTTTTAAGGCATCCAGGATGTCAGAGATTTCCCTGCAGTAAGGGTTTTCAATTGAAAACTCTTTTTCATCAAAGGAAAAGTAAGCGATATTATATTCGTGTCCAGTCATTGCCCCTAACAAAAGTTCTCAACAAAATGTCCGTTGCCTTCGACAAAACACTTGAATAGCTCTTTACAATTGTATAGGTCCCTATTATATAGATCATTCAGGGAAAATTATCGATACTATTATCATCAAAGGTTAGGAATCTATGTTTCGGATAACGAGTGAGGCACGTCGCCATATCAATAAAAAGGGTAATGATATCATGCTTTATATGAAAGCCGTTCAGTCCCCCGGGGGATGATGTGCCCGGCACAAAGTGAGCCGCATCCCTTCTGTAAGAAGGGGAAGACCCCATAAGCGTGAAAAAGAGGAATACCAGGAGATCAGAAGTGACGGGATCAGTATATGGAAAAGTCCCGACATTATACCTGAAGGACCGAAGGGTGTTATAGAAATCTCGCTGGAAAAGACCCTGCTGTTCAGTTCCCTGACACTGAAAGGGGCACGGACGCTTGTAGAAGCAGACTGAACGTTGAAAGGATATTCCCGTGAAAATCATTCTTGCCGGTTTTAACATTGATTATGATATGATACAAGGGATTCAATCGTCATCGAGCAAACTCGACAACCTGACGCCGGAAACCATATCAGCCGCCTATGCCCGCATCAGCAGAAACCCCCTCCCCGTTAACGAGCTGAGAAAAATCTCCCGCAAGGAAGTAGGAAAGGCACGAAAGTCAAATGAAGCGATCGTCTTCGACATGGGGCACAGCTCCGTTGCCGAGCATGCGGTTTTCAACATCGATATCCTGGGCGTCTCCCGTCTGATCGTCGAGGAGATCGAAAAATTCAGACTCTCTTCCTTCACCGAAAAATCGCAGCGTTACATACACCTCGAAAACGACTTCGTCATACCGGAAGAGATCAAAAACAGCGGATTCGAAGTCCCCTTTGTCGAAACAGTGAGGGCACAGTACCGACTCTATCACGATCTTTACGGAGCTCTGAAAAAATATGTCTTTGATAAATACGGTGATATGGCTGCCGATCCGGCAAACCATTCAACTCTCGAAGGATGGGCAAAAGAGGATGCCCGCTACGTCATTTCTCTCGCGACGGAGGCACAACTCGGTATGACCATCAACGCGAGGAGCCTCGAACTCATGCTCCGACGCTCGGCGGCCCACCCCCTCGAAGAGGTAAGGAAATATGGGAGCAGTCTTTACGAGGCAGCAAAACCTATCGCACCTTCCCTCGTCAGATACACAGAGGCAACCCCCTACGAAAAAATAACGAGGCCTTCTCTGAGGGAGAGGTCCTCCGAATTGATCGCGCGGCATGGAAGAACTGCACTGAAGAACGAACGACTACTCATCACCGACGGCAATGTCACCCTCGTCTCTTCAACCCCCGATGCTGACAACAGGCTACTCGCCTCGCTTCTGCATGGCTCGTCAGACCTCCCGATGGAGCGATGCCTTTCATACGTATCCAGAATGACGGATAGGGAGAAAAAAGACTTCATCACCACCGCCTTCAGGCACATGGAGGCCTACGATTCACCCCTGAGGGAATTTGAAACCGTGGATCTGACCTACGACATCGTACTGAGTTCAAGCTGCTTTGCCCAGATGAAACGGCACCGGATGGCAACGATCATCTCGCAGGACTACGATCCCGACCTCGGTGTTACCATACCCCCCTCCATCAGGGAGGTGGATATGGAAGACCCCTTCAGTAAGATGATCGAGAAGACGGAGGAACTCTACCAGCGGTTGAAAAATGCACAATCGCCGGCGGCGGCCCCTTACATACTGACCAATGCGCACAGAAAGAGAATCGCCCTCACGGTCAATGCGAGAGAGCTGTACCACATCTCACGTCTTCGTGAAGACCGTCATGCCCAGTGGGATATCAGGGAAACGGCCGAGGCGATGGTGCGTCTCGCGAAAGGGGTCATGCCCCTCACCCTCATGATGGCAGGGGGAAAAGATGCATTTCCCTCGCTTCGCAACGACGTCACAGCCTAACCATATCCGCTGTAACGGGGAATTATTCCATGATTCAGTACAATCTCCTCCTCTATATTTTTCTCGTCCTTTTTCTCGCCCGTTTATTCTGTCGCTTAATTCTCACACGGATCAATACAAGCCACCTTCGACGGTTCGGGCATCAGGTTCCCCAAGCCTTCGAGGATACGATCGAGGGCGAGACCCTCTCCAAGATGACGGAGTATACGATAGATTCCTCTCGATTCGGTTCCCTGGAGACCCTTTTCGAAAGTCTCCTCCTCCTTGTCATCCTACTCAGCGGATTTCTCCCCTGGCTTTCCCATACAATTCTCTTCCTCGATTATCCATTCATCATATCGGGACTCCTCTTCTTTTTCGGCCTCGGAGCCATAGGATTCCTGACGGGAATCCCCTTCAATCTCTACGAGTCCTTTGTCATAGAGAAGAAATACGGATTCAGCACCATCACGGTGAAACTCTGGATCACCGATCTCATAAAAAGCGCTCTTATCTCCTGTATCCTTCTCGGAGTTCTCCTCGGTTCGCTCCTCGCCCTCATACACCATGCCAGGGAAACCTGGTGGCTTTTCGGATGGGCTGTCTTCGCCTCCTTTCAACTCTTCATCATGTGGATCTACCCGATCGTCATCGCCCCTCTTTTCAACAAGTATGAACCCCTTGCAAAGGAGAATCTGAAGGATGCTATCGTTTCGGTCATGGAAAGGGCGGGATTGAAAACGAGTGGGGTGTTCCGGGTGGATGCGGGGAAACGGAGCAGGCATTCAAACGCCTACTTTACCGGTATCGGAAAGACAAAACGGATCGTCCTTTACGATACGCTTCTGGAATCCCACTCTGATGACGAGATTGTATCGGTCCTGGCACACGAAATAGGACACTGGAAGAAAGGACATATCAAAAAACAGCTCCTCCTGATCGAGGTCCTATCCTTTCTTCTCTTTTACGCAGTCTCCAGGCTCCTCGACTGGACCTACCTCTACCAGACCTTCGGCTTCGAAAGCAACATCCCCTATGCGGGCCTTTTTCTCCTCTCGGCGATTTTCTCACCCCTTGCATTTTTCCTGAAACCAATCGGTGCGGGGATCTCGAGACGGTACGAGCGAGAGGCGGATGACTATTCGGGATATCTTCTGGGAACGACAGTTTCCCTCGCAGGTGCACTGAAGCGGCTTGCAAAGGACAATCTCGCAAACCTCCACCCCCACCCTTTCTATGCCTGGTTTTACTACTCACACCCCCCGCTCACGGAACGCATCGATCACCTGCTGAAGATTGAAAAAGAACGGCCAACCAGGGAGAAGGGATGACCGAAAAACACCACCAATTATTATCTTGACACCGAATCGTTATTTTTATTATTTTTCAATAATATATGAAGAAAGGATTTATTTTCATTGCTGATTTAATCAGCCGAGGTCTGATCTATGCCCATTTACGAATTCTACTGCAGGAAGTGCAATACCATCTACAATTTCTTTTCACGGTCCGTCAATACCGAGACAATTCCCCGCTGTCCGCGCTGCAAGACGGTAAAACTGTCACGTCAGATGTCCGTTTTTTCGACGATCAGCGGTGACAGAACAGATACCGAAGAAAACATGCCCCCCATCGATGAGGGAAAGATGGAAAAGGCGATGGAGATGCTCTCACGAGAGGCGGGCAGCATCGATGAAGACGACCCGCGTCAGGCAGCGGCAATGATGAGAAAGCTCTCCGACGCGGCGGGACTCAATCTGAGTAGGGGGATGGAAGAGGCACTCAGCCGGCTCGAAGGGGGAGAGGACCCCGACAAGATAGAAGAGGAAATGGGCGATATCTTCGAAAATGAAGAACCCTTTTCTCTCGATGGCAAGGCGAAGCGGGGAAGTAGACGCTCACGGCCGCAGATAGATGAGCGGCTCTACGATTTATAGCCTCCTCGAACTGCGGGATAGGAACCACAGCTTCGAAACCGCACTCTGGAAAAAAGCAGCTGACGGGGGACCATTGCAATGAATGCAAAAAGGGATGTCATATTTTCCGATACGAAACAGGGAATAAAAGCTGCGGTAGAAAAAGTCTTTTCTCACTTCGGCGGGGCAGCGGCGCTTTTGAAACCGAGCAGGGATGTGTACCTCAAGGTCAACGCCGTCGATCTCAAGAAATACAGCTTCACCGATCCGGAAGTTATAGGGGAGGTCATCCGATACTTCAAAAGAAACGGCGCCAGACATATCTATGTCATCGAAAACTGCACCCAGGGAAACATCACGCGCCTCGTATTCAAGGGGACAGGGATCGCGAGAGTTTGCAGGGAAACGGGGGCCATTCCCCTCTGTCTCGATGAAACGGATGCGGTCCCCATCTATCTCGAGGGACTCCAGACCTTCAACGATATTTCATCCTTCGTCTACGAGCGCCTCATCGAGGACCGCGAGAACAACCTCTACGTGTCCCTTCCCAAACTGAAGACACACTCCATGTCGCAGGTCACCCTCTCGATAAAAAATCAGTTCGGTCTCATCCACCAGCAAAGCCGTATTGCCGATCACAACTTCAGGCTTCACCAGAAATTTGCCGATATCTACAGAGTGTTACGACCCGATTTCGTCGTCATCGACGGCCTCATTGCCACAAATCACGGACACTACGTTGCGGAGAGCAATTACGATGAGTGCATCGTACCGATGAACTGTCTTATCGGCGGCAACGATCCTCTTGCCGTCGACGTTGCGGCCTCGGCCTTCCTCGGATTTGACATAGAAGATGTTGAGCACCTGCGACTCTCGAAAGAAGCTGCTCTCGGCGAGGGGCACCTGAACAATATCTCCATCATCAACAGGCCCCTCTTCGATGAGCGCAAAAAGGACCTTACCTGTGAACTCCTCGACAAATTTCCCCCGGGACTCACTATCCTGAGGGGGAGGGAACGCTGCTGCAGAGAGGGGTGCCGGAGAAATACCGAAACGGTGGCGGAGATCTTCTTCTGCGATCATGGGGGAAAGGGTGATTTCACCATACTTATGGGGAAGGATATCGATCCCGACGAGGTAGGAAAGATCACCGGCCCCGTCCACATAGCCGGCAGTTGTGCCATACAGGATTACGGAATGGAACTGACGCGCCGTCTGGGAAAGAAAAATGTAACGATGAGTCCCGGCTGTAATAATCTCGCCGATACAATCCATGGGCTCTGCAAACACATGGGCGTTCAACCCCTCAAGCTTGCCCAGGTCAATCCTGCCAGTTCGTTCTCGGCGCTCATCACCGCCAAATTAAAGGGAACACGGGCAATCATCCCGCCCCTTTTCTAAAACTGTTACTAAGGACGGTATACCTCATAGTTGCTCGTGACGACGAGGTCTGCGCTTTTCTTCAGTCCCTGGATTATACCATGCTCGATCTCGAGGACCTTCAGGATAAATGCAAAGTCCTGATCGGGATCGCGGCCGAGATTTCGCTCCCTGATTTCATCAACCCGGGCTTTGTAATCAGACTCCAGAAAGACCTTCAGGGTTGCACTCTCAAGAAGGAGGCTATAGGTAAGATCCACAAAGAGGACATCGACCCCTTCGAGGTCAACAGGCACATCATCGTACCTTCGTGAGCCCAGAGCCCTGCAATCGGAGGGAACGGAAATCAGATCTACACTTCTCTTCACTGCCTTTTTCAGGATAACATCCAGTTGTTCCAAATCAACCTCGGAGGGACCCAGATACTTATCAAGCCCCCCCGCAGCATGGGCATCGATTCTCGCACGGTGATTCTCCGAGGGGACCCGCTTGAAAAAGGCATCCCCCGATAGGGTGACACCCCACATGCTCTCACCTCTCAGCATGAATCTGAGATATTCGGCGATCTCTGTCTTTCCCGCCCCCGACTCACCTGCCAGGGCAACGATCACGCGCATTTCTGCCTCGGAGGCATTCCGGACTTCACGAAGGATGTGAGGGAAAAGGCTCTTTGCAGCCTTTTTGTGTTTCTCCTTGATAACGGGGGGATCGCCACGCCAGGTAAAGGCAGACCGCTGATAGGCCCTCCCCTCCCTTCTCGCAAAGATGGATTCGAATCCCTCCCCTTTTAGACCGGGCGGGACTGCCCCCAGGCAAAGGGCATCCAGTATCTCACCCTGGTCTCTGGCAATTGCATCCCAGCTGAAGATATCTCGGCACATTTTATTGCCCCTTTGGGCAATTTCCTCAAGTCCTTCCGGTACCTTCATGAGGGCTATCAGCTTACCGGCAGCCTCGCTGGGATCATCGGGATCGACCACAACCCCTTCGACCCCGTCGGTAATCCACCGTGTGATACCGGCCCGATTCGATATAACAACCGGCGCCGAGGCCGCCATTGCCTCTGCCACCCCCATCCCGAAGGGCTCCATCTTCTGCATACCCACATAGGCAAGGGAGTGGTGTGCCAGGACGGCAAGAGTTCTCCATTCCTGACTCGGGAGCCGTATCACATCATTTTCATTCAGGTCGTATCCCTTCAGAACTTCTTCAATCTGATTGTCAACGATGATCTCTTCGGGCGCTCGGTTTTCCGGCGAGCCCCCTACAAGGACAAGCTTTAATCCCTCCATCATGTCACTCGCGACACGGCGCGCTTCGCCAAAAAGGGCGATCACTCCGGGAACATTCTTCGCCTCGGAGAACCTGCCAAAGTATATGAGATATTTTCCCGGTTGAAGATTATATCGATTGAGCATCTCACCATCTGGATTGTTAGAAACGTCGAAAAAATGACTCCCCGCGCCGGCAGGCATGACAAGATGGGGGCAAGAGGTTCCGTAATAGTTCCTGAGGATGTCGGGTTCCTGCAGGGTATTGGCGATTTCGAGATTCCCCCCCTTGAGCGACGACAGCTCAAAACTCTCGCGCGTACCGAAATTGTACTTTTCGTCAATCCACGACTCGGGATTACCGGGATCAAATCCGAGGGAAAGCAGCTTGTTGATGCCCAGTGAGTGGGGAATCACCACATTCGGTATGGCCAGCCTCTCGGCCACCTCGAGCGATATGGCCATACCGTCGGCATAGTGACCCACGGCAGCATCGGCGCCAAAGAGGGCAGAGATGGCAACAGCCCTCTCCGCAAGTGCCGGGAGAAGAGGATAGATATCCTCTTTTCGTATGAATTCTTCACCCACCGCCGGAATACGGAGCAGCCACAGATTCTCATGAAAAGGCTCCACCCACGGATAGGGCTCGAACCACCGGGCGCAAATAATTACTTTTCTTCCCGCTCGTGCCCACGCCTTCGATACCTCGAGGACATAATAGGTCTGTCCCCCTGTATCGGGCACACCGGCGGGAGGGGGATCACCCCAGTACCCATGGGTGGATATCATCACGATCCGCCCGGCTCTTCCCGCCTCCTTCTCCGGGGAGAAAAATGGTATCCCGTATTCACGAAAAATACCCTGATATTCTCTCAGGATCTCGATAGAGAGGTCGTATCGGGCAGCTATCTCTTCTAATCTTCTATTATTTTTCCCTGCCTTATTTTTATCCATATTTCCTTAATAGAGTATCGCCTGAGAGGGTGTCAACTATTATTTCCTTCACATATCAAGCATCTTAAGGTGGCATTCGCCTTTTTCGGTGTAGAAAATATGATGGCCACTTTCAGGAGGAGCGAATATGGTCGGCTTTGCCATGTTTGAGATTTTGCCCTTTGATTGTCACGGAACGATGATTGACTGGGTCATCAGGGCAGACAAGGCAAGGCCCTAATAAACCGTCGCTCAACAATTTTTACTATGCCATCGAAAAGATCGGAACCCCAAAAGAAAAAATTTTGCATGTTGGTCAGGCTCTCTATCACGATATCGAACCGACGAGAAAAATAGATCTGAAAACGGTATGGATACATCGCAGATATGGTAAAGACGGCCTTGGAACAACACTCCCAGCGCCCGTTGTTTCTGACACTCCGTACAGCAAAAAAATATAGACTGGACATAGGAAATTTTGCATTATTCAATTGATTGTTGCTTTCTTATTGTTGTATATGGCCTGGTTATTGCACCATAAGGTGAAGAATAAAAAGGAAGGTCAACAGTATAATGAATGCAAAATATGATGTGGTAGTCGGTATCCCCTCCTATAATGAGGCCACGACTATCGCTTATGTTACTAGAACCGTCGGCGAGGGTCTTGCCGCCTATTTTTCCGATAAGCGATGTGTTATCGTCAACTGCGACAATAACAGCCAGGACGGTACGAAGGACGCTTTTCTCTCGGCGGAGGTACCCGAAACAATTGACAAGACGTATATCAGTACCCCCGAGGGAGTAAAGGGGAAGGGAAACAATTTTCTGAATCTCTTCAAATATTGCAAGGAGGCTGAGGCCGATATCATCATCGTCGTCGATGCCGACCTTCGTTCAATCAAACCGGAATGGATGAAATACCTGGGCTATCCCGTTGCCGAGGGTCATGATCTTGTCACCCCCCTCTATTCACGTCACCAGTTCGACGGAACGATCACGAACCATCTCTGCTATCCCCTTCTCTTTTCACTGGGGAAAACAGATATCCGGCAGCCGATAGGGGGCGATTTTGCCTTCTCTTCGCGTCTTTGCTCGCACCTGCTTGAAGAAGAATGGAACGACATGGTACGTCACTACGGCATCGATATCTTTATTACACTCTCCGCCCTCTTCGGAGGCTTCCGTATCTGCCAGGCGGGACTCGGGACCAAGGATCATAACGCCAGCGCTCCCAAGCTGGGACAGATGTTTGAAGAGGTTATCTATACCCTCTTTACGACACTCCATAAGCATCAATCCCAATGGCTGAAAAAGGATCTACAGTCAACCTGGCAAACAGAGGTACACCAGATAGACCGGCGGGGGTTGGAAACAATGACGGAACCGGAAGCACTCTCAATCGAGGATATCGTAAGGCTCAAAGATGACTGCCGCAGGGAATATCTGAAATATCACGAAGAGGTAAAACGGCATCTCAACACCTACGCCTATCAGAAAACCATGCACATGTATTCCATGGATTATTACGACCTTGATATTACGCTCTGGTCACATATCGTCTACAGCCTCTTCTATCTCTTTGACGGTGCCACCGAGGAGGTTAAAAGAGAGATTATCAATGCGCTCAAACCGCTCTATTTCGAACGGAGCATAACCTTTAATTACCAGACATACCGCTACAAGATATCCTTTGCCGAAAAAGAGGTAAGGGACCAGGCCATGGCCTTTCTCAGTCAAAAACCCTACCTGCTTGGGCTCTATGTAGGGAATGGGAAGGCTTCCCCTATCTGAGAAGATGAGTGAACGTAAACTTCCCCGCCCACAGAGCGGGGGTTGTCGGTAGAAAATATGTTTGTTTTATTGTGTGCCCCTAGCCCGCCTACAAGACGAAGCTTACGGGTACGCTCCCGACAAAAAAATACCGCTTCTCCAATAGTCAGATACTCACTGGGGGCTCTCGGAATAAAGACAGGGGCTTCGTCTATAGGAACTCGCTTTCGAGTACGAGAAGAGAAACGTTTTTCCCGGATGATTTACTGCCAAAGGGATATTTCTGCCGACTCACGACTCAATGCCCCGTTAGTTACTCCGAATCTCTTTTAACTTCACAGATCCTGTTTTCTCTCTTATCTTACTGCATCCTTAAAGATCTGCGACGGGATAAACCGGGGAACCTCGCTCTTTTCGATTCGAATTTCCTCTCCCGTACGCGGATTTCTCCCTCGTCTCTCCTTCTTTTTTACAATTTTGAAGGTTCCAAAACCGGAGAGCATCACCTTTTCGTCATCTTTGAGACCGCTCATGATTGTCGAAAGGACATGGTCTACTACTGCATGCGCGTCGTTCTTGTTTTTCAGATACTTTCCAACCTCACTGATCAGATCACTCTTATTCATATTTTCCTCCTTCTTCAACATATAATCTCTATCGAGAGTCGAAAAGTACATCCTCCACTCTCGATGGAATCACTATACCACTCGGGGGAATCTCTGATTATTGCCACTCCGTGTATAGGCCCCTGCCCTTTCACTGGCAAGGCCGGGAGTCCAGCACCGGGAAGCACAACGCCTCCTCGGAGAGTTTGTCATCAAAAAAAAGCGGAAACACTGCAAAAAGCCGCTCCAGCACTCTAAAAACTGCACGTTTCATAACACATTTTTTCAGGAAGGTGGTGTTAAATTTCTATCAGATTAATGTTAGGTTAATACTAACATTACACAAAAGATCTCAGATAGGATTCCAGATTGACCTTCTTGTCGATGAGATCGAGCTTTCTCCGTATATTGTGGCGATGAAATATGACGGCACTCTGTGATATGTGAAGCAACCTGGCGATCTCCTTTGTCGTTTTGTGGTCCTTGACCAGACCGGCTACCTTGATTTCCTGGGGAGTAAGATTGAAGTTCCTTGAAGATAAATCTCTGGCAAAGGGAGAGGTTATCTCATTCATATAGCTTTCCAGAATATCGAAATAGTGCATCTGGTGGGCGTTTAACTGGCTCTTCTTGAGCACATCAAGGTGCGGCGTAATCAACTGTTTGAAGTTGGATACGACATTTTCTTCCAGTTCCCGTTTATAATCTTCCCTGGCATTGACCAGAACCTTAAGGGCAGCGTTGAGATCATCGAGCCTTTGGGCCTTTTCATCCAGCTTCTGTCTCTTTTCCTTCAGCAGCTCTTCGAGCTTCACATTGGCCTGCTCCAGGATTGTTTGGGCCTCTTTTATCTCCGACACATCCATTCCCACGCCCCAGAATGACCATCCAGGCACGGGGTATTTATCAGATATACTTGACCAGGAGATCGTCTTTTCCGACCCGTCCTTGCAGACAAGTTTGACTTCAAAATCATAGAAACGATTCTCAAGTTTCGACACCTCGTTTAACACCCAGTGGCGATACTCCTTGTCGGGGAATAATCGTTTCCATATCCCTATCGATTCAACGGCTTCTTCAACCTCATACCCCGTAATCCTCTGACATTCAGAATTCCAGACAATGATATTTCCTGATTTATCAAAGGCAACGAGCATTATGGGCATCTTCTCAAGAACTCTCCTCAGACGATCCTCGCTTTTTTGGAGGGCCAGCTCTGCCTCCTTCCTTTTCGTGATGTCATAAATGACGCCTGTCGCCCCCTTCACTTTCCCCTTTTCGTAGTGGTATCTCGAGTTCAGGAGTATCCACAGCCTCTTTCCGCTCTTTGCCTCAACGACATATTCCGCGCTTTCGGGAACCTTCTCGAACCGCTGAAGCCTCGAAAATTGATCGTTGAGACTATGATGGCTCTCTTCCGTAAAGAGATCAAAGGGCCTTATTGCCAGCAGCTCATCCTTTGTATAACCGAGATATTGACACATCACATCATTGACACTGACAAATCGCTCATCTTCATAATCCATTTCGTAGATTCCGGCGGGAGCATGCTTCACCAGATATTCGTAACGCGCCATACTTTCTCTCAGTTGTGCCTCGACAGCCTTGCGTTCGGTCACATCACGCACCGCCGATATCGTCCCCGCCACAGATCCGTCTTTCATCATCGGACGCCCGCTGACCTCGACAGACACACTTCGTCCGTCTCTGGCTATGAGTTCATATTCCGAAAGATCTATTCTACCCCCCCCAAGAAGCCTGTTCGCGTTGAGATAGCTGATCCTGTATTCTTTCTTTCGCATCAGCTTCCGCAGCTCCGAAAAATCTTTCCCGATAAAATCTTCGGGGTCATACCCGAGCATCTGCCTCACACTGGGGGATACACTCATAATCCGGAGATTCATATCCATGGTAAGTATAATATCGCCGACATTTTCAAAGTGTGATCGGTATTTCTCTTCACTCTCCCGGAGTTCCCGCTCGGCGGTCTTACGATCCGTTATATCGATCAACGACAAGATCTGTTTCGAAGATTTCGGAAGGGGGAAAACCGTCATGAAGACATCACGTCTCTCCCCCCGACGGGTAAGAAGGGCTGTTTCATAGCGTTCGTGAGGACCACGCTTCAATCTCTTGTAACTGTCCTCTCTGATTCTCTCGGTCTCCTCGGGAATCGAGAGATCACCCAGCAACATTTTCCCCTCAATATCTTCCCTGTGGTAACCGCTCAACCGCTCAAACTCCCGGTTGATACTGAGGATTATCTTGTGACTGTCGATTACGGCCATCGCCGTGCCGGTACTTTCGAAGATACTCCGATACCGCGCCTCCGACTCTTTCAGTTCTTTCTCCATCGCTTTGCCAAAGGAGATGTCTTGAACCGTCCCCTCATTCAAGAGATGGTTCCCCTTCTCATCGAAAACACCGCGAAAATTCAAGCACCCCCAGAGACGGGTACCGTCTTTCCTCTTCAGCTCCGCTTCGTATCCCTCGAGAAGCTGGCCATGGGCGATACGCCGCAGGGCCTCTGTCCGTTTTCCCGGCCTCACATATAATTGTTTCCCGATATCGGAAACAGAATTGATGAGATCCTCGGGCGAATCATATCCCAGCATCGTGACCATCGCTCGATTCACAAAAACGATACGACCTTCCGGTGTCGTCTGAAAAATTCCCTCGACAGCACTCTCTACGATATCCTGATATTTAACCTGCGCTTCATGGAGCGCTTGTTCCGTTCGCTTCTTTTCCGAAACATCACGGATATTCCACACCCGTCCCTCAAGAGTGCCCTTTATAATGAGAGGCCTGGTCCTACGTTCAAAAACACGACCATCCTTTAAATAGACGACATCAAAGGTTTCCTCCTCCGTTCCATAGAGACGAACCGCTCGTGAGACGAACCCCTCCGGGTCTTTTACCTGCCCCTTGAGAAAGGCTCGAACCTTTCTATTATCGTTATGCTTCAGAATATTGTCCGGTATTTGCCACATACGGGCAAAGGGCGAATTATATACCAGCACCCGCTGATTCTCATCAACAACGCATACGCCGTCTGCCGTCGATTCGAGGGTGGCCCTGAACAGCTCCTCTTTTTTCAGCAATGCCCTCTCTGTTTCCCTCCGTACCGTAATATCTCTCCCAATTATAAAAAAGGCAGGCTTTCCATCCCACAGGGTTTTCGTACCCGACACCTCTATACAAACGAAACTACCATCCCTGTGAAGGAATCGTATCTCATAAATCGAGGGGACATCTTTTCCCGTCATCCTTTCTGATAAGTTATGGCTCACCATATCTTGATCATCGGGGTGGACCACATCTCTGAAGGTCATTGTAAGGAGATCGGAGCTCTTGTAGCCGATGCTTTCCGCGGCACTCCTGTTCGCATAGAGATACTTCCCTTCTGGATCAACGATCGAAATACCGTCAGAGAATCCCTCGGCCAGTATCCGAAAACCTTCACCGGAAACACTAAAATCCTCTTTTTTCATCTCAATATCTCGACATGGTTTATCCAGATCCCCCGTTCTTTTTTCCACTTCTTCATAGGTGGACTTTCTCGCCATTCGACTCACTCCCTTTGAGACACAAAGATCGTTCTTCATTGCCCGATTATCCGATAAAACATCCCCCGGTGGAAGATATGACAAATCCATCTATCGAGTCAAGATTATTGTTGTTTACCCGAAAATATCATAAATGATTTGACCTGAAACCAGAAATAGCGCTATTAAAGATAAATATTCTCAGAGATCGTATGACAAGGGCTATCATTCATGAAGACAATCGGCCTCATCGGCGGAATGAGTTGGGAATCTTCCCTCGAGTATTACCGTATCGTCAATGAAGTTGTAAAGTCGAGATTGGGAGGACTCCATTCGGCCAAGTGCACTATGTATTCCGTCGATTTCGCCGAGATCGAGATCCTCCAGCACCAGGGAAGATGGGACGAGGCAACAAACCTCATGATCGACGCGGCGCGACATGTCGAAGACGGGGGGGCAGATTTTTTTCTCATCTGTACCAACACGATGCATCTGATGGCCGATGAGGTTCAAGACCATGTTGCCATTCCCCTTATTCACATTGCCGATGTCACCGCCACCGCAATAAAGGAACGGGGAATAACAACGGTCGGGCTTCTGGGAACAAAGTTCACCATGGAAGAGGATTTTTACAGGGGCCGGCTCATAGAAAGCCACGGACTCGAGGTCCTGATTCCTGGAGAAGAGGGGGAAAGAAACAGCATCCACGACATCATATTCGGTGAGCTTTGTCTCGGCACAGTCAAAGAATCATCGAGAGAACAGTTTGTCGCCGCGATGGAAAAACTGGTAGCGAGGGGGGCCGAGGGCATTATCCTGGGATGTACCGAAATCGGGCTCCTCATCGGTAACAAAGACAGCAGGGTTCCACTTTTTGATACGACGAAGATTCACGCTGAAGCGGCTGCACTTTATGCCTTGGAGGATTCGTAAGCATTTTATATCGAGGTATCTCCGATGCGATCAGCCCTCTCTTTCGTCAGAATTTGATAAATCCTCAGCATAACGTGTCCCTATAAAAAGAATAATAAAGATAAAAATTGCTTGATTTACTATTTTATTCCTATAAAAGGGTGAATGGTTATACTCAGGGGAATATCCCCACTTCAAAAGAAAGGAAAAATTGAATGTTAAAGAAAAGAGGCAGCTTGTATTGGGCGACAGTGATCGCTCTCGCATTCTTCATATTCTCATCACCAGTATTGGCTGATGAGAAAAAGCCTGCGGACGATAAAGTGGCCGAGGTAAACGGATCGGTCATTACCAAGACGGAATTCGATGCGGAGATGAGCAGGGTAAGTCAGCGGATCAAGGCCGCAGGACAAACGCCGAGCACATCTCAGATGGAAGAGATAAGAAAGGAAGTCTTAAAGACTTTGATAGATCGAGAACTCCTGCTCCAGGAAAGTACAAAAAATAAAATAACCGTGGACGACAGCCTCGTGGCGGAACAGATCGAAGCACTGAAAAAAAGGTTTCCCGATGAGGGCAAATATAAAGAGTGGCTGATACAGATGGGATTTTCCGAGGAGCAATTAAAATCCCGTATCAAAGAGGATATGGGCATGAAGCAACTTGTCGACAAAGAAGTTGTGGATAAAATAACCGTTACGGAGAAGGAAGCGAAGGAGTATTATGACAATAATCCCGGCTCATTCAGTCAGGCTGAAAGTGTTCGGGCGAGCCATATCCTCATTGGCTTCGGCGAGAAGGTCGATGCGTCCTCCAAAGAAGCGGCACGAAAAAAGATAGAAGAAATCGAGGGGCGTCTGAAAAAAGGAGAGGACTTTGCCGCCCTTGCCAAAGAGTTCTCCGAATGCCCGAGTAGTAAAATGGAAGGCGACCTCGGATATTTTGAACGGGGGCGGATGGCACCCTCCTTTGAGGAAGCCGCCTTCGCCCTGGAACCGGGAACGGTGAGCGGGATTGTCGAGACTCAGTTTGGATATCATCTCATCAAAACCGTTGATAAAAAAGCCGCCACTACAATTCCCTACAGTGACATCAGTGAAAAGTTGCAACAGTATCTGAAAAACGAAAAGGCCAAGAAGGAGATGCCCATATACATTTCAAACCTGAAGGCAAAGGCAGAGGTAAAGTGGTATATGGAATAGCGAGCTCCTTTCCGGGATCAGAGAAAAGTGCAACCTCGCAGACATATCAACACATCACATGAGCAGACACAACGTCATCGTCATCGGGGGAGGCGCCTCAGGCCTTATGGCATCGGGGCAGGCTGCCTGCCTCGGTGCGAGAACACTTCTCATCGAAAAGATGAAGCGTCCCGGGCGCAAACTCGCCATTACCGGCAAGGGCAGGTGTAACCTTACCAATATTGCTCCCCTCGAGGAATTTATTCAACACTTCGGGACGGGGGATCGTTTTTTACGGCACGCCTTCTCCCGTTTCTTCTCAGAGGATCTTCTCCTTTTCTTTGAAGAGTTGGGTGTTCCCACGATAATCGAACGGGGAGGGAGGGTTTTCCCGAAAAGCGGTAGCGCCTTCGATGTTGTTCAAGCCCTCCTCACCTGGAGCGAAAAGTGCGGCGTGGAAACGATACGGAGACGGAGGGTAACCCGCCTTATTGTAGATGAGGGACGGGTATCGGGGGTCGAGGTCTCCCCCTTTTTGTTCCGGGGGAATACCCCGCCGGTACCAAAAAAAGAATTTTACGTCGCCGATGCCGTCATCATCGCAACGGGAGGAGCATCCTACCCTGACACGGGGTCAACGGGCGATGGATACCGTCTTGCGGAATCGGTGGGACATACCGTCATCCCGATTCGTCCCGCATTGGTCCCCCTGGAAACAGCCGGCAACACTGCAAGCCGGCTTGAAGGTCTCAATCTTCGCAACGTTGGCGTCCGGATTCTCGTCAGGGGAAAAAAAATCGCCGATGCATTCGGAGAGCTCCTCTTTACCTCCTTCGGTCTTTCCGGACCCGTCACCCTGTCACTCAGCCACCGGGTGGTAGATCTCCTCATGAGTGGCGAGAGGGTCGAGCTTTCAATCGATCTGAAACCAGCCCTGGACTCCACTAAACTGGACGCCCGACTTTTGCGCGATCTCGATCGACGGGGAAAGGAACCGATCATGACACTTCTCGGGGGGCTCCTTCCCCGGAAACTGATTCCTCTTTGTCTCGAACTTACCGATATCGAAGGCACGGTACCGGGAAATCAGATTACGGCAGAGAAACGGAAACGTCTCAGGAAATGGCTCAAAAATTTTACCTTCGAGGTCACGGGATACCGGTCGTTTAAAGAGGCAATCGTTACGGCGGGCGGTGTGAACAGGGGAGAAATCGACCCGCGTACCATGGCGTCACGCCTCGTAAAGGGACTCTACTTTGCGGGCGAGGTCATCGACATAGCAGCGGACACGGGGGGCTATAATCTTCAGGCGGCCTTTTCCACGGGATGGCTTGCAGGAAGGCACCTCACCTTACCAGAGTAATCCCTCTCTTCAGCTTTTATAAGAAATAGTTGTGCAATTCCCAATTACTATGCTATTTTCTGGAGAATATAAAAGGGGGGGAATCATGAACAGGACTCTCAAGGGACTTTTCCTATTCATAGTGGTCTTCGTTGTGGGTGGCTGCACCTCTGCGCAGCAATCGCTCTTCGAATTTTCAATATCAGCCGAGAGGTACATCTCCGGCATGGACTTAAAAAGGGTGAGCATCGATGATCAAGATATCTCCTATCTCGAACGTGAAGGAGAGGGCGAAGCCATCGTGCTCCTTCACGGTTTCGCCGCAGACAAAGACAACTGGGTTCGTTTTGCGAGGCAGCTACCCGAGGATTACAGGATAGTGGCAATCGACCTCCTCGGACATGGCGATAACAGTCGTGATTTCGATCAAATCTACGACATTGAATATATCACCGAAGGATTTGCAAAAACGATCAAGGCGCTCAATCTGCAACGCTTTCACCTTGCAGGCAACTCCATGGGGGGATACGTTTCGAAAATCTATGCGACAGAAAACCCCGACAGGGTTATCACCCTGGGGCTGTTCGATTCGGCGGGTCTCCTGTCACCTCAGCCCAGCGATTTTCAACTGGCTCTTGAAAAGGGGGAGAACCCTCTTATTGTAAACTCAGGGGATGATTTCAACCGTTTGATGCGGTTCGCCTTTTACGATGAGCCCTTTCTTCCGTGGCCCATGCGCTCTGTGGTGGCACGAAAATATATCAGCCGCGGCCGCTTTAATCAGAAGATGTGGAACGATATATGGGAACACAGAGAAGAGGCGCTCGACCTCCTCCCCCGTCTTCATATACCTGTTTTCATTATCTGGGGAGAGAGCGACCGGATACTCCATGTGTCGACGGTCGAAGTATATGAGGAACACATCCCTCATGCCGAGACGGTCATACTGAAAAACTGCGGCCATGCCCCGATGCTTGAACGACCGGCTGAAACGGCAGGCTTCTACGTCATCTTTCTTGATAAAAACGATTAAAGGAAAGAAAGGGAGGCAAACTGATACAAAAGAGGAGGTGTTGGCATGGCGGGTCTTATGAAGCAACTCTGTCTTCGGCGAACGGGAGCTGCACTCTTTATGCTTTCCGTCTTTTTCTTTGCAGGCTGCACCCATATCGAAGTTCCGCATCAAATAATCGGTCGTTCTCCCGCATATATCGACTGGGGGAAAGCTCCCCCCGGGGCCGAGGATCGTGCGAGACATCTGATAGAGGGGAAACGGCCCTTTGAATGGTGGTACTTCGACGGACACCTCGATAACGGACAGATATTCGTCGGCGTTTTTCTTGACCCGAGTTTTGTATCGGGAAAGCCTGAAGTAACCTTCTCCCTCTATTCACCCGATTGGACGAGGGAATCATACCTACGATCACTGCAACCAGGGGAGATGAAATCCTCGACCGACGATGTACGTGTTGAAACACCCCTTGGATTTGTCCACCGTCTCGACGATAAGACCTACCATATCTACTGGAAAATTGGAGGTATCGAGGCGGATTTCACGCTCACCGAAGAGGCCCCAGGCTGGAGACCTTCGGGCGGTGATGGAGTCAATGAGTCTCATCTCGATTTTTTCTGGACCGTCCATCAGGCCCGGAATCATATTGAAGGCACGATTACCAAAAACGGCATCACGACGGAAGTGACCGGCACGGGCTATGCCGATCACAACTGGGGCCGCAAAGGTCTGAATGAGATCACCCGCCGCTGGATCTGGGGCCGCATCATAGATGACAACTACACCATCATCTACGCCGACGTGGATTACTATGACCCCTCCATCACATCACGCCCCCTTTACATCGCCAGAAACGGCAGGGTCATCACGGGAACGGGAAGCCCCACCATTCGCCAGTGGGATTTTGAAACACACCCCATCCTGAAGCGATACTATCCCAAAAGAGTTTCGATCGACTTTGACGATGACGGGGTAAAGGTCCATATCGAAATCACCTTCAAGGGACTGGTGGAAAATGTGGATCTCCTCACCGTATCGGGTCTCGGAGGAATCATGCAGTGGTTCGTGCGAACCTTTATCGCCCGCCCCAATTACTTCCGGGTTCTTGCCGACTACGAGGGGACGATCGAATCGGAGGGTGTCACAGACAGGATATCGGGAGAATGCCTCTACGAGATCATGGGATTTGAGTAGACTGATAGAATTATTCACCTTTTTGAAGTGATATCAATCGCTCACTCTGGGAACAGGATGTCACCGCTCTCATTTCAAAGCCAGTGTTACCGCCGATCAGTGTAAAAGATAACCGGGTATTATGGGTTATTTCGTGATTTATCCTGGCCTGCCTTCTCCTGTTTTTTTTCGAGAAGCCTAATTTTCCTCCGTGCCATTGCCTCGACATTACGTCTCTTCTGTCCTTTGGTTTTCAGGATAAGTGGCGGCAATACTATGGGTTTGCCCTTTTCGTCCAAGGCTACAAAGGTGAGATAGGCAGAGGCTGTATGCTGGATTTTGCCGGTGATCAGGTCTTCCGATTCGACCCGAACGCCAATTTCCATCGAGGTTCTCCCAACCATGTTCAGGGCGGCCTTGAGCGTCAGAAGGTTTCCGACATATACGGGATGATGGAAATCCAGCCTGTCGATGGAGGCAGTCACCGTATTAGCTCGAGCATGTTTCGTCGCGACGACACCGGCAATGGTATCAATAAGCTTCATAATGACACCACCATGTACGTTGCCGGCCGGATTTGCATCCTGTGGATTCATTTGTTGTGCCAGTATGCCGCTGCTTTCACTGGCTTCTTTTCCTTCCATTCTTTACCTCAACATCTGATGCTAGTAATATTTGGTAGAGTCCGATTATTCGGACCTGATATAATTATAAAAGAGTCTTAAGAGCAGTTCTTTTCGGACACCGCCTTGTACTGCAAGTTTACGCTTTCAATATCCCCGTTTTGCCTTCAGACTGCTATACCTGACCGGCAATCGTTTATTCGTCCATTGACCTCAGAGATATATGTTTCATCAGTTTCTACGATTCCTTATGCTCAGATAGAGGACACTCAGAATCGTCAGCCTTCCCTCTACACTACCCTTCTGCCGGTTCCGATCGCAGCATAGAGAGAAGTAATACATAACAAACAGAAAGGGCGTTCACCTTATCAGTGAGCGCCCTTATTTATTTTGGCTCCCCAGCGCGGACTCGAACCACGGACAAGCTGGTTAACAGCCAGCTGCTCTACCGACTGAGCTACTGGGGAATGGCTGTATTGTAAACAGAAAAGAACTCCTATCAGAGATAGGATTATTTTTCAAACAATTTCGCAATTAATTTATCGACAATCGACACAGACAGAGAGTTCACTAAAGGGAACACCCGTCTGGCGGCTTATATATCTCAGTTGATCCTCTGGTGCAAACCGCTTTCCGCACACACTGCAGGAAACCATTGTGAAGACCTTGTCCCAGATTATCCTCTTCGCGCCCTCTTCCTCCATCGTCACATAACCGGTGGGACATACATAGGCGCAGGAACCGCAGCCGATGCAGCGACTCGGATCGAATTCGATCTTTGGCTCGTCGATATCCCTGCCGGGTCCCCTGTCCTGAAAGGTCAGCGCGTTCACGCCGACAATCTCCCTGCAGGTCCTGACGCAGAGTCCACAGAGGATGCAGTCATGGCCTTCGGCTTCCCCATCGGAGACGGCAACGCCCATCTTCTCTGCCATATCACGGACCGCCTTCGTGGTGGGATATTTGTGGTAGAGAAGCTCCGCGGCAAGCTTTCTTCCCTCGTAGACATTCTTCGAATCTGTCACTATTTCCATGCCCTCTTCGACGGGGGTATTGCACGAGGATGCTAGCTGCCATTTTCCGTTTGTTTTTACCTCAACACTACAGAGCCGACAGGCACCAAAAGGACTGAGATCACTGTGATGGCAAAGCGTGGGAATGTCTATCTTGAGTTTTTGCGCATTCTCAAGAATAGTCGAGCTTTCCTCAGCCTTAACCTTTTGACCGTTTATCTTTATCGTCACCATTATCTATTATCCCCTTATTCTTGCTAATTCACTTGTCTTATTCCCACACAACAACCCGGTAACATCGTAAACAGCGACTGGCCTCTTCCATAGCCAGCACGGTCCCGAAACTTCCCTCGATCTCGTCAAACCCTTCGAGACGCTTCTTGACGGCCATACATTCGACCTCTTTCGCTGGCTCATTCACGACAAATCCCCTGTCACGCTGCTTTTTCAGATCAACCTCGGCAAAAGATATTTCATCTGCCATATCTCGTCCGGCAATGAAGGCGTCGATGCTTCGGGCAACCCTGTTCCCCATATCCAAAGCCTCGATGAGCGTCGCCGGGCCGGTGACACAATCTCCACCGGCAAATACGCCAGCTACATTCGTCATAAGGGTTAGGGGATCGGTCTTTATCGTACCCCAGGGTGTTACATCGATTTTTTCCTTCCCCTTCGAGAGCGGTAGCACCGGCTTCTGGCCGATTGCCGCCACAACCACATCGGTTTTCAGGGTGTATTCGGAACCCTTGACAGGAACGGGTCGTTTTCTCCCGCTTTCATCCGGTTTTCCCAGTTTCATTTTAATACACTCGACACCGGTCACCGTCCCGTCCTTCTCCAATATCTTCACCGGAACGGCAAGATAGGTAATTGCGATGCCTTCTTCCAGGGCACCCTCTATTTCTTCGTCGCTCGCGGGCATTTCGACCCGTGACCTGCGGTACAGTATGGTGACATCCTTAAATCCAAGGCGGGCACAGCTTCGCGCGCAATCGAGGGCAACATTACCACCACCCACGATGACAACCTTTTTTTTCGGTTCGATTGTCTTTCCGAGGTTCAGGTCTCTCAGGAGATCGACGCCATCGATATACCCGTCATAACCCGCATCCTCTCCCTCGACGCCCATCATGTTTCCCCTGTGGGCACCGACGGCAACGAATACCGCCGCGTATCCTTCTTTCTTGAGTTCCTTGAGGCTGAGGGAGTCGACCTTCGCGTTCAGCTTTATTTCCACGCCGGTGCGTTTGATGAGGTTGATCTCATGATCAAGGATATCCGTGGGAAGGCGATAGTCGGGAATTCCCACCGATGCCATCCCTCCGGCATGCGGCAAGGACTCGAATATCGTCACGCCGTATCCCATCAAGCGGAGGTTATATGCCGCGGCAAGACCGGAAGGGCCAGCCCCGATAATAGCAACCTTCTCATCTTTTTCTGAAGCCGGAGCTTTCAGGACACTCCCACCTGCAGCGAGGTCCGCATCAGAGGCGGCTCTCTTCAGAAGGCGGATTGCAATCGGCTCGTCGACATCTTTCCGCACACAGGCATCCTCACAGGGATGGGTGCAGACACGGCCGGTAACGCCGGGCAGAATACACCTCTCTCTAATAAGATCGAGCGACGCTAACGGCTTATTATTCTTAATTAGTTCAATGTAACCGGGGATGTCGAGACCGGCGGGGCATGCATCGATACAGGGCGCTGTTACTGCCGAAGAATATTCTTTTTTGGCGATTATTTTCTCACCTTTAATGAAGGCAAGAAAATCCGCCTTGTAATGTTTCACCGCATCAGAAACGGGAAAGAGGGCAGACTGGCCAAAACTGCATTTGCTGTTCACCGAGACCTGTTTGACAATGGATTGCATCTCCGTAAGATCCGAGGCGTTTCCCTTACCATCCGCTATGTTCTTGAGGATATCGAGGAGTCTGTCGATCCCGAGCATACATACGGAGCACTCACCGCAGGAAATCTTCCGGATCTCGCGCAGATACCCGAGCGTAAGGGAAAGGACATCCGCTTTTTCATTCTTTACAACGAGGCCGTTCCAGCCCATCATCGCGGAGAACTTCCCTCCTCTGGGAAATGACGGAATCTTTATATCCGCAGATGTAGAGGTCTTACCCTTTCTGTTGTCAACAATCTTACCATTCCAACTGCTAAATGCAATGTTATTCATTCTCAAACCACCTTATCCTTTTTATATATGTGAGGATAACTATCGCAAGCTCTCTTATTTTAAGTCCGACCAGGCACGAAGACTATCAACCTTATTCTGAAGTTTATTGTACTCCTGATTAGTCGTATCCTGGATCATTTCAAGCACATCGGGCGTCAGGTGACGGAACCGTCCCTGTTTCTTCAGATAATCTTCCACAGGTCTCAGTTTTTCAGGCTTAATGGTAAATCGGTATTTGCCGTCCTCGACCTCATAGAGGGGGAACATCCCCGTCTCTACAGCAAGCCGTCCCAGCGATATCGTTAAATCAGAGGGCGCCCTCCATCCGGTGGGACACACGGAAAAGCAGTGAATATAAGAGGGGCCTTTCACGGCCATCGCCTTTTTGACCTTATTCATGAGGTCGATGGGATAACTTGGACACGCCGTTGCCACATAGGGTACCCTGTGAGCAACCATAATCTCGGGCACATTTTTCTTCCATGTTTTCTGTCCGAAGCTTTTCTTGCCCGCCGGTGATGTCGTTGTCGATGCCCCCATCGGAGTTCCACTCGAACGCTGAATGCCCGTGTTCATATAGGCCTCATTGTCGAGGCAGACGAAGAGGAGATCATGCCTGCGCTCCATGGCACCCGAAAGCGCCTGGAGACCGATATCCATGGTACCTCCGTCACCGGCCATTGCAACGCACTTGACATCTCGATCGGCGATCCTTCCCTTGCGACGCATCACCTTCAATCCCGCTTCGACACCGGAACCGACGGCTGCGGCATTTTCAAAGGCCACGTGTATCCAGGGTATTCCCCATGCAGTACTGGGATACATACTCGACACGATTTCCATACAGCCCGTTGCGCAGGCAACTACCGCATCCTCACCAAGCGCCTTTGCGATCAATCTGATAGCCAGTGCTTCCCCGCATCCCTGACAGGCACGGTGGCCAACGCTGAAATACTCGCCTTTTCCGGCTAACCGTGGGGCATAAAGGTCAAAGTTTGATACACTATTCATTATTCCCTCACTCCATAAAATTCGTAGTCTTTTAAAGCACCTTTTGTATGATCCTTCATCGCCTGCTCTATCATCGTGACAAAGTCCGTAACGGCCACATCACGGCCTCCAAGACCGATAATGTAATCACAGACTGCAGGGCGATCCTTCTCGTCATATAGTGCCGATCTAATTTCTGAACATACCGGGCCACCGGGACCGCCGAAGGATACTGCCCGATCCGTTACGATAAGGAGTTTGGCCTTCTTCACTGCCGCCTTCAGTTCTTCAAAGGGAAAGGGTCTCCAGAGACGAATCTTCACCAATCCCACCGATACCCCCTTGTCCCTCATTTCATCCACAGCGACCTCTGCCGTTTCTCCCATGGACCCCATGGTAACAAGCAGGACCTCAGCATCGTCGGCACAATGCGTCTCAACGGGACGGTACCTGCGACCGAACATCTTTTCCCACTCATCCCATACCTCGAGAATCGCCTTCTTGGAATTTCTCAGGGCCTCATCCTTCGCCTTCATAAACTCATGAAAGGTGTCGGACATCGCAAAGGCACCCATGGTGACCGCCTTGTCAGGGTGAAGCGTTGCGTATGGCTTCCGCGGGGGGAGAAATTTGGTTACTTTTTTCTGATCGGGAAACTCTATCGGTTCCACCATGTGGGTCAGCTGAAATCCATCGATATTGACCGACACGGGAAGCATGACATCTTGACGTTCGGCGATCTTGAAAGACTGGATCGACAGATCAACCGCTTCCTGGCCGTTCTCTGTAAACATAGCGATCCACCCCGCATCTCTCTGCGGCATGATATCGGAATGATCGTTCAGAATATTAAGGGGTCCCGATACGGCTCTGTTTGCAACGGCAATACAGATGGGAAGTCTCATCGCGGAGACTATAGGAAGAATCTCATGCATCAGCATCAGTCCCTGTGAACTCGTTGCCGTATACGCCCGTGCACCCGTTCCCGAAGCACCCATGACCGCACTGATCGCGGAGTGCTCGGATTCCACCGTAATATATTCCGTATCGCTCCTTCCGTCGGCAACAATCTCGGACAGATGTTCCGCAATGTGGGACTGAGGAGTAATAGGATAACAGGCTGCAACATCAACATTGCACATCCCTACCGCTTCGGCGGCAGCAATCGCTACTTCCATTCCGACTCGCTTCGCCATTTTATTCCTCCTCCATCGTTATTGCACCGGGCCAGCATTCATGAGCACAGATTCCGCATCCCTTGCAATAGTTCAAATCCGCTTCGAAAAATCCCTCTGAATTTTGCATGATGCATCCTTCGGGGCAGAATATATAACAAACTCCGCATTTTATACACCGGGAATTATCGTATATGGGACGACGCGCCTTCCAGCTTCCCGTATGATATTCACTGGCACTGCACGGCTCAAATACCATAGCCCCTATGTTTAACTCGTGCCATGCTTCAGGCCATTTCTTCTCTTTCTTCATAGGAATAACCTCAAGATTCTTTTATGCAGCCTTGGATATTTTCAACTCTTTATGGGCTCTCTTCAGGGCATTGATGTTCCGCTCCGCCAACCTTCCGAAGCGTTCCCTCAAGGGAGGTTCCACCGATTTCATCTTTACCGGCGCCACCGCCTTGATAACTGCCCCCAGCATTGTGGTATTGGTAATCGGAACTTTTAATTCCTCCCAGGCAATCTTCGTAGCATCCACCGTGGCGACATTACCCTTGAATTTCAGCTCCGTCTTCACCTCTTCGGGAGACTTTGGCGTATTGATAATCAAGATTCCGTCTTTCTTCAAGCCTTCGGCCACATCAACAAGACCGATAAGGCCCGGATCGAGAACAATCACCACATCAGGTTCATAGATGCCCGATCTTACCTTGATCTGTTTATCATCGATCCTCGTGAAGGCCGCCACAGGGGCACCTCTTCTCTCAGGACCAAAACTGGGAAACCCCTGAGCATATTTCCCTTCCTCAATAGCGGCCAGCGCGAGCATCTCTACCGATGTTACCGCTCCCTGGCCTCCTCTCCCATGCCATCGTATCTCTATCATAAGGAAAATCTCCCTCGCGTTGATTCGGAAACCTCAGTAATAAATAATAAAAATCTATCTGTCAACCCCTCTTTAAAAAAAAGTTGATGTTTTTCATGAAACATTTTGAATTTATTTTAAAAAACTTTTTATTACGTCTATTTTCCTCGGACAGCAGCGTTTCAGAGAGCAATCTCGTTCTGCCCAGAGTTTTTCATAATACGTTACCCGGAAAGACATAACTGCTACTTTCCCTCTTGATTGATACAATAAGTAACCTCACCGCAATCTAAATTATTCGGCCTCTTTTGTATTGTTTCAACGAGACATCCTTCACAGTCCTCTAAAGACCCGACGAGTTACTCCGGTCGCTTCCCATCTAGGGCCATCTGAATGAGCTGAACCGTATGAATTGTCGTGACACTATCCTTGGGCAAGTGAGCACCGATGGTAATATTACACCCCGGACACCCCGTCGCCACAAGCCCGGCACCCGTCTCAAGCACATTCTTCACCTTGCGATCGGTGATACGCGCCGACATCTCGCCATACTCTATCTGATATTCACCGCCACCGCCGCAACATCTGTTCGCCTCCGCCATCTCCACGAACTCAATATTGGGAAGGAGCTGTAACAGGCGACGCGGCTGAGCCCCAACACCCTGACCCTTAACAAGATGACATGGATCATGATAGGTAACCCGCACTTTCTCGTACTCTGCAGGTGGAAATTCGGGCAGCCAGTCGCGATGGGCATCGATAAATTCCGAGACATCCTTCGTTATACTGGCGAGATACTCGGCATCCTTCACCAGATCGTCATCTACTTCTTCTCCAAGGTCGTGGAGTTCTTTCAGGATATGTACGTATTCATTTCGCAGGGCCGAACCACAGGTTGCACAGTCAACAATAACCGCATCCACACTGTTCCTGGAAAACATTGCGACGATCTCTTTTATGCAGGTAAGTGCCGTTTTACGGTCTCCCGAGAGAAAGATCGGCAGGCCGCAGCAGGACTGTTTTTTGGGTATCTCAACCTGCACCCCCATGCGGGTCAGGACAGAGACAACCGCCTTACCAACATCGCCGAAGACATAGTTGGTAGCACAGCCATGGAAATAGAGAACACGGGCGTTTACTTCGCCCTCCGGCACGACTATCTCCGGAAATTCGTCGTTGAAGGGTTTCGGATTCATCGGGGGAATTCCGCTTATGGGAAGATTTCCGACCTTCATCTTGCTCTCTATCCATGGGCCGCCGAATATCTTCCGCACCCATTTCCCGAACCACGCCGAGGTCGACATCAACCACCCATTGGCGATTACCTGAAAGAATAATTTCTTCGTAAACCCGAGCCCGTAGCGCTCTGCGGCACGCCAGCGCAGACTTGAAAAAAGAGCATCCTGTCGCACACCGCTCGGACAGGCCTCCACACAGGATCCGCAGAGAAGACACGACGAAAAGAGGATATCGTTCATATGCTTGGTGATTTCGATATCTTCTTCTACGATGTGCTTTGCCAGCTGGACCTTGCCACGAGGACTGTGCGATTCCAGAAGCATCTCTCGGTATACCGGGCAGGCATCAAGGCAGAGACCACATTTTGCGCAATGATACACATGCTCACTCGTCAGATCATTTAATAACGGCTTATTGTTATTCATTATATTTGCAACTTTCCCATTCATTTGACCCAAGTAGGCCCGGTTATTCGATAAATTTTCCGGGATTCAATATCCCCTTCGGATCGAGAACAGACTTGACCTCAAGCATAAGTTTCCTGGCATCGTCATTCATGATCAGCGGCAGAAAGGGTTTCTTCGATATACCGATACCGTGTTCTCCCGAAAGGGTTCCACCAAGATCCACGGCAAGTTGAAACATCTCGGAAATGGCCTTTTCCACCCTCTCCCATTCCTCTTTGTCACGCTTATCGGTTACGATCATCGGATGGGTATTTCCGTCACCGGCATGGGCCATCGCGCCTATGGTTATATTATACTTTTTGCCGAGTTCAACGGTTCCCTTGATCATCGCCGGTAGATTACTGACCGGAACTGTGCAGTCTTCCAGTATACAAGTCGGCATCATTCTGGACATAACTCCAAAGGCGCTTCGGCGGCCAAGCCATAATTTTTCCTCTTCCTCAGCCGATTTGGCCACTTGTATATCGGAAGCTCCTTCTTCCTCACATATTTTTGTGATAATATCCACCTGCCCTCTGCAGGTCGTCTCCTCACCATCAACCATGATCAGGAGAGTTCCCTCCGCATCTCTGGGCAATCCGATATGGGCTGAATCTTCAATCATGTTAACCACAACCTTGTCCATAAGTTCCAACGCAACGGGAACAATACCAGATCCGATAATTCGTGCGACTGTCTTGCTTGCCCCGTCCAGTTGCGGGAAAAAGGCTTGAATACTCTGCTGGAATGCGGGAAGGGGGATCAATTTCACCGTAACCTCCGTCACGATCCCCAGGCATCCCTCGGATCCTGTAAAGAGCGATATGAGGTCTATCCCCGTAACATTTTTTGCCGTAATGCCGCCGGCATTGATAATCCGTCCATCCGCCAACACAGCCTTGAGTCCCAGTATCCAGTCCCGTGTCACACCATACTTGACGCCACGAGGACCACCCGCATTTTCGCCGACATTTCCCCCAAGGGTACTCACCGACCAGGAAGCGGGATCCGGAGGATAAAAGAGCCCCGCTTCTTTAACTTTGTCCTGCAGAGCAAGGTTAGTATATCCGGCTTCAACAACGGCATATCTGTTTTCTTTGCTGAGTTCGATAAACCTGTTCATTCGTGTCAACACCAGGACTATTCCGCCCTTCAGGGGTACGGTCCCTCCACTGAGATTCGTACCCGCGCCTCTCGGGGTCACGGGGATATCCTCTTCGTTGGCCAGCTTCATTACAGCCGAGACCTGCTCAGTACTCCCCGGAAGCACAACGGCATCCGGTATCGCCTCGGCTACAGAAGAATCGTAGGAGTAGCTTATTAGATCCTCAACAGAATCCAGATAGGATCCTTCCCCCACGATGTCACGAAGCTTCCTTTTCGTTTCTTCTCCTAACATTAATACGGCTCCTTTGATTTACGTTCTACCATAGTCTCATCTCTGATAGACCCTCGGCAAGGATAGCACGATACCACAAGCTGAGAATCCAGCTATACCGGGATCTCAGAGCGTTAATCCCGAACATTGTTTCAAATCTTATACATTAACCATGCCAATCGATGCATTCGGCTGTCTTTCTTTATGGTTTTATATAATTTCCATATGTCACACATCTTTTGTCCGGATACAACCATGTTGCATATATACTGACCGATAAATCATAATGGCCTGTTCTCAGGATTGAGTTATCTTTTATACAAACAATCAACTAACTGCCCTTCATGTGCCACTCTGACATACAGCATGCCACTTTGACGTAATTACATCGACCTTCGCTGTGGCAACGATATGCCTCGCCGTTCGTTGAAAGGTCATCATGTACCGAAAAAGATCGCAGGCAACCAGGTAACCACCCCCGGAAACAGTGCCAGTATGATCATCGCGAGCACCTGCAGAATCACGAAGGGAATGATACCGCGGTACACGTGCATCATGGTGTAGTCCCCCGGCGCGACTCCTTTGAAATAAAACAAGGCGTAACCGAAGGGCGGTGTCAAAAATGAGGTCTGCAGGTTGACGCAGAGGAGTATGGAAAACCATAGGGGGTTGAACCCCAGTTCCATGGCGATCGGCAAGAAAATAGGTACGGTGACCATCAGGATGGCAGCCCAGTCGATGAACATTCCCATAAGGAACACGATGGCCATCATAATAACCAGTACGATCCACCGGTCTATCCCGGACCCGATGAGCACATCGGCCACCACATCGCCACCGCCCATGCTCAGAAACACGGTACTGAAGAATTTGCCGCCGATGAAGAGCATCATTACCATAGCGGTAGTCTTGAGGGTGTCGTAACAGCTGTGCTTGAGCACCTCCCAGGTAAGTTTCCGGTTTGCCAATGCCAGAATTGCGGCTCCGGCGGCGCCCATTCCAGCGGCCTCGGTTGGCGTTGCCACGCCGCCCAAGATGGTACCCATGACCGCGAAAATCAATGCCAGCGGCGGTACAAGGGATTTCAGGGTCATGCCCCATTTCTGCGCGGCGGTATACTGAGCCGCTTCTTCCCTTGAGATCGGCGGTCCCAGCTCGGGATTGATGTTGCAGCGCACGAGGATATAGAGAAAATACATGCCGGCCAGGATCAGCCCCGGAAAGATCGCACCGGCAAAGAGGTTACCAACGGAGGTCTCCTTCATACCCGTCAAACCGCCGTAAACAACCATCATGATGGAGGGCGGAATCAGGATGCCCAGGGTACCGGCGGCACAGATGATACCGCTGGTCATCTCCTTTTGGTAGTTCTTTCGCAACAGGGCCGGGGTAGCCAGGAGGCCCATGGCGACCACAGAAGCGCCGATGATCCCGGTGGTAGCCGCAAATACGGTACACACTACAACCACAGCCAGGCCCAGTCCTCCATTGGTGCGCCCCAGTATGACATAGAGGGCCTCGAAAAGCTTGTCGCTCACCTTGGAACGGTCCAGCAACTGAGCCATAAGAATAAACAGCGGAATGGCCACCATCACGTAGTTTTCCATGATGCCCCAGGCGTTGTTGGCAAACATGACGAAGAGGGCCGAAACATGGAATCCGTTGTCGATAAGTCCGAACAGGGTCGCTATAGCGACGAGGGTATAGGCAAGCTGATGACCGAAAATGATGGCTACGATAAGCGATACGAACATTGTTACAGTTAGGAATTCTACACTCATGATTGGTTACCTCACCCCTTCCGCTTTACCCTGTAATACCCGGATATTATGAATCAGATTTGAGAAACCCTGAATCAGGAGAAACGAAAAGCCCAGGGCCATCAGCGTTTTGATGGGATAAACAGGCGGCGCCCAGCTGGTGGGATTGAGCTCTCCTTGCATAATGGAGTTAAGCGCGTATTTCCAGGATGCGATGGTCATTAATATCATTGCCGGCATAAAGAAGACCAGATTGGTCAGGATACCGATTATGCTCTGGGATTTGATCGGCAAAAGGGTTGTGAAAACGTCCACCTTAACGTGGCCACCGAGGATATCACAGTAGGCGAGCCCCAATATAAAATGAATACCGTACAGAAACGTGGTGGCTTCGAAACCCCAGATGGTGGGAGCGTTGAAGATATAACGCATGACCACCTCGAAGACCACGACGAAGAGCAGTGGCAACGCCAGTAGGGCACTTAACTGCCCCTGCTTGATATTAAAGGTATCGATTGTGTTGGATAGTTTGTCTAACATGCCTTTGTTCCTTTCACAGGGCATTGTGTGCCCGACCGGGATAACAGGGTGAAGATCCGCACCACTGACGGTGCGGATCTTCACCCTATTTTGTCAAGGCTATAAATAGCAACTCGCGCTATTCGTTGGTTTGGCCGTTGATATACATTTCATAGGGCCATGGGGTCACACCCGAACGGGCATCGCGCCAGTCGGCAAACTCCGCTATAAATGCTTCCTGAGAATCCAGCGCCTTTTTGACATCAGGATACTTCTCTTTCAGGCCATCCAGGTATGCTTTGGCAGTTTTACGGAAGTTAATCCGCGTTTCCTGATCCATTTTGACAAATTCAATTTTTTCCTTGAACGTTTTGATGGCCTTTGCGTTCAGACCGTTAATCCAGTTGTAGGACCACAGCTGGGTTTCCTTGGCGCAGATGTTGACGATCCACTTCAGGTCTTCGGGAAGTTTGTTCCAGGCATCCTGGTTTATGATGATATCACATTGAAAACCGGGCTGGTGAACACCGGGCTGAATGGAATATTTGGTAATCTCATCAAACCCCATTGGATAGTTGATGGCGGGTGTCGAATATTCCGCGGCATCAATTACACCCCGCTCCAGTGCGAGGTACACTTCACCGCCGGGCAGGGGACTGACCGACGCGCCCAGATTGTTCATGATGTCCATGTACCAGCCGGGGGTACGAATCCTCATTCCCTGGAAATCACTCATTTTCGTCGCACGCTTGTTTGAGAAGAGTCCCATCTCCTGACCGGTCTGGCCCGCAGGGAGCGCATACATATTATAGGGTTTGTACAGCTCCTGAAGCATTTCGAGGCCCCCTCTTTCATAGAGCCAGATATTATAGCCCTCACCATCTAACCCGAACGGGACTGATGCGAAAGCCACGAATGCCTCGTTTTTCCCCTTCCAGTAAAGCGGCGAGGAGTGTGCGATCTGGACCGAACCCTGGGATACCGAATCGAACACCTGATTTGCCGGAATCAGTTCACCGGCAGAAAATGGCTTGATATTCAGCCTTCCGGCGGAGGCCAAGCGAACGCTGTCGCAGAAATGCACAGCCATATCGTAAAACAGTAGTCCCTTGCTCCAAGACATGACCATTTTCCAGTTTACTTTTTCGGTTGAAGTTTTGAAGTGAACACGTTTGGCAGTGTCGTGACGGGGATCTACCCCGAATTTACCGCGTTTCTCCGCGGCAATGGATACGCTGCTCAGAAAACACAGCGCAAGAGCGATACAGAAAATAGTGGTTAACGCTTTTTTCATGACTGATTTCCTTTCTGACAGTATTGAATTATAGTAACTGCATGAACTTGCAATTAATATGCCTACAACCCGCGCTGGAAACGTCAAGACATAACAGCCATTCACCTCCTTTCGCAATTATGACCCCCCATCGCGAAGCGTTTATTATGAAATTAGCATGATGTCAGCACCTTACAGGCCAGACCTTCGACAGGTCTGACCTTTTTTATTTATAGTAACGCGTAACACAAAAAATAACTAATAGCAAGAATGATTTTGAGCATCAATATATTAAACAATTTAAAATAGTTAGAATGTATCCCCACTAAAAACATTTTTTTTTCATGGTTGCTTTAAGTGAGCATTAGTGATAAAAAGTATGTGTTGTTTTGTCTAATGGTCATACCACTAGTAGGGGTGTTGCCGATGGACAATTGGCGCCCTTCTGGAATATTACCCTTCTCTTTTTACGGTTGGAGATGATTTTTTCATTGAAGAAAATATTATGGATGCAAAATATCGAAAAGATATTACAGTTGATCCTCTGAAACCCCGTGATGGTAGGACAGAACACCGATATAGATATCTTTCAACCATTAGCTGATTGGACTATGCAAGGTCTTTGTATACTATCGCTTCTAGCAAACTACTATTTTACTTGTGTTATCGATGTCGTTTCATATAAAGCAATTTGTTTGGAAGATGATATTTTTCGTTAAAGTTTCTATAGCTTTCTTTATTAGAAAAGAAGGAAACATCAGCGTTCTATGGAAAAGACCCTGCCCTATCAAGCATAAAAACAAGGAGGATCTGTTATCATGAAGATCTCACCGATAAAACCGAAAAGGATTTCCGACCAGGTTTACGATCAAATTCGAGAGCTTATTTTACGCGGCAAACTGGAACCAGGCGAAAGAATATTATCGGAAAGGGAACTTGCCGCGGCCTTCGATGTCAGCCGTGCTTCTGTAAGGGAGGCAATTAACAGGCTCACAACCATGGGTTTCCTCGAACAGAAGCAGGGGCGTGGCACCTTTGTTTGCCTCCCTACACCCGAGGAAAAGAATGCGCTTGTTGTTGCGATGAAGGGGCAAAATCTGTCCATAAAAGAATTGCTGGAGGTACGGATAGGGCTTGAATGTAACGCAACCTATCTAGCAGCTGAGAGGGCAACCGAAAAAGACATTTACCTCATGGAACAGAACATAGCGAAACTGACAGATTCAACTAAAGACGGAAGAACGGATGCGGAAGCAGATGTGTCGTTCCATATGGCCATTGCATATGCCACGAGGAACTCTCTCCATATTCAGATCATGAGGGATTTATATGGCTATCTCTCGGCTAGCATCGAGGAATATCAGTACTATCGTATGGAATCCTCCACCAGAATGGCTGAGATTGCTCGGGAGCATGCCCAGATTGTCGCTTTGATCAAAAAACACGATCGGGAACGTGCGCTTCGAGCCATGTTCAATCACCTCAGCTTTGCCCTGAGTTTCGTCAGGGACAAGAAGAACCCTACATAGCAGTTGCTCTACCGGGTAGCACTCTGCGGAGCGCCAGTGCGACGGCTTACCGCAGCTTCGTAGAGATCTCCCCCCTTCGAATCGTTTATCACCACGAGGGGAAAGTCCACCACCTCGAGTCGCATCATCGCCTCGGGACCAAGCTCCGGAAATGCCACAACTTCAGCACCTTTGACACACTGCGACATCAGGGCGGCAACCCCGCCTATAGCCGCAAAATAGACGGCATTATGCTCCTTTATCGATTCTCGGACCGCGGAAGAACGGCTCCCCTTTCCGATCATCCCCTTCAGCCCCAATTCGATTAACTTCGGGGTATACCGGTCCATTCGCATACTCGTCGTGGGGCCTATCGATCCGATAACACGACCCGGCCTCGCGGGTGTCGGGGCGGCATAAAATATCACCATTCCAGAGAGGTCAACGGGAAGGGATTCCCCCCTTACTGCGGCATCGAAGAGTCGTCGGTGCGCCACGTCCCGTCCGGTTAGAATTGTACCGGAGAGAGACAGCGCGTCGCCCACCGAGAGGCTCCTGCATATCTCATCTGTCAGCGGTGTTTGAATCTTTCGTATTTCTTCCATGTAAAAAACCTTCCTAAACCGGAATTCGAAAATCGGAAAACGAATATCCTATAACGCAAAACGGAATTCGATTTTCAGTTTTCGGTTTCCGCAACCCTCAGATTATTGCTTCACCGTGTCTTGCCACATGACACTGGATATTGACCGATACGGGGAGACTCGCAATATGGCAGGGCATCATCTCTATGTGCACAGCAAGGGCCGTCGTTGCTCCGCCATATCCCTGGGGACCCACGCCAAGGGCATTTACCTCTTTGAGAATCTCTGACTCCATCGTTGACAAACGGCTATCCTGTGAATTTTCTTCTCCCACGGGACGGAGTAGCGCCTTCTTTGCAAGGAGCGCCGAAAGCTCAATAGAACCGCCGATGCCGACTCCCACGATTACCGGGGGACAGGGATTAGGACCCGCCTTTTTCACCATATCGACAACGTGTCTTTGTATTCCCTCAATCCCATCCGCTGGAAGAAGGACGACGGAACTGCTCATATTTTCACTCCCCCCACCCTTTGGCATGGCAATGATCCGGATGGTGTCACCCCTGACGATATCGGCATGAATCACCGCGGGGGTATTGTCGGAGGTATTTTCTCTCGAAAGGGGATCACAGACGGATTTCCTGAGGAAACCCTCACGGTAGGCTTCTCTCACCCCGGATTGTATGGCATCGTAGAGATCACCATCGACAATGTGGACATCCTGGCCTACCTCCACAAAGACGACGGCAAGACCCGTATCCTGACAAAGGGGAAGCGACTCCCTGTCAGCAATATCGACATTTTCAATGATCCTTCCGAGGGCATAGCGTCCTAATTCAGACTCTTCGGTATCTGCCGCATGCTTGAGAGCATCGAGAACGTCATCTCCAAGGTTATAGTTAACATCGATAAAGAGATCCCTCAGGGTCTTCGAAATCTCGCGGCATGATATTTTTCTGAGCTCGGCCATCAAATCCCCCTATGCTCCCCTGCGAAATTCCATGGCCTTTGCCATAGTCATCTTGTCCACATACTTGAGGTCACCCCCTACAGGAATACCGAGGGCAATCCGGGTAATCGCCACATTCTTACCTTGAAGGAGTTTCGTGATGAGGAGTGCCGTCGATTCCCCCTGAACACTGGGATTGGTGGCCAGAATAACCTCGGAAATCCTGTTCTCCGATATCCTGTCGATGAGTTCATGGATCCTCAGGTTATCGGGACCGATCCCGTCAACGGGGGAAAGAACACCGTGCAGGACATGGTAGGTCCCCCTGAAGCTTCCGCTTTCCTCGATTGCCACGAGGGAGTCGGGATCTTCAACCACGCATAGGGAATTGCTGTCTCTCGTGGGATCACTGCATATTTCGCAGAGCTCCTCTTCCGCAAGATTGAAGCAACGGGTACAGAACCGTATCTTTCTTTTCACCTCAACGATGCTTTCGGCAAGCCTCGCCGCATCCTCTTCAGAAGACCGAAGGATGAAGGTGGCCAACCGTGTTGCAGTTTTTTCCCCTATGCCGGGGAATCTGCTCAATTCCTCTATGAGATGCCGTATCGGCGCCGCGTATCCAGTCATAATAAAACAAAACCTTTCACCAAAGGATTTTCACATGGGGTCGTAACGTCTACAGGAACATTGAAAAACGGGATCAGACAAGCCCCGGGATATTGAGCCCGCCTGTTACCTTTGCCATCTCTTCCTGGGCCATTTCCTGTGACTTGCGAACGCCCTCATTAACGGCAGCCACTATCAGATCCTGGAGCATCTCAATATCTTCGGGATCTACCACTTCCCGTTCGATTTTCAGCGATACAATCTCATACTTACCGTTCACCACCGCTGTGATCATCCCTCCACCGGCAGTTGCTTCTACCGTCTTGGCTGCAAGCTCCTCCTGCATGCGGAGCATCTTCTCCTGCATCTTCTGGGCCTGCTTCATGATCTTTCCCATATTTTGTGCCACTATTATATCCTCCCAAATGTTATTGCTTATCTTTAACTATTACATCCCGTATCTCAGCACCCTCGAAGGTATCCAGCACCTTTTGAACGAGGGGATGTTTCAGGGCCTCACTCTTCATCTGTTCCGCCACCTTTGTAGCACCGTTGGACGAATTTCCGTAATTATTGGGAACTCCTTCAAGCGACGTAATTTCAACCGACACATCTTCTCCAAAGAATTCCCCCGCAATCCGCGTCAAAAGTTTCTTCTGGGATTTTTCCCTGATACTCTCCAGAAAGATATAGCCCTCGGGGAAACCGATCGTCATACACCCGTTGTCATAACCGAGGAGTTTCCCCGGCACAATCTTGGACCAGAGGGGATTGCTTTTTTTCTTTACATAATCGGTAAAATCACCCCACAGGTTATCTCCGGCAGCCCTGCCTCGGGGAACACTTTCCCGTCTCGTCGTGACGGAAAGATCGACTTTCTTCTCAGGAAAATCTTCCTTTTTCTCGGGCACCCTCACTCTTTCGGGAACGCTTTTTTTTCCTGCTCCCCCCGAGTTCAAACTTTTTTCAAGGATCTCCATCCTCGACAGGATTTCATCGACGGGGATTATGGGCTCGAGATAGGCCATCTTTGCCAGCAGATATTCCATGTTGAGCCGCGGCTCCAGGCCTTTTCGTATGTCATCTTCTTCGGCAATCAGGATATCGAGGAGGCGCTGCAGCGTTTCCCGTGAAGCCCCTTCGGAGATCTCTCTGAGTTCCCCTATCTCATGATCGGAGAGATCCATCAGCAGTTCTTCCTTTTCCGTTATTTTAACGGTAAGGAGGTTCATACAATGGTTGAGAAACATCTGATAGAACTGTTTGATGTCCATACCCGAGTAATAGACCTCGTCTACAATTGTGAGACATCGGCCGGCATCCCGCGCAAGGACGGCCCGGGAAAGTTCGGCAAGAAACCTCCTGTCGGAGAGGCCGAGGAGTTCCTCGACATCGCTATCCTTTATATCCGTACCCGAATAGGATATGACCTGATCGAAAATACTCTGGGCATCCCGGAGACTCCCCTC
>Ga0272442_10000168_pt1 | contig 109043 bp, 101 predicted proteins | sample SSMForm2O_FD_200262 | JGI IMG/M metagenome (GOLD analysis project Ga0272442, IMG submission 200262) | Marine sediment archaeal communities from Little Sippewissett salt marsh, Falmouth, MA, United States - SSM-Form-2O | ecosystem: Environmental > Aquatic > Marine > Wetlands > Sediment ...
CTTTTCCTGGTCCTGGCGGTAGTAGCATACCGAGAGCATCAACAGCGTTTCGACTACCGGGGTCACATCGGTCATCAGGGCCAGCGAGGCCTCGAACTTGTCGAGGGCGGCGGTGAAGGACTTGATGGCCCGGTCGAAGCGCAGGGCCTGGTAGTGCTTCTCGCCTTCCTGGCTCAGGCGCATGGCCTGCTTGAGATCCTTGTCGGAAAGCGGCTTGATCTTGGTGGCGGTGGCCTCGGGGATGAAAATGGGCCCCTTCTGCAGGCGCACCTCGTCGCTGTGCTTGATCTCGTTCTTCAGCAGCTCGGTGGTCTGGGTGGCGATCTCCTTGGGAACGCCCTTGAACACCGGCTGGTAGGGAAAAACGTAGATCTTCGGCCCCGGGCCCACCGCGGCCCGGGCGGTAAAAACCGTCCCGGGCACGAACAGCCCCGCTAGAAGAACCGCCATCAGCTTGCACGTAACTGTCGTCCGGATCATGATTTTCTCCCGAATATCCGGGCATACCCCGGAGGTTGAAATACACCCCCTCCAGGGAGATCGGACGTATCTGTGCCCTGTCCGATCTATCATTCCAGGTCGCGAAAAACGCTAACACATGGATTTTCAATCTGTCAACTGATTGACGATTAGTTGTCTGGAAGGCTGCCGGCCTGTTAATATAGAGGCATATCGTGTCCGCCAAAAGCCACAAGCTGGCCTACTTCCTCTCGGGCTGCCTGGCCGGCAGCATCGTCACCGGTACGCTCTTCTTCGTCTGGCTGCAGATTCACCCTCCGCCTTCGCCTACGGCTTCGGCGGACAGGTCCGGTCCGACGCAGCCGGAGCCGGAGGAGAAGCCGGAGGAAGAGTCCAAGTGCCCGGGGCTGGCCGCCGCCGCACCCGGCTGGCTGCCGGCGTCCGGAGACGCCGCCCGGGTCAAGAAGCTCCACGTCCCCCGCAGCCTGCGCAAGCGGGTGGATTTCTGGAAGTCGGTCTGGGGCAAACGGGCCAACCACGTCCACCTGCTGGTGGACGAGCGCCGGCCCTGGGTGATCCACAAGACCATAGACTGCCGGCGCCTGTTCAAAAGCGGCGCTCCCACCGCGAAGAAAGAAAGGCAGTGCGGCTATATGATCGCCCGGGCCAAAAAAAAGGTGATCAGGCAGCTGCGCCGCCAGCGGCGCCGTCCGCGCCGGGCGCTGTTGAAGGCCTTCGGCCGCAACCGCCGACTGGCCAGGACCGCCTACAAGAACATCATCAAGGTCGAGGGGCGCAAGGAGAGCCTGGAGAAAGCGCTGGAGCGCGGCGAACCATTCATGGCCGACGTGGAGAAAGCCTTCGCCGGGGTGGGCCTGCCGGCCTCGCTGGCCCGCATGACCATCATCGAATCGCTGGCCCACCCGGGAGTGGAGTCCTCGCGCGGCGCGGTGGGCGCCTACCAGTTCGTCGCCGACACCGCCCGCTACTACCTGATGATCCGCGACGGTGTGGACGAGCGGCTGGATCCCCTGCGCTCGGGCTGGGCCGCGGCCCGCTACCTGAAGGAGCTGCACAAGCAGTTCCGCAACTGGCCGCTGGCCTTGACCGCCTACAACACCGGCCCCACCCGGCTCAAGCGCCTGATCAAGCGGCGGCGCACCCGCGACGTCGGCAAGCTGGCCGACCGGGGAGACTATGGAAGCTTCGGCTTCGACGGACAGAACTACTTCGCCCAGATCGCGGCGGTGATCGAGCTGACCGCCAAGTTGAACGGCCGGCCCAACAACCACAACACCAGAGTCTACCGCCTGCCGCGGCCCATGCCGCTTACCGAGGTGGCCGAGTGCCTCGAAGCCCCCATCGGAAAGCTCATCGCCGCCAACCCGGCGCTCACCGAATCCATCGCCCTGCAGGGTTCCCCGGTCCCCGAGGGCTACCTGATGGCCGTGCCGGAAGACGGCGCCGAAACCGCGTCTAATCCGTAGAATCGTTCCTTTCATTATTACTAATTGACGCCTCAAATCCTTGCGCCCGGGCCCTCCCGGCGTTACCATATGTCCAATTTTCCGGGAGGACCGGCATGACTGAAGACCCGCGTACCCAGTTCGCCCTGGCGGCCGTCGACTTCGCCAAGCTGTTCAACGACACCTTCGGCACCACCAACCTGTCCGGCTTCACCCCCAAGCTCACCGCCCCCGAGGGCCAGTCGACCGGCGGCGGAGTCCAGGCCCTGCAGCACATCACCTTAGAAAGCGCCGATGGAAAAGCCATCGTGGTGGGCTCCTGCGACAACGTGACCAAGCAGGCCGAACTGCGGGTGCACGACCACGTGGCCGGCTCGTTCGCCCAGCGCTTCGGGGGCATGGCCTTTCCGGTGGGCAAGGCCGAGTTCGACCAGCTCCAGGCGCGCTTCAAGGACTTCTTGGAGATGCAGGCCGTCCGCGTGGGCCTGGCCAAGCCCCCGGTGGCCGCATCCCCGGCCCCGGCGGCCCCCAAGGGCAAATCCTCCGCGACGCTGTGGATTCTGATCATCGTCCTGCTTCTGGCTATCGCCGGGGGTCTGGTCTACTTCTTCGGCTTCTACCAGTCCTGAATGGCCAGAGCCCGGCCATCGGGGCTATAATGATCCCATGCAGCGCTTCCTGCTGATCCTGCTGAGTCTCTCGATTTGCACCTGCGAGCCGTCGTTGTGGGGCAAGGCCTGCGACGAAGAGGGGCGCTGCCTGCCGGGCTATGTCTGCGATCCGACCACCAACCGGTGCGTGAGACCCGGGGAGTTGTCGGACGGGTCCGACGGGTCTGACCTGTCCGACGGGTCCGACCTGTCTGACGGGTCCGACCTGTCTGACGGGTCCGACCTGTCTGACGGGTCCGACGACCCTTGCTCCGGCCCCTGCAGCGACGGTTGCCCGGATGCGGGCTGCTGCACCCAGGAATGCACCGGGGGGACCTGCCCGCCCTGCCCACCTGGGTGCTCCTGCCAGCTCAGCTGCCAGGACTCCAGCCACTGCACCTCCGACTGTGCGGAGGGTTCCACCTGCCACCTGGTCGCCGGGTCGGGCTCACGGTCCGATATGGTCTGTGACGGTGCAGACTGCACGCACGAGTGCAACTCCGCCAGCCACTGCACGCTGGATTGCTTGGGGCAGTCATCCTGCGAGCTGATCTGCGAAAGCACCGGCTCGTGCCAGCTTACCTGCGGGGAGGAGGCCGCCTGCCTGTTCTCCTGCAGGACGGGCACCTGCATCTTCGACTGCGACAACCCGGTCGACTGCGGGAACGGCGTGCGGGTTTGCCGCCGCGAGTGCCCCTGAAATCAAATCACGGACCGCACTGACCGGGATCTTCGCAGCAGCTCGAGGCCCCGTTCTGAACGCACGGCCAAGGGTGGGTCTCCGGGCAGCAACTGGTGTTGCCTTCGGGGTAGATCACCTCCACGGAATAGTCCGGACCGCTGCAGCAAGCGTAGCAGGCGTCGTCGACGGTTCCGTCGCAGCGGCGGGGATTCCCGGTTGGACCCGGGCAGCACATCCTGGCCTGCGATTCGCAGTCCAGGAAGGGATAGGGCGCCTCGGTGGCGCAGCAGGACGGTTCGCCGTCTGGCCAGAGCACCGGGTTGGAGAAATCCGGATTGGTGCAGCACACCTCGCAGCTGTCGTCGATTGAGCCGTCGATCCTTCTGGGGTGATCGGGCATCACCTCGCAACACTTGTTGGTCCTCGTCCGGCAGGACATGAGGCAGTATGGACTCGTCGGCGGGCACTGCGAGCCGGTCCAGCAATCCTCCACGCCCGCCAGGATGCACAGGTAACCGGAACAGAAAGACCCCTGCGCGCAGCAGACCTCGCCCTGCTTGCACACGGTGTGGTGATTGGGCGTACACTCCTCCCCTCCGTCCCCGCTGCACCCCCCCGCCGCACCCTTTCTTTTATCAGCAGTCGGGGCCGCCGTCGGCATAGGCCAGCAGGCAGGTGCACTCGGCCTGGGGAGAGGCGGCGTCTTCGACGCACTCCATCTTGCACAGGAAGAAATCCTTGTACTCTTCGCCGGTGCTGGCATTGTCGAAGGCATCGCAAGAGGAAATGCAGGCGTCGTAGTCGGCGGTATTGGTGGAGCAACGCTGCACCACGGAACAATAGTCGTCCACGCAACGGGACTTCAGCTTGCCCCACTCGTCGTCTTCTCCGCACGCGCAAATACTTCCGGCTAATGCCACCCACAGCGCAAACAGGAATAACCGCTTCATCGGGCACCTCGAAAATGTACTGTTTTCAGAGTTTGGTCCCCTGAAGATAGCCCCAACCGGCCCCGCCGTCAAACCCCGAAAATGTCACCGGAATGGACAGGGTTGTCCCAGGGTTGGGAATATCCAATCCCTTGATTAATCTGCCAATCAATGCCGGCCTTGGCGTCCACGTGTACCACTGCTGTGACACTGTTCCCTGAAGAGATCCTGGGTATTCTCCGCATCTCCCCGGAAACATGGGAGATGTCCCATCCACCCGACTCTGGCCCGGTTCTTGTACTATACAACCGAGGAGGAGCCCTACCCTACTGGGAACAAATACGGGAGAAAGCCATGAAAAAACTGCATTTTCCCCTGGCATTGGTTCTGGCGGCCCTGCTGGCCCTTTTCGGCCTCCCCGCCTGCGGTCCCGAGGAAGGTGCCGGGACCGGCGACGACCTGGGCAACCCGGGAGATACCGGTGATCCGGGCGATCCCGGCGACCCGGGCGACCCCGGCGACCCGGGCGATCCGGGCGACCCGGGCGATCCCGGTGACCCGGGCGATCCCGGCGACGTGGATCTGGGTCCCGGCGGCGAGGAAATTTGCGGCGCCATGCAGATCGGCGCCGACGGCGTTATGCCCAACATGATGCTGGCGGTGGACAAGTCCGGCTCGATGGACTACCCCATCTCCAGCACCAACCCGGGCAGAAAGGTCGACGATCTCAAGGCGGCCCTGGACATGCTGCTGGGCCTGGGCGAGGGCGAAATCCGCTTCGGCTGGATGCAGTATCCCGGCAACGACCGCTGCGAGCCCGGCATGGTCTCGATCCCCTGCGGTGACGACACCGTCTCCGAAATCCGCGCCCTGGCCGACCGGTTGAATCCCGGCGGCGGCACTCCCACCGGCGACTCGCTGTCCAATCTGGCCGATCACCCCAGCCTCAACGACGAAGCCCGGGCCAACTACGTGGTGCTGCTCACCGACGGCGTGCCCACCTGCCCCAACGGCAACGGCCAGGCAACCAACCCGGCCGACAAGGCGTTGACCATCACCGCCATTCAGGAGCTCTACCAGCGGCGGATCCAGACCTTCGTGATCGGCATCGGCGAGGAGCTAAACGATCCCGAGAAGGAAAGCAACGATCCCGACCTGCTCAACCAGATGGCCATCGAGGGCGGCCGCCCGCTGGACGGCGCGGTTAAGTACTTCGCCGCCAACAGCCGCGAGGAGCTGGAGACGGCCCTGGAAAACATCGGCAACATGGTCATCGGCTGCACCTTCACCCTCAATCCCCTGCCCCAGGATCCCGGCAGCATCTGGGTCAGCTTCGACGGCGACTGGATCGGCCGCGACCGCGACCACGTAAACGGCTGGGACTACGACCGCAACGTAAACCAGCTGGACTTCTACGGCCCGGCCTGCGATCGCCTGCGCGCCGGACTGGTCAGCTCCATGGACATCCTGATGGGCTGCGCCACCTACCAGGACCCCGAAGAAGGCTGGAACATCGACCCCGGCGACATGAACAACGGCGGCGACGTCGGCGGCGGTGGTGATGACGGCTCCGGGGGCGGCGACGAGGAAGAATTTGTCGATCCCGACGACGGCTGGAACGTCAACCCCGACGACATGCCCGGCCTGAACCAGCAGTGCGACCCGGCGGTCGACGACACCTGCCGCCCGCAGTAGTCTTTCAGGAATACAGCTTCTTGACCACGATCTCTTTTTGCTTCTCTTTGCGCAGTTTGTCTTTTTCCACAAAGATCTTCTTGCGGGTCCTGGGATCCATCTCCGTGTAGTACATTACCGATGAGTAGGTACCCGGTGTCGGCGTATAAACCTGCACCTGCTCCGGATTTATCTTCAGCTCCTGCGTGGTAAAACGCTTGAGCTCATGCATGTCCTTCTCTTTGCAGCCGGGATGCGCCGCCATCAGGTAATAGGTAAGAAATTGCTCCCGGCCCTCCTTGCGCTTGAGCCGGTCAAACATCGTCTTGAAATCCAATAGCGCCTGCTTGCCCGGCTTGCCCATCAGCTCCAGTACATGCGGCTGGATGTGCTCGGGAGCGACTTTTATCTGACCGGAGATATGATGCTTCACCATCTCTTCAAGGTAGGCGCGGCCGTTTTTCTTGTCGGCAGTGACGAGATCGTGACGGATGCCCGAGCCCACAAATGCCCGGCGCACGCCCGGAACCGCCCTTACTTTCCTCAGCATCTCGACAATCCGGCCGTGATCGACGTGCATCACTTCGCAGATGCGCTCCGAGTCCACACAGCGCTTATCGTCGCAGGTCCCCTTTTTCAGCTTCCGGTCACACTCATAGCCGTACATGTTGGCGGTCGGACCGCCAACATCGGCAATGACCCCCTTGAACCCCCTGTACTTGGTGAAGCTCTTCGCCTCTTCGACTATCGACGCCACTGAACGGCTGCGGATAGTCCGTCCCTGATGCACACCGATCGCACAGAAGTTGCATTCGCCCCAGCATCCCCGATGCGAAATTATGGAAAACCTGATGGTCTCCAGGCACTTCACCCGGCCCGCGGGCCGGTGAAAGGAATGCAGTTCATGGGTGAACGGCAGAGCCGCAACGGCGTCCAGTTCCTTCTCTTTGAGATATTCCGCCGGCGGGTTCTGGATGAGATAGCGGGCATCCACCTGCTGGCAGAGCCCCCGGGCGGAGATCGGGTCATTGTTGTTGTAGAACTTATTGAAAAGAATGATGTATTTCTCTTTGTCGGCCAGCGCATCCGCATGCGACGGGAGTCGAACATATTCATCGACCGGCTCTTTGGCGATGTAACAGATTCCGCGGACCGCGCGGGGATCATCACCCTGTTTCAACGCCGATGCCAGCGCAACAACCGCCGCCTCACCCATGCCGTAGACCAGGTAATCCGCCTTGGCATCGAACAAAATGGGTTTGCGGAGCTTGTTTGACCAATAGTCATAGTGCGTCACCCGCCGGAGACTTGCCTCGATACCGCCCAGGACAATGGGAGCGGTTCTCTTGAAATATCTGCGGATAAGGTTGGTGTAGACCAGAGTGGCGCGGTCGGGACGTTTGTCGTTCTTCCCTCCCGGCGTGTAGTCATCCGAGTTACGGAATTTCTTGGTGGCCGTATAGTTGGAGACCATGGAGTCGACACATCCGCCGCTCACGCCCCAAAAAAGCTTCGGCTCGCCCAGGCGTGTGATATCGACACCGGACTCAATATCCGGCTGACCGATCACGCCGACCCGATACCCATGCTTCTGCAATACCCGCCCGATAACCGCCACCCCGATAAAAGGAGAGTCAATGCAGGCATCCCCGCTGACCAGGACCACGTCACACTGATCCCAGCCAAGGGCATCCATCTCTTCCCGGGTAGCCGGCAAGAACCCGGAGCCGGTCAACGATTTTGAGGCACCTGCCGTTTGCATTTACCGTGGATATCCCTTCTCAAAACCAGCCTATTTGTTGCGCTGGTTTTTGGATGAGTGCCGCCACCGCCGGCGTCGATTGCGGGCGGGTTTCTTCTGGGACCCGCGGGCCGGTTTTCCGGCTTGGCGGCCTGGTCGGGGCTTTTGCCTGGCCGGTGCCGTGGCAGGAGCCGCGGTCATGGCATCGGGGCTGTGCCAGGCATGGTCGGTATCCACCGGAATCTCGTTGCCGATCAGCCGCTCGATGCTCCTCAGATCCGCGGTTTCGCTTGAGTCGCAAAAAGAGACGGCCACTCCGCTGAGACCCGCGCGGCCGGTGCGACCGATGCGGTGTATGTACACTTCCGGTTCGTGGGGCAGGTCGTAGTTGAATACGTGGCTGATGTTTTCGACGTCTATGCCCCGCGAAGCCAGGTCGGTGGCCACCAGGATGGTGATTTCTCCCGAATGAAATCCGGCCAGCGCCTTGCGCCGGGCGTTCTGGGACCGGTTGCCGTGAATCGCGGCAGCCGGGATCCTGGCCCGGTTGAGTCGCTTGACCAGGCGATTGGCGCCGTGCTTGGTTCGGGTAAAAATCAGCACCCGGGTCATGCTGGGGTGGGAGAGTTGTTCAATCAAGAGCTTGGGCTTGTCCCGGCGTTCCACGAACATCAACCGTTGTTCGATCTGGTCCACGGTGGAAGACGGCGGGCTGACTTCCACCCGGGCGGGATTACTGAGAAACGACCCGGCCAGCCGGGTGATGTCCGGGGGCAGCGTTGCCGAAAACAGCAGGTTTTGTCTCTTCCCGGGCAGGAGTTTCAAGACCTTGCGGATATCGTGGATAAAACCCATGTCCAGCATGCGATCGGCCTCGTCGAGGACAAAGAACTGCACCCGGCCCAAGTGAATGTAGCCCTGACCCACCAGGTCCAACAGCCGGCCGGGGGTGGCCACCAGGATGTGAACACCCTTGCGCAGGGCGGTGACCTGGGAATTCTGCTTTACCCCGCCGAAGATCACCAGGTGGCGCAGTTTCAGGTGGCGCGCATAGGCCTGGAAGCTCTCTGAGATCTGGGCCGCCAGTTCCCTGGTGGGGGACAGAACCAGGGCGCGGATTACCGGCTTGCCCTGGGCGGCGTTGCTTTGGGTCAACAATTGCAGCATGGGCAGGGCAAAGGCCGCGGTTTTTCCGGTGCCGGTCTGGGCACATCCCAGAATGTCCCGTCCGGCCAGCAGCAGGGGAATGGACTGGGCTTGGATCGGGGTGGGTTGTTGGTAGTTCTCCTGCGCTACCGCGCGCAGCAAGGGATCGATCAACTTGAGTTGCTTGAAACTGGTCATATCCGGCACACCTCGGGGCACACCTCGGGGACACACCTCGGGGACGGAGGTTACCACATAACACTCGATATCCAGAAAAAGGTTAAGACCGACATTGCGTTTCGACAGGTTTTGGGGGATCCTTCTTGTCCCACTAACTGTGTCAAGGAAGGTGATGTCATGAAGCGCATCGTAATCCTCGTAGTCGCGGTTGCCTTCGTTCTCGGCACCGGCTTGGTTATCGCCAGCCAGTCGGATGACGCGCAGTTGAGCCTCAAGCGCTGCAGTACCAGCTCCGACTGCCCCAACAGCAAGTGCAGCGGCGGAAAATGCGGCGCCTGCTCCACCAGCTCGGACTGCAAGTACGGAAAATGCAGCAGCGGCAAGTGCGGCAGCTGCAGCACCAGCTCGGACTGCAACGGCTGGGGCAAGTGCTCAAGCGGCAAGTGCGGCTCCTGCAGCACCAGCTCCGACTGCGGCAGCTTCGGCAGCTGCAGCGGCGGCAAGTGCGGGAAGTCGCCCTACTAAGCGATTGATCTTACAGCATCCCCAGCTCGACGCTGAGAAACCCCTCGAACATCGGCATGCCGAACGAAGCCACCTGCTCGGACCCGAAGATGACCTCGACCTCGGGCAATGCTATTCCTAACCGCACTCCCAAACGGATACGGAAGGTCTTGTTCAGATGGACACCCAGCTGGGCCGCGGCACCCGCATATCCCACCACCGTCCGATCCAATCGGGCCACATGGTTGCCCGAGTCGACCCCCGCCGAGACCGGGATCAGGATCCCCGCACCCGCCCCCACCGACGGCCGCCAGGTGCCTGTCGGTAAGACGTTGTAAAACGCCCAGGACCTGACCATGCCGATATCGAACGAGGCCTCGTCGCCCTGGTTGTCGATCTGCCGGCCCACCAGCGAGTAGGATCCGTCCAACTCGACCGCCAGGGCCTCGAGCGGCTCCCACCTCACCGCCAGCTGGAGCGAACCCAGCGGCCCCGCCCCGCCCGGGGAGGCGACCACCCCGCCCCCCAGCCGCAGCGAGAGCGGGCCCAGGGAATCCTGGGCGGCGTTCTCGACTCCTAAAACTCCGGCTCCGGTGTCAAGAGATCGCAGGGAGATCCGCTCGTCGGGCCTCCTGAGAGAGAACTCCAGCAGGCTCGTCCGGAGGGCCTCCACCGTCCGGAGGCCCACCACCCGGGCCTCCTCGGCGTCGGTCCGCCCGTCGGTGTGAATGAGCCTGAAGACCGTCTTTCCGCTGAGGCGCTCGCTCATCCAGATCTCGACGTCGCTGCCCTCCTTACCCTCCGGCCGGACGATCCGGAAGGCGCACACCCCTCCCTCCCGTTCGGCCAGCCTGCGCAACTCCAGACGGCGATCCGCGTCCCCGACGGCCTTCCCCGGCACCACGGCGACCGGGAGGTTCAGCGACTCGAACTCGTCGCGGGCCGCCCACTCGGCCTCCAGCCAGGCCTCCCCGGCGCAGCATTCCTGCATGGAGACCAGCACGACGAGCGGATGACCCTCCTGGCCCTTCGCCGGAAGGGCCAGGAGAACCACCAGCATCCCCGCGCTGAAGACTCGAATCATTTGGGTGCGTCCCCGCCCGTTGAAGACATCAGCTCGGCAGCCTCTGTGAAAGTCCCCTGCGGGTACTTCTCCAGGTAGTCCTTCGCGGCCTGCATGGCCCGGCTACGCATGCCGGCCTCGTCGCAGGCGCCAATGCTCCGGCCCAGGGCCTCCTCGGCCAGGCGGCCGCCGGGATCCTCGCGGAGGTAGATGTGGAACCAGTTGCAGGCCGCACGGGCGTCCCCCTGGATCTCGAAGGCCACCCGTCCCAGCAGGAAGGCCGCGATGACGGCCCGCCAGGAATCGCGGAATCGCCTGCGCAGAGAGAGCAGCGCCCGCTTGGCCTCGACTCCCTTTCCGGCGTACCGGGCGGCGTCGGCGAGCTGCCACAGCTCCCGGCCGTCCAGTGTCTCGCAGAGCTCCTCGAGGCCCGATTTCCCGGCAGCCTCGATAGCTTCCGCGTACCTGCGCAGGTCGTAGAACTCCTGCCAGCTTTCCGGCTGGTGGCCGTCCAGCCCCGCCACCTTGGCGCCCCTTGGCGCGGGCGCCTCGTCCCGGGCGGTTGTTTGGGGGGGGTGCATGACGTCCGGCGGCGGGCCGAGCTTGGCGACCCGGATGGCTTCGTCTCTTTCCTGCGACTCGAGGGCGGCCGGACCGCCTTCGGCAACGTCCGGATCGCCCGGCGCTCCCTTCCCGAACCGGGTGACGGTCTTCGTCCCCTCCTTGCGCAGCGACAGGTGCTCCCCGGCCCCGAGCTCCCGTCCCTTCGGCCGCAGCCCGGGCCCCCGGACGCCCACTCGTCCCCGGAAGACCCGGACGTCCAGGGAGAAGGGCTCCGCATTCCACACGACGGAGAACTCGGTCCCCAGGGCGGTGACCCGGTAGGGTCCGGCCTCCACCGTCCAGGTGGAACGGGTCTGGTGCCGGTTGATGTCGGCCCTGAGTTTCCCGCGGCCCAGCTCGACGCTGACCTTCTTGCGGTTCGCGGTGACGACCCGGCCGGTCGAGTTCGGGCGCAGCTCAATCCGGGTGCCGTCCTCGAAGCGGACCGGAAGCGGTTCTTCGGCCGACGCCTGCAGCCAGGCACCCTCCTCGCCCTGGACGGTTTCGCTGCCGACCCAGAAGACCACCGCCCGGGGAACCATCACCTCCATCAGCACGAAGGTGGCGCCGCCTACGAGCAGGACTAAGGCGGCGGCCATGGCGAGGCTCCTGCGCCGCGGCGGGCGGTGCCTGGAGGCTACGGTCATCTCGCTGAACGCTTTCTTGATATGCTCCCGCCGCTGTGGACCGGGACCGTCGCCCAGCTGTCGCTTCACTTCTCTCCCCAGACTCTCGTAGTTCCTGGCGCTACTCATCGGTTTCTCCTTCCATCCAGGAGGCGAGAACCAGGTCCTTCTCCGCGAGCTTCGAAAAAGCCCGCTTGGCCTTGTTGAGCCTTCGCTTGACGGCCGCGAGCGAGCAACCGCGGGCGATGGCGCAGGTGGCCAGGCTGTGACCTTCGATGTACCGCAGGGTGAACACGATCCTGTCTTCGACGCCCATTCCGTCCAGGATTTCGTAAACCCGGATGGCGAGCTGCTGCCGCTCGGGCCGGAGCTCGTTCGAGGCGACCTCGGGGTTTCCGGGGGTCAGATGCAGTATCCTGCGCATCCGCCGCTTGCGGATCTCCTTGCGCACGGTGTTGACCGTGAGGCGGATGAGCCAGGGCTCGAGGAGATCCGGGTCGCGGAGCCCGTCGATCGATGCGAGCACCTGGGCGAGCACCTGCTGGACCATGTCGTCGTGCTCGTCATCGGCGCCCAGGAGCCTCCAGACGAGTCCGTGGATGCGGTCCTGGTAGCGGTCGTAAAACGCCTCGGCGGCCTTCGGATCCCTTCTTTGCAGCCCGCTCACCAGGGTCCTCACTTCCGGGTGCTGTCCGGGTAAATGGAGCACTTTCAGCGAGTTGTCCACTTCGACGGTCATGCCGGCAAAATGCTCCTTTCCAAACAGGTACCCGCAGCCCCCCAAACGGCTCACCTTGCGTGCCATGAATCCGGTTCCCATCATCCATCGGGATGCCTCAAAAAACAAGGGTGAGCCGTTTCGCCGGCTATTGGTACTTGGTTTGAAAACGTATACGCTAACTTCCGGGAGGGCTCGCATGAAAGCGACCAAGATCTTTGAATGGATGGGGGCCATCTGCATCGTCGCCCTGACGGCGGCGTGGCAGTTTTCCTGTTCCGAGGTGAACCCGATCGAAAAACCTTGCGAGGACGTAGACTGCTCGGGTCACGGGGACTGCACGGTGGAGGACGGCCAGGCCGTCTGTATCTGCCATGACGGCTACGCCGCCGACGGCCTGAGCTGCATCGCCACGGTCGCCTGCTGCTCCGTGGGCACGGCCTGCGAGGACGTCATAGAAGCGGACTGCGACGGGATGTCTTTGGGAGCGGGCAGCTCCTGCTCGGCGGATTCCTGCCCGGTTGTCAGCGCCTGCTGCACCGACGGGGCCTGCACCGTGACCACCGAGGACGACTGCACCGGGTACTTCCTGGGGACTGTGTTGATCGGCTGCGATCCCAATCCCTGCCTGCCGCCCGAGGCCTGCTGCTTCCCCGACGGCACGTGCGAGGAAGTGGCTGCGGGGAGCTGCACCGGCTATCCACTCGGCGAGGACACGAGCTGCGCCGCGGACGCCTGCCCGGCCTTCGATATGGACTGCAACGCCCTCGTGAGCTGCGAGGTCGGCAGCTGCCACCCGGGCACCGGCAAATGCGTGTACGACGCCAGGTACCAGTCCCTGGTGGAAGCCCTGCGACGGAGGAAGTCCCAGCTGGGCATCCAGGGGATGGCGGTGGCCGTCATCGAGGGGGGCGAGGTGACCTTCGCCACCGGCCTCGGCAGTAAGGTGCCCGGAAACGTGAACCGGGTCAGGCCCTCCACCCTGTTCCGGATCGGCCCGTTGACCATGCCGCTGACCGCGGTGGCCACGTTGCAGCTCGAAGAAAGCGGCGATATCGATCTCGACGAGCCCGTCACCACCTACCTACCCGGGCTCTCCTTCGACCTGGATCCGGGCTGGGCCCCGAGCATCACCCCGAGGCACCTGCTGACCATGACATCCGGGATGAACAACTACTGGGAGTATGACGTCCCGACCATGCTCGACGACGACGCCCTGGCCGAGTTCATAAACGGGTACTTCGGCTCGGCGGGGTACCTGCAGGCCCCCGCCGGGCGGATGCAGATCATCTCGTGCGCCAACTTCTACGTGGCCGGGCTGATCGTGGAGACCCTCACCGGCGCCTACTACCGTGAGGTCATGCGCGATCGGGTGTGGCTGCCCCTGGGGATGGAGCGGACCTTCCTGTTGCCCGAAGAGGTGCTCGCCGACGGGGACTACGTCGTCACCTACTCCAACGTGGAGCAGTTCTATGGGCAACAGCTCCCGCCCGACGCCTATGACAACGGGTGGGGCCGGCCCGCGGCGTATGCTTTCTCTTCGGTGCTGGACCTGGCCGAGTTCATCAAGTTCCTGCGCGACGGCAACACCGAAGTCCTGTCCGACGATCTGAGGATCGCCATGCAGTCGCCGCAGGTGAACACCCATGAAATGCTGGACCTGGATCACTTCGGCTTCGGGCTGGCCGTCACTGAAGGCCTGTGGATCGGGGACGAGTTCTACGATCTCCGGATAGTGAATATTGGATCGTTCATCCCGGGGAGCACATTTGGATCGAGCCTCCCGGGGTACTCGGCGGAACTCGTCTGGATACCCGGACTGGACTTCGGCTACGTCATCCTCGGGACCGGAAACGCCGAATCTTTCTTCGACACCATGCTCACGGCCTTGCCGAACCTGGTGACCCTTCCCGATCCGGCCCCGGAACCCGACCTCACGGTGGACCCCGCCACCTACGGCGATTACGAGGGCCAGTACTGGGACCCGTACTGGGCGGGGTGCATCACCATCACGGTGTCTGGCGACAACCTGAGGATTTCCGTTCCCCATTTCGACGCCTACGGCACTCCCTACGGCACTATTCTCCGGCCCAGTTCCCCGGACAATTTCGACATATACATGTGGAACGTTCCGATCAACCTTACGTTCCTGCGCGACGGCGACGACCAGGTGGAATACATAAGAAACTATTTTTTCGTCGGGGAGAAGGTGTCCAGTTGTCCCCGGGCCGGGCTTTCATCCGAAAGAGGGGTGCCGAAATGACCAGACATACAGTCGTTTTGATTGTTCTGATCTCCATGGCCGGCTTCACGTGCGTGGAGTCGGGCACGGATCCCTGCAGGGACATCACCTGCTCGGACCGCGGCACCTGTTCGGTAGTCGACGGAGATCCGCTTTGCACCTGCGTGGAGGGTTACGCCGGCGACCGCTGCGAAGAGTGCGCGGCGGGATACCACCAGGACGGCGCCAACTGCGTCGCCGACGTGGCCTGCGGGGCAAACAGTTGCTCGGGAAACGGCAGCTGCGACGACTCCACCGGGGTGGTGATCTGCACCTGCGATGCGGGCTATGCGGGCGACCACTGCGGGTCGTGCGACACGGGGTACCAGGACAACGACGCCGACGGCGCCTGCTTGCCGGATTGCGCCGGCTCGGGGCTGGATTGCGGCCTGTTCGGAGACTGCAATGACGCGACCGGAACGGCCGCGTGCGTCTGCGACCAGGGCTACGCCGGGACCTCGTGCCAGACGTGTGCCGCGGGTTACCAGGACAACGACGATGACGACATCTGCCTTCCGGACTGCTCTGCGCCGGAGTCGGCCTGCAATCCGCACGAGTACTGCGACGACTCGTCCGGGACGGCATTGTGTTTCTGCAAGGAAGGCTACACCGGGCCGGCGTGCGACAGCTGCGACGCGGGATACCAGGACAACGACGGAAACGGCGACTGCCTGCCGGATTGCTCCGACAATGATTGCTGCGGTCACGGCACCTGCGACGACGCCTCGGGTGTCGCCGGCTGCACCTGCGATGAACACTTTTTCGGACCGCGCTGCTCCGCCGAGTTCGTCCTTATCCAGGGAGGGCAGTTCGAGATGGGTGCGGAGTCAAGCTGGTCCAACGAGCGGCCGGTTCACACCGTGAATGTGCCGTCGTTCTACATCATGAAGACCGAGGTGACCGTGGCCATGTACCGGCAGTGCGTGGAAGACAACGGCTCCTGCAGCCCTCCGGAGTTGGTGGACCCAGAAGGCTCGGACGAATACCGCAACTGGGACGTTGCCGGGAAGGACGACCACCCGATCAATTACATCTCTTGGTTCCAGGCCTACGAGTTCTGCGATTGGCTCGGCGGGCGGCTGCTCTCCGAGGCCGAGTGGGAGTACGCCGCCCGCGGAGAAGGGCGGGACGTCACCTACCCCTGGGGAGACACGTCCCCCGATTGCACCCTGGCGGTCTACGGTGAGTGCGGTCAAACGGGCACCGAACCGGTGTGCAGCCGGCCGGACGGCAACACCCCCCAGGGGCTGTGCGACATGGCGGGCAATGTCTGGGAGCGTGTGCAGGACCGGTACAATCTGACCTACGACGGCGCGCCCGACGACGGGAGCGCCTGGGAATGGCCTTCCTGGAACGGGCGGGTGAATCGCGGGGGATCCTGGGCCTGGACGGAGCTTTACTCTCTTCGCGTCGCCTACCGGTTTCCGGAATGGCAGTACAACTGCTGGAAGGGCATGGGAACCAGGTGCGCGATGTCGGTGGAGTAGCAAGCACGCCGGGGAAGTATAGTTGGCGGGTACAAATTGGTCAGACCAGGACCATCCCGGCCTATGCCACCTTGATCCTCTTGACCTTCAGCTTCGACCTCTTCTTCTCGGCAATCCACAAATCGTACTCCATCTGCATGGAAAGCCAGCTCTCCGGATCAGTAACGCTCAAGCCCAGCGGCTTCAGGCAAAGCTCCCGGATCGTCTCGCCGGGATGGGGAGGTTTATGCATTCTCATGCCCATTCAACACCTCTTCCCCGCATTGCCCCCGCTTATTCCAGCAGCACCTCGGGATGCTGGTCCACGATCCGCAGCAACGAACACGCCGGCCCCTGCGGCTTGCGCCGACCCTGCTCCCAGTCCTGCAGGGTCCGCAGGCTGACTCCCAGCAAAGCCGCGAAGGCGGACTGCGACAAGTTGAGCTTCTCGCGGATCGCCTTCACGTCGTCGGGAACATCCACCCGTATCCGCTTGCCACCACCAGCCTTGATCTCCCTGACCGCATCCAGCAGCTCCTGCCCGATATCGCGTTTCTTCTTCATGAATCCAACTCCTTGCGAAGCGCCTTGAGAACCGCCAGCGGAATATCGGCCGCCTCGCTCTTTGCATAAATGGTCAATAACCAGATTTCTCCAGCCCGGCTGCGCCAGTAATAAATCACCCGCAGCCCTCCGCGCTTCCCCTTTCCCCGGCTTCGCCACCGTATCTTCCTCAAACCACCGCTGCGCGGAATCAAGTCTCCCGCGTCCGGATGCTGCACCAGATGCCACTGCAGTGAGGCATACTCGAGATCGTCCAGGTAACGGTGCACCAGACGCGTGAATATGGAAGACTCGATGACCTCCATGTAGCTATTATACGGCATTGCCGTATAGCCGTCAACATAAAAAAATCCACGTTGCCGGCATTCATTGTCAAATCTATTTATTAGGAAAGCATCACTCTGATTGTGGTACGAACCTACTGAACCATACTTTCCACGAATCCGGAGGTCACCCGGCAGCATTACACCAAGGCGGGGGCGATGGAACGGGCCAGGACTCTCAAGTTGCTCAAAGTGGTCAAGGGCGGGAAGAAATGGAGCTGAACGGGACGGCGAAGCCGCCTTCTGAATGCCATTAGGCATTTTATTTGTTTGGAATCGGGAAGTTAGCATTTTCTTTCAACATCGAGACCGGCGTTTCGGATGCCTTTTCCTTCGATTGGACGATGTGGAAAACTGAATGGATCGTAGCTACCGTTTGCTGCCGTTCTGTTGGGGGCAAGGCAGAGCGTTTTCCAGAATGAAAAACGCTCTGTGGCGAACCGCTTGTCCGGAGCATAACATCGAAATAAAATGTAAGGCAGAGGAACGGTTTGCAAATGAGGGACAAAGCTAAGAAGCTCTGCGATGAAGCCCGAAAGCTCACTCCTGCCGAGCGGATCAAAGTAGTCGACCAAATTCTCGACAGCCTTGACGAGACCGACGACTCTACCGATCTCCTCTGGGCCAAGGAGGTCGAAGACCGCATTCGGGCCTACCGCCGGGGCGAGTTGAAGGTCGTGGATCTGGACGAGGTACTGGGGAAGTAACGCGCAAGAACAATCAGTGCTTCTTTGCTGAGTTGATTCTATACCAAGGCATATCGAAGTCGCCCTTTGAATGGGGCCATTTCTGTGGTGATCAAGATGATCATCCAGCGGAAGGTTTGAAATCAACCTGTCGCACTTCGTCTGCGTGTTCCTTGAGTTCCTGTCTAAGCCCGTGCTTGAGGGTGACGACGACCACCTGAACACCTTCCCTCCTTGCAAACTTCATTGCGGGAACAAAATCCGAATCCGCTGTCACAAGAATCAACCGGTCAACGATTGATTTACTCGCCAACCAGGCGATGTCCAGGCCGATCTTCATGTCCACTCTTTTTTGCTTCAAGTTTGGCTTCAAGTCCTTTGCTTCTATTGATCTGCCCTTTTCTATCAGGTCTTTTAGTGCGCTCTCTGTAACCACCCATCCATGGTAGAGTAGTTCGCCGCCACGATAGGCAACGTTTTCCGAGATGCGCATCTGATCGTGGAATAGCGTCCCTTTCTGAAGGTTCTTCGTTACCGACCGATTTGATATCGGGTTCTTCATTTCACCAGTGTATGGAGGGCAGTCGTAGTAGTAGATACGGAAAAGCCTCTCGTCAGCCTTGAGACACTGCTTGGCCAGTTGAATAACATCGTCTGATGTTGGATACCTACCGATGAGCTTTTTCAAGCGGTGTCTAACGTGACCCCCGTCGAGAAGTATAGCTGTGCGGTCCACGAAATTCCCCGTAAAAACTTATGCCCCCTCCCCACTATATTGATTGGCGTGGAGAGGGGGCTGAATTTCAATTCCAGGTCGACTTTCTTTAGCCGACCTACCATAAGATAATACTCCAAATCCGCACGTAAAGGTCAAGAAAAACTGTTCAAGGGTATCCTGCGTATTTGGGAGGCTTTCGGGGAAATTCTTCAAAAGCAGGCTCTCATGGTCAATTTCTTGGAATATCGCAAGAATCCACGGTCAGAGCCACTCTGCAGATTCAGCTCCATCTCCAAGTCCCCAGCTTACTCAAGGAGAATTTACAGCTCATTGTTCATTTACCAGGCCTCCTGCCGTCTGGTTTCTTGGCCTGGGCCTCCAACCACTTCCGTATTCTTTGTTCCCCTCCACCGGAGCCAGCGACGGACACCGGGGGCAAACCTGGCTGCTTAAGAGCGTCAGGCGCATCTGCGAGGTCGCAGACGTCCCCAGGATTAGCGTCCACGGGTTGAGGGGCACCTGGGCCACCCTGACGGCCGACGCGGGCGTCTCGGGGCACATCATCGCGCGGGAGCTGGGCCACACCAGCTACACTACGACGGTGGAGCACTACACCAGGAAGGGAACCATCGAGCAGGCGAAGGTCCGCAGGATGCTGAAGGTAGTCGAAGGCGGGAAGGTCCCCGATGAGAGCGACTGAATACCCCTTCAGAAAGTCAAAAGCGGTGGGGAAATCTTTAAATTTCCCCACCGCAGGGGTGCAGGTATCAATATACCTGCGTTATTCATGGAGCTGAACGGGATCGAACCGTCGACCTTCTGAATGCCATTAGGTCCCGGCCAGTTGTGAATCAGTGACTTACGCAGAAATTCCGGTACCCGGGCCGGCGAATCGATAGCGTTGATTAGTAGTTGGCGGGTACAAATTGGTCAGACCAGAGCCATCCCGGCCTATGCCACCTTGATCTTCTTGACCTTCAGCTTCGATCTCTTCTTCTCAGCAATCCACAAGTCATACTCCATCTGCATGGAAAGCCAGCTCTCCGCAGTAGTGTCAAACGCAATCGAAAGCCTGACGGCCATCTCGGGGCTCACTCCCATGCGGCCGTTGAGCAACTCTGACAGCGCCTTGCGACTAACTCCCAGATGCTTAGCCGCATCCGTGACGCTCAAGTCCAGCGGCTTCAGACAAAGCTCCCGGATTACCTCACCAGGATGGGGCGGATTGTGCATTCTCTTACCCATTCAACACCTCTTCTCTTCAATGATAGTCGACGTAGTCCACGTCGACCACATCCGTTCCCTCAAAACGAAACACCAACCTCCAATTTCCACTGACATCAACAGCCCAGCAACCCTTCAACTCGCCCTTCAGGGCATGCAAGCGAAGCCCCGGCAGGTTCATGTCCTTCGGCACCCTCGCAGCATGCAGCCTGGCAAGAATCAACCGCAGCCTGCCAGCATGCTCGGGTCGAACGCCCGCCTTGCTCCCGCTTAGAAAGAACTTCTCAAGCCCCTTGTGCTTGAAGCTCTCGATCACACCCCAATTGTAACCTATAACGTTACAGGTGTCAACTCATGCGATCGCGTACACGTAAGGCCTCATAACGTTCAGCACTCGGCATACTTCCGCGGCCCGCCAGAGTCCGTCCATCGTACCGGCCCTGCTCCGCCGGTAGTCCTTGAGCGTTTCTATCGCGACGTCCAGCCCGATCTTGTTCCGGTACTTGAAACAATCGGCCACCGTCTTGGCAGGCGACGTCACCCGGACCGGCACGCCTTCCACCCGATGCTCCTCGACGCCGAATGTAAGCGCCTCGCCCGAGAAGCGCACGATGCGGATAGGCGGATGATCGAACCTGGGCTTCCTTGCCTTCGGATGGATGGCCATCCACACCTCGAACGGCGCCTGGGTAGTCAGGTCGTGGAACCGCAGCGCCGACAGCAGACAAACCACCCCGCGCGGCACCTTCTTCTGGGCCTCGGCCAGGCTGTGCTTCTCGCTGGGCTCGATATCCACGGGAACATAAAGGCCCCGCCCCGTCCTCACCAGCAGCCCCCGCCGGCAGAGCCTCGATAGAACCACCCGTGGAATCCCTGCCTCTTTCAGGTCCCGCGCCCGGATCACCCCGTTCCGGCGGACCAGTTTCATGACAGTCTCTGCTTGGGTGGGCTTTTTCATGTCTGTTACAATACGTAGGTAAATATTCTAATGTACCTACACTATGTAACAGGCGGGTCTACTTGTCAAGTTACAATGTACATCAAATAAAAACATATGTAGACCTTTCTATCCAGAACGGGGCTGGCGGGCACAAAGGGTCAGGCCGGCACCATCCCGGCCTATGCACCGAACCAAGAGGGTGCTTCGGGTTCTGCAGGGTGGGCTGAATGAAAAAGGCCTGACAACGAAATTCGAGAATTTCGTTGTCAGGCCAGATGCCGGGAAAAAATCCCCTGCCTAATCATGGAGCTGAACGGGATCGAACCGTCGACCTCCTGAATGCCATTCAGGCGCTCTCCCAGCTGAGCTACAGCCCCATATTCCGGTTGTCACGGACCAGACGAGGGTCTTGTTGATAGCACTACGGCGGGATTGTGTCAAGCTGCGGGGGGATCAGGCCTTCTTCTTTTTCGTAGACTTCTTCTTTGCGGGCTTTTTCTTAGCGGCCTTTTTCTTGGGCTTCTTCTGCATGATCAAGACGTCCATCAGGTTGCGGATTCTTACGTAGATGTCCTGGACGCCCTTGGGGACCTTGATCTTGCGGGCTTCGATCAGTTTGTAGGTCTCCTCGCCCAGGCGCTTGAAGAGCTTGTCGCGCTCGGAGAGCAGGCGGTCGCGTTCGGCTTTGAATCTCTCGATGCCGGTGGTGCGCAGGGTCTTGGAGATCTGGTCGAGCTGGGCCACGGTCTTCTTCCACAGCTCGATGGCCTGCTTGCGCATTTCATCCTTCCGGTTTGCCATGGTAGTGCTCCTTGGGTTGTATGTCAGTTTCCGGAGGGATATAGACTACTTGACGCTCTGTGTCAACGTTTCTTTTTCTTTCTCTTCTTCTTGGAGGGGGAGGATTTGGGTGGGGGAGCCTTCTTGGGCTTCTTGTCGTCTTTTTCCTTGATGACCCCGGCCTCCAGGAGGCGCTGGTGGACTTCCTCCTTGGAGAGGGGCTCGGGGGGGGCGGGGGCGTGTTTGCGGCGGTAGAGGTAGAAGCCGATTACGAAGACTATCAGGACCAGGCCGATGAACTGGGAGGTGGACAGGGCCGGGTCGGCGTGGTTGCCGAAGCCGCCGCGGTCGGTGTCGCCGCGGATGAACTCGAGCAGGAAGCGGGCGACGGCGTAGCAGGAGATCATGATCAGGAAGGTCTGGCCGGTGAACTTGCGGCGCTTGTACAAAAACAGGGCCAGGGGCAACATCGCCCAGCCCACCAGGGACTCGTAGAGCTGGGTGGGGTGGACGGGGATGCCGTAACCGAAGGCGTTGGCGGCCTGGCTGCCTTCGGGGAAGACCACGCCCCAGGGGACGTCGGTGGGCTTGCCGTGGCAGCAGCCGGCCAGAAAGCAACCGATGCGGGTCAGGCCCAGGCCCATGCACATTCCGGGCGCGGCGCAGTCGGCCAGGCTCCAGAAGTCGGCCTTCTTGACATACTTGATGTAGACCCACACGGCCAGGGGGCCGCCGATGAAGCCGCCGTAGGCCACCAGACCCTCGCACTTGGAGCCGAACATGGCGCGGAAGAAGCCCTGCATGCGCCAGGTACTCGGGTTGGTGATCAGATGGGCGACGCGGGCGCCGATCAGGGCGAAGATGATGGCCAGGGCGAAGGCGGTCACCGTCGTCTTGTAGGGGAAGCCCTCATGGTTGGCGTTGTGCAGGCTCAGGTACCAGGCGCTGATGAAGGCCAGGCCCAGCATTACGCCGTAGGAGTAGATGCTGGCGCCGCCGATTATGGGGATGGATTCGGGGAAGGTGTAGATTATGGGGTGCATTGAATAGGAATAGTGGATCGAATCTTGGGACATTTCAAATATTTCGGGCACGGGCACGCGCGCGGGCACGGGCACGGGTTAGTTGACACCTTTCGAGCCCTTAAGTAACCTTGATGACGATGAATTTGCAGAGGCGAGTATTATTGCTTTCCGTTGCGATTGTTGTGGTTATCGCTGTGGGAATTATCGGGTTTTTCGTTCTGGGGCGGGCGGCCGGTGGCGAACCTTCAATAATCGATTGTGCTTATCAGACGGTGATTACGCTTTCTACCGTGGGTTCGCGGGAGATCAAGCCGCTTACCGATCTCTGGTACGGGAAGCTTTTTATCGTGGGGTTGATACTCAGCGGGATGGGGGTGTTGTTTGTTTTTGCCACCAGCATGACTGCATTTCTTGTGGAGGGAGAGATCCGCCACATTTTCCGGAGAAAGAAGATGGACAAGGCACTGCACAATCTTGACAACCATATCATCGTCTGCGGGGCGGGGGATACCGGCGGGTTCGTGATCGAGGAACTGCTGCGTTCGCGCCACTCGCTGGTGGTTGTGGACGCCGACGAGGAGCGCATCGATCGGTTACGCGAGTCGCACCCGGACACCTTGCTGCCCGTCGTGGTCGGTCCGGCGGCGGACGACGAGGTTCTCAAGCGGGCGGGAATCGAGCGGGCCCGCGGGGTGGTCATCGCCCTGCCGGACGAGCGCGACAACCTGTTCATCACCGTCACCGCCCGGCAAACCAACCCCAAGGTGAAGATCATCGCCCGGGCCGCCGACGCCCAGGCCGAGCTGCGGCTCAAGCGCGCCGGCGCCGACGCGGTGGTCAGCCCCAACCGGATCGGCGGGATGCGCATGGCCTCGGAGATGGTGCGTCCCCAGGTGGTCACTTTCCTGGACCAGATGCTGCGCGGCCAGGAGAAGCAGCTGCGCATCGAGGAGATCCCCCTGACCGCCTCGTGCTCCATGGTGGGCAAGGCGCTGCGCGACACCAATCTGCGCCAGGAACAGGATCTGCTGGTCCTGGCCATCCGGGACAAGTCCGGGGACAAGTTCTTGTACAATCCGCCCCCGGACGAGATTCTCGAGGAGGGCTGCACGCTGATTGTTCTGGGTCCGGTGGATTCGGTGCACGACATCCGCAACCGGATGACGTTCTGAGGGAGGAGCGATGCCCGCCTGCCCACATTGCGGAGCGGAAAACCGGCCGGAAGATCGTTTCTGCGTCAGTTGCGGGAAGGAGCTGGTCGCCGACCTGCCCAGCCTGGATCTGATGGATGCCGGGATCGTCTGCCCGGCCTGCGATACCTTCAACGAGCCCGATCAAAAGAACTGCGTCCGCTGCGGGCAGGCCCTGACCGGAATGACCGGCTTTTTGCACGCGGTCTCGGCGCCGGCGGCCAAGACCGCCAAGGAGATCAAGGCGGTGCAGGACCCCCCGGCGACGCCGGCCGCCGAGCAGCCCGCGGCCAAATCGCCCACCGCCCAGATGCCCGCCGCGGTTGCCCAGCCGCAGCCCGCCGCCGGGGCAACTACCGCCTGCCCATTCTGCCAGGCCAAGCTCACCCCCGGCGCCCAGTACTGCCTGGCCTGCGGGCGCAAGCTGGCCGCCACCAGTCCTGCGGTAACCCAGGCCTCCGATCTGTCGGTCCGCCTGCGCCTGGTTCGCGGGTACGGGCGCGAGGACTCCACCTACCCGGTGGGCCCCAACGGTATCACCCTGGGACGCAGCATGGCGGTGGTCAACATCGCCGACGACCCCTACCTCTCCCCGGTCCACATGCTGCTGCGCACCGACTCGGGCAAGCTGCTGGTTGAAGATCACAAGAGCCTCAACGGAACCTTTCTGAGAGTGCGCGGGCAGGCCGAGCTGCGCCAGGGCGCCGAGTTCATCGCCGGCTCCCAGCGCTTCGTCCTCCTGGGCCTGGGAGGCCCCACCACCGACGTACGCACTCCCTCGGCCCCCGACACCCGCCCCTACGGCGGCCCCCTGCCCCGCCAGCTTTTCGTCGCCCTGCGCCTCCTGCACGCCGCCCCGGACGGCAACGTCCTGGCCGGCGCAGTCATGCTGCGCGCCGGTCCGATCATCCGCATCGGCCAGCAAGGCTGCGATCTCAACTTCCCCGACGACTCCCGCATGGCCCCCCGCCACCTGGAATTGCACCTGCGCCCCCAGGGCCTGCAGGTCAAGGAAGCCGGAGCCTCCAGCGGAATCTTCGTCCGCATCAGCCGTCCGACCCCGCTGCAGAACGGAGACGAGATCATGGCGGGGGAGGAACTGTTCAGAGTAGAAATGGGTTAACCCGTTAGCGTCAGCGTGCGCGTTGTTGGTGCGCGTGCGCGTGCGCGGAAAAGGAACGTGGGCTAAGGGGCTTTTCGCGCACGCGCACGCGCACGCGCACGTTCACGCGCACGTTACAATGAGTCGATCAGCTCCTGGATATCCGCGCGGTCTTCGGCGTCCGGGGGGGCTTTCTCCAGGTAGAGGCGGAAGAACTTCTTGGACTGCTTGATCTTGCCCTGGCGCATGAAGCAGGTTCCCAGGGCGCGGTAGGGTTTGGCGAAGTCGGGGGCTTTCTTTACGGCTTTTTGGAAGGCGGCGATGGCTTTCTTGATCTTCTGCTGGGCCAAAAATTCCTTGCCGGCGGCGTAGTGGATCTTGGCGGCTTCGGGGATTTCCCCGGCCGGCTTGGGAATATCCGCTGGGGCGACTTCGACTCCGGCGTCCTCCCCGGGAATCTTGGGTTCTTCGGTGACCACCGGTGTTCCGGCGTCGGCGGCGGCCACCGGCCCGTTGTCGCCGTCCTGCTGGCGGGGGAGCCACCAGAGGAAATAGCCGGCCGCCGCTCCGGCGGCGACCAGCAAAAGGATGATCACCGCGACCAGCCAGGCCTTGGAGCCCCGCTTGGCCTTCATGGCGGGGACGCTGTCCTTGGTCTCGGTCATCGCCGCCGGGGCCGCCGGAACCGGGGCGTGGGTGCCGGTCTTTTCGTCGTCGAACAGGTTGGTGCCCAGGGGAGTCTGCTGGGCGTAGGCGGTCTTCTGGTGCAGAACCTGGTTGAGCTCCTGCTGCAGGGCCAGGGCGGTTTTCTGGCGCCCGTCGCGGTTCTTGCTCATGGACTTGAGTATCACCGTCTCCAGGGCCGGGGAGATCTTGATGGCATCCATCTTGCTGGGCGGCACCGGCGCCTCGGTGAGATGCTTGGTGACGATGCCCATGGCGGTGGGGGCGCTGAAGGGGATCTGACCCACCACCATCTGGTAGATGATCACCCCGGCGGCGTAGACGTCGCTGCGCGCGTCCAGCTCCTCGCCGCGGGCCTGCTCGGGGGACATGTACTCGGGCGTCCCGCAGACCATCCCCGCCTGGGTCAGCCCGGGCTCGGTCTGGGTCTCCTGGATCTTGGCGATGCCGAAGTCCAGCACCTTGACGAAGTCCTTGGTGCCGCGCAGGTCGGTGACCATGATGTTCTCGGGCTTGAGGTCGCGGTGGATGATCCCGGCGGCGTGGGCGTCGGCCAGGGCCGAGAGCACCTGGTCCATGATGTGGATGATGCGCTTCTCGGCAAGGGGCCTTTCCTCGCGGATCACCTTGCCCAGGTCCTTGCCGGGGACGAACTCCATGACCATGTACAGCGACTTGTCCTCCTCGGCCTGGCCGAAGTCGGTCACCGCGATGCTGTTGGGATGGTTGAGCCGGCTGGAAGCCCGCGCCTCCCGGTGGAAACGGCCCACCAGGGTGTCGTCCTGCATCATCCCCGAGCGCAGCACCTTGACGCACACCACCTTGTCCAGCGCCAGCTGGGTGGCCTTGTACACCCGGCCCATCCCCCCCACCCCCAGCAGCTCGTCGATCTGGTACTTCTTGTCCAGCAGCTTGCCGATGTAGGGATCCTCGGGCGCCGCTTTGGGGGTCGGCACATGGGCCCCGCAAGAGGGGCAGAACCGCGCGCCCTCCTGCACCTCGGTCCCGCATTTGGGGCAGAATGCCATCACCCGTTGTATAACGTATCCCCGCCCCTTTCTTCAACATTAATGCTATCATCCCCCTATGAATCGCCGCTCCTTTCTGAAAAAAACCGGCCAATTCGCGCTGGCGCTATCCTTGCTGCCACGCAAGTCCCGCGCCCAGGACGCCGCCGATGCGCAGAACATCGAACTGGTCACGGTGACCGACACCAGTGCGGTTATTACCTGGGAGAGCGAGAATCCCACCGAGGCGGTCGTGCTTTACGGCTCCGCCCCCGACAACCTGGATCAGCAGGCGATCGACCCGGCCGGGCGCACCCGCTTCCATCGAGTGGAGCTCACCAATCTGGATCCCGGCGCTACCGTCCTCTACGAAGTCCAAGCCGAAGGCATAACCGCGGAGAACTCTGAATATTCACCCGGCCGCTTCGACACTCTAGCTCCCCCGCCCGGCTCCCTGCTCTACACCTTCGCCACCATCAACGACCTGCACGTGGGCCTGACCTCCGCCGGCGCGGTGGGCGGCCTGGACTCCTTCGAGCCGGTGGAGTGCCCGCTGGTCGGCAAGGACTGCTGGGAGTTAGCCAACCGGCTGGTGGTGGAGGCCATAAACCGGACCGACGCGGCCTTCACCGTGGTAAAGGGGGACATCTCCCACGAGTACAAGCAAGAGGAGTTCGAGGCCGCCCAACAGATTCTCGAGGGATTGAAGAATCCCTACCACGCGGTGCGCGGCAACCACGACCGCCAGGGCGAGCGGCCGGAGGACTACTTCACCAAGGTCTTCGGCCTGGAGAAGACGCATTACTCGTTTTCCCACCGGGGAATGCGCTTCGTCATCCTGGATTCCTCCAACCTGGAAACCGGCTTTCCCGAAATAAACGAGGAGCAGTTCGACTGGCTGGACTCCGAGCTGCGCACTTTGGGCTCCGAGAAGTGCCTGCTGGTGCTCCACCACGCGGTGACCGAGGAGGCTTCGATCTTCTTCTCGCTTTTTACCGAAGACCAGCAGCGGCTGTTTTCGCGGCTGAGCCGCAACTCCAACCTGGTGGGCATCCTCTCCGGGCACAGCCACCGCACCCTGGTCACCCACCAGCCGGAGATCGGCGACGTCCCCTGCATAGAGACCGCCTGCACGGTCCACTACCCCGGGGGCTACTGCCTCTACCGGGTGTACACCGGCGGGTTCATGCAGACCTACCACAAAATCGATGGCGAAGACTGGCGCATCTGGGAGGAAGCCGGCCGGGCCATGTACCACGACGACGCCCAGAACATCCTCCTGGGCCCCCTGGATCACCGCAACTTCGTCTACCGCTTCGATACATTGATAAAGGAACCAGAGACCGGCGGCTGCTCGTGCGGCACCAAATCCACCGGCACCGGCCTGGCCATAACCGCCGGCGCCCTGGCCGCCAGGAAACTAGCCTCAGGATCCGGACGTTCGTCTTCCTCAAGCCCCGAAGGGGCGAAATAGGTCAGCCCAGGGCGAAGCCCTGGGTTCGCGCCGTGGCGACAACAATTCAACACCCTGAAGGGGCGCAATAAATGTTGGCCGCGCCGTGTTATTCCGCCCTTTCAGGGCTTGAAAATTATTTGGTCCATCAACCCGGGGCTTCGCCCCGGGCTCATGTATTACGCCCCTTCAGGGCTTAGCGATGTAACTCTAGGTAGCCCTGGAACACCACCGGACCGCGTTGTGGAGGATCTTCTTGACCTCCGGGTGCTTGTAGGTCGGGAGGGTTTCGTGGCCGGGGCGGAAGTAGAAGACGCGGCCTTGTCCCTCGCCTACGGTCCAGGTCAGGCCGGAGGGAAAGAATTTTTTGCTCTGGGGGAAGTGCGACTGGAAGACCACCACCTCGGGCGGGGGCACCTCGAAGGGCGATCCGTACATCTCCTCCTCGGGGAGGGTGAAGCTGGAGATGTCTTTCGAGATGGGATGCGCCGGGGCACAAACGGTGATTTCCTCCGGGCCGCCGGCGTCGTCCCAGCCGCCGCGCAGGTGACCGCGGCCGCCGAGGATCTGCTGGAAGGGCCAGGAGTAGTGGGCCGAGTGCAGGGCGATGAAGCCCATGCCCCGCCGGTGGACCCGGCCGAAGATCCGGGCGACGGTCTCGTTGGTCACCTGGTCGTGCAACTTGTGCCCCCACCAGACCAGCACGTCCACCTCGGCCAGGACCGATACCGGCAGGCCCTGCTCGGACTCCTCCAGGTGAGCGGTGTGGACGTCCAGGCGCTCGCCGCCCAGCTCGCGCAGGCCGGCGGCCACCGCGCCGCGGATGCCGTCGGGGTAGACTTCCGCGGGGACGCCGGTGTTCTCGTCCCAGACCATCACGGTGATCTTCTGCATCCCCCGCTCCTTCAGCGGCTGCGGACCTCCCAGTCCTCGGGCAAGTGCACGGTGTAGGACAGGTCCACGTACTTCTCCTGGCCGCGGGCCAAAGAGACTTTCCAGGCGATGAAGCCCCGGTGGCGGTCGAGGGTGAAGCCCGGGGTGGTCTTCTTCTTGACCAGCTCGACCTCCACGTCCTCGGTCTTGGATACCGGGATGTTCTCGCGCACCTCCACGCGCTGGCGGCTGCTGGCGCGGTTCTCGATGAGAATGCGGTAGGACTGCTCCAGGTGCTTGGTCTTGGAGAGGAAGCCCGGGCTGCGGTCCTTGGCGGCCAGGTCCTTGCGCTCCACCTTGATCTCCTCGTCCATGCCCAGCGAGAGCTCCATGGGCTCGCCGGGGGCGGTGTAGCCCAGGTGGGTATCACCAACGTAGGAACCCGCCCGGTAGGTGTGGATGCGCCCGGCCATCAGCGGGTAGGCGGCGGGGTTCTTCAGCTGCACCACCTGGTAGACGAACGGTCGCATCTTGGGGATGCACACCAGCTTGCTCTGAGCCGAGCCGGAGGTCACGTCCACCGGCATCCAGTAGGGCCGCCCGTCGGCCCGCACGGTCACCCGCCGGGGCATGCGCAGGGCGAACGACTGGCCCTTGTCCTCCAGCTCGACCCCCGAAGGGGCTGCGGCGGCGCCGGCGGGGCCGCGCAGTTGCTCGCGGCGCTCCATGGTGGCCACCAGCACCTTCTTCTCGCCGGCCTTGTGTCCGTTGATCCACATGGCCGCCGGATAGGGCGCCTCGGAGCCCAGCCGGGGCTTGGAGGTGGACAGCACCAGCTTGGCGTTCTCCCAGTCCTCCCCGGTGGACTGCTGGACCACCGCGGCCACGGTCAGCTCCGCGCGGCCCCGGCCCACCTTGCCCTGGTTCTTGGGAACGAAACGCAGGTCGTACTCGGGGTGCCAGGTGGCGCCGGGCACCACGTAGGACAGCTTGACCCGGGCGCGCTGCTCCCCGCGGCAATCGACCGAAACCTCCACCCGGCGCGCCTCGGCCACCCGGCGCGGCTGCAGATTGGCCAGCCGGCGCTGCAGGCGCTCGAGCTTGCGTTGCAGCTTGCGCACCTTCATGTTCAGATCGGTCTGCGCGCGGGCCGATTCCAGGCGCGACTTCTTCATCCGATCGAGAACCTGCGCCCATTTCTTCGTCTCCGGGCGGGTGTTGCGCACCTGCTCGTTGACCAGGGTCGTAAAGTAGTTGCCGTAGGAGTTCATCAGGCCGTCGCGCTCCCGGTACCCGTAGGCCGAGTCCTGCAGCGCGCGGATCTGATCTCCGACGCCTTCGATCTCTTTCTGGACCTTGGCCACACGCTCGTCGCGGTCCTCTTCCAGGGGAACCACCCGGCTGGAGGTGCCGATCACCTCGGCGCGTCCTGAGGCGTCGGCCCTCAGAGTGCGCTCGTCCAGGGTGGTGGGCAGCGCGGGAAAGGTCACCTTGGCGCTGCCGGCCTTGCAAGTGGCGGTGGCCACCCGGGTCACCTCGGCCCGGTCGGCGAACACCACCACCGAATCCACCGGGGCGGGATCCTCTCCCGCGGTCACCGGCGCGGCCATCAACACAACAACTGCAATCAAAAGAATCCTGGTATGAGTATTCATCGCGCGCCTCCTTACTGGGTCAGCTGCCAGTTGGTCGGCCGCTCGATCTTGTAAGTGAACTTGATCGTGCGGGTCTTGCCCGCCGGAATCTTCAGATCCCAGGTCATGATCCCGTCGGCATCCGGGCCCTTGGAGGGTTTGGGGCTCTTCTTGCTCATCTCGATCTCGATGTCCTCGTTGCGGGTCTTGGGCACCTGGTCGTAGATCAGGATGCGGATTGCTTTCTTCTTGTAGTTGCCGATCTCGATCACCGTGGTGTAGGTGGTGATGTCGTCCTTGGAGAAGACCCCCTCGGTGACCGTCTGGGGGATGACCTTGCGCAGGATGCGGATGTTCTCGTCGGCGCCCAGGGGCAGCTCGATGGTCCCGCCGGAGCCGGTGGTCTTCAAGGTGCCCTGCCCGGTGAACTCCCGGTTGACGAAGACGTTGGCCGGTCCCCTCAAAATCGGCCGCTCGCCCTTGTTGGTGACCTTGGCCTTCAAAAAAGCCATCTTCATCAGCGAGGGGGTGGCCTCGTAGAAGGTTTCCACCGGGAAGGTGTCGGCCGACAGCGGAACCCGCAGCCTTTTGCCGGTGCTGGGCACGGTGGCCTTGGTGGGGCACAGGTAGACATAGTCCAGGCCGCCGGCGGCCACCGCCGGCAGGTTGGGGTCGGAGAAACGCGGCGGGTGGTAGTAGGTCGGCTCGAACAGGTTCAAGGGCGTCTGTACCGCCCGGGCGGTACTCTTGCCCGTGCTCTTAGAAGATCTGGAAACACTCTCCTCCGCGACCATGTCATAGTCATCCATCGCCGCCGGCGCCGCCGAGGGGGCCGAGGGCCGCGGCGCGGGCGGGGGCCGGCGGCTGGGCCGGCGCTTGTATCTCGGGGCCGGCTTGGGGACCGTCGGCATGCTTCCCCGGCCGTAGCCTCCTCCGCCTGCACCGACTCCCCTCGATCCCAGACCGCCCAGTCCGAGAGCGCCCTCGGCGGAGGCCAGCGACGAAATCGTGCCGGTGTCCACCGGGGTGCTCATTAGTCTCTGCAGCTTGGCCAGGCGGTTCTGCAGCACCTGGACCTTGGCGGCGCGCTCGGCCTCCCAGATGGTGGGCTGGGGGGTGGGACGGCCGAAGCGGGCGGCCTGCTGGGGCCACCGGGCCGCGCGGGCGTGGGGAATGAACTCGCGCTTTTCGCCCAGGGCCCAGGTGAGCAGCTCGGGCAGCTCGATTCCCTGGCCGGGAATGGCGGTCGACAGGGCCATCTTGACCTCTTCCCAGGCCTCGCCGGTGGCCTGCTGGACCATGCCGGCGGTGTGGATGCTCACCCGCCCGCGGTCGGGGTCGAAATGGATGTCGTAGGCCGGCATCCAGTTGGCGCCGGGGACGAAGTACTCCAGGTCCAGGACGGGTTTCTGGGCCGACTTGGCCTGGACGATGGCCACTACCTGGATCTTGCGGTCGGTAAAGGCCCCCAGGTTGTGCCGCTGGACCTCGCGCTGCACCTTCTGCAGATTCTTGACCATCTCGCGGCGCTTTTTCCCGAACTCGCGCAGCTCCGCCCGGCAAACCGCCTTGCGCTCCTCGACGAACTTCAAAACCGCGGACCATACATCCACCTGCACCGGGGGTACGGGCTTGCCCACCCGCTTGGATTCGTCCACCGGCGGCTTGGGAGAGATGCCCTGCAAAAAACCCAGCTCCTGGCTGGTGATGCCGGTCTCGCGGTCGAGGATGGCCAGCTGGTCGGTGAGCTTCTCCAGCTTGTCGATCAACTCCTCGACCTGCTCTATGGAGAAGCGCTCCCGCTGCACCGGGGTGGTTTCCACCCGCAGCACCCGGGCGCCCTGGCACTCCACCCGCACGGTGTTGATCATCACCGCCCCGGGCAGGTCGGGCAGCCGCAGCTTGACTATTCCGGCCTTGAGATCCAGGTTGGCCCGGCGGCGCACCCGCGCCCGGTCGGAGAACACCGTCACGTCCCGGACCGGCGCCTCGACCACCGTGGCCTCGTCGGCCAGCCCCGGCCCGGCGGTCACGTCGGGCACCGCCGCGGCCAATATCACCATCAATATCGCGTTCATGGGCACACTCCTCTCGTGGTCCCGCCACTTTATGAAGAATTTGGACGAACGTCCAAAAGAAAAGATTTAGGATATCAATGGAACTTTCAGGCCGGCTACGTCTACGTCTACGGCTACGGCGACGTCAACGAGAAGCTATAAGGCTGACTCGTTTTCCTTCTCGAGGATGAAATAGGAAACGAAGATGCGCTTGGGGCCCAGGGCTACGTAGGCTTTGCCCAGCAACAAGTTCGGGTTCTGGGGGTCGACCTGGACCAGGTAGTCGCGCAAAAAGCGGCTGGGGTCGGCCTTGGGGTTGCGATCGGATGCGTAGTTGAGCATCAGGGCGTTGGGGTAGAGGTTGTCCTTCTCCTCGGACCTGACCGGGTATACATCGTACCAGCCGTGCTTGACCGAGGCGCCGCCCTTCTCCTGGTCGATCCAGGGGTCGATCAGCCCGTTCTGCTTGACCTTGACGTTGTAGCCGCGGGACACCTCGCCGTCCTGGAAGAAGCCCTTCTTGAACTTGCGGAAACCCAGCAGGGTGGTCACGTCCAGGCTGTTGTAGCCCTTGAATTCCCAGCCCTTGATATCGTCGAACTTGGGCGCCTGGCCGGAGAGCATCAGCTGCTCCAGCTCGTCGTCGGAGGCGGAGGCCAGGGTGATATAGTCGAGTTTGTTATCGGCCATGATCGGGCTCCTTTTCTACATCCAGCCGTTGTCGCGGTACCACTGCACGGTGTCGCGCAGGCCGTGACGGGGATCCGGGTAGACGAACTCGTAGCCGGTCGATTTCAGTTTTTCGTTGGAGTAGGTGAAGTCGCGGTTGAGGTACTCGATGGTGTCGGCCTCCACCGGGCTGGCCACGTGCAGGATGTCGCGGGCTACGTGCTCGACCATCCCGGCCACCTTGCCCACTCCCGCGCGGATGAACTCGACCGGGATAGGCGGCAGCTTGACGAACATGTGGCCCATCATCTGGGCGAAGTACCGGATCATCTCTATCTGGGTCATCTGGCTGTCGTCGTTGACGTTGTAAGGCCCCTGGATCTTGCCGTCGTGCTCGGCCAGGTGAAGGGCGGCGCCCACCACGTCGCGGACGTGGACGAAGGGAACCCGGGCGGTGAAATTGGCCGGGGCCATGGCCGGGTTCATCTTGGACATGCCCATGACCAGCTGGCCGCCGCCGTATACCGCCCGGGGGCCGTATACGGTGGTTGGGCGCAGTATGGCGTAGGGGATCTTGTTCTTCTCGCAAACCTCCATGACCAGCTTCTCGGCCAGGTCTTTGGACTTGAGGTAGTTGTTGGGCGGGTTGGTGATCATGTCCTCTTTCAGCGGGAGCATTTCCGGGGTGGGAATGCCGTAGACGCCCCCGGCGCCCCACATGATGAAGCGCTTGAGCTTGCCCCCGGCCAGCGCGGCGTCCAGGAGGTTCTGGGTGCCGCCCACGTTGACCGCCTCGAGCGCCTCCCAGGTGGCCGAGTACTTGAACAGCCCGGCGATGTGGAAGATATACTCCACGTCTTTGACCAGCGGCTTGACCATCGCCGCGTCGGTGAGATCGGCGCCGACGAACTCGGCCCCGGCCTGCTGCACCACCGAGGGGAACAGGCCCCGCTTGCGGTCGTCGTCCGGGAAGGCCGACGGCAGGTCGGTGGCCCGGGTCTGGTAGCCCTTCTCCTTTAGTAACTGAACCATGTGGGTGCCCATGAATCCGCAGGCGCCCGTAACCAGACAAAGCGGCTTGGTCATGTCTATAACTCCTTGATATCAAAGGGTTTGATGCGTCATGTCATAAAACGGCCGACGAGTCAGTTTGAATACCACGACTTTGATACGAATGTCAAGCCTAAACTATCAGGGCGGGTTGATCGACAGGATGACCTTTCCGGAGGGCTCCTCCCCCCCGCCCGAAGTACCCAACAGCACGCCGGTTATCACCGCCCCGGCCACCACCGCGCCGGTGGCGGTCCAGAACCACCAGGTCTGGTAGAAGGGGGTCGAGTCGTCGTCCTCCTCACGCAGCGGGGCGGCGATGTCTTCCATCGGCGGCGGCTGGTCCTGCTTCTTCTTCTCGGCCAGAGCCGCCAGCAGGGTGGGGCTCTTCATCAGCCTGACGGTCTCGGCGAAGGCCGCCGGCAGCTTGTCCGGATCGGGGGTGCCGTCGGTGGCCAGCGGGACCACGAAGGGATCCGCGGTGGTCCCGTGGCCGGGAACGTACGGCGCCAGGTAGAGCGCCTTGCCCTCGGTGGTGGTGTGGACCTCCCCCAGCAGGAACACATCGATACCCAGCACGGCGGCCAGGCCGTCCAGCTCGGCGTTCGGTTTCTTCAAAACCGACAAAGTCGTGTTGCTCTTCTTGATGACCGCCAGGTGATCGCCGATGCGGGCGTCGTCACCCGGCCGGCCGCTGAATATCTTCAGTTCGCGGCGGGGGCCTTCCTGGAACTTGAAGCGCCCGCGGAACGTCCCGCCTTCGATATTGGCCGCCAGCCAGAACTCCTCTCCGGCGGCCCCCTCGACCGTCACCGGCGTGGCCCGGCCCCGGCAGTCGATCACCAGGCTCCCCTGCCCCGGCCCCAGGTCGACCGGCACCCGCACCGTCGGCTTGCTCCGCAGATCGTCGAGGGCCAGATCGTATGTAGCCACCAGGTTGGGCGGCATGGTGGCCGGGTCCGGCCCGGCCTTGGGATCGAAGCGGGTGACCTTGATCAGCAGTTGTTGGGCGGCCTCGTCGTCGCCGGAATCCAGCGCGGCCCGGGCCCAGTAAAAGTACAGCTCGGCGATCACCTTTGGATCGCACTTGGCCAGCGGAGTGCGCTGCAGCATGCCCGCCGCCGCCGAGAAAGTGGTCTGGGCGTCGGGAAGCTTCAGGTAGCGGTAGGACTTCTTGCCCTCCTCCACCATGCGCCCCACCTCGTCCATCACCTCGCTGTCCGGGCGGAACTGGCGCGAAGGCGAGAAGGCGATCAGCTGCCAGGGCAGCACCGGACCGCTGTGGGTTTGAGCCTCGGCGATCATGGCGTCCTGGACCACCAGCAGGTCACCGGGAACCACCGTAGCGGAAGGCAGCGCCAGGACCGCCACCTTGGGCTGATCCTGGGCGAAGGCCACCGACGAGATCGACACCGACACGAACACCGCAATAATGACCCGTTGCATGGTCCCGAGTTTAAACCCCCCCCTTTTGACTGTCAACGAACTGTGGTAAACTCTCACCGTACCCAAGCGGGGGTTTTGATGCCGGAACCCGAAGAGAAGCGACGCCATCCTTACCACCGCAAGTTCGTCCGCCACAAGGTCAGGCTGAAGGTCGAGGTCCAGGCCCAAAAGAGCTACCAGTCCTGGACCAACAACCTCTCCGAGGACGGGGTGTGCTTCGAGATCCCCCAGAAGGTCGAAGTGGGCGACGAGGTCGGCGTGTGGATCTACGTATCCCGCTCCCGCAAGGACGAGCACGTGCGTACCCGCGCCCGGGTGGTCTGGAACGAAAAGGGCCGCAAGGGCCACCGCCACGGCGGCCATTTCGTCTGGTTCCGCGAAAAAGATCAGGACCGCCTGCGGGCCTTCCTGGCGGTAATGAAAAACCCCACCCTGCCCCCGCCGCCATAATCATTTTTCCAGAACCAGCCGGCCCAGCATGCCCCGGTAGATGCAGATCAGCAGCCGCCGCCAGGCCGCATCGTCTTTGGGAGCGTTTTTTATCCGCAGGTTGGCGCCCAGGAAAGCCAGCCGGATGTCCTTGAATCCATCCTGCTCCAGCCGCGCCTGGAGGTCTTTCAACAGCGCCTGCATTCCCTCCACGCTGTAGGTCAGCCACAAGTCTGCGGTGGTCAGGCCGGAGTCTTTCAAGAACCCGCGCAGGGCCTTGATGCATTTCTTGTCCTTGATCCGGCACTTCAGCGGATAGCCGGAGCACCCGCAGGGATCTTTCAGGACCTCCGGGTCGGGGCGTTCGGGTTTCTTCTTGCCGACATGCACCAGAAAGAACTTGGCCTGCCCCAGCACCCGGTTGGTCAAAATCACCAGGGCGGTTCCTTCTCCTTGGGCCTGCAGGTGCACCTCGGCGGCGGGGAAGTACTTCGATTTGACCACACCTTCGTCGGTGGAGTTGGCTTTCCAACTGCCCTCGGGGCCTTTTACAAATTTGTCGCCGCCATTTTCCAGGTAGACCACCCGGTCGGGCGGGAGGGCCCGGGCGGTGGTGGCGACGAGCAGCAGCGCTAGGACCAGCAGGCGGGCCATGGATCGCTCACATGGGGATGTTGCCGTGCTTGCGCCCCGGGCGGATCTCGCGCTTGTTCTTGAGCATGTCGAAGGCTTCGATGATGCGCGGGCGGGACTCGCTCGGACGGATTACCGAGGAGATATAGCCGCGGGCGGCGGCCTTGTAAGGGGTGTAAAACAGGTCCTCGTACTCCTGGACTTTCTCGGCAAACTTCTTCTCGGGATCCTCGGCGGCCTTGACCTCCTTGCGGAAGATTATCCGCGCGGCGCCCTCGGCGCCCATCACGGCGATCTCGGCGGTGGGCCAGGCCAGCACCACGTCGGCGCCCAGGTCGGAGGAGCACATGGCCAGATACGACCCGCCGTAGGACTTGCGGGTGATCAAGGTGACCTTGGGAACCGTCGCCTCGGAGTAGCACCACAGCAGCTTGGCGCCGTGCCGGATGATCCCGCTCCACTCCTGGTCCTTGCCGGGCAGGTAGCCGGGGACGTCGGCGAGGGTCAAAATCGGGATGTTGAAGGCGTCGCAGAAGCGGATGAAGCGGGTGGCCTTGTCGGAGGCGTTGACGTCCAGGCAACCGGCCATGACCAGCGGCTGGTTGGCGATCACCCCCACCGGACTCCCGTTGAGGCGGATGAAGCATACCACGATGTTCTGGGCGTACAATTCGTGGGGCTCGAACATCTCGCCGTCGTCGGCAATGGCGCGGATTACTTCCTTCATGTCGTAGCCCTGCCGGGCCTCGTCGGGGATGATCTCGTCGAGCTTAGGCGCCTGGCGGTCGGGGGCGTCGGACGGCTGAACCCGGGGGGGATCCTCCAGATTGTTCGCCGGCAGGTAAGCAAGCAGCGAGCGGATCTTCTGGATGCAGTCCTCGTCGCTGTCGGCGGCGAAGTGGGCCACCCCGCTCTTGGTGCTGTGGGTCATGGCCCCGCCCAGGTCCTCGAAGCTGATCTCCTCGCCGGTGACCGACTTGATCACCTGGGGGCCGGTGATGAACATGTAGCTGCTCTCCTTGACCATGAAGACGAAGTCGGTCATCGCCGGGGAGTACACCGCCCCGCCGGCGGTGGGCCCCAGGATCCCGCTGATCTGGGGGATGACCCCCGAGGCCACCGAGTTGCGGAAGAAGATCTGCCCGTAGCCGGACAGCGAGTCGACCCCCTCCTGGATGCGGGCGCCGCCGGAGTCGTTGAGCCCCACCAGCGGGCAGCCGGCCTTGACCGCCAGATCCATCAGCTTGCAGATCTTCTTGGACTGCATCTCGCTCATGGTCCCGGCCCGGGAGGTGAAGTCCTGGGCGTAGGCGAACACCCGGCGCCCGTCGACCAGCCCGTGGCCGCACACCACCCCGTCCCCGGGAATCTCCATCTTGCCCATGCCGAAGTCGTCGCAGCGGTGCCGCACGAACAGGTCCTGCTCGGTGAAGGTGTCCGCATCGAACAGCAGGTCGATCCGCTCCCGGGCGGTCAACTTCCCGGAGTCGTGCTGCTTTTTGACCCCCTTCTCCCCGCCCATCTGCATCTCTTTGGTCTCTTTCTGGTGCAGTTCCTCGATCCGTTCCCTCACGGTCTTCATCGCGCTTCTCCTTGCTTTTCCGTTCGATTGCAGAGGGTTGCACGGAGATCGGATCTTGTCAAATCCCCCTTGACACCGTGTTTTGCCCGGTAGATGCTACAAGTCCCATGTTCTGAAATCATGGGGGGAAACGCGAGGAGAAGGGTCATGGAATTCGGATTGAGCGAAGAGTTGCTGGCCATGAAGCAGGCCGCCAGGGATTTCACCGAGAAGGAGATCGTCCCCCACGCCGACAAGTGGGACGAGGAGCATCACTTCCCCATCGACGTGGTCAAGAAGATGGGCGAGCTGGGCTACTACGGCTGCCCGATCCCCGAGGAGTACGGCGGCACCGACGTGGGCTTTTTGGCCCAGGTGCTGCTCACCGAAGAGGTGGGCCGCGGGTCGTCCTCGGTGCGGGTGGCCTTCAACACCCAGTGCCTGGGGACCGCCCTCTCGATATTGCGCCACGGCAACGAGGAGCAGAAGAAGAAGTGGATTCCCGGCCTGATCTCGGGTGAGAAGATCGGCTGCTTCGCCATCACCGAGCCCAACGCGGGATCGGACGTGGTGGCCCTGAAGGCCACCGCCAAGCCCGACGGCGACGGGTTCATTCTCAACGGCAACAAGACCTGGATCTCCTACGCCTCCCGGGCCGACGTGGCCCTGGTCTACGCCTACCATGACCGCGACAAGGGCACCAAGGGCTTGAGCGCCTTCGTAGTCGACATGCACTCCGACGGGATCTCCACCACCGACCTGGACAAGCTGGGCACCCGCTCGTCGCCCACCTCGGAAATCTGCTTCGAGGACGTGAAGATCCCCGGCGACGCCCTGCTGGGCAAGCTGGGCGACGGCGTGAAGATCTGCTTCGGGTCGCTCAACCAGACCCGGCTGTGCTGCGCGGCCGGCGGGGTGGGCCTGGCCCAGGCTTGCCTGGACGCGGCGGTGCAGTACTGCAACGAGCGCGAGCAGTTCGGCCAACTGGTCGGCAAGTTCCAGATGAACCAGGAACAGATCGCCGTCATGGCCGCGGACATCGAGGCCGCCCGGCTCCTGACCTACCGCGCGGCCTGGCAGAAAGACCAGGGGAAACTGGGCAACACCCTGGAGATGTCCTACGCCAAGTACTACGCCGGCGAGGCGGTGACCCGCTGCGCCCACACCGCCATGAAGATCCTGGGCGCCTACGGCTACTCCACCGAGTACCCGGTGGCGCGCTATTACCGGGACGCGGTGCTTTACGAAATCGTCGAAGGCACTTCCAACATCCAGAAGATGATCATCGGACTGGATCAACTCGGCTTCCGTAAAGCCAATCGATAAGGAGAAGATCATGCGAGAAGTAGTCATACTCGGCTCCGTGCGGACCGCCGGCGGAAAATTCGGCGGAACCATCAAGGATCTCACCGCCCCAGAACTGGGTGCGGCCATAGTGAAGGAAGTGGTCAAGCGCTCGGGCATCTCCCCCGACGCAGTCGAACAGACTGTCTTCGGCAACGCCTGGCAGGCCGGCGTGGGCCCCAATGCCGCAAGGCTTTCGGCGGTCATGGGCGGCATCCCGGTGGAATCCCCGGCGGTGTCGGTCAACGTGCGCTGCGGATCCTCGATCCAGGCGCTGATCTTCGGCGCCCAGGCCATCAAGGCCGGCGACGCCGACTGCGTCCTGGTGGGCGGGACCGAGAGCGCCAACCAGATCCCCTTCGCCCTGGCCAAGGCCCGCTGGGGCTACCGCATGGGCAAGGGCGAGCTTCTGGACCTGATGCACAAGGACGGCTTCCTCTGCCCGCTGGGCGGGGGCCTGATGGGCGAGATCACCGACATCATGGCCGAGGAAATGGACATCCCCCGCGACGAGCAGGACCAGTTCGCCGCCGAGTCGCACAACAAGTGCGAGGCGGCCGTCCGGGAGGGCAAGTTCAAGGAAGAAATCCTGCCCATCGAGGTCAAGGGGCGCAAGGGCAAAGTCACCGTCTTCGACACCGAGGAGATCTACCGCGAGGGCGTCACCGCCGAGGGGCTGAAAAAGTTGAAACCGGTCTTCCGCAAGGAAGGCACCATCACCGCCGCCAACGCCTGCGCGCTGTGCGACGCCGCCTCCGCCCAGATCCTGATGGAGCGCGAGAAAGCCAAGTCACTGGGTCTCAAGCCCATGGCGCTCTTGCGCGGCTACTCCTTCGTGGGCATCGACCCCAAACGCTTCGGGATGTCGCCGGCCATCGCCATCCCCCGGGCGCTGAAGCAGGCCGGCCTGCAGCTTTCCGACATGGACCTGATCGAGCTCAACGAGGCCTTCGCCGCCCAGTACATCGGCTGCGAGCGCGAGCTGAAGCTGGACCGTTCCAAGGTCAACCCCCACGGCGGCGCCATCGCCCTGGGACACCCGGTGGCCGCCACCGGGTCGAAGATCTTGACCACCCTGCTGTACGCCATGAAGCAATACGACAAGAACCTGGGCTGCGTGAGCCTGTGCATCGGCGGCGGCAACGGAGTTGCCGCGGTCGTCGAAAGACTTAGCTAGGAGGTAGATAATGGCCATTTCCAAAGTACTGGTAGTCGGGGCGGGGACCATGGGCGGCGGGATCGCCCAACTGTGCGCCCAGCAGGGGCTGGACACCACCGTAACCGACATCAGCCAGGAGCTCTCCGACCAGGCCAAGGCCAGGATCGAAAAGGGGCTCGCCAAACGGGTGGAAAAGGGCAAGATCACAGAAGAGGACAAGAACAAGGTGCTTTCAAAGCTGTCTACCGCCGGGGACCTCTCGCCGGCCAAGGACGCCGACATCATCCTCGAAAGCGCCATCGAGAACCTGGAGATCAAGAAGAAGATCTTCGCCGAGCTGGACAGCCTGGCCCGCCCCGAGGTGCTCCTGTGCACCAACACCACCTCGCTGTCGATCAGCAAGATGGCCGAGGCTACCAAGCGCCCGGACAAGGTGGTGCAGATGCACTTCTTCAACCCCCCGGTGATCATGAAGCTGGTCGAGATCATGCCGGGCAAGAAGACCTCCCCGGAGACCCTCAAGGCCGCCGAGGAGTTCTCAAAGCAGCTGGGCAAGGACCCGGTGGTGTGCAAGACCGAGGCCCCCGCGGGGATCGTCAGCCGGGCCCTGGGCCAGCTGCTCAACGAGGCCACCTGGATGGTGGAGTCCGGGGTGGCCGAGCCCGCCGACATCGACAAGGCCATGAAGCTGGGCGCCAACCACCCCATGGGCCCGCTGCAGCTTATCGACCTGATCGGACTGGACGTCCACCGGGCCAAGATGCAGACCCTGCGCAAGGTCCTCGACGACCCGCGCTACGCCCACCCGCCGATCGTCGACCGGCTGGTCGAGGAAGGCCGACTGGGCAAGAAGGTAGGCAAGGGTTTCTACGACTACGGGGAGTAATATGTCCGACAACATCACTCTCGAGATCGAAGGTCCGATTGCAGTCCTGACCATCAACCGCCCGGAGAAGCGCAACGCGGTCAACAACCAGACCGTCGAGGACATCGACGCCGCCCTGGAGAAGATCGAGAAGAACCCCGACCTGCGGGTAATGATCCTCACCGGGGCCGGCGAGAAGGCCTTCGTGGCCGGCGCGGACGTAAACGAGCTGGCCAAGCGCGACACGCTGCTGGGCCGCACCGAGACCCGCCGGCGCCAGGAGGTCTACACCCGGATCGAGCAGCTGGAGATCCCCTCGATCGCCGCCATCAACGGCTGGGCGGTGGGCACCGGCCTGGAGATCTCCATGGCCTGCTCCATGCGGGTGGCTTCCGAGAAGGCCAGGCTGGGACAGCCCGAGGTCAAGCTGGGCATCACCCCCGGCGCCGGCGGCACCCAGCGCCTGCCGCGGCTGGTGGGCATGGGCCGGGCGCTTGAGATGATCCTCACCGGCGACCCGGTGACCGCCGAAGAAGCCAAGGCCATGGGCCTGGTCAACCGGGTGGTTCCCCACGACCAGGTCATGGCCGAGGCGAAAAAGCTGGCCGAAACCATCGCCGCCCGGCCCAAGCTGGCCATCCAGTACTCCAAGGCCGCGATTTTGCGCTACGCCGACGGATCGCTTTCCGAAGGCCTGGACCACGAGTCCTACCTGCACGCGCTGTCCTGCGGAACCGAGGACAAGAAGGAAGGCGTGGCCGCCTTCCTGGAGAAGCGTGACCCGAAATTCACCGGACGCTAGTCTGTAGGGGCACACCTCTGTGTGTGCCCAACGATAGCCGCACGGGACACCCGCATCTAATCAAGGGCAGGCACAGAGGCCTGCCCCTACAAAACCCAACAGATGTTATATGAACAGGTGGCCGGCGACGCTGGCGCCGATGGCTACCACGTACATGGGATCGAACATGTAGCGGACGGGCTGCTGGAAGTACTCCTCGATCCCCTCCTTGAACATGGGCAGCTGGGTGGGCCCCCCCACCACGAACACCGCGTCGATCTGCTTCGGCTTGACGCCGACCTTGCCCAGCACCTCGTCGCAGATAATGAAGGTGCGGCGGACGATGTCGCCGCACAGCAATGAAAGGCGCTTGCGGTCCACCTCGATGCTGGCCGAGGCGAAGGGCGAGGACAGGTCCACCCGGGTCATGTCGATGCTGGTCTGCTTGTCCCGGCTCAGGCGGATCTTGGCCTGCTCGCACTCCAGAATCAGCCGGGCGAGCACCTCCGGCTCGTTGCGGTACTCCCAGCGGTGGGTTTTGAGCATCTCGTCGGCCACCCACCCGGAGAGCCGCAGGTCGATGTCGTCGCCGCCCAGGTACAGATCGCCGCCCGAGCCGACTATCTTGGGCGTCTTTTCCCGGCAGTCGACGATGGCCAGGTCGAAGGTGCCCCCGCCCAGGTCGTAGACCGCCGCCAGGCCGGTCTTGTCCTTGGTTACGCTGAGGTAGGCCAGGGCGGCGGCGATGGGTTCTTCCACCACGTGGATGTCGCCCATGCCCACCAGCCTGCCGGCCTCGATGGTGGCCTCGCGCTCGGCCTCCTGGAACATCGAGGGGACCGTGATTATCCCGTTGACCTTGGCGGGTGGATGCCCCGAGCGCAGGCACACCCGCTGCAGCAACATGGCGGCCACGTCGGTGGGATTGAAGCGCCCGCCGCGGGTCTCGAAGGCCGCGAAGCCGTCGTCGTCCTCCACCAGCTTCAAGGGATAGCGCTCGCGGAAGTCCTTGACGTCGTATGAGAACCATTTCTTGCCGATGAGCCGTTTGGAGGAGTAGATGGTGTTTTGGGGGTCGATGGGGCGCCGGCGCCGCGCCACGGTCCCCACCAGCTGGGTGCCGGTGGGGGGAAACGCCACCACCGAGGGCAGCAGCCGCGCGCTCTTGGGATCCAGATCGAAGACCCGCGCGTTCAGCGCCGCCACCGTGTTGGTGGTCCCCAAATCGATCCCGATGGTAATCACGACATTGCTCCTCTAATCCCCAGGGGCCGTATTCTAAACACAACTGGACTGGCATGTAAAATCCTGTTACGCATGACCGCAGGGAGAAAACCATGACAATCAAGGGGCACGCAACCGGCGAGGGCACTAAGCGCTTCCAGCAGCGCCAGGTGGTCAAGGAAAGCTACCGCCCGGCGGGGGACCTTCACCTCAGCACCCTGGGCATCGGCACCTACCTGGGCGATCCCGACGACCGGACCGACCAACTGGTCACCGAGGCGGTGCTGGAGTCAGTCCGCGGGGGGATCAACCTGATCGACACCGCCATCAACTACCGCTACCAGCGGGCGGAGAAGTGCGTGGGGGCGGCGCTGCAAAAGGCGGTCGAGTCCGGCGAGGTCCAGCGCGACGAGATAGTCGTATGCACCAAGGGCGGCTTCGTCCCGGCCGAGGACGACCCAATCGCCTGGTTCGAGAAGAACTACGTCCGGAAGAACCTGGGCATCGCAAAGAACGATCTGGTGGCCGGCTGCCACTGCATGCACCCGGAGTATCTGGCCGATCAGTTGGAGCGCAGCCTCGAAAACCTGGGCCTTCAAACCATCGACGTCTACTACCTGCACAATCCCGAGACCCAACTGCGCGCGGTCAAGCCCAAGCAATTCTCCGAACGCCTGCGCGCGGCCTTCGAGGCCCTGGAGCAAGCCTGCGACCAGGGCAAGATCTCCGCCTACGGCCTGGCCACCTGGAACGCCTTTCGGGTGCCGCCGGACCAGCGGGAATACATGAACCTGGCCGACCTCAAGAAGCTGGCCAAAAAAGCCGCCGGGAAGAAACCCGACCGCCTGCGCTTCCTGCAACTGCCCTTCAACCTGGCCATGCCCGAGGCGCTGCTGGCCACCCAGAAAACAGGCAAGGAAGAGGTCCCGGTACTGGAGGCGGCCCGCCAACTGAAGATCGAAGTGGTCTCCAGCGCCTCGATCTGCCAGGGGCAGATCATCGGACAAATCCCCGAAGCGCTGGGCGAGGCGCTGGGCCGCGACCTGACCGACGCCCAGCGCGCCCTGCAGTTCACCCGCTCGACCCCCGGCCTGACCTCCGCCCTGGTGGGCATGAAGGCCATCGGGCACGTGAAGGAAAACCTGGCGCTGGTGAAAATGGCCCCCCTGGAAACCGACGCCTACCTGGCCAGCCTGCAATCGGCTACCTAACCGGGTTAAATCCCCTGGTAGGTCTTGATCTCTTTCTGGATCCACTCCTCGATGGAGAGGTCCCGCTCCTTGCTGAGCTGGGCCTCGAGGAGCTTGACGTACTTCTGCTGCTCCTGCATGAGCGTCTGGGTGTCGATCTCGGGCTGCTTTTCCTTCAGGTGGGCGTCCTCGCCGGGAGCCTTGTGGGTGCCCATGTCGCGGATGAGTTGCAGAACCTTGGCACGCTGCTCGAGAATGGCGATGTAGGAGCTCTTGGGGGAGACCTTGCGGATTTCCTGCAACCGGCGCGGGCTGGCCTGGAGGGAGAAACCCGAGAGCGGATCGCCGGAGATCACGAAGGACTTGCTGTTCCTCCGGGCGTACTTGAGCGTGCTGGTGTCCACGCTGAAGATGGTCTTGCAGGAGCGGAAGTGGATCTTCTGGGTGAAGATGCAGCCCTCCAGGCTCTGCTTGCCCTTGGGCCCGGTGGCGAAAAAGCGGCTGCCCACCTTGGCCTCGCGGACGAAGGACTTGAATATGCGCGTGTCCTTGCCGCCCCGGGCCAGGGACGCCTCCGGGCAGAACAGCAACCCGGCCAGCATTGTGATTAAGAAGATCCGCATGGTTTCTATTCGGGCACCATACACAATAGCACAGACGCAAGTCAATATGTGTTGATTCACAAAGGCATCCAGCGGAGTCTCCGCAGGATGTTCTCGCCGCATAACGCCGGGCCGTGGGCGGGAAATACCGCCTGGACCTCGAAAGTCTTCAACCTCGAGACGGTGGTGCGGAAAGCGGCGAAATCGGTGACCAGCGGGTTCCACTCGCCCCCGTGGAAGTTGCGCACGGTGTCCCCGGCCACCAGCATCCCCGCCTTCCGGTGCAGCAGGCAGACGGCGTCGTCGGCGTGCCCGGGCGTCTCCAGCACCTCCCAGCCCTCCAGCCCGGGGACCGCATCCCCGTCGCACAGCCGGGGCCCCAGCCGGGCCTCGAAGGGGTTGTCGGCCCAGGGCAGCCCGAAGCGCAGCCCCCGGGGCAGATCCTCTCTGGCGAAGACCGGCAGGCCCTGCCACAGCCACATCCAGAACCAGGCCCTGACGCTGATGTTCTTGGGCTTGCGGATCCCGCGCTTGCCCTCCACGTAGTTCCAGCTCACCTGCCCCAGGCCCAGCTCGGCGTCGAAGTGCCTGGCGGCCGCGTCCACGCCCATGACGTGATCGAAATGCAGATGGCTGGGTATGATCAGACCGACCGGCTTGTCCAGCCAGGCGACCACTTCGGAAAGCCTGGGCAAGTCGACCACCGACCCCACGTCCACCAGCACCAACTCCCCGGGCCCCTCGATCACCGTGGTCACGCAGTAGCGCCCCGGCACGCAGACCACCCGGACGCCCCCGGCCTCCACCACGGCCATCTCCGCCGGCCCCGCCGGCGTGAACCAGCGGGCCAGCACCGGCGGCTTGGGCCCGGCTACCGGCGGCGAAGTCCTGGTCAAGGGCGGCAGTCCCATCAGGCCGGCCATACTACCCGACTTGATCCGCCCCGGGAAGAGAAATACGATGCCGTCACATGGCCTACTGCCCCAACCCCGACTGCAAACACAAAAAGCGCACCGGCCTGCCCGCCGAGTTCAAAGCGGGAATAACCACCTGCAAGGACTGCGGCACGGAACTGGTTGAGCAAAATCCGGATCCCCCGAAAGAACGCCCGCCCTGCCCGCAGCCGTTGCGCCGCAGGATCTGGTTCACCATCGCAGTGGTCTGCGCCCTCTGGCTGGCCATGCTAATCCCGCCGCCCTTGGTCAACATTGAAATACTGCAGAAACTAACCCGCTATTCATTCGCACATATCGGATTCACTTTCGGCCCCCTGAGCCGCGGACCGAATCCATTTCTGGCCGCTTTCGTTCTGGTGGAAATTATCGCACTGGCAATCCCGGTCTTCCGTCGTCGCCGCCATGGAGATGCCATTTTCCGCAACCGCTTGTGGACCATCTCAATCGTCGGCGGTCTAGCCCTCTGTACGTTAGGCGGGTTCTACACGGCCATCTACATGGAATCGCTGCAGGGTAACCTCGGCGACTATATCGTTGAGAATCCCGGATGGGGCTTCAGGATTGCCTTCGTTTTTATCACTACCGCGGGAAGCTGCCTGTATGTCGCCGCGGCGCACTTGATCAATCGCTTCGGCGTGGGAAGCGGCTTTGCAGTCGTAATCCTGGCCTCAGTTCTTGCGGCTGTGCCCAACTCCATCACCGGCACAATAAGAGAACTGGGCACTGACGCTCTGTTTCCGCTTGATGTCGTGCTGGTCGTTGTTGCACTGGGTGTTCTGGCAACCGGCGTCTGGCTGTTCTTGCACCTTGGAGACCGGAAACCGTCAAACCTGCCCCTGCGTCTCCCCACTTGCGGAATATTTCCTGTCGAACTGGCCTACATCTTTCTCATCATGCCGTCCACGTTGAACAACTTTTTCGGCTGGCACTTCTCGGAATCGTGGCTGCAGCAACTCGTATATAAGTTGACACCCAGCACCAAGTTGTACCTGGTAATCGAACTGATCCTGATAGCCATATTCGTACCGCTGGCCTCCAGCCTGTTCTACTGGCGTCGCCGCAAGGAGTTCAAGCTGGACGCGAACCGCCCGGCTTGGCGGCGCGCCAGATATCATTCAGCCGCATTTCTTGTCGGCGTCGCCGGGGCCTGGTTTCTGGCCTACTGGTTCCTGTACGGAGCTCATTGGCTTCTGCCGTCGTCTCTGACACTCATCGTGGCGTGCGCCATAATTGCCGACTTGCGAGGAGAAATCCGCGCCCGCTGGCGGGCGCCCGGCGGGGTCGACCTGGTCGTCCTGGAATCCCACCAAGACGTGGCCGACGCGGTCGAGGCCGGGGGGAAGGGACTGGTTGTCCAGGGGTTGTTCTACCGCAGCCTGACCTACTTCTTCGGACCGTTCGTGCCGCTGAACGTGCTGGGAGTCAGATCCGACCGCGCATGAACAAAAAAATCTGCCGGCCGATCAGCTCGCCGCCCAGTTCGACGCCGTCAGGGCGGCTGACCGCCTGGGTGTCGCGGAAGCCCTGGTGGAAGACGTTGAAGGCCCGCACGCCGCCCTCGAACCAGCCGGAGGAGAAGTTGACCCGCCAGGCGACAAACCCGCCTACCATTATAAACGGCGGGCTGTGCACCATGACCGGATCGTCGAAGAGCCCGCCGTTTTCGGGCATGGCCAGGTCGTGCTCCGATGCGCCGTGGACCGAAAGCCCGCAGCGCAGCCCGTCCGCCGGCAGGTAGTTGAGCGCAAGGTTGGCCAGGTGCGCCGGCTCCCAGGGCACCCGGTCGCCCTGGCCGCCCTCCACCACCGCCATTTCCTCCGGCGCGGACAGGTACCAGGTGTAGCGGTATGTGTAGTTGGCGCTGGCCCACAAAAAACCCTTGAGCCGGTAGGTCAGCGACAAGGAACCGCCCACCGAGTTCACCTCCCGGCCGCGGTTGGTGTAGATCATCTTGCTACGGTCCAGGTCGGGAAGACCCATATCCCCGGTCACGATATCGACATTAAAACTGATGGTGTCGCGGTAGAGGTGCAGGAAGGCGTCCGCCTCGACGGTCAGGTCTCCGTCCATTAAGCGCCCACGGTAGCCGATCTCGAAGGCGGTGATGCTCTCGTTGTCCAGGCCTTCGTTGCCCACGCTGTTTACGAAGAACTCGTCCAGCTTGAAACCCGGCTCGCCCACCACGCCGGTGAAGTGGGTGGAGGTGTTCATGAAGGAGGGCTTGCGGAAGGCCCGGCCGAAGGCGAAGCGCAGGAACTGGTCGCCGGTGAAACGCCACACGCAGGCCAGGCGGGGGCTGACGGTGAAGGGGGTGATGTTGTTGTAGTCGAAGCGGATGCCACCGGTCAGCACCAGGTTCTCGCCCAAGCGCTGCTCGTCGTGCAAAAAGACGCCCACGCGGTGCTGGTGGACCGTCTCGGGCCGGTTCTTGGTGGCCACCAGGGTGATCCAGCGGTAGTTGCCCCCGGCGATCAGCAGGTTGCCCCCGAAGGGCTCCCAGTTGATCTGGACCTCGCCGTCCAGGTTGCTGGAGAAAAAATCCACCGTTTTTGGAAACTCCCCCAGCTTCACCGGGCCGAAGAACAGCGGCATGTCCAGGTGGAAATCCGACCCGTACAACCCGAAAGTGAGCTTGGTCAGCAAAAATCCCGTTTCGTGCGAGGCGATCAGATGCCCCAGGTAGGCGTTGAAGGATTCGGTCGGCGCCAGGGAGGTGTAAGCCCCGCCTTCGGGAATCACCAGGCCCGCCTGCAGGCTGGTTGTGGAATCGCCGTCCTCGCGGTCCATCCGCAGGCGGATCCTTCCCATGGTCAACTCGCGGGTGTCCAGCAGCCGCCAGTTGCCGCCGGTCTCGTAGCCCCCGGAAAGCTGCAGGCGCCAGTGTTCACCCAGCACGGCGCCCACCCGGGCGTGCAGGCCCAGGCGGTCGTTCTCGCCGCCGCCTATGAAGACCCGGGAGAAATTCTCGTCGGTCTTCCTGGTGAAGATGGAGACCACCATGGAGTGGGCGTTGGCCCCGTAGAGCGCGGATCCCGGCCCGCGAATCACCTCGATGCGCTCGATGTCTTCCAGGTGGATCGGCAGAATCATCCAGAAAGGCGCCCCGAAGATCTCGATGTTCTCCTCGCGGCCGTCGATGATCAGAAGCGCCTTGTCCCCCGACTCCCCGCTGAGCGCCCGGGCGCCCACCGCGGCGAACATGGGCAGGATCTTCCGGACATGCACCTCGGGCACCTGGCGCAGCAGGCAGACCAAGTCGGTGCAGTGGGTGTTCTCGATCTGCTCGCGGGTGATGACGGTCACCGCCGAGGGCGACTCGACGATGGCCTGCTCGTGCTTGGCCGCGGTGTAGATGATCTCCTCTTCCTGCAACAGGGCGAACTCGTCGGTAAGGAAATCCTCCTCGTCGATCGCCTCCAGGTCGGAGACATCTTCCTCTTCGGCCGCCAGCACCAGGGGCGCAACGGCCAGCCCCACCACTATCAGAAGTATCCTCACGAACCCTTCTTTTATCAGATACTGCCCCGCAAATACAGAAACAGCCGCCGCCCCAGCAACTCCCCGCCGATCTCCACACCGTCGGGGCATATGACCGCCATTGTGTCTCGGAATACAGTGTGGGTTATGTTGTAGGCCTTTTTCCCTGATCCGCCTGCCTTAAACCTAGAAGATGAACAACAGTCCCAGCGCCGGGGAGATTATCAACCCGTCGAAGGAATCGTCAACCAGCTCGACCGTCTCGCTGGCGCCGGTACCGGTGAAATGCGCGCCCACCGTCCCCTCGCCCTTGAAGCCGATGCTGGCGTACATGAAGTTGACCTCCAGCACGAAATAGATCCACTTGTAGCCCAGGTAGAATCCGATCATCCCGCCGATCAGGCTGGTGTTGCCGCTGCCGTTGGCGACGATCTGGTCGGCGTCGCCGGCGATTTCCTCGGGATCGAAGGAAAGATCGATGTCGTAGGTGGTGCCGTACCACTTGACGCCGAAGTAAGGGATGAAGATCTTGCCCAGGTTGAAACTCATGATCAGCGAGATGTCCATGTCCCCGCGCTTGTAGCTGCCGATGTCCACCGACTCGCCCAGCTTGGGGGCGGAATGGAAGAACCCCAGCCCCAGGCCGACCGCCAGGTCCATTATCCGGCGGTCGATTATCTGGTAGCGGCCGTCCAGCCGCATGGCCGAGGGGGAAAGGCGCAGGCCCAGGTCCCAGCTCCGGGCGATTCCGTAGCGGAAGGTGAGCCCCGAGGTGAGCGGCGGGTAGAGCAGCGCGGCCACGCCGCCGCGGACCAGGTCCATGTAGTCCTCGGTGGTCGGGTTAGCCTTCTGGGAGAAGGTCATGACGTCGCTGATGGCAGCCACCGGGACCGCCAGGCCGATGTCGCCGGCCAGCTGGAAGTCCCCCTTGGGAGTGACCTCGCCGGTCTGCATGGTGTTAAGGCTGGCGCAGGCGCCCAGGACGGCGAATGCCAGCAGGGCTATCGCGATTCGCTGCATGGGTACCTCTCCTAGTCGTTCGGTTCCAGTTCCATGCGGATGGCGCCCTTGGGACAATAGTGTGCACACAGGCCGCAGCCCTTGCAATGGTTCAAGTCGATCAGGATGTTGCCGGTTTTCGGGTCGCGGGTGATGCACTGGTCGGGGCACAAAAGCTCGCAGACGTTGCAGTACCGGCACTCCAGGGTGGCCAGGCAACGGGAGGCCTCCTGGCGGGCCTCTTCCCTCGTGTTCGGCACCGAGCCCGGGCCGCCTCTTGGCTTGCAGACATCCGGACTCACCGCCGCTCCTCCAGTTTCAAGAAGGCCGGGTGTCGGCCCCCGGCGCGGTCGACCATGCGCTGGTCCACCTCGCAGCGCCAGCACTCGTAGTCGTTCTCGCACAGCGCGCCGGGAGTAAGACCCATCAGGGCGTAGCGGCAGGGCCGCCGCTCACCCCAGCGCTGCTTCAAATTCGAAACCGCGATCTCCTCCATGGAGATTGCCCCGGTGGGGCAAACGTGCGCGCAGGCGCCGCAGCCGATGCAGCGTTCGGGAAAATCCCCGAAGGGTCGATCGCCCAGCGCCCGGTGCCGCCCGCGCCCGGCCAAAGAGAGCGCCTCTACCCCGACCACCTCCCGGCACACCCGTACGCACAGGCCGCAGAGGATGCAGTTGTCCCCGCCTTGCGCGGCCTGAAGGCCGGCCGTCTCGATACCGTGCTCGGCGGCCAGCCGGCGGATTTGCGGCGCGTCGGGCGCCATGGCCAGCAGGAGCTCGAGCACCATCCGGCGGTGCTTGACGACCTTGTCGGTGTCCAGAAACACCTTCAGGCCCTCCTCGAGCGGATAGTCGCAGGAGGTCACCAACCTGCGGCGCCGGCCACTCTGAACCTCCACCAGGCACAGCCGGCAGGCGCCGTAGGGCTTCACCGCCGGGTGATGGCACAACCCGGGCACCTCGAAGCCGGAACGCCGCAGTGCCTCCAGCAGGCTCTCGCCGCGGGTTCCCCGGCAGGTCTGTCCCTGCGCCTCGAAAGTGACCTGCTCCGGCGCGCTCACGGCCGTATCTCCTTGAGCCAGGCTTCTACGCATTCGGCCGCCCGCATTCCTGAGGCCAGCGAAGCCACCAGGTTGCGGGAGCCGGTGATCACCTCTCCGGCCCCGAAGACTCCCGCGACCGGGGTCATCAAGTTTTCGGTATCCACCCGCAGCGTTCCCAGCGGACCGGCCAGGTCGCCCAGGCTGTCTGCATCCGGCACGCGGTCTTCGGCGGCTATGAAAACCCCGGCGGGTATCTCCCGGGCGGTGGCCGGATCCGGTGAAAGTCCCGGGACCGGCCAGCGGCGGCCGCTGTTATCCGCCGGCCCGTAGACCACCGGCAGGCAGCGCACCGTCTCAAGCCGCCGGTCGCCGATCAGCTCCACCGGCCGGATCTCCTCGTGTACCTGCACGCCTTCTTCCCCGGCCTGCTTCAGCGCATCGGGGTCGCCGGAAAACTCCCGGCGGCTGCGCCGCATCAACAAATGCACCGGCCGGGCGCCGGCCCGCGCGGCCATGCGCGCGACGGCCAAAGCCATGTGTCCCGAGCCGGCCACCACCGCGGGCCCTTCGATCGGCGCTCCCCCCTCGTCCCGGTGCTCGCGCGCAAACGACAGAGCCTGGTAACAACCGTCGAGATCCTCGCCGGGCAGACCCGCCCGGCTTCCTGCCGGGCAGCCCAGCGCCAGGATCACCGCCCGGGCCCCTCCGGCCAGCAGCTCGGCCGGCCCGGTCTTGAGATCCACCCGGTGGGAGGTCAGTATGCGCACCCCGGCATCGGTGATCCGCCCTATATCCTTGTCCAAAGCCTCCGCGGGAAGATCGAAGTCGGGAACCGCCCGGCGCAGCAAACCGCCGGACAGATCGCCGGACTCGTAGACCTCCACCTGGTAGCCGCTCCTTTTCAGGAAGAAGGCCGCGCTCAGCCCGGCCGGACCCGAACCCACCACCGCCACGCGTTCTTCCAGCTCTTGCTCGGGCGCCCGGATGGGCCGGTTGCCCGCCTGGCTGGCGACCAGCTTCAACGCGCGGATCCGGACCGGATGGTCCAGAGTTCCGCGCACGCAGGCATGCACGCACGGCCGCACGCACAAATGCCCGCAGACCGAGGGCATCGGATTGTTCTCCAGGATGATCTGAAGCGCCCGGTCGAAGTCGCCTGAAGAAATCGCGTGCAGGTAGCCGGGAACGTCCTGGCCCAGGGGGCAGGCGGCCCGGCAGGGAGGCGCCGCCAGCGGCCCCGGGGGGAAGTCGACCTCCCTCGCAACCCGGCCGCGCAGGCTGTCCGGCTCCGCGCCCAGCTCGCAAAAGACCGTCTCGGCGCATTTGTGCCGGCAGGCGTCGCAGGACAGGCACTTCTCGGCGGTCCAGACCGGACGGTGTGTTCGCACTATCGCCATCGGCCTTCCGATTCTCCCAGTTGCATCCCCAGGGCGAACGCTTTCAGATTGACTTCCCGGAAGCGCTCCCGCACCAGCCGCTCCACGGCCGCTTTCACCTCCGGCTCGCCGACCAGTCCGGTGAATCCCACCAGGGCACCCAGCATCACGAAGTTGGCCGCCACCTGGTTGCCGGCTTCCTCGATGGCCGTGCGGGTGCCGGGGATCAGCAGAACCTCTTGTTCCCCGGAGGGCTTGATGAAGAAGCTGTCGGCCAGGATTACGCCCCGGGAGTCAACCCCGGGCGAGTATAGCTCGAAGGCTTCCTGGGCCAGGACCACCAACACGTCCGGATGAATGATGTGCGGGAAGTCGATCTCCTCGGCGGAGAGGATCACGTCCGAGTAGGTGGCCCCGCCGCGCGCCCGGGAACCGTAGTGCTGGGATGCAGCCACCCGCAGGCCGGAGAGCGCTCCGGCCTCGGCCAGCACCGCCCCCAGGGTGACCAGGCCCTGACCTCCCAGCCCCCCGAAGCGCACTCCCACCGGCCACTCAGTCATCATACTCTCCGATGACGAAGCGCTCCCACAACTGCTCGGGCTTCATCTTCTTGGCCTCTTCGCGGGTGACGCACAGGCCCACCAGGTAGTCGTACAAGGACTTCAGATCGTCAAACCGGTTGCGCCGGCCGAACTGGGTGGGACAGGGGGAAACCGCCTCGACGAAGCCGAGGCCGTTTATGCTGATGGCTTTCTTGATGGACTCGACCAGGCTGATCGGCCGGGTGACCGGCCAGCGGGCCGCGTAGGGCGCGCCGGCGGCCCGGGTAACCGCGCAGAGATCGAAGGGCCGGTAGCGGTTGCCCTCGGGATCGGTAGCGGTCTTGGCCCCCACCGGGGTGGAGGAGGCGGTCTGCCCGCCGGTCATCCCGTAGATCTGGTTGTTGCCGCAGATGACGCACAGATCGATGTTGCGCCGGGCGGCGTGGATCAGGTGGTTGCCGCCGATCGAGCTGAGGTCGCCGTCGCCCGAAACCACGATGACGGTGAGCTTGGGGTTGGCCAGCTTGGCGCCGGTGGCGTAGGCCACCGCCCGGCCGTGGAGGGTGTGCAGGGTGTCGGCCTTTATGTTGGGGCTGGGGATCCAGGCGGCGCAGCCGATGCCGGAGACGAACAAGAGCTTCTTGCGGTCGAGCTTCAACTCGTCCACCGCCCGGATGACGCAGCCCATCAGGATGCCGTGGCCGCAGCCGGGGCAGAAGGCGGTGTGCTCGGTGCGCAGCCAGTGCTCCAGGGCCCGGGTCATGCCAGCGCCTCCTTGACCTTGTCGACGATGGCGGCGGGCTCGATCACCTCGCCGTTGGTCTGGCACAGCGAAACCACCCCGCCGCAGACCTGCTGGCGCACCAGGCCGGCGACCTGCCCCCGGTTCATCTCCGGCACCACGATGGCCTTGCCGTCCAGCGCCCGGACTTCGCGCTCGGCGAAGGGCCACAGGGTTATCAAGCGTAACAAACCGGCTTTAACACCCTCGGTGCGTAGCTGTTTCACTGCTGACAGAGCGCTTCGTCCGGTAAACCCGTAGGCGACCACCACTGCTTCGGCGTCGTCGAGGTAACGGGAGTCGACCTCGACTATGTCGTCTACGTGATCCAGGACCTTGCGGTTTATTCGTTCGACCAGGCGGGCGTGCTGCTCGGGGTGATCCACCCGCCGGTAGCCCCACTCGTCGTGGGTGGAGCCGGTGACCAGCAGGTTGGCCCCGTCGCCGAAGGCGGGCATCGGCGGCACCCCGTCGGGCGCGTCGGTGCCGAAGGGCGGGCTTTCAATACTGCGGTTGCGCTCGACGATCTCGAAGTCGCGGTGCAGGCGCACGCTCTCGCGCAGGTGGGCTATGCCCTCGTCGGACATCACGAAGGTGGGCACCCGGTAGCGCTGCGCCAGGTTGAAGGCCCGGATGGTCAGGTCGTACATCTCCTGGACCGACCAGGGGCTCAGCGCTATCGGGCAGTAATCCCCGTGGGACCCGTGGCGGACCTGCAGGATGTCCCCCGAGGCCACCCGGGTGGCCTGGCCGGTGGCCGGGCCGGCGCGCTGCACGTCGATGATCACGCAGGGAGTCTCGGTTATGGCCGCGTAACCCAGACCCTCCATCATCAGGCTCAGGCCCGGCCCGGAGGTGGCGGTCATCGACCTGGCCCCGGCCCAGGCGGCGCCCACCAGGGCCGAGATCGAGGCCAGCTCGTCCTCCATCTGGATGAAGGTCCCCCCGTTTGCCGGCAGCCTCTCCGCCAGCAACTCCATGATCTCCGACGAAGGAGTGATGGGGTACCCGGCGTAGAAGGTGCAGCCGGCCGCCAGGGCCCCTTCGGCCGCGGCGTGGTTGCCCATCAGAATTTGCGCTTCGCCGGACATGATCGCCTGGGAATCTAACGCCCGGTCGCCTTAAACGCAAGGGTTGAACCGCCCCCGGCACCGGTGCTATAGGGTTGTTATGGTTGAAAAAGACCCAATAGCCGAGCTGCTGGACAAGACTCTATGGCAAACCGATCTACCCGGGCTCCCCGCCCCCCAAAGAGGCAAGGTGCGTGACATCTACGACCTGGATGACCGGCTGCTGCTGGTGGCTACCGACCGGATCAGCGCCTTCGACGTGGTCCTGGGCACCATTCCCTGCAAGGGCCAGGTGCTGTGCAGCATAGCCGCGCACTGGTTCGAAAAAACCGCCGACCTGGTGCCCAACCACATCATCGGAGTGCCCGATCCCTGCGCCATGCTGGTTAAAAAGTTGAAACCCCTGCCGGTCGAGGTGGTGATGCGCCGCTACATAACCGGCAGCCTGTGGCGGGAGTACAAATCCGGCAACCGCGACATCTACGGGCTGAAGCTCCCCGACGGCATGAAGCCGGACCAACGCTTCGATGAGCCGATCCTGACGCCCACCACCAAGGCCGAGATGGGCCAACACGACCTGCCGCTGACCCCCGAAGAAATCCTCGACCGGGGCCTGGTGGAGCCGGATCTGTGGAAGCAGGTGGAGGAGGCCGGCCGGGCCCTTTTCGCCCGCGGAGAGGAGCAGGCCCGCGCCCGGGATCTGATCCTGGTGGACACCAAGTACGAGTTCGGCCTGGACGGCGACCGGTTGGTGGTCATGGACGAGATCCACACCCCCGACTCCTCCCGCTACTGGGAATTATCCGAGTACGAGTCCCGCTACACCCGGGGCGAACCCCAGCACATGCTGGACAAGGAAAACATCCGCCAGTGGCTGCTGGAGCGCGGATTCTCCGGAGAGGGTCAGCCGCCCGAGTTGACCGACGAAATCCGGGTGTTTCTGTCCCGGCGCTACCTGGAGCTGCAGAAGCGGCTGACCGGCACCGAGCCCCGGCTGCTTTCCGGGAACCCCTCCGAGAGGCTGGCCGACAACCTCAAGAAGGCCGGGATCGTCAAATGATCCGTTTACTGCTCGCGGCCCTTCTGATTCTGCCCGCCCAGGGCGTTTTGGCGCAGCCGGATACGGACGCCCAGGCAGTGGCGCAAGCGACCCACGAGTTCCTCACCGCCATGGCCGCCGGCGAGATCCACGTGCTCGCCGGCCTGGGCACCGATCCCTTCGACTTCGACGGCCGCAAGGTGAAAGGCCTCAATGCGATCATGAAGCAATGGGAGCAGGTGCTTACCCAACACGGCCGGGACCTGCAGAACCCCGAGGGAACCAAGGTCGACATCTTCGGCTACAAGACCGCCGAGATGAAATACGGCAAACCCCCCAAGAAGTTCGCCTACCTGAACCTGAGGCGCTGCCTGTTCGCGGCGATCACCTTCGAGAACCGCAACGGCCTGCTGCTGATCTTCAAGAAGGACAAAAAGAAGCAGTGGCGGGTCACCGCAGTGACGGACTGAGATGTGAGAGGCGTCTCTAGAATCATCCCGGCGATCCTGATCTGCGCGGCGGTTGTTTGCACCGCAGACGCCGGAGAACACCCCCGGGTGGCCGTGCTGCCCTTCACCGCCATGGCCGCCTCGGGGGCCGAGTGCAAGAAACTCCGGGGCCACCTCGCCGAATTGCTCAACAACCTTTTCGATGTTCAGCCGATCGAAAGCAAGAAAACCGACAAGACCGTCTCGCGTTTCTGCGGCAAGCCTGAGGCCTGGTGGGACTGTCTGGGCAGGGACGAAAACCTTTTCAAGCTGGGCAAGCGCCTGAAGGCCGAAGTGGTTGTGGTGGGAAGGCTGGCGGCCATCGGCAAGCGCCGGGTGCTCAGGCTGCGCCTGGCCGACGTTCCCGCCGGACGCGTCTTCGCCGAAGTGGTCAACATTCCCGCGGGCCAAGAGGAAGCGGTGCTCTCCCGGTTCGCGCTCGCACACAAAAAGCAGTTCGGAGGAGAACCTCCGCCTCCGCCGCCGCCAAAACCTGCGCTGGCGGTCCAGACGGCCCCGACGCAAAAGCGGGCCTGGTACGAAAAATGGGAGGTATGGACCATCATCGGCTCGGTCGCAGCCGTGGCGGCCGGCGTGGCGCTTTTCGCCACCATGTACTCCCCAGGCGATGATGGCGGGCCCTGGGACGCCCACCGGACGCTGCCATGAAGGCCGGGACAACCCTGATACTCCTGACCGGGTTGTTTCTGTCCGGTTGCGGCGAGACCAACCGGGACGCCGACACTATCATCAAGCTGGTTTGCGATCCCGCCTTGAACTCCGAGCGGGAGGTGGCCGGGCAACTGGCCACCATCGAGATGCTCTTCGACGCCCCGGGAGGCTTCCAGGGGATCAATGAGAACAACCCCAAGGCGGAGGGGTTTGTCGCCGGTGACGTGGACGGCGACGGGGAAGCGGAGCTGCTGCTCACAATGAGCGTGCGCGGCAGAAATTCGTTGTCGGAAGTCGGGCTGGACGCCGGCTCCAACCGGGAAACCCCCATCGCCATAAGGGTCCGGGGCCTGGACTCGGCCGGTGAAGTGGCGGCCTTCGGGGGAATCGAGCCGCGGGTGCTCTTCTCCGCCGCGGGCCGGAACGAAGTGGAAGTCCCCTTCAACCTCTCCCGCGCTCATCTGCCCCACCAGATAGTAGCGGTGGCGCCGATGAGTGTGCCGCGGGGCGGGGTGCTCAGATCCGTCACATTCTATGCATCCCGGCCGCTGGACGGCGCATCTCTGCTGGAAGGCGTCTCTGTGAAGGTGATGTCAACCGGTGGAAGCGGCGAGGAGGAAGTCATCGGCATAACGACCGGCCCCGAAATGTGCCCCTTCGGCACCTGGATGTATACGTTCACGCCCGCGGACTGCCACCTGTCGACCCACAGGCTCACCGGCGTCAAACTGGAAGTGGGCGACCTCACCGCGACCATTTCCATCGATCAAGTCAAGGAATTCGGCCCCTGCACCCCGGCGACCAACTGCGACGAGATCGGAATCGCCGGTCCGGAGGACACCGACGTGACCTGCGACCGGCTGACCGGTCTGTTCGAACCGGCGCCCTGCTCGGTGGCCCCGGCCGGCTGCCGGGGGACAGCGGTCTTTGACCGGGTGCGGGCGGCGGACACCCCGGAATGCCAGGCATACCGGGCCGACACTATCCAGCATGAAGGCGAGTGCGTGGTGACGGCCCCCTGGCCGTGCAGCGGGCCGGACGCCTGCATCAACGTCGGCACCGGGGCCTGCGGCGGAAACGGGCAATGTGTTCCCGACCCGTGTACGGACACCTGCACGCCGGAGTCGCTGGCCTGTGTGCCCACTCAGGGGTGCCTGCCGAAAATGGGCGGCTGCGCCCAGGACTGCCAGGCGTACGGGGCCTGCCCGGAGTTTGACCAGGAGTGTGTTTTGGGGGAAAGTGGAGGTCACGTTTGCCGCTGAAAGGGTGACCGTGACCAAAAAGCCTTCAATCGTCGATTCCCTGCCCGCCACGCGCGTCATCACCAAGCCGGACCAGTCCGCCGCCTTGCAGGTGCGCAGGGCACGAATCAAGGTCACCAAGGGGCCCGACAAGGGGCAGCAGAAGGACTTGCCGCACACCGGGGCGGTGGTGGGAACCTCGCCGGACTGCGACCTGATGCTGACCGACACGGCGGTGTCCCGGCGGAACTTCGAGATCCTGCCGGGTGAAAACGGATTCACCCTCCGCGACCTGGGCAGCAAGAACGGCACCCTGGTGAGCGGCATGCGGCTGGGAGAGGTGACCCTGACCGCCAGCGCCGAAATCCAGGTGGGCCAGTCCCGGTTGCGTTTCTCCATCCTGGACGAGCACGACGAATACCCCTTGAGCTCCCAGACCTCCTTCGGCTCCATGCTGGGGCGCAGCGTGGCCATGCGGCAGGTGTTCGCCCTGCTGGAGCCCGCGGCCGCATCCGAAGCCACCCTGCTGTTGGAAGGCGAGTCGGGCACCGGCAAGGACCTGGCCGCCGAGAACATTCACTCGCTCTCACCCCGCCGCGACGAGCCGTTCGTGGTGGTGGACTGCGGGACGGTGCACTCGACCCTCGCTGAGTCGGAGTTGTTCGGACACAAGCAGGGCGCCTTCACCGGCGCGGACCGCGACCGCCCCGGCGCCATCGAGTCGGCCGACGGGGGGACGGTGTTCCTCGACGAGATCGGCGAGGTCCCTACCGGCGTCCAGCCCAAGCTGCTGCGCTTCCTGGAAAACAAGGAGGTCAAGCGCCTGGGTGAAAACCGCTACCGCCCGGTGAACGTGCGCCTGATCGCCGCGACCAACCGGGACCTGACCGCCGAGGTGGAAGCGGGGCGTTTTCGCGAGGACCTGTTCTACCGCCTCTCGGTCTTGCGGGTGCGGTTTCCCCCGCTACGCGAACGGCGCGAAGACATCGGCCCGCTGGCGCGCAGTTTCGTGCAAAAACTACGACCCGACACCGACCCGGTCGAGGTGATCTCCGACCAGGTCCTGTCGATGTTTTCCAACCACGACTGGCCCGGAAACGTGCGCGAGCTGCGCAACGTGGTCGAGCGCCTGCTGCTCTTCCCCGACCGCCCCCAGGCGGCCCTCTCCCCGACCGGGGGTTCGGCTAAGTCGGAGTCGGCTGATCTACTGGGGCTGCCCTTTCACGAGGCGCGCCGCGCCTTGACCGACCGCTTCGAGAAGGTCTACCTTTCGGCCCTGCTGGACGCCCACGAAGGAGTGGTTGCCAGGGCCGCCGAGGCTGCGGGGATCCCCCGGCAGACCTTCCATCGCCTGATGAACAAGCACAGGTTGAAGAAGTGAATCCGGGGGAAGGCGAAGAATTCGGGCGCTACCGGCTGGTAGAGCGCCTGGCTGTGGGTGGTATGGCCGAACTCTACCGGGCGGTTCTGCCGGGCCCCTCGGGATTCTCCAAGCCGGTGGCCATCAAGAAGATCCTCCCGGCGCTCAACCGTCACGAGCGCTTCCGCAAGATGTTCTTGCACGAGGGCCGCATCATGGCGGCGCTCAGCCACCGCAACGTCGTGCAGGTGTTCGAGCTGGGCGAGGTGGACGGCGAGCTCTTCATGAGCCTGGAATACGTCCCGGGTTGCGATCTGGCCTACGTCCTCGATCGCAACAAGGAGGGCAACCGCTTCATGGAACCGGCCATGGCGGCCTGGATCGCACGGGAGATCTGCCGGGGCCTGGCCTACGTCCACAGCCTCCAGGACGACCGCGGCCGGCCCCTGCATATCGTCCACCGGGATGTCAACCCCAACAACATCCTGCTCTCGCGCCACGGCGACGTGAAGCTGGGGGACTTTGGCATCGCCAAGTCCCTGGTGGGCGAGGTGCTTACCCGCCAGGGACAGCTCAAGGGCAAGCTGGAGTACCTTTCCCCCGAGCAGGCCCGCGGCGACGCGGTGTCCCCCATCTCCGACGTCTACGCGGTGGGCCTGGTCCTCTACGAAATGCTGGCCTCCCAGCGCTACATCCAGGGCATCGGCGACGCCGACCTGGTGAAGAACGCCGCCCGCCCGCTGTGGCGGTCCATCTCCGCGGTGAACTCCGCGGTCCCCGTGATTCTCGAAAACATCGTCAAGCGGGCGCTGCGCACCGAGCCGGAGAAGCGCTTCGGCTCCGCCTCGGCCCTGGCCGACGCCCTGACCGAGATCATCGAGGCGGCCCCCCAACTGCCCTCCAACGTGGACCTGGCCTGCCTGGTGATGGAAGCCTGCGAAACCCCCGAGGTGGCCCTCGAGTCCCCCGAAGTCGAACAGACCTCCGAAACCGACGTCAAGCGCCTGAAAAAGCAGTCAACCGACCTGGCCGAACGCCTGATCCCCGAAGGCATCTTCCCCGAAGACGACAAACGGCCGCACACCGTCTCCCTGGCCGTCGACTCGGTGAAGCCCGCCCACCGAAGCCGCCTGCCTCTCATCGCCATCCCCGCCGCCCTGTTGCTCCTCATCGCCGCCGGGACCGCCCTGTGGCTCCTGGTCTTCGCTGAAAAACCCGAGCCCGAGCCCGTCGATCATGTCGAAGCGGTAACCCCCGAACCCATTTCCCCGCCGCCCGAGGTCAAGAAGCCGTTACCCAGGCCCAAACCCAGACCTAAACCCAGGCCCAAACCGAAACTGCGCTCACGCACCGAGCTGAACCAGGAGCTGTCCCGCCAGCGCCTGCGCCTGAAGGATAAGGGCGTGCGGATTGGTGACGTCCGCCAGATCGACCGGCTGCTGGCCCGGGCCAGGAAGCAAATTCGCAGAAACGACCGCCGCGGCGCGGAAAAGAGCCTCCACGACCTGGATGTTTCGGTCGACGGTTTGCGGATCGACCGCAAGTTCGTCGAAACCAAGCTGCTGAGACTGCAGAAGGCCCTGGCGCGGGCCAAGCGCGAAGCGGAGTTCGCCAAGAACACCGAGAAGATCCTCAACCACGCCATCAATAACCGGTTTATGGAAGCCAACGCTGCCATCAACGGCGTATTCGATTCCCTCAGGAAGAGAAAGCGCGGGAAAAAGTAGGACTGGTTACGGCCGGCAGGTGTCGTCGACTGTGGGATCGCAGGTTTCGTCCCCGGCGGAGCCGTCGCCGCTGCCGTCTTCGGCCCCATCGGTCCCGGGGTCGTCGCCGGTGCCGTCTTCGCCGTCCTCGTAGCCGGTCTCGCCCGGGCAGGGGAAGGCATCGTCGCCGGGAATGCACTCCCAGTCGTCGTCGGGCTCATCCACCGGGTCGCCACCGCCCGGGTCGTCGGGGTCGCAGCCGCCGCCCACCAGTCCGGCGTCGTAGCGGACCAGGAGGTGGCCCCGACCGATGACGTTGCGGGCGAACAGGGAACCCTCGATGATCAGGTTGCCCTGGTAAAGGATGTCGGCTGTCGGGGCGTAGACGGCACCCTTGAAGCGGGTGTTGCCGGTGACGTCCAGGGCGATATCGTCGCTGCCGCCGATGTACACTCGGATGGCGCGGGAGGCGGTTTCCTGCATGGGCCATCCCACTTGCAGGTTGCCGATCTTGTGCACCGATCCAGCGATGTAGATATCCAGCTCGGCCCCCTCCTCCAGCTCCACGAAGGCGCCGCCCATGAACTCCAGGTCCCCGTCAACGAACAGCCGCGAGGAGGCCTGCACCTTGAAACGGGTGTTCCCCTGAAGGAAGGAACCCGTGGCCGCGTAGTAGTCTCCGCCGCTCAACACGATCTCGGACTTGCCTTTCCCGGAAAGCAGCTCGATGGGCTGCGCGCCGCTGTGCGCGGCCACCTCGGCGGCCACGTCGATGAGATCGTAGGGATCGCACGGACAGGGAGTGTGCGCGGCGAAGGGAACGCCGGTGGCCACGTCGCCGCAGCGCAGGTTGCCGGTCATGGTGATTTCCCCGCCGACTTCCAGCCGTCCGGCCACCTCCAAGCCGCCCATACCATCTACCACGCCGGCCACCGACGCATTGCCGTCGATGGAAGTGTGCCCATGGGTCAGCAGTTCGCCGCCCACCAGGAGATCCCGCTTGATCATCACCGAGGCATCGGTGTCCACCATTCCGGCCACGTCAAGATCACCGTCCACCTTGAGCACTCCCTGCGACCGGACCTCTCCGTTGATTCCCACGTGCGCCGTGCGCAGCGTGTCGGTTCGCCGGCCGAAGGACGAGAAGCTGCTGGAGGTGATCCCGTAGCCCACCTTGTCCAAGTCCCCGCACAGGCACACCGCCTGATCGAAAACCATGGCGTTGGCGTCATCCGGCAGGCAATCCAGAGCCCGGCTGCTAGTGTCATAGACCTGTCCCGGACTGCATGCACCCAAAAGGAACGCCAGCGCCACCCAGTGAACAACACTCTTGAAAACAACCTTGGTCTTCATATCCTCCTCCTTTCCCTGCCAACTTGTATTGAAAGATCCGTGCCAAGTAACCAAATGCAGTAAAATCAAGATACTAGGAGATCCGCGTGTCACTCTCACGTGACTAGACCGCCTCCGATCCGCCGTCATGCGTCATTCCGATGTGACATGCGCCTGCTCAACCAGGCGAAGCCCAAAAGAAACCAGAGGGAAACCACGGCTCCCATCCCGGCGGTGGAGCAGCCGGTGATCGGATCTCCCTCGACGGTCAGGTAGAGCTGAGTGCTGGCGATGCGCTTTGAGGGATAGAGATCGTCCTCGAAGACCATCCGGACCGAAAGCTTGATGATGTACTCGCCGGGGTAGTCCGGGGTGAAGGTGACCCGGCGACCCAGCTTGTAGTGGTAGTTGTAGGGAGTCGACAGGGTCGAGGATCCCCGGGGGTGCTTGATGGTGGCGGTGGATTTCTTGGGGCGGTCGACGATGGTCCATTCGTACTCCAGGGCCCGGTTCTTGCGGTTGGCCCAGAAGAGCAGGGGCAGCTTCTCCCCGGTGCGGAGCGCCCGGGGCTCCCCGGCATAGACGGCGAACACGCTGGCGGGATCGAGGCAGGCTTCGACGCGGTCGACCACGAAGCAGAACCCGTTGGTATCGCAGACGTTCCCCATCCCGTCGCGATCCTCATCGGACTGCTCGGGGTCTTTCAACCGCGGGCAGTTGTCAGCTTCGTTGATAATGCCGTCGTCGTCCATGTCCGCATCGCACAGGTCGCCCACCACGTCACCATCCGAGTCCATCTGCCCGGGGTTGTGCACCAGCGGGCAGTTGTCGGCGAAGTCCTGGACGCCGTCGTTGTCCTGGTCGCTGTTGCAGGCGTCGCCGAAGTGGTTGGGGTCGGTGTCCAGCTGGTCCGGGTTGTGTACGAAGGGGCAGTTGTCCACCAGGTTCTCCCAGCCGTCGTCGTCGATGTCCGCGTCGCAGGCGTCGCCCATGGTGTCGGAGTCGGTGTCCATCTGGGTGGGATTGCGCACCTGGGGACAGTTGTCGTCGATGTTCATCACCCGGTCCCCGTCCATGTCCGGATCGCAGGCGTCGCCCAGGTGGTCGCCGTCGGAGTCCAGTTGCAGCTCGTTGGAAACGCTGTGGCAGTTGTCGCAGGCGTCGCCGGTCTGGTCCGAGTCCGCGTCGGTCTGGTCGCGGTTGGGGACGAAGGGGCAGTTGTCGAAGTCGTCCTCGATGCCGTCCTCGTCGTAGTCGTCGGCGTACTGATAGGTGTCGCCCAGGTCGGTGTTGGCGATCAGAATGCTGCCGCATCCGCAACCGCAGCCGCCGCCGTCGCCGTCGCCGCCGCCTTCTCCGGCTCCATCCGACGTGCCTCCGGATTCATCCGGCGTACCGCAGATATTCCCGGTGCACTCACCGGGGGCATCAGCCAGGGCGGGTACCGAAACCAACAGGGCCAATGCACAAAACATCGCAATTATCACTCGCCTTTTCACGACAAACTCCTTTCCCTGCCTCTTTGTGTTGAAAGATCCGTGCCAGGAAATGCACTGCAGAGAAATCAATACACTAGGGGATCCGCGCGTCACTCCCGGGCGACAAGATCGTCCCCAATCCATAGTCACGCGTCATTGGGATGTGACACTTGGAACGACTTCCCAGAGATTGCTTGAAGCCCATGGCCGCCTGATGAGCTGATCATAATCCCCGCCGCCCGAGGCAGACAAACCCAAGCCTAAACCCAAACCTAAACCCCGGCCCAAGCCCAAGACCCTGCGCTCCCGCACCGAGCTCAACCAGGAGCTGTCCCGCCAGCGCCAACGCCTGAGAGACAAGGGTGTGCGCACCGGCGACGTCCGCCCGATCGACCGGCTGCTGGCAATCGGACAGATATTCCAGAACCTGTCCGGATGGCACCTGCTCCTGGCCTATGCCGGCGGGACGTTCCCATCATGCTATCCGTGATCGATCGGGTGAATCCCAGGGCCTTCTTCGTCATCGAAGAAGTGAAGACCACCCGAAACGGCATCTTTACCCGGCGAGCGGCCGCTTCCCGAAAGTCCCTGTCAAGACCTGCCCATCAGAACAAATAGAAAGTCGTTGACCCAATCACATATAAAAAACAAAATCGATCAAGTGAAAAAGCGCTACCAGGATTGAAGGGAGGTCTTCCTATGTCATTGTTCTCCATTCCCATACCGAGATTCCGCATCCGCAAGGTGAAGAAACCCGCCCCCGGGGCCATGCCCGGGACGCTTTCGGTTTCGGCCGAGCTGCCCCCGCCCAGGATAACCCGCTTCGCCTACGACCAGAAAAGCTGCGATTCCTCGGAAATCGACGGGTCCGATCTGGACCGGGCCCTGGCGCCGGAGCCGGGCAAGGTGGTCTGGGTCGACGTCCAGGGCCTCGGCGACGGCGAAGTCATCCAGAAGATCGGCGCGATCCTGGGCCTGCACCCCCTTACCATCGAGGACGTAGCCCACGTCCACCAGCGACCCAAGCTGGAGGAGTTCGACGATCACCTGTTCGTCTCCATGCGGGCCGTGCGGCTGGCGGACGACCAGAGGATAGAAAACGAGCAGCTCAGCCTGGTGCTAAAGCCCGGACTGCTGTTAACCTTCCAGGAGCGCCCCGGCGACGGCTTCGCGCCGGTGCGCCGGCGCCTGAAGGAGGGCAAGGGACAGCTGCGCAAGAGCGGCGCCGACTATCTCTTCTACGCGCTGATCGACTCGGCCATCGACAACTACTACCCGGTCCTGGAGCTCTACGGCGACACCATGGACCGCCTCGACGACCAGGTCCGCGAAGATCCCCGGCCGGCGACCTCGGCCTCCGTCCACTCCATGCGCCGCGAGCTGCGCCAGCTGCGCCGGGCGGTCTGGCCGCTGCGCGACGTGGCCGGTATGCTGAGCCGCAGCGACCTCGATCAGGTCACCGCCCCCGTCAGGGTGGCCTTCCGCGACTGCCACGACCACGCCGTCCAGGTGGCCGAGTTCGTGGAGTCCAACCGCGAGCGCGCCTCCGACCTGGCCGACCTGTACCTGGCCATGGTGGGCGAGAAAACCAACCAGGTGATGAAGATCCTGACGATCATCGCCACCATCTTCATCCCCCTGACGTTTTTGTGCGGCGTCTACGGCATGAACTTCAAGACCGAGGTCTCCCCTTACAACATGCCCGAGCTGTCCTGGCGTTTCGGCTACCCCTTCTTCTGGGCAACGGCCATCATCATCTTCGCCGGCATGCTCTGGTACTTCCGTCACAAGGGCTGGCTGGGATCCGGCGTCAGGAAGAAGCCGCGCTAGCTTTTTCGGTGTCAACCAGCCTCACCGGCATGGGCGCGGTAACGCTGCCGGCATACAGCGACAGGTGCGGGAAGGGGATCTCGATCCCCGCCCGGTCGAAGGCCTGTTTAACACCCAGGTACAGGCTGGTGTGGACCTCGAAGTAGTTCTCCTGGGTGGCCCAGACGCCGAAGAGAATCTTCAGCGCCGAGTCGCCGTAGCCGCGGTAGAAGAAGAAGGGCCGGGGCTCGTCCAGGCATAACGGGTTCTTGTCGGCAACTTCGAGAAGGATCCGGCGGACCTCGGAGACGTCCTCCTTGTAGGCCACGCCGATCTCGAGATCCACCCGGCGGATGGGAAATCTGGTCAGGTTGGCGAACTCGGACTTCAGCATGGTCTCGTTGGGAATGCGCACCAGCCGGTTGTCGAAAGTGCGCAGCTTGACCGACAAGAACTCGATGTCCAGCACCCGGCCGGTGGTCTCGCCCACCTTGATCAAATCCCCCACCGAGAATGGCCGCTCGGCCATCAGGAAGAACCCGGAGATCACGTTGGAAGCCGAGGTCTGGGAGGCGAAGCCCACCGCCACGGTCAAGATACCCGCGGCGCCCAGCAGCACCCCCATTTTCAAGCCCAGCTCGTGCAGCGCCCACAAACCGGTGACCGCCAGGATCACGAAACCAATCGCCTTGCGCAACATCATCGACTGCGGGGAAACGGCCTTCCTGCGCAGCAGGCGCCGCCGAACGATCAGGTAGAGCAACAGGCCGATCAGCACTACCACCGCCGCCCTGACGACCGCATGAGCCTGCTCGGTCTGCAACCACTCGTAGATTGCCGTCAATATCTTGGGCATGAGAACACCCTCCTGTAGGAATGTTTACTTGAACAGCGAGGTAAAAGCGCGCATTGCGATGTTGCCGGAAGGCTGAATGCGCGGCCCGGCGATCTGCTTGACCTCTCCGGCGCCGGCGGCGCCGGGCTTGCCCCGGCCGCCCAAGCGCAGGGCTACGAAGTCGTCGTCGCTTGCCCGCTCGAACAGCACGTCCTGGGTCCACAGCCGGCCGTCGGAAGCCCGGTAGAGCGCCAGGTGGGTGACCGGGACCTGCATGCGCTCCAGCGCCAGCATGGACTTCGCGCGGTTCTTGATCTTCACCGCGGTGGTGGCGCGGTGGGGACGCACCGGGACTTCCTCCAGGCGAACCCGGTGGAAGGTCCGGCTGGCGTAGCACAACTCGCCCTCGGTGGTGTCGGGCCCGAACCAGGTGTCCGAGGGCCGGAACACCGGGATCTCGCACAAGAGCCTGCCAGGCTTGCCGGTTTCGACCCGCAACCACAGGGGGCTGCTCACGTAGACCGTCACCTCCTCGCCGGGAGGCACACTCAGGGGCTGCTGTGAAGAGGTTACCACCGACCGGTCAGCCAGGGACGCCGCCAGGGCGACTTCCTCGGATTTGCCGGCGGTCACGAACCGGGCGACCCCCTCCTTTAAAAGCAGGTCACCGACGTCCGCCGGCAGTTCCTCCTCCAGGGACACGTCCAACGGATCGTCCCCCGTCTCATGAGCAATCCTCCACTCGCCCTCGATCCTCTGGACCCACAAGGTCAGGGGCCCGATGCGCCAGCGCCCGGCCGACCCGACCGGCACTCTGCGCCGGCCCCACCATTCTACGGATGTCGCCATTACATCACCCCGCTTTGGATTTTCCCCCATTGCAACCCTACCGGGATAAAATACCGGAAACGCGGTCCGGGGCTCAAGCATTATACTTGACTGCGACGGACCCGGTGAAATAGTAACGGAGCATTGGAGACCCGATGCGCGACGTTATCGGAATGCTGCTGGCCGGCGGGCGGGTCGAGGAGCTTTCGGTCCTCACCGCGGGGCGGACCAAGGCGGCGGTGCCCTTCGGGGGCCAGTACCTTATAGTCGACTTCGCCCTCTCCTGCCTGATGCAGGCGGGGATCGAGATGGTGGGGGTGCTGAGCCTGTACCGGCCCTACCACCTGATCTCCCACCTGGGCACCGGCGAGCCCTGGGACCTGGTCGGCCGCGGCCGGGGGATCAAGATCCTGCCCCCCTACCTGGGCGACGGGCGGCGGCGCTGGCACCGGGGCACCGCCGACGCCATGTACCAGTATACCGACTTCATCCAGGAGTATGAGCCCCGGGACATACTGGTTCTGTCGGCCGATCACGTCTACCACCTGGACTTCCGGCCCCTGGTGGAGCAGCACCGCCGCACCGGGGCCGACCTGACCATGGTGGTCAAGGACATGGATCCCCAGATCGGCAAGGGGCGCTTCGGAGTGGTCCAGATGGACGAGCAGGGGTGCGTCACCGGGTACCAGGAGAAGCCGGAGCGCGCCGACTCCCGGCTGGTTTCGCTGAGCATGTACCTGTTCAAGGCCGACGTGCTGGTGGAGCGCCTGGAGGAAAACGTGCGCTCCAAGCAGGGGCACCAGCTGGCCTCGGAGGTCATCTCCTCCATGCTGGGCCGCGACCGGGTCCACGCCTTCACCCACCAGGGATACTGGAACTATGTCCGCACCGTCGACGCCTACTACCAGGCCAACCGTGACCTGCTGGGGGACGATCCGCCCATCCGCCTGGACCGCTGGGGCATCCGCACCCGGCCGGCCCTGCAGGGCCTGGGGGATACTCCCCCGGTCAGGCACGCCTCGCCCTCGGTCTGCCGCAACTCGGTGGTCTCCACCGGTTGCCGCATAGAAGGCGAGGTCGAAGGCTGCGTTCTGGGGCCCGGCGTCGTGGTGGAAGCCGGGGCTATGGTCCAAGACAGCATCCTGATGCAGGACGCGGTGGTCAGATCCGGCGCCCGGGTCGAAAGGGCCATCCTGGACAGCAAGGTGGAAGTGCTTGCGGGGGCCCGGCTGGGCGAAGGCGACCCTGCCGTTAGCAACCGGAAGCACCCCGACGCGCTGTCCGGGGGCGTCACCCTGGTCGGCGCCCGTACCATTATCCCCGCCGGCGCCCGGGTGGGCACCAACTGCATCATCCCCCCGGGCCTGCAGGCCGATCGGTGGAAGAGCAGCCACATAGCGGACGGCCGTACCCTGGATCCGCGGGGAGGCGCCCGGTGAAGAATCCCCTGGTCTTGCTGCTGGCGGGCGGCGGGGGCACGCGCCTGGGCGAGCTGGTCCGCTACCGGGCCAAGCCGGCGGTGCCCTTCGCCGGGCAGTACCGCATCATCGACTTCACGCTTTCCAACGTGATGCACGCCGGGTTCGACCTGGTGGGCGTGCTCTCGCAGTACAAGCCCATCTCGCTGATGCGGCACCTGCGCATGGGCGAGGCCTGGAACCTGCACGGCCTGCGCCGGGGCGTGCGCATCCTGCCGCCGCGCACCGGCGACCGCGCCTCCGACTGGTACCACGGCACCGCCAACGCCGTCTGGCAGAACCGGGAGTTCATGGATGCGCAGAGGCCCGAGCGGGTCCTGATCCTCTCCGGCGACCACATCTACCGGATGGACTACCGCAAGATGCTGGCCGAGCATATAGAGCGCCGGGCAGACTTGACCATCGCCACCATGCCGGTGGAGCCCCAGGACGCCTCCCGCTTCGGCATGATCTGGACCGACGACTCCGGCCGGATCATCCGTTTCGAGGAGAAGCCCGCCCAGGCCGACACCGACCTGGCCTCCATGGGCGTCTACCTCTTCGAGCGCGACTGCCTGGAATACGCGCTGGACGAGATCGTCGCCACCGGCCAGGGCGACGACTTCGGCAAGCACATAATGCCCCGGCTGCTCTCCTCGCATAAGGTCTGCGCCCACCGCTTCGAAGGCTACTGGCGCGACGTGGGCACCATCTCCTCCTACTTCAAAGCCAACCAGGACGCCCTGGATCCCCAAACCGGCCTGGACCTGGACGCCTGGGAGATCTGCACCCAGGCGGACGTCGATCAGTACGGCGTCAGCCCGCCGGTGCGCTACACCCAGGGCGCGGACTGCACCCAGTCGCTGATATCAGCCGGCTGCATGGTGGGCGGCACGGTGGTCCGCTCCCTGCTCTCCCACGACGTCCAAATCCACGCCGGCGCCCGGGTGGAGGAATCCATCCTGTTCAACGGGGTGACCGTCGAATCCGGGGCCTCGGTCCGCCGGGCCATCGTGGACAAGCACACCCGCATCGGCGCCAACGCAGTCTTAGACGGCGGCCGCGACCAGACCCCCAACCCGGACCACGTCCGCTGCCAACTCGCCGGCATGGTGGTAATCGGAAAGCGGGCCACGGTCCCCCCCGGCATCCGCATCGGCTCCAATGTGGTAATCGAAGGACAGGTGGATGAACAAGCCTACTCGGGAAACGTCCCCGACGGCGCCACAGTGCACCGTTGATGCACTAAGCTATCCGAAGATGCACTCGTCCAGGAAGTAGTCGGTGATCACCCAGACGTCGCTGTCGAAGCAGAAGTCGACGTCCTCGATGATGCACTCCGCGTAGGTATCGTCCACCAGGCGCACATCGTAGTAGTCGCAGTCGATGAAGTCGATGGTGATCTCTTCCCCGGGATACAGCCACTCCGAACCCAGCAGGTTCCGTCCCCAGGTGCTCGAGTCAGTCGGGGTCAGGTTGATCTCAACGATCGCATAACTGCTTTCGTTTGAAATCGTCAAGGACGAGTCGTCGGAAATTATGCAACCTCCCGACAGAAAAGCAATCAGCATAACAGACGTCAATACGAGTTTTGAAAAGTTCATGTTCGTCTCCTGTTTGTTTTTCTATCCGCCTATTATACCTGTTTTTCCTAAAGAAGCTACGATACCAAATCCCAATGCCTCATTTCCGATCGTGCAGCGCCCGTCGCGAGTCTGCCTCGGTATACCGATGGAAGCACTTTCGACATGTGTACAGTTTCTTTCCGGGCTGACGCTCGCGCACCTGCACCCTCCCGCACTTGGGACAGACCAGCCGGATGGAAGCGGGAGTCGCCTCTTCTGGGTCCGTTCTCGAGGACATGCTTGATCCCCTTGGCTATTTTTCCTTGAGCAGGATCCGGGCGTCGACGGCTACCAGGCCTTCTTCAAAGACGATGACCGGGTTCAGATCCATCTCGCGGATTTCTGGGTAGGATTCGACGATCTCCGATATGCACAATAGCAGCTTGCTGATGGCCTCGCGGTCGGCGGGGGGGCGGCCGCGGAAGCCGTTGAGGAGGCGGACCGAGCGGATGTCCTCGATCATGCGCTTGGACGTTCGCGGGGTGATGGGCAGGACCCGGAAGGCCACGTCCTTCAGCACCTCCACGGCGACGCCTCCGATGCCGAACATGATCACCGGGCCGAACTGGTCGTCGATCTTGGTTCCGACGATCACCTCGATGCCGTCGGCGGCCATGGGCGTCACCAGTATCCCGCGGACGACCGCGCCGGGTTTGTGCTTGCGGGCGTTTTTGGTTATCTCCTCGAAAGCCCGGGAGATTGCCGCGGGGGTCTCCAGACCCAGGCGCACGCCGCCCGCCTCGCTCTTGTGCAGGATATGCGGCGAGACGATCTTCAGCGCCACCCGCCCGCCCAGATCGGTCGCCGCCGCGACGGCCTCCTCGGCGGTCACCGCCAGAACCCCGGGGCCCACCGGGACGCCGTGCAGGCCGAGCAGCTCGCGGGCCTCGGTTTCCAACAGCGCGGTCCGCCCTTCATCGCGGGCGTTGTCGATGATCTCCCGGCCGCGGGGCTTGGCCTTGTGGCCCCAGTCGAAGACGAAGTTGGTCTTGGCCTGGTAGGACTGCAGATACGCGCCGTACTCGGCCAGGGCCTCAGTGCAGCGGCTGGCGATCTCCAGCGAGTCGTAGACCGGGATGTTGTAGTAGCGCAAGAGGTCCAGGGAGTGGGGGCGGGCGTGGTTGTACAGGCTGTGGACCACGACGGGCTTCCTGCACTCGGCCACCAGCTTGCCCATCTGGTGGGCGGCGTCCTCCTCGACGAAGGCCAGGCTCTCGGCGAAGCGGATGCTGTAGCCGCCGAACAGGCCCACGATCAGCAGGCCGCCGATCTGGGGGTCGTGCAGCAGCACCCGGGCGCAGCGGGCGAAGATCTCCGGGTCGGCGTCGGCGCCGCCGGCCACGTCCACCGGGTTGCGCACCGAGGCGGCCGCCGGCAGGAACTCGCGGAGCTTCACCTGGGTCTTCTCGGCCAGGGGCGGGATCTCCACACCGCTTGCGGACAGCAGGTCGGCGGCGATGGTGGCGTGGCCGCCGCCGTCGGCCAGGATGGCCACCCGGTTGTTCTTCACCGGCGGGAGGCTCGAGAGAGTCTCGGACACCGGGAAGAGCTCGTCGGAGTTCTCCACCAGGATGATCCCCGCGCGATGCAGGGCGGTGCGGGCCACCTCGGACATGCCCGCCAGGGCTCCGGTGTGCGAGCCGGCCGAGCGCCGGCCGCTGGCCGAGCGCCCGCTCTTGAGCAGGACGATGGGCTTCTCCCGGCTGGTCTTGTAGGCCTGCTGCAAAAACGCCCGGCCGTCGCGCATGCCCTCGACGTACATGAGTATGGCCCGGGTCCCGGGATCGTCTCTGAAGAACTCCAGGTACTCGTGGAAGCGCACGTCGGCCTCGTTGCCCACGCCCACATAGTAGGAGAAGCCCTTGCGGCTCTTCACCGCGGCCTCGGTGATCAGGGTCAGGGCCATGTTGCCGCTCTGCGAGAGCAGAGCGATGTCCCCGCGGGGCACCTGGCGCAGCCCGACCAGGTTCAGGCCGGATTTGACGTTTATCATCCCGGAGGTGTTGGGCCCCACGACGCGTATCTTGTTCTTGCCGGCGGCCTCCGCCAGCCGGGCCTCCAACCGGCGCCCCTCCTCGCCGGCCTCCCCGAACCCCCCGGCGATCACCACCGCACCGCCCACCCCCTTCCGGCCGCAGTCGGAGAGGATATCGGGAATCGACTGCGCCGGCGTGGTGATCAGCGCCAGGTCCACCGGGCCGGGGATGTCAGAGACCCGGGGGTAGCACTTGAGCCCCAGTATGCTCTGCTCCTTGGGGTTGACCGGGTATATTGGTCCCTCGAACTTCTCGTCGATCAGCGTGCGGATGGCCTGGTAGCCGCGCTTGGTTTCCGCCCGGGAGGCTCCCACCACGGCCACCGAGGTTGCGTTCAGAACCCGTTCGAGCGACATGTTCACTTTCCCTTGAACGAAGGCTTGCGCTTCTCCTGGAAGGAGGCGATTCCCTCGCGCCAGTCGTCGGTTTCCATGCAGGCCAGGACGGCCTCGGTCTCGGCCGAAAGCACCGCCTCCAGGTCGCGCTCCGGGGCCTTCTGGATGAGCTCCTTGGCGAATGCCATCGAAACCGGAGCACGTTCGGCAAGCTGACGGCCGAAATCCACGGCGGCCTTCAGAAGCGCCTTCACCGGAAGGCACCTCAGCGCCAGGCCGATCTCGACCGCTTTACTGCCGTCCAGGACCCGGCCCGTGTAGATCAGCTCCTTGGCCCGGGTCACGCCGACCAGCCGGGCCAGGTGCCGGGTGGACCCCCCGCCCACGAAGGTCCCCAGGCCGGTCTCGGTGAAGGCCAGGGTGGCCCCCTCGGCCATGAAGATGAAGTCGCAGCACAGCGCCAGCTCCGAGCCGGCCCCGCGGGCGGGCCCGTTGATGGCGGCGATCACCGGCTTGTTGAACTCGTAGAGCCGCCGGGTGGTCTCGTGGGCCAGCAGGATGTACTCGCGCTTCTGCCCGGGGGTGCGGTCGCCGGCGGCGTGCTTCTTCAAGTCGGCCCCGGCGCAGAAGGCCTGCTTGTCGCCACCCTCGCGCCGCCGGACCGTCCCGGTGATCACCAGCGCCCGGACCTCCGGGTCTTCGCCCGCCTGTTCCAGGACCGCCTGGAGGTCCAGGTACATCTGCTCGATCACCGCGTTCATGCTCTCCGGCCGGTTGAGGCGCACCACTCCGACCGGGCCGACCCGCTCGTAGAGTACAGTCTGAAGGTTCATAAGATCCTCGCTGCAATTCTTCAGAATATCAGGATAGCGAATACGGCAAGGCATTTTCCAGAGTTTTCATCAACTCTTGAGGCTTTACCGCGGTCAGATCCTTGTCCAGGGTCTTTATGGCCATGGATTGCGGAAGGTCGGAGAGCAGTTCCCGCAGCAGCCCCAGAAACCGGGGCGGCGCTACCAGCACCAGATCTACGAACTCGCCCCGCTGTACCCGGCTGGACAGGAAACCGGCAACTTCTTGTGCAAAGACCCGCTGCTCGACCTCGGGGGACAAGCCGGGGCTCCGGCACCGGCCGGCGGAATGTACCAAGACCTGCAGTTGCAGCAACGGACCATCCGGTATCACCCACTCGTATACCTGGGCCCGGTAGTCATTGCAGACCACCACCCATGTAGTCTTGGTCATCGGACTCCGGATGGACACTCTCATGAGACATTCCCCACACCCCCCCGGGTTTGTCAGGCGGCGGCCGCGCGGGGCTTGTGCGGTTGCTCGGTGGAGGGGCCGGACATTTCCAGGAGGAAGAAGATCGATCCGCGCAAGGTGTCGATCTCATAAGGCGCTTCGAGAACGGTGACGTTGGGAGCGGCGACGCCCATCTTGCGGGCGTCCTCGAAAAGCTTGCCCTCGTCCCCGGTGGTGATCAGGACGAAAGGCGTGTACCAGCCCCCGTAGCGCAGGTCGGCCAGCAGGTCCAGGCCCGAGCGGCCCGGCAGCCCGGCCTCGACGACCACCAGGTCGGGCAGGACCTCCTCGACGCCCAGAAGCAGGATGTCCCCGAAGTACTCCAGCATGTCCAGGCCATTTTCGAAGGCCAGGACGCGGAAGTCGTCTTCCGCCAGGATTTTGGCCAGGTCCTCGCGGACAAACGGGTCCTCGATACCGATCGCCACGGTGGAGGCGAACCGGGCGCCGTACGGCAGATAAACATTCAGGGGCGGAGGAGTATTATTCATGGCTCTCTCCTTTCAATCATCTTCTTAAACAAGGATCGTGCCAGTATGCGGGCGTACGGAAACCCGTGAAATTCCGGGCTGCTAAAAAAAACGGCTAAGGGGGGGGCAAACGGCAACCGGAAGCGGTTTTCCGAATTGCGCGGCTAAGGCTGTTCTTTTTGGCTCTTTTTCTGTTTTTTCGGAGCCGGCACTTCCGGGGAGGACGGGCCGGTTATGGTGGGACCGGGGGCTTCGTGGTTTTCAACCGGTGCCAGTTCGCCGATGTGCTCGACGTTGACCCGGGTGCGGCCCTTGAAGGTCCAGTCGACGTTGCCGTTGTATTTCCAGCCCAGGTGCCGCGACTCGCCGCCGGAGACGGTGGTGACCAGCAGGGTGTTGTCCAGGTTGCCGAAGCCCAGCGCCTGGGCCCGGGGGGTCTTCTCGTCGCCGCGGTCGGGGTCCACCGGGATCCAGCCGTAGCCGGGCAGGTATATCTCCGCCCAGCGGTGGAAGACGTTGTCTACGAAGGCGTCGTCGCCGCGGGTGACCACCCCGCCCACGTAGCGGGCGGGAACCCCCGCGGCCCGGCACAGGGCGATGAAGACGAAGGTGTACTCGGAGCAGGAGCCGGACCCGCGCTCCAGGAGCAGGGGCACCGGGTCCCAGCCGCCCGACAGGCTGTAGTCCAGCTTCTTCAGCACGTACTGGTAGATCTTCCGGGCGATCCAGTAGGGATTGGTCTCGGTGCCGATGGCCTGGCGGGCCGCCTCGCGGACCACCGGGTTGTTGATCCGGTACTTGCTGTTGTTGGCCAGGTACTGGCGCCGGATGTCCTTCTTGACCGTTCCCAGGGAACGTACCTTGTCGGGCAGGATCCAGAAGCGCGTCCGGTACAGAGCGGCGTCCACCGACATGCCCAGCTCCAGGTGCTTGCCGGGCGGGATGTCGGTCATCGAGAAGTGGGCCACCTTCTGCTTCCACTGGTTCTCCACCGTGGCCCGGGGAGTCAGGGAAAACCGCGGGCCGGAGATTATCCGCTGGTGGTAGCGGTCCTCGGGCACCGCCAGGTAGAAATCGGCGGTCAGCACCGGGTCGGGCCCCTCGTTCTTGAAGTGGACGGTGTAGTCCACCCGCAGTTTCTTCTCCCCCAGGTGGATCATGGGGTTGCCGCGGGTGACGTTGAGGGCGTGGAGCTTGCGGGTCTGGTAATCCGAAACCCACAAGCGCTTCCCGTCCCAGGCCAGGCCGAAGGGGTGCGGCCCGGGGCTCTTGAGGATGCCGATGACGTGCCCCTCGTCTGTGTCGATCATGTACAGCTCGTCGTGGTTGCGGTCGGCCGCCCACAGGTACTTGCCGTCGTAGGTCAGCCCGGTGATGGCGTTGTCCGGGGCGGGCATCTTGCGCATGACCGTGCCGTCGTCGGGATCCAGGCAGTAGATGGTGTCGTCCTTGGCCGAGGCCAGGTACAGGCACTCGCCGTCCCAGGCCATTCCCCGCGGCGCCTTCACCGACACCTTGAACACCTTGTCCACTATTCCGGTCTTGGGGCTGAGCCGGAAGATCTCCAGGTTGTCCCGGTCGACGATCCAGAGATAGCGCCCGTCAAAGGTCATGCCGGTGGGGCGGATTCCCGGGGTGGGCAACTCGGCCAGCACCTCGCCGGTCTTGGTGTTCAGGCGGTATAGCTTGTTGGCCTTGCGGTCGGATACCCACAGCGCCCGTCCGTCGAAGGCCGTCCCCATCGGGCAGCACCCCGGCGCGTCGAGCTCCGCGACCACGTCGCCCGGCTGGAGCGCCGGGGCCGGGGAACACAGCACCAGCAGCAAACCGGCAGCCAGAAACTGGAGCATCATCTTCATGACCCGCACCTCTCAGTCCGGCTCGAAACCGAGCCCCGGACGATCGCGGGGGAACAACGTCCCGTCCCGGATCACAACGGTATCCTGGGAGGGATCGCCGATCAACCCCAGGTGGCCGTCGAGGTCGGCGTAGAGCACGTTGGGCCGCGCCAGGGCGAAGTGCAGGCCCGCGGCGATGGCCAGCCCGCACTCGTCCATGCAGCCCACCATCACTTCCAGGCCGGCCGAGCGGGCCACCGCGTTGATCTGCAGGGCGGCGGCGATGCCCCCCACCTTCATCAGCTTGACGTTGACCATGTCGGCCATATCCCGCTTGGCCAGCCGGAAGGCGTCCCGCAGGGTCATCAGGCTCTCATCGGCCATCACCGGGATGGGAACCTCCCGGGCCACCCGGCCCATCAGGTCGGGCTGGCCCCGGGGAGTGGGCTGCTCGAGGAGATCCAGGCGGGCCGGGCGGGTGCGCTCGACGAACTGAAGCGCCTGTTCCAGCGTGTATCCCTGGTTGGCGTCGAAGCGCAGGCCGATCTTCTCCCCCACCGCTTCGCGCACCTTGATGATCTTCTCCGCGTCCTCGTCCACGTCGACTCCGCCCTTGATCTTCAGGTGCTTGTAACCCTGCCCGACCCAGGCCCGGGCGCGTCGTACGGTTTCATCAACCGGCAGGATGCCGATGGTCACGCTGGTCTGGATCCGGTCGCGGAAGCCGCCCAGCAGCTTCCACAGCGGCAGTCCGGCCGCCCGGCCCAGGATGTCGTGCAGGGCCATGTCCAACGCGGCCAGCGCCGAGGGGTGCTCCTTCAAGGGTTTGGCCAGGCGCTCCAGCAGCCGGGCCGGACGCAGGGGGTCCGATCCGCGCACCAGCGGCGGAACCACATCCACGAGCACCCGGTGAACCGTGTCGGAGTCCTCCCCGGTCACCACCGGGTCGGGCGCGGCGCACCCGTAACCCTGGATGCCCCGGTTGGTCCCGATGCGCAGGAACACGTTGGTGGCCGCCTCGACGGTCTCGTAAGCGATGGAATAAGGCTCCGACAGCTTGAGCGGCACCTTCCAGGCATCCAGGCCGGTTATTTTCATATCAATACCTGCGCTGGTAGATCTCGTCCAGGCTCATCCCCTTGAGGTCCTCGACGAATTCCACCAGGTTCTGGATCATTATGCTCCAGTACTTCTCCCCCTTCTCGCGGCTGGCCTTGGTGGGGTCGCCCAGCACCCCGATCCTCGAGATCTTGGCGGTGCGGGCGTACCACTCGACGCTCCGCTTGGAGCTGAAATCCAGATAACGGCTGGAGAACTCCGGAACGAACTCCTGGGCCTCGTTCATCTTGACCAGGTGGGGCCGCGTCGCCAGGCTGGTGCTGGTCTCCACCTCCCCGGCGTGGACGTCGTTGGGCGTCTCGGTAACCGCCAGGATATCAGCGTCCGAGGTCTCCCCGCTCTCCACGCAGGCGAATACGTGGGCATCGCGGTTGACCATCTGGGCGGCGAACTTGAGCGCCGGGGTGTTGCCGGAGTGCCCGTTGACGATAACCAGCTTGGTGATCCCGTGTTTGGCCGCGCTCATGCCCACGTCGTACACCAGCCGCGACAGGGTGTCGGGGCTCACGCTCAGCGTTCCGGGGAAGTCCTCGTGATGATAGGAAACGCCGTAGGAAATCAGCGGCAGGACCAGCGGCCGGGGAGAGGAGCAGGCCGCGGCCACCCGTTTGGCCAGATGGTCCGCGTCGAAGGCGTCGGTGTCCAGGGGCAGGTGCGGCCCGTGCTGCTCCACGGCGCCCACCGGCAGCAGGGCCACGTCCACCTCCTTCAAGCGTTTTCCGGCCCCGGGCCAGGTCAGCTCGCAGAGCAGGTAGTCACGATCGGAAGCCGCGGGCAACTCCACCGGACTGCTGGCCTTCGACGGCACGACGAATTCGTACGGGCGGCTCATCTTGGGGTCGGAGAGCGGGTCGAAGTCGATCCACACCCGGCCGCTCTTCCTGACCGCTCCGTCGGCGTGCTCGAGCAACAGGCGAATCACCGGCTTGCGCAGATCCACCGGCAGGGTGTCCAGCGGCGACCTTTCGGAATCGAAGCGCAGCTTCACGACTTCAAGGTGCTCTCGACCGCGCACCTTTCCGATGCCGGGCCCGGAAAGCAGGCCCTTCTGCTTCAGGATCCAGCCGAGGTGCTGGACACCGGCCTGTTCCTGAAAAACGCCCTTGCCGGCCAGGTGCTTGAGGCACCGGCGGACCTGTTCGGGAGTGTACCCGCACTGTCCGGGATCGCCGTCCAGGGCCCGGAGCATGCCCACTATCCGGCGGCACTTCTCGCAGCTGCCGCAGGGAAACACCTGGTCGTCCTTCACGTGGGCCGCGTGGCAGGAGACCTGCTGCTTGAAGAGTCGCGGGAATCGCTCGGTCAGGACCTTCTCGACCAGCAATTCGGAGAGCGGGCGCAGCAGCGAGAACTGGCTGACGCGCCAGCGCTTGCGCTGGTAGTAGCGGGTCAGCGCGTTGTCGAAGTAGCGGCTCTGGTCGTAGAGGCCGTCGTAATGGGGCACCCCGCGGTGGGATGCCCGCCGGGTGGTGTCGTACTCGTCCCCGATCACCAGCCGCCCGATCCCGTGCTTTCTGAGCAACGGCAGCGCCCCGAAGACGAAGACGGCCACCGTCCACAAGCGGATGGGGTACTCGTCCGAGCGCAGCCTGGAAAAGTCCCGGCGGACGAACGGCAGGTGCCTGAGCATCCAAACGAAGACCCGGTCGGCGTTGGTCCAGACGCGATGGGTGTTGGGCACCTCGGCGGTGAAATGGCGGTATGCGTTGAGCGCGGTGAACCAGTGCCGGCCGGACTCGTTGACGAACACGGCGTGAGGGTTGTCGCTGACCTCCCTCAGAATGCCGAAGCTGACCAGGCTGTCCTTGCCCCCGCTGCTGAGCACCGCGTGGCGATCCGCCGCCGTTTTCCATGACGACGGCTCCGGCGTTTCCCCGCCTCCATCGAAGACAAGCTCGGCCCGCAGATAGCTGTCCCGCTTGAGAAATGCCGTCTCGCCCTTGATGAAGGGATTGGGTTCCAAAAGCTTCTTGACGTAGATCTCGCGGGCGGTGTTCTTGCTCATCTCCTGCAGGAATTTGCGATCGGCTCGATCGAATACCCCGCGAAAGACGATCCGGTCACAAAACAGCCCGTAGTTCAGCGCCACCTGGGCGGCCGCCATGGCAGCCAGGTTCTCGGAGGCATACTCTCCGCGGACGAAGACGTCCTCCTCGTAGCGGTAGATCAGTTCGGTGGTTTCGGAGCGTCCTTTTCGCACCACGGTGTAGGGCGCGATCAGCCTTTTCGGTTCCAGCCGGACCGGGCCCACCTCCAGGCGGTCGAAAACCCTCAGGTTTGACAGGGGATCCTTTTTCATGGCTCGCCTCACGCCGAGGCCAGCTGCAGGTCGTCCGGCGACTTCCTCAGGCGCGGAAATCTCTCGATCAGCAGGGACACCAGTCCTTCGGCGCCGTTTACCAGGACGTCGAAGGCGGGCCTTTCCGCCTCGGCGGCGACAGCTTTGCAGGTCTCGTGAATCTTCTGTTGATCGATGTTTTCATGATTGATGGTAACGGCGACTACCGAAGTGTCCGCCACGGTTTCGATTGCCCGGATCTGCCGGGCCAGGGAATGGACCGGGTGGCCGGGGAATCCGTCGTAGTCCTCCCGCGCCGGGGCGTGCTGGAGGATCACCGCCCGGGGGCGGGCGGCCGCCAGGATCTCGAAGCCGCCGGGGTAGGCCGGGTGCAGCAGGCTTCCCTGCCCCTCGACGACGATGACGTCCGGCAGGTTGTCGTCCCAGGCGCTGACCACCGCGTGCTCGATTTCCCCGGCCACGAAGTCGTTGGGCAGGGAGTCCATCACCACGCCGTAGCGGGCGCCCTGCAGCCAGGCGGTCTGGCCGGTCCCCACCAGCTCGGCGGTCAGATCCTCCCGGTTCAGGGCATCGACCAGCAGCCAGGCGGTAGTGCGCTTGCCTACCGCCGAATCGGTTCCCAGCACGGCCACCACCAGCGACTCCACCTCTTCGATCCGCCCCGAGAAGAAGTGCAGCAGATCCTTGGGCGGGGGCTTGCGCACGTCGCGCAGGGCCACGTCGTTCTGGAAGGCGAGGTACTTGAGCCTGGCATCCTCGGTGATGAAGTCGTGCAGACCGCAGTCCACGTTCAAGCCGTACTGGATGGCCAGGATGATATCCTCGCGAACCCCGGAGGTCAGCCGTCCGCCGTCGGGGGCCAGGCCGATCACCAGGTGGGTGGGCTGAACGCCTTCGGCCGCTCCCGCCCGCACGGCCTTGTCGATGTCGGCGAAGATGGGGATGCCGCGGTCGACCCCGTCCAGGACCCGCCCGGCGTCTTTGCCGGCGTGGGCGGCATCCACCACCGACAGCACCTGGTAGCGGCTGGTGCGGCGCACCAGCCCGTGGGCGGTCTTGCCGTTGGTGGTGCCGTAGGCCCCCTGGCAGTAGACGATTGCGTTTCCGTCCTTTACCAGTTTCATGACTTCCTCCCGGTCAGCACCGCGACGAAACGGTCGGCGGGCAGCGGGTTCTTGCGGTGAAGATCCACCAGGGCATTGAGGCCCGCGGTGGAGGCCGGCAGAACGCTGAGGCCCTCCCGCTCGCGGATCAACCGGGCGTGCGAGAGCATGCCGCGGTCGCTGGCGTAGGAAGCCCAGCCGGCCGTCTCCCTGACGGCCGCCAGCGCATCGTCCCCGTCGATGGAGTGCCAGTTTATCAGCGGCTCGTTGACCACGGTCTCGCGGATCTTCTCCGGGTCGAGGTCGGTGCACCCCGGCAGGTTCTTGATGAACGCCTGGACGATGGGGTTCTTGCCGTGGGAGGAGCCCGCCACCATCCGGGGTATCCGCGAAGTCTTCCCCCGCCGGTGCAGGCTGACGAAGCCCTTGTAGATGCCCGCCAGGGTGGTCCCGTTGGAAACCGGCACGGCGACCATCGCGGGGGCGTCGCGCAGCTCATCGTAGATCTCGAAGGCGATTTCACCATAGGCTTTCAACTGCAGGGCGGTGTTGGCTCCCCCGGGGTTGGCGTCGTATATCTCGTCGGCATCGGCGATCTCCCTGGAGCGCACGACCGCCTGCTCGTAGTCGCCGGGAACCCGGATGATCTCGGCCCCATGCCGGGTCATCTCCTCCTCCCGCCGGGGATGATAGGTCTCCGGCACGAAGATCCTGCAGCGCAGGCCGGCCAGCGACGCGGCCAGGGCCACCGCCGCGCCGTAGTTCCCGCAGGTGGCCGCGGTGATTGAATCGAATCCCCGGCGCAGGGCGTCCTCGGCCTGGGCGAAGGCTATGCGGTCCTTCTGGGTGCCGGTGGGGTTGCCGCCCTCGAACTTCAAAAATATCTGCCGCAGGCCCACCTCCCGTTCGATGTTGCGCGCCCGAGCCAGGGTGGTATCGCCTACCTCGGAGTCGATGATGTCCTCGTAGGCCTCAAGGCGCTCCTCGACCGGCCGGGCGGCATCGGCGGCCACCCGGCGCTGGGTTTCCAGCTCGGGCGCGATGGACGGCGTCTGGGGGGTGGCCCCGGTAAGAAGAGACATGGAACTCATGTCGGTACCCCCGGGCAGAAAGAAAACGGCCGGCTACGGAATGTCTTCGTCGTCCCCGCCGCCCTCGACTTCTTCTCCCCCGGCGGCAGGTTCATCCTTGGGTTCCTCGATGGCCTTGAAATTCTTCACGTTCAGCCAAAGCACCGGCTTCTTCCGGGTGCCCTTGCGGATCAGGGCGGCCGAGACCTCGGCCTGCTTGCCGGCGAACTCCTTGGCCATCTTCTTGCCCTTGGCATTGAGGTACACCCGGTAGGTCTTGCCGTCCTCGCCCTTGAGCTGGACGCCGATCACCCGGCCCTTCTTGTTGGCCTGCTTGACCACCTCACCCTTGAAGGTCAAGAGCTTGGCCACCTTCTTGCCCTTCTTGGCCTTCTTGCCCGCCAGGGCCTCGCCGCCCGCCAGGCACAGCGCCAGGGAGACGAACAGCACGCTCAACACGGTCACGATCTTCCTCATGGCATTTCTCCTTGTAAGGGTTTGACGACAAATTCGTTCTGCAACGGCTGTCCTACCAAAGATCGTGCCAAGGCGACCGGATGAACTCCATTTGGCAAGAAGCCCCCGATTTTTCTTTCAACCTGGCAGGAAGGCGCCGCTGAACGGATGCGGCTTTCCCGATTCACCGGGCGTACGCTTCCGAAAAAATAGGAAGTACGGCTTCCTGTCCGCGCCCGAACGGCTCCTGAAATGCCCCGGTGACCAACTGGCACGAATGTTGCTGACGAATATGTGGCTTAAGAGGGCATGCAATGTTCTGGCGGAAAGAAAAGAAGGTCGAGGAGATGCTGGACAACTATTTCGGCGAGTGCGACCGCTGCTTCGAACTGGTCGAGAAGGCTTTCGACACCCTGATGGAATCCGGCAACGGACCCGCTTTCGAGGCCGCTGTTGACCGCACCCACGAGTCGGAGTCCGCCGCGGACGACCTGCGCCGGGAGATCGAGCTGACCATGTACAGCCGGGCCTTGCTGCCGGAATCGCGGGGGGATCTGCTGGGTCTCCTGGAGAACTTCGACATCCTGCTCACCGCGGCCGAGTCGGTTCTCTACGACCTGCACTGCCAGAAGACGGTGATACCGGAATACCTGCTGCCCGGTTTCAAGCGTTTGATCGAGATGAACCTTCAGGCTTACCATCTTCTGCGCAAGGCCGTGGACGCCCTGCTGCACAATCCCCGGGTCACGCTGCACGCCGTCAAGGAAGTTGACGCCAAGGAGAGCGAATCCGACCGGCTGGAGCGGGAGATACTCAAGCGCAGCTACTCGGCGGACATCGAGGGCTACCACAAGCGCGAGTTGAAGGAACTGGTCAGACAAATCGGTCGCATATCGGACCTGGCCGAGCACACCGCCGATCGTATAGGCATCATCGCTTTGAAGAGACAGATCTGACGACCTACTTCTTTGACTTGAATTCTTCCTTTTTCAGGCCGTAGCGCTGCATCTTATCGAACAGGGCCCGGGTGGTGATGCCCGCCCGGCGGGCGGTCTCGTCGATACGTCCCGAGGATTCCTTCAACCGGGAGGAGAGGTAGGCCTTCTCGAACTGCACCACCAGGTGCTCGCGCGCCTCGCGCAGCGGCTGCTCGAACCAGGACCGCGGGAAGACGGCATCCTTGATCTCCTGGGCATCGATGACCGCCGGGAGGCTGGCCGGGTCGACGGCCAGGCGCACGGTGTGAGGGAGGTCGTCCATCTCGATGGAGGCGCCCTTGCACAGGAGTATGGCCCGCTCGACGACGTTGATCAGCTCACGGACGTTTCCGGGCCAATCATAGCGAGTGAGCGCCTGCATGGCCTCTACGCCGATGCCGGTCACCTCACGGCCGGTCTCGGCGGCGAAGTGGGCGATGTAGCTTTCCGTCAGATCGGGGATATCCTCCTTGCGCTCGCGCAGGGGCGGGACCTTCAGTGTGACCACGCTCAGACGGTAGAGCAGGTCGTTGCGGAAGCCGCCCGCCTTGACCATGTCGTCCAGGTCCCGGGCGGTGGCGGCCATCACCCGGGTGTCGACCTGGATGGGCCACTCCCCCCCCACCCGCTGCACCTCGTGATCCTGAAGCACCCGCAGCAGCCGCACCTGCAGGTGGTGGGGCATCTCGCCGATCTCGTCGAGGAAGATGGTCCCGCGGTGGGCCAGCTCGAAACAACCCCGGCGGGCGCGGGTTGCCCCGGTGAAAGCGCCTTCCTCGTGACCGAACAGCTCGCTTTCCAAAAGCGACTCGGGCAACGCCCCGCAGTTGACCGCCACGAAGGCGCCGGAGCGCCCGCTCTCGCGGTGAATGGCCCGGGCCAGCCGCTCCTTGCCCACCCCGGTTTCTCCCAGGATCAGCAACGACGACTTGCTGTCAACCACCCGGCCGACCAGGTCCATGAAATCCTTCATGATGACGCTGTTGGAAACAAAGTCTTTCAGCCGGGGCTGCTGCACCACCCTTTTGAGGGAAAACGCCTTGCGGGAAAGCTCCAGCTGCCGCTCCATGATAGCCGCCAGGGACTCCGCCAGCTCGGCGGGAGGCAATCCCGCGGAAAGGACCGCGTCGCAGCCCTCGGAGGTCAGCCGGGCGTGCTCCTCGGGATCGTCCCGGTCGATCAACACCACCAGGGCGGGCGCTTCCATCAGGCTCTTGTACTTGCCGAGAGAGTCGGCGGTGGGCTCGGGGATCAGCCCTCGCCCCACCACCACCAGGTCGCAGGTTTCCCGGCCGATGCGCTCCCACAGGTTGGCGCGGCTCGAGGGAAACTCGACGATGACATCCGGCCGCGAGAGCAGTTTCTTCAGCTGCTGGCGGGTCTTCTGCCTTTCCAGGGCTATCAGAATGCGGGCAATCACGGACTCTTACTCCCGGCCGACCAATTCAGAAGCGTAACTTCCTGATAGTTGAGAAGTCAACATCCGATAACCGCCGCCGATTCCACATCCCAGATATGTCCTCGTCGTCCAACCACATGAAACCAAAGGGCGAAAACCTGCCGGACCGGCTCCCCGGCGGCACTGGCACGGCTCTTGAATTGCGGGAATCAGGGACACTTGCGAGGAGTCGCGGCATGAGCCGGAAGAAAAAGATGGTTCAAGACGAAAACGACAAGCCCGACGACCAGAAGGGTATGCAAGTGAAAAAGAAGTCAACCGAGGATCAGGAATCCACGGGTGATTCGCAAGATGAGCCCGAGGACGACATCGACCCCGAAACCAGGCGGCCGCGAATGAGGTGGTAAATCTCACCCAGCGGTGGAGTATCCCAACAAAGTTTTATATCTGAACACAGGAGGGAAAAACATGTCGGCGGTAAGACGAAAGACGACCACGATAACCAAGTCGAGAAAAGCCACAGTAGCGGGAAAGTCCCGGCCGACCAGAACAGCGGCGAAGGCCGGCAATCCTACTTACGAGCAGATTGCCGAGCGGGCCTACTACATCTGGGAGTCGAGGGGCTGCCCGTGGGGGCAGTCGCTGGACAATTGGCTGGAGGCCGAGAAGCAGCTCACACTGTAAGTGGACTGAATATACAGGGAGAACCCGTGAGCACGAAACCGGAGTACGCCGCACGGGTAAAAGGGAAGCCCGAGGAGCCCGGTGCGCGCGCGGCCTGGGCGCTGGTAATTATGTTGTCCATCACCGGCGTCGGATGGCTGGACGCCAGCGTGGATCCGGACGTGGGGTTCTCCCTGTTTTATTTGCTGCCGGTGGCGGCGGCCGCCTGGCGTTGGGGCCTGGGGCCCGCCATGGCGGCGGCGTGCCTTTCGGGCCTGACCAGGTTCGTCAGCGGGCTTATCGGGCGCGGCGAGGATGCGTTTCTGTTGGTCCTGTGGAACAGCATGAACCATCTGGCCGTCTTCATGGCTGCGGGCCTCTTCCTGGCGCTTCTGCGCCGGGAGCGTTCCCGGATTGCCGGTGTGCTGTCGCACGAAACTGAAAACGCCTGCACCGACCCGGTCACCCGCCTGCCAAACTGGCGCGGTCTCACCGAGCACCTGCACCGGGAAATATCCCGGAGCCTTCGCCACGGGGATCCGCTGTGCATCGGCTACCTGGATCTGGACAATTTCAAGAACGTAAACGACCGCTACGGCCACGGGGCTGGCGATAAGCTGCTGGAAAAAATCGGGGCGCTGTTGAAGGAGTCAATTCGCCCGGAGGACCTGGCGGCCAGGGTCGGTGGCGACGAGTTCGTCCTGGTATTCAACAGCCCCGACCCGGTGGCTGCGGGACAGCTGGGACAGCGTCTCATCAGCAGGATCAAAACACTGGACCGGGAGTGCCCGGGCTGCGGGCTGGGCGCCAGCCTGGGCGTGGCCTGTTTCCACACCCCCCCCGAAAAGCCGGGGGAGCTGGTAAGCCGGGCGGACGCAGCCATGTATCAGGCCAAGAAGGAAGGCAAGGGAACCGTTTGGGTGGTCGGAGCCGACGGGCAAGATGGCACGGGCCGATGGCTGCGGCTGGTGGATGGATCCTGAGGAGCTGACATGCAAACCACGGACAAAACCGTACAACTCTCCGACGGCCGCGATCTGATCGTCCGGCGACCCGATGTCGATCGCGACCTGCACAACCTGGTCGATTTCTTCACCCGCCTCCCGCCGGAGAGCCGCCGGCACCTGAGGTACGACGTGACCGACGTGGAGGCCGTCCGGCAGCGCCTGACGCAGGTGGACTCGGAAAATCACTGGAGGATGATCGCCGGGTCGGAGGGCCGGATCGTGGGCGACGCGACCCTGGATCGCCGTCGGGAAGCCTGGGCGAATCACGTGGCCGAAATGCGCGGAGTGATCGACCCCGAATACGTGCGGCTCGGAGTGGGCCCAGTCCTGTTCGGCGAGTTGCTGGAGACGGCCTCCGCCGCGGGGATCGAGCGGCTGGTCTGCGAGGTGCTTTCGCAGGACGCCGAGCGCATTGACATGATGGAAGCTATCGGGTTCGCCCCGGAGGCCACCTTGAAGAACTATGCCCGCGACATGAGCGGAAGGCTCCAGGACCTGATAATCATGACCAACGACCTGTCGGATGCCTGGAACCGGCTGCTGGAGTTATTAGAGGAGCTTGATAACCGGAACAGCAGAAATGCCTGACGTCTTTATACGAGTCCTTCCCTTCGACAACCGGTAGCTTGACTCCAAGGGCCGAGGCAAAATCCGTCAGGGTGTTGCCGCTGAGAACCTCCTGCAGGCCCCGGACATACCTCTCGGCAAAATGCTCCTGCCAGGTTTGAGGGTGGGATTGCTGGACCAAGAGAACCGCCTCGCGGAGGATCCGGCTTCCGGTGAAGCCGCAGCGGGCCAGCCGCAGGACGTCGTTTATCTCGTCGGGGACGTCCATGGCTTCGAACTCCTCCCGGTGCACCAGCAGGAATCGGTCCAGGTAGCGACCGGCCGGCATCCACTGGCCTTTCCAGCACAGCCGGGCGCGCATCCCCGACGCGGCCGCCCCGATGCGGGCACGCAGGTAGTCCTTGTGCCTGATCAGGTTGGACGCCCCGCCGCCGCGCAGCCAGCGCAGGCATATGGCCTTGACCAGGCACAGGGAGGCCACCGCGAACTGGGGCAGGTTGGAATCCGGCACGCGGATCTCCAGGGTGGGAGGCTTGTCGCCCAGGGCGTGGGAGTAGCACATCTCGGTGGTCTTGCCCGAAGCCAGCTTGCCGCGGGGCAACGGATTGAAATAGGTCTCGGTGCCCTCGATTATCCGGTTGGACTCGCAGGGGGTGAGCTCGCGGCCCCATACCGGGGAGTTGGCTCCCAGGGCAATCAGCAGCGGGAGATGGTCGTGCACGTGGCTGGACAGGGAAACGGCGTCTTTGTGCGACATCCTCCTGCCCTGGATGGAGACGTGCAGGTGGGTTCCGGCGGTCCGGTCGGTCCAGGCGCCCACCAGCAGCGGCACCCGGTGGGCATGCGGGTTGGTGAAAGGCACTTCGTACAGGGTTCTCAAATACTTCCGCAGGCCCGAGCGCAGCAGGAACAGAGCCTCGCGAACGGTGGAGAAGGGCCGGCTGTTGTACTCGCTGCCGATGGACGAATCCCGGGTGAAACCCTCGTCGTACTCGGATACTCCCCGCTTGGGGCTGGACAACTTGCGGCCGATGCGGTTGTCACCGGTTTCGATGCTGTAGGCCTCCAGCTCCACTCCTATGATGATTCGCCTGTCGAAGTTGCCTTCCATCTCAACCACCCCGACCAGCAAGGTCCATGCCAATACCGGCAGAGGTGGGAAATCCCCCGGCGGCAAGGGGGTAGCCGGCCGCAGAGAAGGTCGGCAAAGCCGGAATTCGGAAGCCCCGGGCCGCCACTATCGGAAGCCGGGTTCCGATAGCGGCGGCTTGAGGCCCTCTAGGGATGAGTACGGTTGAAGGTGATCTTGAGGGTCAAGCCGCCCATGCTGCCGCGGTCGACCGGGGTGGAGTTTTCCCAGCCCAGCCCGCTGCCGTCGTAGATGCCCTCGATCACGTTGTCGCTGCTCAGGCGGTTGGAGACGGTTTCTTCTCCCGAGTCGTCGGGGGGGGCGCCTTGGCCGCATGGATCGAACTCGAGATCCTCTTTGCCCGTCTCGGTTTCCCCGGGTGTTGCCACCAGGCGGTCCTTTTCGTCCACTCGCAGGTTCCAGGCCACCGCCTCGGGGCTCTGCTCGGTGTCGGTCTCCGCGCGCAGCCGCTTCAGCACCGCCGACGCCACCGACGCCGGTTTCTGCGCCTCGCCACCTTCTCCCACGTCGCTGCCCTGGCCGGCGGCCACCAGCACCTTCTCGCCGCTGCCGGACAGTTCCACTGCCCCGGAGAATGTGTACAGCCTGGTCTCTTTGCCTTCGGCCACCAGGACGAACTCGGTACCCCGCACGCCGGCCACCGCGTTGGTGGTCTTGACGGCAAAGTCCGCCCGGCTGCCCGCCACCATCTTCTGCACCAGCGCGCGCAGCTTGCCCCTTACCAGGTCCAGTCGCGTCTGGCGGGCGTTGTTGTCAGGATCGAAGAGGTGTTTTTGAACCACCACCTCGGTGGCCGAGCCCAGCGCCAGGATCACGTCGTCGGAGAACAGCACCTTCAGGCGCGACTTCTCACCGGTGGCCAGCTGGTCGCCGGCGAATACTTCCATTCCCACTTTCGCCGGCTTCTCATTCACCCGGGCGTCGCCCCGCGAGGCGGCCACGAACCCGACGGGCCCGCTGGCCATGGCCGGTGCGGCCATAAACAGCGCCAGGATGAATGTAAGCGCCGCCCACATGCCCGCCTCAGGGGATTTCGAAGGGAACTTCTACGCTCTGGCCTTCCACGCCGATTTTTACGTCGCTGGCGACCGGCGTGTTGTTGTAGGCCCCGCCCGCCGCGTCTTTGTACAGCACGTTGAACTCGCGGCCCAACGGGATATCCGGCAGGACGATCTCAACCCCGTTGGCGGTGGCGGTCTGGGTGACCGACGGGAAGATGACGAAAGCGTCGACGTCCACGGCCGCCAGGGAAACCGGCTGGTCCTGGTGCCCGGTAGTGGTCGCCACGCACTTCAGCGATCCGGTGTACTCCAGCCAGACGTCCATCTCGACGACGCTCTTGTCGGGAACCTGGTTGATCACCGAGAAGGTCTCGCTCTCTCCGGTGAAGGTGGAGACCTTGCGGGTCCTCTCGTCCTCCATCCAGAAGACCACCGCGCTGAAGGAGCAGTCCTGGCAGTCGCTGACCTGAAGCTCGGCGGTGAGAACGCTGTTTTCCAGCGAGATCGACTCTCCCAAGAAGCCCAGCTCGGAGCTGGTGGCGATGCCGGTGAGGCTCAGGTCCATGAAGAACGACTGGCCGGGGGTGTCCAGATCGTAGGCCAGCGAGAAATCCTCGTTGTCCAGCCAGTCGAGCCAGTTGTCGACCGCCTGCTGCTCGTCCGCCAGGCCCATATCCTTCAGGGACAACTGGAATGACACCGTGGAGAGGTCGTCCTCGCCGGGGAAGCAGGCCAGCGGAACCAGGGCCAGGGCCATGATCAACAAAATGGCTTTGGATCTCATCACAGCCTCCAACCTCCTACCGGCGATGCGTCCGGTTGATGGTGATCTTCAAAGTCAAAGGCGACGCGGCGCCGGGATCGAAATCGATGCCGTTGCCGGGGATGCTCCAGTTTCCGTCCAGCGGCCCCGACTGGCCGCCGAGGTCGTCGCGCGCGTCGGAGGCCCCGAAGCCGTTGCTGGCCGTAGAGACGCCTTCATCCCAGTTCAGGCAGTCCGGGCAGGGGTTGATCTTGGGGTCGTCCACCTCTTGTCCCTGGCTCCCCGACTCCATGGCTTCCTGATCCAGCTCGCCTTCCTCGGGGGTCTCGACCCCCTCCGCCCCGGCCACCAGCCGGTCTTTCTCGCCCACCTGCAGGTTCCAGGCCACCGCCTCGGGGCTCTGCTCGGTGTCGGTCGCCCGGCGCAGGTCATTCAACACCACCGCCGCCACCGCCGCCGGCTTCTGCGCCTCGCCCCCTTCTCCCACGTCGCTGCCCTGCCCGGCGGCCACCAGCACCTTCTCGCCGGCGCCGGACAACTCCACTGCCCCGGAGAATGTGTACAACTTGGTATCTTTTTCTTCGGCCACCAGGACAAACTCGGTGCCCCGCACCCCGGCCACCGCGTTGGTGGTCTTGACGGCGAAGTCCGCCCGGCTGCCCGCAACCATCTTCTGCACCAGCGCGCGCAGCTTGCCCCTCACCAGGTCCAGTCGCGTCTGGCGGGCGTTGTGCTTGGGATCGAAGAGGTGTTTTACAACCACCACCTCGGTGGCCGAGCCCAGCGCCAGGATCACGTCGTCGGAGAACAGCACCTTCAGGCGCGACTTCTCACCGGTGGTCAGCTGGTCGCCTTCGAAGACTTCCATTCCCGCTTTCGCCGGCTGTGCGTTCACCTGCGCGTCGCCCCGCGAGGCGGCCACGAAGCCGACCGGCCCAGCGGCCAAAGCCGGGGCAGCCAGTAAAAACGTCAGCAGGATTGGCAGTATGGCTCTCATGGCACTATCCTACTCACAAGCACGGTCCGTGCCATTCGATCCGGCCCGCCGGCCGGAGATAATCCCCGGGAAAACAGGATGTTGTATGTGTAGCACCGGCAACCACCCCGTGGGGGGACATCAGAATTTTGAGAGATCGTCTGGATTTCTGGCGTTTTTGTCATGGGGCTACAGGTGGGTGAACACCGCCAGGGTGATCAGGTGGCGGTCGTAGGTGAACGGTTCCAGCGAGTCGTTGTCCAGGTAACGGTAGCTGAGCCCCAGGGCCAGGTGTTCGTGGATGCGGAAGTTGACCCCGAAGGCCCCGGACCACAGGCGATCGGTGCGCTTCTTCCCCGCGCCCCAACCGGCGTAGCCTTCCGAGTCGAAATGATCCTGGTAGTGGAAGGCGCCCTGTCCCCAGAGGGTCAGCCACTCCACCGCACGGTAGCGAACTTCCACGCCGGTGAAGAAGCCCAGCAGGTTCCACCATTCCTTTTCGGCCCGGTCGTATACCCCCCCGGCCAGGACCGACAGGCGCAGGCGGTTCTGCAGCAGGAGAAGATCCTGGCGGGCGGAAAGCTCGTTGGCCAGCGAGTTCCTCTCGTCCAGCCAGCCGTCGAAGAAGGATGCCTGGAACCGGTAGGCCAGGCTGGTCTCGGTGCTCCGGCCCTCGTAGATGCGGAATTGCAGCCGGGCTCCGTGGCCCTCCATGTACACGCCGAACTCGTCCATTCCCAGGATCTGCTCGATCTCCCCGCCGCCGTCGAGCATGTCCAGATCATAGAGGTAGGCGACCTCCAGGCGATGCCCGGCCCCGAACTGGTGCTGATAACTCACGGCGGCCGACACATCGGTCAGGTTGAAACCGGCCATGCTCTCGCGGGTGTAAAAGCTGCGGTAGACGTTGGCGGAGAGCCTGAGCTCGTCGTTTTGGGAGAGGATCGGGCTGTAGAACCCCCCGGCGGAGACGAAGGCGTTGCCGGTGTCCATGCCGCTGGTGTCCGAAGGGTTCAAAGAAACGTTGGAGTCGTACCCGCCCCCGGTGGAAGCGAAGGCGCCCCAACAACGGGGCTTCCCGCCGGCTTCCCGGCGCTCCTCGGCCAGCAGCGACAGGTTCTGCCGGGCGAAGGCGGACATGCGCTCGCTTTGCTTGGCCGCGGCGACCTGCCTGAACTGCCGCGAGGCCTCTTCCTGCTCGCCCAGCTTGAAGTGGGCCAGGCCCAGGTAGTAGCCCGCGGCGGCCTTGAATCCCTGGTCCAGGTCGCGGGCCCGGCGCAGGGGCTCTAGGGCCTGCCGGTAGCGGCCCAGCCGGTAGCGGCAGAACCCCAGGTAGTACTGGAAGGACGCGCGCCCGGAAAGCGAGTCGGTCACCTTCGAAAGCGCGGATTCCGCGGCTTCGAACCGCGCCAGGCGCACCAGGGCCAGGGCCAGGTCCAGCCGGATGGCGCTGTTGCCCGGCTGCAGCCGGATGGCGCGCTCGAACAGATCCACCGCCGCCGGGTACTTCTTCAGGCCCAGGGCCGCCTGCCCCAGGTAGTAGGTCGCCTGGGAATGATCGGGCCGCGCTTGCAACACCGCCTGGAAGCGTTTTTCGGCCTCGAGAAGATCACCGCGGCTGAAAGCCACCACCCCCTTGGCGAACTCCAACTCCGGTGGCGCGGCCAGGACCAGGCCGGGACCCACCAGGAGGAAAGCCAGTATCTGGATAGTCCTACCCATGGGCTTCGATGAAGCGGCGGACGCGGGCGCAACCCTCCTCGATCACTTCCATGGATGCCGCGAAGGATATGCGCAGGTAGCCGGGGGCCCCGAAGGGATCGCCGGGCATAACCGCCACGCGCTCCTGCTCCAGCAGGAGATCGGAAAGCTTGTAGGCGTCGGGAATGTCACTCCCGGTTCTCTCCAAAAACCCGGCGACCGAGGGGAACGAGTAGAATGTCCCTCCGGGAAGATCGCAGCTCACGCCCTCGATGGCGTTCAGCATGTCCACCAGTTTGCGCCGGCGATCGTCGAATGCCCGGACCATCTTACCCACCACCTCGGGCGGGGACTGCAAGGCGGCGATGGCCGCATACTGCACGAAGGTCACCGCGTTGGAGGTGGATTGATCCTGCACTTTGCGCATCCCGCCGATGATCTCTTTGGGCCCTACCGCGTAACCCAGACGCCAGCCGGTCATGGCGTAGGATTTGCTCACGCCGTTGATCAGCACCGCGCGGTCTTTCATGTCGGGATCCAGCTGCACGATGCTGGTGAACTTGTTCCCGTCGTAGATGAGCTTGTCATAGATGTCGTCGGACACCACTATCAGGTCGTGCTCGACGGCCTGCCGGGCAACTTCCTTCAAGTCGGAATTGGACAGCACCGCCCCGCTGGGATTGCAGGGGCTGTTCAGGACGATGATCCGGGTGCGTTCGTTGACGGCGGAAGCCAGCGCCTGGCGGTTCAGCCCCGGGCCGCTCTCCGGGGCGGGGAGGATCACCGGCTTGGCCCCGCACAATTGCACCTGGTCGGGATAGGAGACCCAGTAAGGGGCCTGGATGATGGCCTCGCTGCCCGGATCCAGGAGGGTCTGGAAGGCGTTGAACAGGCACTGCTTGGCGCCGCAGGAAACCACCACCTGATCGTCGCCGTAGGACAGGCCCAGCTCCCGGGCATACAGGTTGCGCACCGCCTCGCGCAACGGCGGGACGCCGGCCGACGGCGCATAACCGGTGTGGCCGGCTTCCATAGCCTCCACGGCTGCCTGGCGGATGTGCTCTGGAGTCTCGAAATCCGGTTCGCCGGCCGCCAGCGACATCACTTTCTCACCCGCGGCCTTCAGCTCCTTGGCGCGCGCCTGCAGCGACAGCGTGGGGGAAGGCTTGACTCCCTGCACTCGACGGGAAATCTTCATGGCTTGCGGCTCCCCGGTGTCAAACTCCGCCGGCGTTGCGGGCGGCCATCCGGCTCAGGACCGCCTTGGGGACCAGGCTGCTCACGTCGCCCCCGAAGAAGGCCACTTCCTTGACGATCTGGGAACTGACGTAGAAATACTCCTGACTGGTCATGAAGAACACCGACTCCAGATCCCCCACCAGGCGCCGGTTCATATGGGTCATCTGGAACTCGTTCTCGAAATCACTCATCGCCCGCAGCCCGCGGACAACCACGTTGGCCTTGCGCTTGCGGGCGTAGTCGACCAGCAGACCACTGAAGGAATCCACTTCCACGCTCTTGTAGCCCTTGAGGGTTTCCTGGATCATATCCACCCGCTCCTCGACCGTGAAGGTGGGCAGCTTGCGCACGTTGACCGCCACGGCCACGATCAGCTTGGGGAAAATGCGCACCGCCCGCTGCACGATGTCCAGGTGGCCGTTGGTGAAAGGATCGTATGAACCTGGATAGATGGCTACTTTCTCCAAGCGGTGCCTCCTTTAGCGGAAGTTAATGGAGTCAGGAGGCCAACTTAGCCAACCGGGAATCGGTTGTCAACCGGGGACATAGACGTGCACCGAGGTGTCGCCGTAGCGCTTGTGCTTGGTACGTTCGAACCTCTCCACCCGGTCGGGCAGTTCGAGCTCCCCTTCTGCCTCGCAGACAATCCGGCCGTCTTCGGACATCCAGCCCGGGCCGGCCAGGCGCTCGAGGGTCTTTTGCACCATTTGCTGCTTGTAGGGCGGATCCAGCAGCACCAGGGAAAAGGGGGCCGCGGCGTCCAGGACCTTCATAAACTGCTGCACGCCCTTTTCCTCCACCCGGGCGCGGCCTTCGTAGCCGCAGCGGGACAGGTTCTCCCGGATGATGCCCAGGGCAATGCGATCCTGTTCGACGAAAACGGCGGCATCGAATCCCCGGCTGAGCGCCTCCAGGCCCAGCGCCCCGGTACCGGCGAACAGGTCCAGCACGTTTCCCTTGGCGCTTCCCGGACCCAGCAGATCGAAGATGGTCTCGCGAATGCGATCGGAGGTGGGACGGATGCGATCGGATGGAGGCGCCTTCAACCGCCGGCCCCTGACCTCACCTCCCACCACTCTCATGATTTGCTCAGTAATGCGGTCGCGGCTTCCGACAATCGCAGGGCCGAGTCACGCTCGCAGAGTGCCCGGAAGGCGTCGGCGGCCTCCATATAGGCCAGCGCCTCGACCTTGCCGGGATCGGCGTCCGCGGAGGGCGCGGGCAACCGGCTGCCTCCCGACAGACAACGGACGAAGGACGACCTTAGATTGTGGGCGTCCAGGCGCATCTCCCGGCCCGGGTCTCGCCAGCCCAGGGCGGTGGGAGCCACCAGCGGGGCTACCTGCTCGGCAAGTGCCCAGGCCCGTTCCCCCAGCTCGTCCGGCCCGGGAAGAATCGCCAGGTCGGGGTGTACGCCGGCCTGCTTGAGACCCTGTACCCAACCGGCCAGATCCGCGGCACTTCCGGCACCCAGACGCGCCGTCACGCAAAGCTCCAGGTCTATGGCCGGAGCCAGCAGCCCGGCCGCGACCGCGGTGTAATCCTCAGGGCGGCAGCCGGAGAGATCCACCCCGAAGGAGGTGAACCCCGCCTCCAGGCAACGGTTCAGGTAGTTGCCGGCAGCCTCATACTCTCGCCCTTCCGGCCGGTTCACCCGCGGGATCTCCACGTGAACCACGAACGGCGGTACCGACCCAACCTCCTCGGCCGCGTCGACCACCGCCCGGAAGAATCCGCCGGGAGAATGCACCCGCTTGAGATCGACTGAATCGGTCGACTCCGCCACCAAAGCGACCCCCAGCGGCACCTTCTGCTGGCTGGCCGCGCGGAACACGGCCGGCAACGCCGCCAGGTGTGGAATCCGGGGCAACCACAAGACCCCGGGCACCTTGAGCAGGCAGTCCAGCATGAACCGGCCGTTGCACAGCGGCAGGGCGCTGGCCGGCCCCAGCTGATGCATCACGTTGGTGGGCCGCAGCGGAAGAAAAACCTCGTAGGGCATCAAGAAGCTACTTGCCTGTCCGGAATCAGGGATCGCAGGCGTCGCCCCAGCCGTCCTGGTCTGCGTCCGCCTGGTCGGGGTTCGGGTCGTAGGGGCAGTTATCGTCGCAGTCGCGGCAGACGTTGACCGACGTATCGCAGGGCGGGTTGGAGCAGCAAGGGCCCGAAATCGGATTGCAGGGATTGTTCCCAACGACACCGTCGGCATCGCCGTCTTCGCGGATGCCGTCGCCGTCCCGGTCGGGGTCGCAGACATCGCCCAGGCCGTCCCCGTCGACGTCATCCTGGTTGGGATTGTAGACATCCGGGCAATTGTCGCTGCCCGCACAGGCCGCGGTAACCCCCACCCCCGGGTCGCAGATCTTGTCACCGTCGTCATCGGGATCGCACGGATTGGCCCGGCCGTCATTGTCGGGGTCGTCGTTGTCATCGTCGGCCAGACCCCGGCAAAGGTCGCAGGCATCCCCCCAGCGATCGCCGTCGTCGTTGGCCTGGTTGCCCATTTCCAGCTCTTCGATGGTGCGGATGCCGTCCCCGTTTACGTCGCAGTGCAGCTCGAATCTAGGGTCTTCGCACAAGAACCCGTTGGGCACGTCGGGGCAGTTGTCGCAAACATCCCCCTCGGCGTCCCCGTCCCGGTCCATCTGGAACAGCTGGTTGTAGCCATCTTTGTCAACGTCGGGGAACAGAACCGGCGCTATCCGGCACTTCCCGATCTTGGTATCGCATTCCCAGGCCCCCGAGCAGGCCGGCTCGGGCAGGTGCGGATTGTTGACGCAGGAATCCACTCCGTCCTCGAAGGTGCAGGGTATGGCAAACGAATTCCGCTGGCAGAGAAAGCAGCCGGCCTCGTTGACCTCGTAACCGCCCGGGAACTGCAGGAAGCACTTGGAGGGAAACTGCTGGCCGTAGGCTCCGGACGTGCAGGCGGCGCACTTGTCCTCGATCACCCCGTCGACGTCCTCGCAGAGCTTGTACTTGTCGATCTTCTTTTTCTTCTCCGCGTCTCTCTGGGGATCGAGGTCCAACACGCAGCAGGGATCCCGGGCCAGGCACCCAAACCGGTTAAGCACGGCGGAGTTGACCACTCCGGGGCAGTTGTCGTCGCAGTTGCCGATAACCTCGGTCTGCACCTTCTCGGCCCCGGTCTGGGGGTGCACGAACACGTGAACCCCGCAGCGGGCGTTCTCCTTGCTGCCGGAGAAGTCGCCGTCGTCGGGTATGCCGTCGACATCATCATCCTCGACGCACACGCCCCACTTCTCGATGTAGTCTTTCTCCTTGACGCGCTTGGTGCGCTTCAGGCACACCAGCCCTTCCTGGCAATCCGACTCCGAAAGGCACTCGTCACCGGCGCCGCCCCGGCAACTCACCGCACCCACTGCCAGGGTGGAAAGAAACAACGCCATTGCGGTCAGAATACTAAGATTCTTTGTCTTCACAGAAACCTCCAGGGCCCCGACCAGAGTGGAATGCATATAAATCAATCCAAGGCCCCGTGTCAACCACAATTTCCCTTGCATATCAAGAGAACTCCGCCAGTTTTTGCTTGACTTGCGACAACGCCAGGTGTAATTCAATCGACCACGATATCAGGGAGGAATAATGAGAAGAATTCCCCTGCTTGCCTGCTTGCTGCTGGTCATTCCGCCGGCCGCCCAGGCCAACAATATGGTGAACGACGAGAAGGAAATCTACGTTGCTCGTCCCCTGATCACCGAGCCCGCCTGGACGCAGACCGGCGTATTCCTGAAAAGCTTCATGTTCGATCTGCCCAATGCGGTCTCGATGCCCAGCCCGCAGGTGGGGTTCGTCTTCACCCCCGGCTTCACCTGGTCGGTCTTCGACATCCTGGAGCTGAGCCTGGGGCTGCCCTTGGTACTGAACCCCGACGAGACCGGGGATCGGGAGCTGGACGTGCAGCCGGCTGCCCGCCCCGACAACTTCGACGATCACCCGGACTTCGACATGCCCGGCCTGATCATCGGCCTGAAGGGCAGCCTGTTGGGCAAGAAGGCCGAGGACAAGGTGTTTCTGGCGGTTGGGGTGACGGCCTCCCTGCCGATCATCGAGGAATGGGCCACCAACTTCTACATGTGGAAGACCGGGCCGACCCACTCCTCCCCGTTCATGGTCAGCCCCTATCTCTCGGTGGGCTACACCATGGGCCGCTTCTCACCTCAGTTGCAGGCGGGCATGAATTTCCGCTTCGACAAAATGACCGACATGAACGGCGAGTATATTACCGACAGCGAGGGCAACACCGAGACCAATCAATACACCGACGCCTTCTTCAACCTGGCTCTGCCGTTCGCCTTCCCCTTCGAGGGCACGGTACCCATGCTGGAAGTCAACACCATCTACAACTTCGATGACCAGACCGCCCAGATGTTCATCACTCCGGCGGTTACCTTCCTGCCCAAGGGCAGCCCGGCCTGGCTGGGCTTCGCCTGCATGATTCCGATCCTGGACTCCGACTGGCGGAAGAACGAGGGTTTCCGCTTCATGGTGAACTTCAGCTACAAGTTCGATGCTCTGGCCATTCCGGCGCTGGGCGGAGAAGAGGAAAGCAGGGAAGCCACCGACGAGTCGCCGCCCGCCGGCTGGTAAGACCGTTCATCGCCCGCTGAAGGAAAGGGAGACGTCTTGGCGGGCAAGACCTTCATTGTCGACATCAAAGACCGGGACCGCGTCAGTGGTACCTTCCTGGTGCAGCAGAAGCAAGTCCCCCTGAACAAGAACGACAAGCCCTACATAGCCATGACCCTGATGGACCGCACCGGGACCATCGAGGCGCGCGTCTGGGACAACGTCGAGCGCTTCGCCCCCCTGTTCGACAGCGGAGACTTCATCGAAGTCAGCGGGCTGGCGGTGGCCTATCAGGGCAAGGTCCAGCTCAAGGTGGAAAAGATCAAACGCCTGGAATCCAGGTCGGTCGATCCCGAGGAGTTTTTGCCGCGCAGCCCGCGTGACCGCGGAGAGATGCTCAAGCGCCTGCGCAGCTTGCTGGAGTCGATCAAGGACGACCAGCTGCGCGGCCTGGTTCTGGGGTGCCTGGACGACGACGAGTTCCGCGAATCCTTCGCCAAGGCGCCCGCGGCCAAGACCATCCATCACGCCTACCTGGGAGGCCTGCTCGAGCACACCCTGGCGGTATGCGAGCTGGCCGATCGGACCGCCCGGCTATACCCCCACGTGGACCGGGACCTGCTGCTGGCGGGAGCGTTCTTCCACGACGTGGGGAAGATCCGCGAGCTGGGATCGGACCGCTCCTTCGACTACACCGACGAAGGCCGGCTGCTGGGTCACATCGTCATGGGCGCCATGATGCTCACCGACCTGGTGGAGGCCCATCCCGGGCTGGAAGAGGAAACCGCGCTGAAGCTGACCCACATGATTCTCTCGCACCACGGCAGCTACGAGTTCGGCTCTCCCAAGCGCCCCAAGTTCGCCGAAGCGCTCATTTTGAACTACCTCGACGAGCTGGACTCCAAGATCCAGACTTTCAAGGAGATCGCCGAACGGGACACCGGGGGAAAGTGGTCAACCTTCCAGCGCCTGTTCGACCGCTACATCTACCTGGGCCGCAAGGAAAAACCCGCTGAGAAACCCGATCTCACCCACCGCCCGTTCTCCAGGATTGACGGCCCGCCCCGGGAACAGCTGAAACTCTCCCCCCCGGGGAAAAAGGGCGACAAGTCTTGAAATTCGGCGAGAAACTCATCCGGGCCGGGGTCATCGACCGGGCCCAGCTCGACGGCGCCCTGCGCCACCAGGAACAGACCGGGCAGCGGCTGGGCGAGGCCCTGCTGGAGCTGGGATACATAAGCGAGCAAGACCTGCTCCACCACCTGGCCAAGGAGTTCAACACCCAATATGTCTCCTCCAAGAAGCTGGCCGGCCTGACGGTCGATCCGGAGCTGCTGGAGCTCATCCCGGCCAAGCTGGCCGAGAGCCACCTGGTTTTCCCGATCCTCCAGGACCGCAAGAACAACCGGCTGGGCGTGGTCAGCTGCGAGCCGCAGGGATTCGAGGGCCTGGAAGAGGCCCGGATCATCAGCGGAATGGAGAAGGTCCAGGTGTACGTGGCCCAGCGCGACGCGGTCCGGGCCCTGATCAAGAAACATTACCAGGGCGACGTGCACGCCTTCGACATGCTGGACAAGGAGAAACAAAGCAAGTTCGACGAGACCATGGAGATGCACATCGACCCGTCGCTGGAGCAATCCATCCAGGTCGAGGAACGCGCCGAACCCATGTCCAGCGGGCCGGCGGTTTCCAAAAGCGCCAAGGGCAGCCAGATCACTTCCTCCTGGACCCGGGCCATCGAAGCGGTGCGCAAGGGCTCGCTGGTCTCCGACAACGACTTCATTGAAACTCTGAACATCCTGGTGGGCCTGATCGAGATGCAGATCGAGAACCGCCAGGGGCATTCCGCCCGGGTGGCCAAGGCGGTCAAGCGCATCTCCGAGCGCATGGGGCTCAAGGAGCACCAGATCCACCACAACATCATCGCCGCCTACCTGCACGAGCTGGGCAAGCGCGCGTCCTCCCACCTGACCTTGATGAGCATCGCCACCAACCCGGAGTACCGCGAGCTGGCCGAGCGCTACTGCCTGACCCCCTCGCGCGTTTTCGACTCGGTCCACCTGCCCCCGCGGGTCAACCACATCCTCACCCACCTCTACGAGAACTACGGCGGCACCGGGCTGCCCGAGCAACTATACGGCGAGGGCATCCCCCTGGGCGCCCGGATCATCTCGGCGGTGGACGCCTACGAAGACCTGCTCAACAACCCCAAGAACTTCTTCGGGGAGTGCCTGGACCAGCGGCAGGCGCTGGACGCGGTGAAGAAGAAGGTGGGCACGCTGTTCGACGGGCGGGTGGTGAAAGTAATGGAGGAGCTGCTGGAGGGCGAGGCCGCGACCGGGCAGGCCGAGGCCGCCCGCCCGGTGGTCCTGCTGGCCGATCCGGACACCGCCGCCACCTCCAACCTGGAGTGGAAGCTTAACCAGGAGGGCTTCAAGGTCCTGGTGGCCCGCGACAGCCACACCGCCCGGGAGTGCCTGGCCGAGGAGCCGGTGGCGGCGGTGTTGGTGGACATGCGCCTGGAGCCCGACGACGGTTTCGCGATCCTGGAACAGGTCCAGCAGTCGGGCCGCACGGTCCCGGTGTTCATGAGTGCGGCCGACGCCCAGCCCGAGGCCATCACCCGGGCCTTCAAGGATAACGCCTCCGACTTCATTTCCAAGCCCTACGTGGTCGAGGTGCTGGTCGCCAAGCTGCGCAAAGAGATGTCCATTACCCATCCGCCTCCGGTGGAGCCGCTCACCCTGGAGGAGATCGAAGACACCTCGGACGTCCCCGGACTGGTAATCGAAGTCGAATCCGAGGCCGAGACCGGAGAGGAAAAGCGGGAAGACAGCCTTCCCACCCCCAGCTCGCCCTCGTTCACCGGCGCCACCAGCAAGGGCAAGGTCTTGTCGGGCTCGCTGGAGGACAAGACCGCCCTGTCGCTGATCCGCGCGCTGGTGGGCCGCCGGCGCACCGGCCACCTGGGGCTGCGCGCCGGGGAGTTGAAGGGCGAGATAACCCTGGAGGAAGGCCAGGTGTGCGAGGCCTTCCTGGGACAGATCGAGGGCGAGGAGGCCTTCCTGGAGCTGGCCTCCTGGAAGGGCTGCCTGTACCGCTTCGATCCGGCCAAGGCCCCCAAAAGCCGTTCAATCAAGACCCCCACCGCCAAGCTGCTGCAGATCGCCAAGCTGGCCGGCGAGTAGTCAGACTCCGAACAGGCGCCGGGCGTTTTCGGTGGTGATCCGGGCCAGCTCCTCCGGTTCTTGATCCCTCAACCGGGCCAACTCCCGGAGAGTTTCCACCACGTAAGCCGGCTCGTTGCGTTTGCCCCGGTAGGGCACCGGAGCCAGGTAGGGGCAGTCGGTCTCCACCAAAAGCCTTTCGGCGGGTAAGTCTTTCACTGCATGGTGCAGCTCGCGGGCCTTCTTGAAGGTGACCACGCCCACGATGCCGAAATAAAAATCCAGATCCAGCGCAGCCTCCAGGAGCTTGGGTCGCCCGGAGAAGCAGTGAACCACGCCCCCGGCATCCCCGGCATGCTCTTCTTTGAGGATCCGCGCGGTTTCCTCCTCGGCTTCACGGGAGTGGATCACCAGGGGCTTTTTCTTGTCCAACGCCAGCTTGATGAACGAGCGGAACAGGTCCCGCTGCATCTGGCGCGGCGAGTTGTCGTAGTGGAAGTCCAGCCCCACCTCCCCGATCGCCAGCACCCGGGGATGCTCCAAAAGCCGCGCGAACCGCTCCAGCACCTGCTGTTTCTTCTCCTCCCAGGTGCGCCAGACCTCCGGGTCCACCTCACCCTTGAAATCCCCCTTCCACTTGATCCCCAGGTCGGCGTCGTGCGGATGCACCCCCGCGGTGGCGTAGATCTTATCGTCTTCTTCCGCCAGGGAGACGGCATTGTCGGCGCTCTGGGTCCCGTTGCCCGATCCGATGGTAATGATGTTGACCAGCCCCGCGCCCCAGGCCCGGTCGATCATCGCGGAACGGTCCCGGTCGAAGGCGTCGAAGTCCAGATGGGCGTGGGTGTCAATCAGTTCCACGAATCATCTCCAGGGCTTGCTGGGCCACCGCGGCCAATTCGGGGTCGCGCCGCTGCCCGGCGAGGTTGTCGAGAATTTCAAGCCCCCGGGTGTCACCCAGATGCCCCAGCCCGCGGGCGGCGTCCAGATGATGCGGGTCGTTGGGATCGTCCAGCACGTTGACGAGCAACCCGTAGGCTCCCGGCATCTTCAATCTTCCCCACAACTCCAGGGCGAACCCGCGCTCCTCGGGCCGCTTGGATCCGAGCTTTGCTTTCAAGAAGTCGGTGCCCGCCTCGTCCCCGCAGCGGTGCAGCACCGCCGCTGCCTGCATACGCTCCAGCCGGTGCAGAAACCGGCGCTTGAAGAACTTCCGCACCGCCGGCAGCGACTCGGGAGAGCCCAACAAAGCCAGCGCCTGCAGCGCCGCGAAACACAGCTCGGTCCGCGAAAGCGCCCAGACCAGCGCCTCCACCCCCCGGCCGTCCCCCAGGTAGGCCAGCGCCACTGCGGTCTTGAAGCGGACGATCACGTCGGGATCCTCGAGCAGCCGGGAGAGCGCGTCCACCACTCCGGCCCCGCCGATGTCCCCCAGCCGCTCGGCGGCCTTTCCGCGGACCACGGAGTCTTCGTCCTCCAGTTGCTCGAAAAGCTTTTCTACCTCGGTGCCCAATTGAACCGTCAGTGAACCGATTCGCCGGGCTTGACGTCGCCGTGGAACTCGGCGACCACGACGTTCTCGCCGCCGGGTCCGGCGGCCAGGAGCATGCCGCGGGATTCCACGCCCATCAGCTTCACCGGCTTGAGGTTGGTTACCACCATGACCTTCTTGCCGATCAGATCCCCGGGCTGGTAGGCCTTGCCTATACCTGCCACGATCTGGCGCGGCTCGGGCTCGCCTATGTCGACCTGGAATTTGATCAGCTTGTCGGACTTCTTCACCCGCTCGGCGGACTTGATCACTCCGACGCGCAGATCGGTTTTCTGGAAATCCTCGATGGTGATCATCTCGGGCTCCTCTTTTTCCTCTTTTTCCCCTTGGCCGGCTTCGCGGAACTTGGCGACGATCTCTGCGGCCTGGTCCTTGTCGATCTTGGGGAACAGGGGCGCGCCCTTGTTCACCCGGGTGCCGGGCGCTAGCCCGCCCCAGGATTCTATCAACTTGCGGCCGGTGTGATTCTCGGGCAGGCCAATCTGGCCCAGCAGGTTTTCGGCGGTTTCGGGGATGAACGGGTGGATCATCACGCCGATGAAGCGCAGCGACTCCAGGATGTTGAAGACCACCGTGTCCAGACGTTCTTTTTCCTGGTTCTTGAAAAGCGTCCAGGGGGCCGCCTCGTCGATGTAGCGGTTGGCGGCGCGGACCAGCTCCCAGATGGAAATCAGCGCCTTGTGGAAGGAGTAGTGCTCCAGGTGATCGCCGGATTCCTGCGCCGCCTTCAGGGCCGTCCCGGCCAGCTTCTCCTCCAGGCCGGTGGCGGTTCCGGGGGCGGGCGCCTGGCCGTCGACGTACTTGTTGACCATGGCCACCGAACGGTTCAAGAGATTGCCCAGGTCGTTGGCCAGCTCGGCGTTGAGGCGGCCGATCAGCGCGGTGTGCGAAAAGTCGCCGTCGAGGCCGAAGGGAACCTCGCGCATCATGAAGTAGCGCACGGCGTCGGTGCCGTAGGCGTCCACCAGCGCGTGGGGCTCGACCACGTTGCGCAGGCTCTTGGACATCTTCTCGCCCTCGACCGTCCACCAGCCGTGGGCGTATACGGTCCGGGGCAGCGGCAGGCCGGCGCTCATCAGGAAGGTGGGCCAGTAGACCACGTGGAAGCGCAGGATGTCCTTGCCGATCAGGTGCACCGCCGGCCAGTAGGTTTCAAACAACTCGCCGCCGCTTTCGCTGCCGTCCCAGCCCAGCGCGGTGATGTAGTTGGACAGCGCGTCGATCCACACGTAGATGACGTGTTCGGGGTCGCCGGGCACCGGTATGCCCCAGCGGAACGAAGTGCGCGACACGCTCAAGTCGCGCAGCCCCTCGCGGATGAAGCTCGTGATCTCGTTGCGGCGGATTTCCGGCTGGACGAACTCGGGGTGAGCTTCTATGTAGTCCAGCAGCGGCTGGGTGTATTTGGACATGCGGAAGAAGTAGCTCTTCTCCTTGAGGCGCTCCAGGGGCACCTTGTGGATCGGGCAGCAGCCGTCGACCGCGGTGGACTCGGTGTAGTACTCCTCGCAGCCGGTGCAGTACAGCCCCTCGTACTCACCCAGGTAGATGTCGCCCTTGTCGCGCACCCGCTCGAACAGGCGGGCGACCGCCTGCTCGTGGCGCGGCTCGGTGGTGCGGATGAAATCGTCGTAACGGCAGTTGAAGCGCTCCCACAAGCCCTGGAACCGCTCCACCACCCGATCGGCCAACTGGATGGGCTCCATCCCCTGGGCGCGGGCGGCCTTGTCGATCTTCTGCCCGTGCTCGTCCGTCCCGGTCAAAAAGCGCGCCTGGCGGCCCATCGAGCGGTGGTACCGGGCCAGCACGTCGGCGGCGATGGTGGTGTAGGCGTGTCCGATATGCGGAACGTCGTTGACGTAATAGATGGGCGTGGTGACGTAAAAGGTATCCGGCATGATCATGGCACCCGCGGGTTACTTGTTGCCGCCCCCGTCCCCTCCCGAGGGCTTCTTCTTCTTGCGCCGCCGGCGCCGGCGCCGCTTCTGGCCCGCCTTCGCCGAGGCTTCGGCGGACCGGCCCGCCTTCGCCGAGGCTTCGGCGGGCTGGCCCGCTCCGGAGGACCTGTCGGCCGTAGCCTTGGCGGAGGCCGGCTTCTTCTTGCGCCGGCGGCGCTTCCGGGAGTCGCCGCGCTTGGGTTGATCTTCTTTTTGCTTGGCGGGGGGTTTGGCGGTCAGATCTCTTTGCTCCTGGGCTCCGGCGATTCTGGCCTCTTCCTCGCGCCGCTGGTCGCGCAGCTTGCCTGACTTCAATTCCTCCAGGGTGCAGTTGATAGTCTCGCTCTCCAGCTGGATGCGCAGCTTCCTTTCCAGGACGCTGACGTCGATTACCTTGCCCTCCCCCCTGGGGGTCTGGATGACAGAGCCGACTTTGGGCAGATCCTTCTTCATCTTGATGTAGGTGGCGTCCTCGTATACCAGGCAGCACATCAGCCGCCCGCACAACCCGGAAAGCTTCTGGGGATTCAGCGCCAGGTTCTGGTTCTTGGCCATCTTTATGGACACCGGGACGAACTTGCGGAGAAACCGCGAGCAGCACAGCGGCTGACCGCATATGCCCACGCCTCCCAGCATCTTCGACTCGTCGCGCACCCCGATCTGGCGCATTTCGATCCTTACGTGCAGCTGCTGAGCCAGGTCACGGACCAGGGCTCGGAAATCCACCCGGCCTTCCGCCGAAAAGTAGAAAATGGCCTTGTTGCCCCCGTGCAGGTAGGCCACCCGGATCAACTTCATGGGCAGCCCGCGCTCGGCGATGCGCTTCTGGCAGATGTCGAAGGCCTCCTCCTCGCGCTTCTTGTTGCGGCGGATGAGCAGGAAATCCTCGGGGCCCACCCTCCTGAGCACCGGCCGGTAGGTCTTGCCTTCCGCCCCGTCGACCAGAAACACCACCCGGCCCAGGTTCAGATCCCGATCGTTGTCGACCACCACGGTGTCCCCCAGCGAGAGCTGCATCTCACCGGAGTCGAACTCGGCCACCTTACCGTCGGCCAGGGATACCCCGGCGATCCGGACGGGAGCCGGCGGCGTGGCTTCAGCCACGTCCTCCGCGGGCGGAGCAACCTCTTCGGCCGGTTTCTTTGGCACCTCGGCTTGCACCTCGGCTTGCGGTGCGGGTTTTGGCTCTGAGTCTTCCGGGTTCAATTCAGTTGTTCCTCATTCCCAAAAAAAGCGACTCCAGGGACATCTTGGGATTGGCGTTCACCCTGAATCCGCTGCGGGTGCGCCGGATGCTATCGATCCACCCCAGCACCCGCCGGGAGGACAACTCTGCGGCTTGATCGGCCACCGCGTCGCGCCGGTCCTGGTTGACCAGCAGCTCGGCCGACACTCCCAGCTTGCACAGCAACAGGTCGCGGCACCAGATTTCCAGCAGGTTCAGGGCGTCGCGCGCCTGGTCGCGCCCTTTGGAATACTCCTCGGCCACCGCCAGCACGTCCGCCAGGTCACCGCCCAGCACCCGGGCAAAGCCCGCCACCAGCCCGTCGCGCTCTTCCAGCACATCTCCCGAAGCGATGGCCTCGGCCCGTCCCAGACTGCCCTGGGCCATGGCCGCCAGCACCCGCGCTCTTTTTCCGTCCAGCGCGCGCCGGTTTTCGAGGAAACCGGACACCTGATCGGTGGACAGGGGACCGAAGGCCAGCGCCTGACAACGCGAGCGCACGGTGGGCAGCAGCGCCTCGGGGTGAGCGGTGACCAGAATAATGACCGAATCCGAGCTGGGCTCCTCGAGGGTCTTGAGGAACCGGTTCTGGCTGTTGGGGTTCATCAAGTCGGCGTCGACGACCACCACCACCTTCCAGCGACCCAGGTAGGGACGGTGCCGGAACAGATCCGACAGCTCGTCCAGCTGGGCGTTGCGGATCTGGGCCGAGGGCAGCCGGCCCTTCTCCTGCTCGATCAGGCCGCGGTCCACCATTGTTTTCTCCGAGGCCACCAGGCGAACGTCCGGATGGGCTCCCTTTTCGATCTTCCGGCAGGATTCGCAGTTCCCGCAGGGAGCGTTCTGTGAGGATTCGCAGTTGAGCGCCCGGGCGAAGGCGAATGCCACCCGCTCCTTGCCCACACCGTCCGGCCCGAAAAACAGATAGGCATGGGCCACCCGGCCGTTCTGGCGCGCCCTCTCCAACTGCTCGATCTGCCTCTTCTGGCCGATAATTTCGTTGTACACAGACACTAATAGTCCCGTTTAAGCAGCGGGCATTGTCGGTCATAACACCCAAGAAGTCAAAGGAAATTAGCCCTGATCCCACCGTCAACAAGTCGATTGCATCACCCACCGACCTGGGGATACACTCTCGCCCATGACGCGTCGCCGCATGCCCTACCGGCGCCCGAAGGTCCGCTCGGGCCGGCTAAAGGTTCGTGACCGCGCCCGCGCCCAAAGGCTTTGCGAGCTGGCCTGGGCGCATCTCTATGCCACAACCGCCGACGCCGCCGCCGACGTGGCTCTGAGGGCGGTGGTGCTCGACCCGCATGACCCCGGACTGAGGGCGGTACTGGGCAAAGCGCTCTACAGCCTGGGCGCCTTCGAATCCGCGCTGTTGTGGCTGGACTCCCTGGCGGGCACGGGCCACGCCGGGATCGACTTTTTGCGCGGGCAGATCCTTATGGACCAGGGCCAGAGCACCGCAGCCCTGAGCGCATTGGGGCAGGCGCTGGAGGCGGATCCCGAGATGGAGGCCGCGCAACTGCTCAGCGCGGTGGTCCAGCTCCGCGACGGCAATCCCCGGGGCTCGATCTACGC